>VOFB01001462.1_pt1 | contig 25835 bp, 43 predicted proteins | sample 5384141 | NCBI WGS metagenome assembly VOFB01 (sample SAMN12384721, study PRJNA508395) | human gut metagenome | isolation source: healthy gut A | host: Homo sapiens | reverse complement strand
GGGGCCAGGTTTTGGGCCATGGCTTCCAGTGTGGAAAACACCGGATGGTAAGGTTCTCTGGCCCAGGCCAACCATGCTGATGCCGCAGCGCAGCCCGGTGAAGGAGCCGGGACACGGCCACGGCCACGGCATCTGGCCGTCAGCGATGCCGAGTTCAATTTCGGCCATGGGCAGCAGGGTACGGCTGTGGGTCAGGCCGCAGTGTTCTGAAAGCTGCGCCAAAGAGTTTTCCATCCTCCATCAGGGCGACGGAGGCGGATTTTGCCGAGGATCTCCAAACCCAAAAATTTTCACAGTGCATAAAAGTGCCCTTCCACATCAATCTCCCCCGCCAGTCCTGTGCTGGGCTGCGGCGCAGGCGGACATAAACGGTATCGGCCGGAAGGGCATCGGTGATGTTTTTCGCTCCCCACCCACGGCGCATGACGCCGCCGCGATCGAGATAATCGTCCCAGCCGATGTCATAAAGAGCGTCGCTGCTGCGTCAGGCGGTATACGTCAAAGTGGAACAGGATGCGCCCCGATATTCGTTGACCAGCGTAAAAAGTGGGGCTGGTGACGCGCCCGCAGCCTTGCCGCGGGCAAGTCCCCGGGTAAACGCAGTTTTGCCCATTCCGGGCCGCCGGTGGTGCTACCACGGTGCCGGGGAGAGGGGCCTGTCCCAGCCGCTCGCCCAGCTGTTCGGTTTCTTTTTTTCGCTGTGGGAAAAGAAACATCATATTGTTTCACACCTGAATTTATGCCGTGCTTACCCGGCTGTTTTTGTTTATCTTATCACAAAAGAGCGGCAGTGTACAGGATGTTGCTTATTTTTGCATTTTATGGTATAATACCCCCACACTGGATAGATAGATCCATTTTTGGAAAGGATAACACCATGGCAATGGGTTTTATAAAAAAGTAAAACGATTTTTCGCTCAGGCGGATTTGATACTGCTGGCACTGTGCTGTGCGGCGGCGCTGTTTGGTATTTTGCTGATCGCCAGCGCGACCAACTATACCGGTTCGCTGCGTTATGTGATCGTACAGTCCATAGCGTTGGTGCTGGGGTGGCGCTGTCTGCGTTTTTCACCTTTGGACGTAGAGGAAGCGTCGGAGAAATCGAAATGATTTTTGCCGCTTTAACGTGGTGTTCATTTTACTGCTGCTTTTCTCCGTTGGGAGTGGATCCCGTCCAGTCGGGCGGCAACCGGGCGGGCTGAGTATTCCCGGTTTTCCCATGGACATCCAGCCTTCGGAAATTGTAAAAGTGACTTTACCATTTTACTGGCCAAACAACTGGCTTATTATCAGGAACATGAGTTGAGTTCCATCCGTTCCGTGGCCTTTTACAGCGGGCATTTTCTGTTCATGGTGTGCCTGTTGTACGCCATTTCCAGCGATGCGGGCAGCTGCCTGGTGTATGTGGCGATCTTTGTGTGCATGACTTTTGCCGCTGGAGTGAAGCTGCGCTGGTTTGTGCTCGGCGGCGCCGGCGTGACCGGCGCGTTTCTGCTGGCCTGGTTCCAAGGGTGGATTCAAGCTATATGCAGCAGCGCATTGAGGTAATTCTGGATCATAGCCTGTACCCCATGGGGCGGGCTGGCATCAGGGACGCAGCATCATTGCCTTTGGCAGCGGCGGCTGGTTTGGGCAGGGATTGTTCCATGGCACGCAGACCCAATCGGACAGCAGCAGCCTTCCGGCCCGGCACACGGACTTTATTTTTTCAGTTGCCGGCGAAGAACTGGGCTACATTGGCTGTATTGCTATTATTGTGCTTCTGGTGGCGATCATCCTTCGCTGCCTGGTGGTGGCCCGGCAGGCTAAAAACGCCTATGGGTGCGTTAATCTGCGTAGGGTTTGCCGCAATGCTCGGCTTTCAGATGCTGGAGAACATCGGCATGTGCATTTTCGTTATGCCAGTCATCGGGCTGACGCTGCCCTTTTCAGCTATGGCGGCTCATCCCTTCTGGCGGTGTTTGCCGCTATGGGGATTGTATCCGGTGTCAAGATGCGGTCGCTTCCGGAATGGCTGCGGGATTGAACAGAAAACAAACGCCCGCGGATCCATCCGGGGAGCGTTTGTTTTGTTCAGCCTTCCAGCACCAGAGTGCGGTGCTGCTGGTCCAGCGGCGGTTTCCTGTTCCAGCTGCGCCCGTGCAGCGCTGAGGCGATCCTGGATCTGCAGCACTTTCTGGCGGGCGGCAGCCTGCTGGGCAGTGTTTCGGATGCAGTCCAGAACGGCCCAGCTGGAAAACACATCGTCAAAGAAGTAATCGGCAAAGCGGAGGAAATCGCCGATATCCACCTGAATGTCGGCCTGCAGCATGACATCGGCCAGCTCAGCGCGGTAGCGGTTCAGGTCGGACTGCAATTCGTTGATGCGGACTGCGCTTCGTCCAGTTTGGAATATTTGGCCAGATCGGTGATCAGTCCGCCGCCGAAGAGATCCCATGTTCCCCAGCCTTCGGCACTGTCCAGCGTGCTGGAGACGGCATAGAGCTTTTTGCAGCACCTCCTGGCCGGCACGCTCGGCTTCTGTAAGTTCTTTGGCCTGGGCCGCCAAGGCCGAGAGCCGATCCTCCATTCGGCACAATGCCGCGCCCCCGCGCCGGATCGGCCGTTTTCAGAGCTTCGGCTTTCTGTGCCAGCGTTTCCTCGTACCCCGTTCTGTGGTGGACAGGGTTTGCAGTTCTGTTTCCACGGAGAGCGGCGCTGTTCCACCGTACGGCATTGTTGTATAGCGGCGTCGTGTTTGACGGCGGCGGCATATGCCTCTGCCTGTTCCTTTGGCCAGCTTTTCCTCCCTTTTGGCTGACAATGGAGTAGAAAAGGGAGGAGAGGGAAACGCGCTGAAGCTTGTCCACATCCTCCTGCTCGGCAGTGCGGGATACCGCGCAGCAGCCGCTCTGTTTTCTGCAGCTGGGAAAGCTGGGCGTTGAGCTCATTACGCTCGGCGCAGAGCTGCCGTTTGCGCAGGAGTTTTTTCGTGCAGGGCGGAAAGTCGGGCATCGTAAGGCGTCATGGGGGAAGCTCCTTTCAGTTTATATAAGCCATCATACCACATTTGAAGCAGGAGAAAAAGGGCGCTGCAAAATTTGCCAAAAGACGGAATGTTTCCGGAGATTGTATATTCAAGCCGGAAAGACAGACAATACCTACCATGGAACACATCAATTTCATTTTGTGGGAGGTTTTGTTGTGAAAGAGACTTGATGCGCCGCATGCCGGCGCTGCTGGCCGGCCTGGTGCTGACCCTTTTCTTTGGCGCTGCCCGCCTATGCTGCCGGTGCGGGGAGCGCAGAGAGTATGGACGAACTGACTGTTATGCCGATTGCGGAAAACCAGTCGTATGCCACCTATCAGAATGTGCGGATGCAGGGGCGGCTGAACGCTACCGACCCAGAAGGCGGAGAACTGCGCTATGAGATCCTGGAAATGCCCAAAAGGGAACGGTGACGCTGAACGAGGCCGAGGGAGACGTGTTTGTTTATACGCTAAACACTGGCAAGACTGGAAAAGATTCCTTTACGTTCTGCGTGGAAGATGAAAATGGGAAGGTGTCTGCGCGAGCTACGGTGAAAGTGGAAATCCTGAAGAGCAAAAACCGGCATCCGCTATGCCGATATGGAGGACAATGCGGCCCATGCAGCATCGGTGCGCCTGGCTGAAGAAGGGTATTTACCGGCCGGCAGGTGGGTAAGGAATTTTTTGATCCGGATGCGCAGGTGAGCCGCAGCGAATTTCTTGCTATGGCCATGTCTGCGGCAGGGATCGACGAGGTACCGGCGGTTCGCGTGACGGGGGTTCCGTGATGATGAAAACATTCCCTCCTGGGCCAAGGCGTATGCCAGCGAGGCACTGAATGCCGGCGTGATTTCCGGCCAGGTGGAAAATGGCCGGGTAGTGTTCTCGGCCGATACCCCATCACCCACAGTGAGGCTGCGGCAATTCTGAACCGCACTATGGCGGTAACTGATGTGGACGCGGAAGCATTTTCCGGTGAAAATGCCGGCTTGGGCGGTGCAGTCTGTGGCGAACCTTTCTTCGGTCGGCGTACTCAGCGACGGGACGGACTGCAATGCAACGCTGACCCGTGCAGCGGCGGCGGAAATGCTGTGTGCTGCCATGGATTTGATGGAAAGCAAAAGCAGCGGGCCCTTTTGACTGGTTAAAATAAAGCAAAGGGGGAGGGAACTCCCTCTTTTTTGCGGGATAAGAGCATTGTATCTTTTGGAAATCGTGCTATATTATATACTGTATTGTTATAAGCTGAACCCATGCCGACGGCATGTGAAACCATAGACTTTGTTTTGGAGGCAGTTACATGAACATTGCAGTTTTAGCGGGGGCTTAAGCACCGAACGTAATATTTCCTTCCTCTCCGGCGTGAACATCTGCCGGGCGTTGCGCGAGCGGGGACACCGGGCGGCGGTGGTGGATCTTTATATGGGATTTGAGGGCCTGGACCTTGTGCCGAAGGACGCTTTCGACGTCCCCGACGGCCTTGTTTCCACGATCCCTGCGGGGCGGGAGGAGCCGAATCTGGAAGCAGTGCGCCGCAGCCGTGCCGATCAGAGCGGCAGCATTTTTGGCAAGGGCGTTCTGGAATTCTGCGCTGCGGCGGATATTGTGTTTCTGGCGCTGCATGGCCAGTGCGGCGAGGACGGCGCGTTCAGGCTGCTTTTTGACTTGATGGGAATCTTTTTACACCGGCGCGTTCCAGCGCTATGGGTTATGGATAAGGCCATCACCAAAGTGATGATGGAATCGGCTGGAATCCTGACGCCGAAATGGCAGGAATTTACATATACTGCAGCCGATATTCCTGTGCTGTGTCAGAGCATTGCGTGCCCCTGTGTCATCAAAGTGGTGACCGGCGGATCGTCCCTGGGCGTACAGGTGGACCGGGCCGAACAACTGCCTGAGGCTTTGACGCTGTGCCTGAAGTACGGAAACCATGTGGTGGTGGAGGAGAAAATCACTGGCCGGGAACCGACCTGCGGCGTGCTGGGAGAAGAGTATCTCCCTGCAGTGGAGATTATCCCCTGACGAGGCGGGGTATGATTACAATAACAAATACAACGGAAAGCCGCGGGAATTATGCCCCTGCTCTATCACTGAGGCCGAGCAGAAGCTTCTGGGCGAAACTACCCTTAAGCTGTATCATAAACTGGGACTGTCTGTTTATTCCCGGGCAGACTTCCTGCTGACGGAGGACGGAAAGGCCTACTGCCTGGAAATCAACACTTTGCCGGAATGACTCCCACCAGTCTCATCCCTCAGGAAGCTGCTGCTGTGGGGGATTTCTATGGTGAATTGTGTGAAAAAGATCATTGCATTGTCCCTGCACCAGCGGGGAATACGCTGAAAACGGGAGGCAAGGGTTATGCAAAGTACGACCGCAGCACAGCTGCTGGAGGCCACCGGCGGCACGCTGCTTTTCGGCAGCGCGGCGCAGTGTGTGAACGAAGCGGAGACGGACAGCCGGCAGTGCCGGCCGGGGATGCTGTTTGTGCCCCTGATCGCCGCCCGGGACGGACACGATTTTATTGCCCCGGCGCTGGCTGCCGGCGCTGAGGGCACGCTGTGTTCCCGGGTGCCGGAGAAATTGGAAGAGGGAAGTTTACATTCAGGTGCCGGACACCCGCCTGGCCTATAAAGCGCTGGCTGCATGGTACCGGGCGCAGTTTCATATTCCCTTTGTTCAAATTACCGGCAGCGTGGGCAAGACGACTACAAAAGAAATGATTGCTGCAGTACTTTCGGAGCACGAAAAGGTACTGTGGACCGAGGGCAATTTCAACAATGATATCGGCGTGCCGAAAACCCTGTTGCGCCTGTCACCGGAGCACCGCGCGGCCGTGATTGAAACGGGGATGAATCATTTTGGTGAGATCCGGTATCTGGGTGAAATGGTGCGCCCGGATATTGCAGTGATCAGCAATGTGGGGATGCTCACATTGAAAACTTGGGGAGCCGCGAGGGGATTTTGAGGCCAAGTGCGAAATTTTTGATTATCTCAGCCCTGACGGGTTTGCTGTATTGAATGGAGACGATGCGCTGCTGAATACTGTGCACCCAGAGGTTCCGGTGTATCGCTGCGGCGAGGGCGAGAACTGCAATGTGCGCGTGACGGAAGTGGAAGACAGAGGCCTCGACGGGGTGGACTGCACCGTGCGCACTGCCCAGAAGGCCTACCGCCTGTCCATCCCTGCGCCGGGACGGCACATGATTTACAGCGCGGCCATGGCCGCTGTGATCGGAGAAAAACTGGGCCTCAGTCCGGAAGAGATCACGGCAGGCGTGGCTCACTATGAGCCGGCGGGGAGCGAATGCGCCTGATTCATCGCGCCGACGGTGCTTTTGATCCTGTCGGACTGCTACAATGCCAATCCCCAGTCCATGGCCGCGGCCATTCACACCCTGGCCCGAAGCGGACGAGAGCGTACTGCGGCGGTGCTGGGCGACATGGGGAGTTGGGCGCGCTCTCGCCTCAGGCTCATTACGATATGGGAATGTGCTGTGCCCGGGAGCAGATCGATGCGGTGGTGGCCATTGGGGAGAAAGCGAAGGAGATTGCCCGGGGCGCCCGGGAAGGCGGCTGTGAAAATGTGCAGTGGTTCTCCGATCGGGCGGCAGCGCTGGACACCGTTTTGGCTTTGGCAGGCCGGGATACGGCGGTGCTGGTGAAGGCCAGCCACGCCATGGCGTTCCCCCAGCTGGTGGAGCAGCTGAGCAAGGCATGAGGTATGCAGAGGCAAAGAGAAAACAGGAGTTTTCAATGTATGATTGATATTAATATTTCAGGGCTTGTCAAATCCTTTGACCTGGAAAAAAAGATTTTGGACGGGGTCACATTTAAAATTGATTCCGGCGAACGGGTGGGACTGCTGGGCAAAAAAACGGCAGCGGCAAGAGCACACTGTTCAAAATTTTGACCGGTGAGATGGATTATGACAGCGGTGAGGTCATGATTGCGCCTGGCCGGCGGCTGGGACTTATTTCCCAGATTCCGGTGTATCCGGAGGATATACCGTGGAGGATGTGCTGGAGAGCGCCTTTGCGCGTATTCACGCGATGGAGGCGGAACTCAAGCGCCTGGAAGGACAGATGGCCGGCGGGGACGGAGATCCGGCGCTCCTGCGGCGCTACGGCGAGTTGAGCGCTTCTTTTGAAGGCATGGGCGGCTACAGCACGAAAACCGAACTGAACAAGGTATGCGCGGGTCTGTCCATCCCTCTGGATATGCGCGCGCGGCGTTTCGATTCTCTCTGGCGGCGAAAAGACGCGAGTGAACCTGGGACGCCTCATTTTGGAAGATACAGACATCCTGGTGCTGGACGAGCCGACGAACCACCTCGACCTGCACGCTACAGAATGGCTGGAGAATATATCTCTCATTTTAAGGGCACCGTGCTGACCATTTCCCATGATCGCTATTTTCTTGACCGCACCGTCAGCCGGAGTGATCGAACTGCTGGACGGGAAGGCAGAATTTTACCCGGAAACTATAGTTTTTACGCGGTAGAGAAAGAAAAGCGCTACGAGGAACGCCTGCGGCAGTATGAGAAAAAATCAGGCCAAAATCGAACAGCTCAGCGAGGCGGCGGAGAAAAAATGCGCCTGTGGGCCTTTCAGGGCAACGATAAAATGTACCGCCGCGCCATTGTGATGGAGCGGCGCATCGAAAACTCAACACAGTGGAAAGACCCAACCGGGAGCGAAACCTGACGGCATCGTTTGGCGAGTGGGGAGTTTGCCGGGGACGAAGTATTTTCCCTGCGGGATCTATCCATGGGCTTTGAAGGGCGCACGCTGTTCTCCAATGTGAATTTGAAAGTGCGCGGCGGCGAACGCATTGCTCTGATCGGCGATAACGGTACGGGTAAATCTACCTTTTTGAAGCTTCTTTGGGACAGGAACAGCCTCTGGGCGGACGTATCAAGACCGGCCCTGCCGTCAAGGCGGCGTACCTTCCGCAGATCGTCTCCTTCCCCACGGTGAACGCAATCTGGTGGACACCATGATTTATGAGACGGATTGTACGGGCGCAGACGGCCCGCAACCGTCTGGCGGCCTTCCATTTTCGGGGGAGGACGTGTTCAAGAGTGTGTCCGTTCTCTCCGGCGGCGAACTGAGCCGCTTGAAGCTTTTTGCATTCTGATGGATGAGGATATTAATTTCCTGATTCTGGACGAGCCGACCAACCATTTGGACATTGCCTCCCGGGAGTGGATTGAAAATGCGGTGGAGCAGTTCGGCGGCACGCTGCTGTTTGTGTCCCATGACCGATATTTTATCAACAAATTTGCCACCCGCATCTGGGAGCTGGAAGGCGGAGCGATCCATGATTATCCCTTTGGCTTTGAAAAGTACCGCGCGGTGAAGGCGCAGCAGGAAAAGGAAAAGCACCGCCTGCAGTGGAAAAGAAGCCAAAGAAACCGGCAGCCAAAGGAACCCGCAATCAGAATGCCGCCCGCAAGCAGCTGACGATCTGCGAGCGGGAAATTGCGAAAGCAGAGGAGCAGCTTGCTGCCCTGGATCGGGCGATGGAAGAGCATATGCCTGTGACTATGAACAGCTGCGTGCGCTGTGTGAAGAAAAAGATGCGGCTCAGGCGGCGCTGGACAAACTTTATGAACAGTGGGATGCCTTGGCAGAGGAGGCGGAGGGGTGAAACGGACTTGTGGCTACAGGGGGCGGCGGCATGCGGTGCCGCTGGGTCTGCTGGCGGCGCTGTGCGCGCTGCTGGCTCTGGCCTTTTTGTTCTTCTATACGCCTATGCGCTTTTTCGGGCTGCCTGCTGCTGTGCGCGGCTGTGTATTTTGTGCTGTGGCACTTTTTGTGGCTGCGGCGGGAACACCGTTTGGCCCGGGCCGTGCTTGTCATTCTGGCAGCACTGCGGATTGGCGGTTTGGCAGTATTTACTGTGCTGGAGGCTCAAATCGTCGGCTATGGCCGCACAGACCGGGAAAGTCCGGTTTCTGCCGTGGTGGTGTTGGGAGCCGGAGTGAATGGCACAAAGCCGTCTTTGGCGCTGCAAAGCCGTTTGGAGGCGGCGTTGGATTATGTTTCGGATCGGCCTGAGGTCCCCATTGTGGTCACTGGTTCCCCAAGGACCGGAGAGATATTTCCGAGGGCCGCTGCATGGCGGACTGGCTGATTGCCCGCGGTGTGGACGAAGGGCGCATTCTGGTGGAGGAACAGGCGGACAATACCGAAGAAAATGTCGCTTATGCCAAGGCGCTGCTGGTCCGGCACGGTGTGGATGCCGGCGATGCCGTTGCGGTGGTCAGCGCGGATTATCACCTGTACCGTGCGCACCGGTATTGGGAGAGGACATGGTGCCCGTAGCGGCTCATATGCCGGCGGCCTATGGCCGCTGACGGCGAACTATTATATTCAGGGAGGCTTTTGCTGTGGCAAACAGAACTGGCTTTGACAGGAGGGTATGACTGTGAGCAATTGTTTGTGTATCTATTATTCCCGCACGGGCAACACCCGGGCCGTGATGGAAAAAATTGCGGAGCTTTTGGACGCAGAACTGTTGGAGATCACCGATGGAAAGGCCCGGAAGGGCGTGGTGGGGTTTGTGGCGGCCGGGCTGGATGCCATGAAGAAACGCCTGAGGCGCTGATGCCTTTTCAGACGAAGCATCCCCTGGGGCAGTATGATGAGATCGTTCTGGCAACTCCTGTGGGGCCGGGCGGTGCAGCAGCATCACCCGCTCCTTTTTGATCGAGCACGGAAAGGAACTGCCGGAAAGGGTGGCCTACGTTATTACGCATTTATGGGCGATTCGCCTTATGAGGCGGTGTATCAGCAGATGGATCAATATTTGTCCGCGCCGCATGTGTTGGGTTGTCCTTGCAGCCCAAAGCCACCGATTACCACCAAAAAGTATACGATTTTGTGCGCGCGCTGCGCGGTGAGGGCGGCGGAGCAGGAGTGATGGCAGAACAGCGTATGTTGGATAAATTGAAGGCGCTGGAAATCCATTATGGGATGTTCAGAGCCGACTTGCAGATCCTGCAGTATATGCCGACCGGAAACGCCGCGCTCGCTTTAAAGCCGGGAGGAGGAAAGAACTTTCGCCGCTGATCGAAGTCTGGAGAACTTTGCAGGAGCGTCAGCGGGATCTGGAGGCGGCGCAGGAGCTTTCTCAGAACCGGATTTTTCAGACGAGCGCTCCGGGAAGAGATCGCTGCGGCCCTTTCGGAATAGGAGCAGTTGTGGGAGAAGATAAAACTTTTGCTGCTGCCCAAGGATCCCAACGATGTGCGCAATGTGGTTATGGAAATTCGCCGGTGCATAGAGGTGAGGAGGCAGCATTGTTTCCGCATTCTTGCTGCGGATGTACACCATGTATGCTGAAGCAAAAGGCTTTCGGGTGGAGGTGGTGAACTGCAGCGAAACGGAGCTGGGCGGCGTAAAGAGGCCCAGTTCCTCATGGAAGGAGAGGGAGCATACTCCGCCTGAAATTTGAAAGCGGCGTTCACCGGGTGCAGCGAGTGCCGGAAACAGAGTCCCAGGGCCGTATTCAAACCAGCACAGTCACTACGTAGCGGTGCTGCCCGAAGCCGAAGAATGTGGAGGTGCGCATCGATCCGAACGATCTGCAGATCGATACGTTCCGATCTTCCGGCGCAGGGGGACAGCATGTGAACAAAACAGAGTCTGCCATTCGCATCACCCATCGGCCTACGGATTGGTGGTGGAGTGCCAGGACGAGCGCAGCCAGTATAAAAACAAAGACCGGGCGATGAAGATCCTGGCTTCCCGCCTGCTGGACGCTGAGCAGAAAAAGCAGCACAGCGCTATTGCTGCCGAGCGGCGCAGCCAGGTGGGGGACAGGTGAGCGCAGCGAACGGATCCGCACCTACAACTTTCCGCAGGGCCGGGTCACGGACCATCGCATCGGTTTGACGCTTTATAAAATCAATGCGGTGATGGACGGTACGCTGGACGGATGATCGACGCGCTGGCCACGGCAGAGCGGGCCGAGCAGCTGCGCCTTTCCGAGCAGTAAAAGTAACAAGATGAAAAGAGACGTGATATGGAAACAAAAGTGTATCAATGGAATCCAACGGGTGAAAACGGAGAAGCTGTGGCCGGCGCTGCTGCGGTGCTTCGCAGCGGCGGCCTGGTGGCGATTCCCACGGAGACAGTGTACGGTCTGGGGGCCCAGATGGCTTGAATGGCGCTGCAGTGCGCCGTATTTTGAGGCGAAAGGACGTCCGCAGGACAACCCGCTGATTTTGCATGTTCCTGACGGCACTTGGCTGGATCGCTGCTGCGCGGCATAAAGCCGCCTCTGGCCCGCCGCCTGGCAGAGACGTTCTGGCCGGGGCCGCTTACCATGATCCTGCCCTGGGCTGCTTGTGCCGGATGAGACCACGGGCGGGCTTGGATACGGTGGGGGTCCGCTGTCCGGATCATCCTATTACCCGGGCGATTATCGCCGCGGCGGATACGCCCATCGCCGCCCCCAGCGCCAATACCTCGGGCCGACCCAGCTGCACCAGCGCCCAGGATGTGCTGGAGGATATGGACGGGTAAAATTGAGGCGGTGGTGGACGGAGGCTCCTGCACCGTGGGGTGGAGTCCACGATTCTGGATCTGACGGCCTTTCCGCCGCGTCTGCTGCGGCCCGGCGGACTGCCGCTGGAGGCGCTGGAGAAGGTTTGCGGGACCATTGCGCTGGATCCGGCGGTTACCCGCTTGCTGCAGCCCGGCGAGCAGCCCAAGGCGCCTGGTATGAAATACCGCCATTATGCGCCCAAAGCGCCGGTGACAGTGGTATCCGGCGCGCCGGAACGATCTGCGGACTATATCCGCACGCATCTTTCCTCTGGGAGGGTGTTATCTGTTTTGAGGAGTTTACGCCGCTTTTACAGGCGTTTCGGTGCAGAGCCTGGGCCTTTCCACTGACAAAGACGAGCAGGCCCGGCGGGTGTTTGATGCTCTGCGCGCCTTCGACGGAACGCAGGTGGCGGCTATCTGGGCGCAGTGTCCGGACACAGCCGGCTTGGGGCTGGCGGTGGCCAACCGACTGAAAAAAGCTGCGGGATTTCATGTGATTGATGCCGGCGGAGAGGAGGCGCGGCCGTGATCGTGTTTGGAATCACCGGCGGTACCGGTGCAGGCAAAACCAGCGCGCTGCGGGTGCTTGCAGAGTTGGGAGCCTATCTTATTGACTGCGATGCGCTGTATTATGAAATGCTGCGCCCCGGAACGGCGCTGCATGAGGACATCGGCACAGCTTTTGGGCGGGATATGTTTGATGCGTCGGGTGCGCTGAACCGGCAGAAGCTGGGCAGCCTTGTGTTCAGCGCGCCGCAGGAGCTGCAGCGGCTTAACGGCATTATTTACAGCCATCTGGGGCGGAGATCGATGCGCGCCTGGCGCGGCAGCGCGGCGCACGCTGTGCTGCGGTGGATGGCATCAATATGCTGCAGGCCCGCGCCGCCGGTGCGTTCCGGTGCGACTGTATGGTGGGCGTCATCGCGCCGGATGCGCTGCGGCTGCGCCGTATTATGGCGCGGGACCACATCAGTGAAGAATATGCCAAAAAATCGGATTGACGCGCAGCCCGGCAGCGATTTTACCGGGAGCACTGCGATGCGGTGCTGGAAAACGTATACGACAGTACAACAGTGTTTGAGCAGGCGGTCAAGGTTTTTTTGAGGATCTGCTCAGCCTGTACGAATCCAAAAGGAGAAGGAAGACCATGTCTGAACACAAAACAAAGGCGGAGGCGCTTGTTTACGCCCCGAAAATGGACACAGCCGCGTGAATGCGGCAGAAGAGGAACGCTGCACGCAGTATTGCGAAGGGTATAAACAGTTTCTGGATGCAGGCAAGACGGAGCGCGAATGCGTTCAGGAAGCGGTGGCTCTGGCGGAGAGAGCCGGATTCCGCCCGTTGGTGCGCGGTGAAACACTCGCCAGCGGCGACAAAGTGTACCGTGTTAACCGTGGCAAGGCGGTGTTTTTGGCGGTGATTGGAGAAAAGGGGCTGGAAGAAGGCGTACAGATCGGAGGCGCCCATATTGATTCTCCCCCGGTTGGACCTCAAGCCTCTGCCCTGTATGAAGACAGTGAACTGGCCTACTTTAAGACCCATTATTACGGTGGCATCCGCAAAATATCAGTGGGTGGCGGTACCGCTGGAACTCCACGGTGTGGCGGCGCTGAAAAACGGCGAGACGGTGGAAGTGCGTATCGGCTGCGGTAAGGATGAGCCGCGTCTGGTGATCGAAGATCTGCTGCCGCATCTGGGTGCAGAACAGAGCAAGAAGCCACTGGGAGAGGCAATCCCGGCGGAAACGCTGAATATTCTGGTGGGCAGTCAGCCGCTTCAGGAGAAGAAAAGGATGCAGTGAAGCGCAATGTTCTGGTGCTGCTGCATGAAAAATACGGCATTTGCGAAGAGGATCTCATTTCTGCTGAACTGTGCGCTGTGCCCGGCTTATGAGGCCATGGACATTGGCCTGGACCGCAGCATGATCGGCGCTTATGGCCAGGATGACCGGGTGTGCGCCTATGCGGCGCTGCGGGCGCTGCTGGATGTCGGGCAGGTCAAAAGACAGCGGTGTGCCTGCTGGTGGACAAGGAGGAGATCGGCTCGGTAGGCGTTTCGGGTATGCAGAGTGCGGCATTCGACACCTTTATGGCCGATCTCTGTGCGGCCTCCGGTACGCGCCGGGATGTGTGTTATGAGCATTCCTTCTGCCTGAGCGCCGATGTGACCGCGGCTTACGATCCCAATTTCGCCGAAGCCTATGAAAAGCGCAACAGCGCCCGCATCAATTACGGCGTAGGACTATGTAAATACACCGGCGCCCGGGGCAAGAGTGAAGCTTCCGATGCATCGGCCGAAGTGGTGGCTCAGGGTACGCCGGATGCTGGACGCCAACAGCGTTCTCTGGCAGATGGCCGAGCTGGGCAAGGTGGATTATGGCGGAGGCGGTACCATCGCCCAGTATATGGCCAACCGCAATATCGATACCCTGGATGCAGGCGTGCCGGTACTGTCCATGCGCCCTTTGAGACTGTGTCCAAGCTGGACTGCTACATGACTTACAAAAGCCATGAAGGCGCTGTACGAGGAAATGTGATTCGAAGCACAAAAGAAAGAAAACGTCCGCGGCTGTTTCGCGGGCGTTTTCTCGTTTGTGGACAGTTCCCTTTTTCAGCAAATTATGCTATACTAATACTCATACTAAGATATCTATCATTCGCACAGGAGTGTGCGAACCGAAGACATCGGAGAGGATACCGTTTATGAACTTGATCAATTCACAGAGTTTATACCATCATTCAGCGGTTGACCATTTTGGGAAAGGACAAATTTATCGAGGAAGAAGAGGCGCGCTATGCTCGCCAGATCGTATCTCTGGCGGATGAGATTGTGGAAAACGATATCGAGTTGGTGCTGTTGGCTGGTCCTTCGGGCAGCGGAAAAACCACCACAGCCCATAATCTGCGCAAAAGAACTGATGTGCCGCCTCATGGGCGAAAGGGGCATTATGTCTATTGCCTGGTATGGACGATTGGTATATGTCTGCCGACCGCTACACCATGCCGGTGGACGAAGAGGGGCAGCCCGATTATGAATCTCGGATTGCCTGGATGTTCCCCGTCTGAATCAGGATTTGAATGATTTGTTTGCGGGACGGGAAGTGAGTCTGCCCACCTATAACTTTATCACCCGCCGCTCGGTGAGAGCGGTGCAAAAGATCGAATTGAAAAAAAGGAGATGTGGTGATCATGGAGGGCTGCACGCCCTGAATCCCATGATCCATTTTCCGGACGACACGCTGCGCAGTCTGCGGGTGTATGTATCCCCTGCCGATGTGATTGTGGACGGACGCGGGGGGGCTGGAGCTGAGCAATCAATATATCCGCCTGTGCCGGCGTATTTACCGCGACCGGGATCAGCGCGGCAGCTCGGAAGAGGAAACGATTGAAAGAAGCCGCAGCGTGAATCGGGGTGAGCGGCTGTATATTGCCCCCTTTTTAAACAACGTGGGCGTTTGGCGCGTCGATACGCTGCTGGGCTACGAGCTGTTCATTCATCGCCGGGGCTGCCGGAGGAGAAGGAACTGCGGGTGGTTCCCCTGTCTAAAATTACCGGGTTCGATATTCCGGAGGTTCCATTCTGCGGGAATTTTACAAAGTGTAAGAAACGATTAAGAGAAAGGGGAGTGCGCTGTGCCGGGCTTTTGTGCCCGGTCTGCGGCGGTGTGCTGACGCAGGGGAGAAAAAGCGGGGATTTGTTCGTCGGGTCACCAGTTTTGACCGGGCGAAAAGCGGTTATGTCAATCTCTTGGTGGCCCGCCAAAGCGGTGCGCAGCATGGGGATGACAAAGAGATGGTGCGCGCTCGCCGTGCCTTTCTCGATGGCGGCTGGTATGCGCCGCTGCGCTGCGCGTTGTGTTCTGCCGCGGTGCGGCATGCACCGGCGGAGGATACGGTGGATCTGCTGGACGCGGGCTGCGGCGAATGTTATTATACCGCTGCGGTGGCTGCAGCGCTGCGCACAGCAGGGAAATGCGTCGGTGCTGCAGGCGTGGACATTTCTAAAGACGCCCTGCGCTGGGGCGGTAAACGCGCACCGGATCTGCAGTTGGCAGTAGCCAGTGTGTTTCGTCTGCCGGTGGCGTCGAAGAGCTGCGATATCCTGCTCAACGTGTTTGCGCCTTTTGCCGGAGAAGAATACGTCCGGGTGCTGCGGCCGGGTGGTGTGCTGCTGCACGCCGCTCCGGATGCGATGCATCTGTGGGAGCTGAAAGAGGCGGTGTATGAAACGCCGTACCGCAACGATGCCGCGCCGCCGGTCCAGGCCGGGCTATCGCTGGTGGAAGAAGAACACATCAGCGCGGTGCTGCACCTGGCGCGGCACGAGGATATTGCGAATCTGTTCCAAATGACGCCCTATGCCCATAAAACCGGTCCGGTCGATGCAGCACGGCTGGATGCACTGGATACGCTGGATGTCACGGCGGCCTTTGTGCTGCGGGCGTATCGGAGGGACTGAAATGGGCGGTGCATGGGAAACAGGAAGGCATCGGCAGCTTACGCTGCGGCACTGTGCCGCCGGAAAGCGACGAGCGCGGCCAACTATGGAAAGACTTTTCTCAAATGGGCCGTGATCGCGGCCTGCATTGGACTGGTGGGCGGCCTGGTTGGTGCGGCGTTCCACATGAGCGTGAATGCGGTGACGACCTTGCGTGGTGCGCATCCGTGGCTGCTGTATCTGATGCCGCCGGCGGGCTTTCTGGTGGTCTGGGTCTATCGCGTCACCCAAATGGAGGGGAAGGAACCAACGACATTATCCATTCCATCCACTTTGGGGAGAAAGGTACCCCTGATGCTGACGCCGGTGATTTTTCTTGCCACGGTGCTCACCCATGTGGTGGGCAGCGCCGGCCGCGAGGGGCAGCGCTGCAGATCGGCGGCAGCATCGGCTGCCAGGTGGGACGGCTGTTCCGGCAGGACGACCGCAATGTCCGTGTAGCTACTATGTGCGGCATGAGTGCAGTATTTGCTGCACTGTTTGGTACACCATGACCGCGGCGGTATTCGCCCTTGAAGTACTTACGGTGGGCGTTTTTACTATATGGCGTTTATCCCTGCCTTATCGCAGCGCTGACGGGTTACGGTGTTTCTCTGCTCTTTCGTTTGCCGCCCACGCGCTTTGCCATTTTGGAGGCCTTTGACCTTTCGCCGGCGGGCGTTTTGCAGATTATGGCGCTTTCGGTGCTGTGCGCGCTGGTGAGCATTGCGTTTTGTGTGTCCATGCACAAAACGGGCAGCTGCTGCAGCGCAAGTTGGTCAACCCCTATGCCCGCGTTTTGCTGGGCAGCGCAGTGTTGATTGTTTTGACGCTGCTGTGCGGCACAGACTATAACGGCGCAGGAACGGATGTGATCACCGCGGCCATGGGCGGCGCGGCGGTGCCCTGGGCCTGGGCCTTGAAAATTGTGTTTACGGCCCTCACCATAGGCTGCGGCTTCAAAGGCGGTGGTTGTGCCCGCCTTTTTATCAGGGGCGACGTTCGGATGCTTTATGGGAGGGCTGCTGGGCATTCCGGCCAGCTTCGGTGCGGCGCTGGGTATCGTAGCGGTGTTCTGCGGGGCGGTGAACTGCCCCATTGCATCCCTCATTCTCAGCGTAGAACTGTTCGGCGCTGGGGAGCTGAGCTATTTTGCCATTGCCTGCGGCGTCAGCTATATGCTTTCGGGATATTATGGCATTTACCAGAGTCAGGAAATCCGCTATTCCAAACTGAAGCCGGAAAAGATCGAAATCCATGCAAAATAACAGCACAATGGAACGATTTCGCATACACCTGCGAAATCGTTCCATTTTCATGCAGTGGGATTTTTGCCAGCTGTGCAAATTCCAATGTGAAGCAGCGCTTTTGAGATGTTTTGTTGGATGGTGCGTTTGACGTTTTTGCGCAACGTTTTGAACGGATGCGTTTGAATACAAAACGAAAAAGGACGCTTCCGTTAGAATCGTCCTTTTTTCTTTGTCGCGCTTTTCGGCTGCGTGCCGTTTGGGATTGGAGGGAAACCAACCTTTATGAACGCGCTCCTCCTGCTCGTGCAGTTCTTTGATGCTCCACAGGCAGGTGACGCCCAAGACGCCCAGAAACAGCGAGCACAATCCTTCCGCCAGGAGAGAGCGATGAGAGATCCTGCGCCCGCAGTGAAAACGCGGGCCAGATTTTTTGAAAAATAGTATTCGCACCAGATTACGATAGGATGGAATATGCCAATCAATAACAGCGCAGCCGCGCCCACCAAGATTCCTTCGAAATGCAGCGGCATCCGTGTTACCTTCCAGGAAAAACCGTACGTCCGCTCATTTTCGACCGATATCGGTGCGATAGTGGGCATCCTGGAAAGAAATACCCTCCACTGCGTGATATGCCTTTGCGATGGCGCTTTCCAGATCGTCCGCCGTGGCAGTCACGCCCAGCACCACGCCCGCCGTTGGTGAGGTAAGTGCCCTCCCGGAACTTGGTGCCAGCGTGGTAGATGAACACATCCTCGTCTACGCTGTCCAGGCCGCTGATGGGATAACCCTTCTGATAGTCCATGGGGTAACCGCCGCTGGCCATGACGATACAGCAGGCGGCGCCGTCGCTCCATGTTACATTGAGCTGATCCAGTGTGCCGTTGCTGCAGGCCATCATCACATCGAGGAGATCGGTTTTCAAGAGGCTCAGCACGGGCTGGGTTTCCGGGTCGCCAAGCGGGAATTGTATTCCACCACCTTGGGGCCATCGGGCGTCAGCATCAGGCCGAAATAGGCAGCCCTGGAAAGGGCGGCCTTCGGCGGCCATGGCTTCCACCGTGGGGCGGAAGATCGTGTCCATGCAGACCTGGGCAATCTCGGGGGTGTATTTGGGACTGGGGGAAAGCGCCCATACCGCCGGTATTGGGGCCTTCGTCGTTGTTATAGGCCCGCTTGTGGTCTTGGGAAGAGAGCATGGGGAAAGGTGTTTGCCGTCGGTAAAACACAGCACGGACACCTCAGGACCGGTCATGCATTCTTCAATAACCACTCGGGCGCCGGCTTCGCCGAACTTTTTATCACCCATCATGGAACAGATTGCCGCTTCCGCTTCCACCACCGTCTGGGCTACGACGACGCCTTTGCCCAGGGCCAGACCGTCCGCCTTAACAACAATGGGCGCGCCCATCTCGCGCACATAGGCAAGGGCTTCATTCATATCAGTGAAAATTTCATATTTGGCTGTGGGAATGCCGTATTGTTTCATCAGATTCTTGGAAAAGATTTTGCTGGCCGCGATGATGGCGGCGTTTTGCGAGGACCGAAAGCGGAATGCCCGCTTCGGCCAAAGCGTCCACCATACCCAAGGCCAAGGGATCATCCGGGGCTACCACCATAATCCACGTCGTGTTCTTTGGCAAAAGAGCACCATGGCGGGGATGTCTGTGGCCTTGATCTCCACGCATTCGGCCTCGGCGGCGATACCGCCGTTGCCGGGCGCGCACCACAGTTTGTCCAGTTTGGGGCTTTTTGGCCAGGGCGTGCACAATCGCGTGCTCCCGCCCGCCGCCGCCCACGACGAGTACGTTCATATCTGATTTCCTTTCCGCTTTCGCAGGAATTCCAGGGGAGGCCCCTCTGGTTTTGCCGATACCCCGGCAAAAGAAGCTTCATAGATCTCCAATAGGGGTTCGCCTTCGATATGCAAAGGCGAGGGAGAATCGAAAGGAGAGAATGCGCTCTCGTTTCGGCAGATCGCCTTAGTGGTGGAACAGCCGCATGCCGGTGAAGGCCATCACCATGCCGTACTTGTTGGCCGTTTCAATAACATTGTCGTCCCGGATGGAGCCGCCGGGCTCGGCGATGTAGGTCACGCCGGACTTTCTGGCCCGCTCCACATTGTCGCCGAAGGGGAAGAGCATCGGAGCCCACGGTCAGGCCGCTCTGGGTGGCGATCCAGGCTTTTTTCTCTTCTGCGGTCAGCACTTCGGGCTTGACTTTGAACGTATTCTGCCACACACCGTCGGCCAGGATGTCCTCGTACTCGTCGGAGGTGTAGATGTCGATGGCGTTGTCCCGGTCGGGGCGGCGGATGCCGTCCACAAACTGCAATCCCAGCACCTTGGGATGATGCCGCAGCCACCAAATGTCCGCCTTGCTGCCGGCCAAGCGGGTGCAGTGAATCCGGCTTTGCTGGCCCGCGCCTACGCCGATGGCCTGGCCGTCCTTCACATAGCACACAGAGTTGGATTGCGTGTATTTGAGTGTGATCAGCGCTACAATCATGTCGATTTTAGCCTGCTGGGGCAGCTCTTTGTTGTCTGTGACAATGTTGGAGAGGAGTTCTTCATCTATTTTGAAATTATTGCGGCCCTGTTCAAAGGTAATGCCGAACACGTCCTTGTGCTCCTGTTCGGCGGGTACATAATCCGGGTCGATCTGCACCACATTATAACCGCCCTTTTTCTTTGTTTTCAGGATTTCCAGGGCTTCATCGGTGTAACCCGGGGCGATGACGCCGTCGGAGACCTCGCCTTTCAGATACTGAGCGGTAGCGGCGTCGCACACATCGGACAGGGCGGCCCAGTCTCCGAAGGAGCACAGCCGGTCGGCCCCCCGGGCCCGGATATAGGCGCAGGCGATGGGGAAAGCTCTGCGCCGTCGTCCACGAAGTAGATCTTTCTATCCACATCGCTCAAAGGCAGGCCTACAGCTGCTCCGGCAGGAGATACATGTTGAAAGAAGCAGCGGCAGGAAGGCCTGTGGCTTCCTTCAGCTCCTTGACCAGCTGCCAGGAGTTAAAGGCATCAAGAAAGTTAATATACCAGGCTTACCGTTCAGCACGGTAATGGGCAGCTCGCTGCCATCTTTCATATAGATACGGGACGGCTTCTGATTGGGGTTGCAGCCGTATTTCAGTTCCAGTTCCTTCATGGAAATGCACATCCTTTCACTTGAATCAATCCTCCGGCGGGGTAAAGCGTTCCTGTCGGAACACGCCTTTGAATCGCGGCAAAATGCTGCGCCCACCGGGGCGCGCAGCAAGGGAGAATATCCGGATCGCTGTTGCAGATGGTGTTGAGAGCGTAGATGCCCGCATGGTCGGGATCGTTGGTGTATTCCGGGATTCGTCTCCGGCAAAAACGCCAGCCGCTGTCGGGGTAGTTTTCAGAGGGCGTTTCGCGCTAGCACCAGCCCACGCGGCAGCCGTCTACTGTAATGCGGTCACTGGCGATGCAGCCGGCCGGGCCCTCCCAATCGCACAGCAGCGGGCGGATATCCGCGGCAGGAATGGCGTACTGTTTGCCTGGAGGCGTATACCACAATCCGCTGCCCCAAGCGGATTCCTTGCTGAGCAGCATGCCGGTGAGATTCATCCAAAGCGCGGCGTCCCGTTCTACCTGGGCATTGTCTGCCCCATGGCGGAAATCCCAGTAGAATGCGCCGCACACCAGGCTGAGGGCGTACTCCGTCCAATTTTCGAAGGTCGCGGCCTGCTGGAGCCAAAAGCCGGCCAAATCGTCCAGTTCTTCCCGCTGGAGCAGGCCGCAGGCGTGAGGCGGCGCGCAGATGGCCCATGCATTCGCTGATATCCCAGCCCAGGAAGCCGTGCCGCCCCAGAAGCGGATAAAACTGGGCGGCAAAATCCCGGTACGGCAGAACCATGCCCGTCCGCCTTCGTTCAGTTCTTCCAGGGCAAACGCAGGGCGGTTTTCCCAAAACTTTCAAAATCCAGATAGTTTTCGTGGACACGGATCTCCCGGTTGCAGAAATCCCGCAGACTTTCCTTGTCGGTGATGCCGAACATGGTTTTCAAATGGGTGCGGCAGGCGGCGACGTCTGCCTCGCTGGCACATTGCGGCAGAGTTGTAAACGCGTTGGGACCGGCTTCAGACGGCCCGGGGATACCAGGTGTTTTGCGCAGGACGGCAATGCCGCACAGCAAAGCAAAGAAAGGTTTCGCGGCTGCAGGGCGTGCCGGGCGGGGGCGGATAGTTTTGCGTCAGGGTCTGTGCCAGTGCAGGCAGGGGGTCTGGACAGGATGAAAATCCCGCAGAGCGCTGGGATCTGCTTCAAACGGCCTGCGCATGGCGATCAGACGTTTTGTTGTAGATGCGGGTTTCACTTTCGCCGCTGAGCAAATGGATGTAACGCACAAAAAGGGACACCTTGTTCTCTTCGTTGAGCGCGTTCCACAGCAGTTCGCCGAAAGCGTCGATCTTGCCCGTGATCTGTACGGGCTTGGGTTCGCCCTCAAAAGAGGGCAGGGGGATCTCCGTCGCCCATGTAAGTGGAAACATAGCGGCCCTCACCGGGTGTGGGATTGTCATAGCCGAAGAAATAGCGGCAGCAACAGGAAGGGTCGCCCCGATCGCTTTTTCAGAATGGACAGGGCATACGTGCCGTCCTTGTGCATCAGGCCCGAAATGCGGGGGGGGTGTAGTTGGGCGCGTCCGGCTCGAAGGCGCGGGTATGCAGGCACTGGGCGAAGGTTTTTCCTTCCAGCAGGCCGTCGCGGATGGTGTCTGTCTGATCGCCGTTGGTAACGATGATGGTGCCATCCTCCAGGCAGCGCACGGGATGGTAAATGATCAGGAAGGATCTTCGAGTTTGCTGGCGTCAAAGGCCTCGGTCTGGATGCCGTCCTCCGTTTCGATGAACACACGGTTGCGGGAATTGGCGCTGCGGCCCATGATCCAATAGGCGATGACTGCGTTTTCATTGTCGGCGCTGCGGCCCAGGATAATGCCGCGGCCGGGATAGCTGTTGTTTTCCAGTTCCTGCTGGATGTCAATTGTTTTCATCTCTGGCGCTCCTTTTTATTCAGCTTGATCAATGCGTACAATGCGGCCTTCCACATGCAGCCGTTCCTGGCAGAACAGGCTGACTGCCTCAGGCAGCAGTTTCCACTCGGCCTGTTCCATCACGCGCTTTTGAAGAATTTCCGCCGTATCGCCCTCTTCGATGGCCACGGCTTTTTGCAGAATGATGGGACCGGCGTCGGCTTCGGCGGAGACAAAATGCACGGTGGCGCCGGTCAGTTTCACGCCGTATTCCAGCGCCTTTTTCATGCACTTTGAGTCCGTAAAATCCGTCGCCGCAGAACGAAGGAATCAAAGCGGGATGGATGTTGATGATGCGGTTTTCATACCGTTCGACAAAGGCGGGAGAGAGGATATAGAGGAATCCCGCCAGAACGATCAGATCGGCGTTCAATTCAGACAGCTTGCCGAGCAGCGCTTCAGTAAAGGATTCACGGCTGTCATAGTCCTTGCGGTTTACGACATGGCCGGGCACGTTTGCTCCTTTAGCCCGTTCCAATGCAAATGCGCCGGGAGTAGAGGAGACGACAGCGGTAATTTTGCCGTTCCGGATCTCACCGCGCGCTTGGGCGTCCAGCAGGGCCTGCAGGTTGGTGCCGCCGCCGGACACCAGTACAACAATATTTTTCATCCCTTATTTCACCATGACGGCATCTTCGCCAGTTGTGATGATGCCCAGACGGCAGACTGTTTCCCCTTCTTCGCGCAGCAATTTCAGCGCTTTTTCAGCATCGTCTGCCGGCAGGGCCAATACCATGCCGATGCCCATGTTGAAGGTATTATACATATCGCGCATGGGGATCTCGCCGACTTCGGAGAGCAGTTTGAAGATTTCAGGCAGCTCATAGGAAGAGGTGTCGATTTCTGCGGTTAGTCCTTCCTTCATCATGCGGGGCACGTTTTCATAGAAGCCGCCGCCGGTGATGTGGGAGATACCATGGATGGACAGTCCTTCGTCCAGCAGGCGCAGAACGGATTTTGACATAGATTCTGGTGGGGGTGATCAGCACTTCGCCCAAAGACTTGCCCAGCCGGTCGCTATAACGGTTAAGTACATCGGGATCGCGGTCAATGTTGAACACCTTGCGGATCAGGAGAAGCCGTTGGAGTGGCAGCCGGAAGAAGCCAGGCCGATCAGCACATCGCCTTCGGCCATATCGCTGTTGTCCATCTTTGCGGCTCTTTTCCACGATGCCGGTGGAATAGCCGGCCAGGTCGTATTCATCTTCAGCATACAGGCCGGGCATTTCGGCAGTTTCGCCGCCGATCAGGGCACAGCCGGCCTGCTTGCAGCCTCTCTACCACGCCTTTGACGATTTCGGCGGTGCGCTCGGGTACATTTTTGCCCATAGCCATGTAATCCAGGAAAAAAAAGGCTTTGCGCCGCCGCAGATGATATCGTTGACGCACATGGCTACGCAGTCCACGCCCACGGTGTCGTGCTTGTCCAGGACAAAGGCCAGCTTCAGCTTGGTGCCCACCCCGTCGGTGCCGGAGACCAGCACCGGCTCACTGTAGCCGCCGGGCAGCTCGAAGCAGCCGCCAAAGCCGCCCAAAGTGCCGATTACGCCGGGAATGTAGGTGGATTCCACCAGAGGCTTGATGCGGTTGGTGGATTCGTAGCCCGCGGTCACGTCCACGCCGGCGGCGGCGTAGCTGTCGCTCTTGGAAATGCTCATTGAAAATTTCTCTCCTCTTGTCTGGGAAGGGGGATTAAGCGCCGAACACCCGGCGCATAATCTCCCTGATAGGCGTCCTCTACGCCGCCCATATCGCGGCGAAAGCGGTCTTTATCCAGTTTCTCGCCGGTCTTGGCGTCCCACAGGCGGCATGTATCGGGGCTGATTTCGTCAGCCAGTACGATTGTACCGTCGGACAGTTTTTCCGAATTCCAGCTTAAAGTCCACCAAAGTCACGCCGACTTCGGAGAAAAAGCGTTTCAGCACATCGTTGATCCGGAAGGACAGGCCGGTGATCCGGTCGATTTCCTCCTGCCAAACCCAAAGCCAAAGCGTGATAATGGTTCAGCAGCGGATCATCCAAAGCGTCGCACTTGTAGGCAGAATTCAATCGTGGGCTGGGGAAACACGATACCTTCCTCCACTCCGTAGCGGGAAGCGAAATGGCCTGCGGAACGATTGCGGACAATGACCTCCAGGGGAACGATGGAAACCTTCTTGACGAGGGGGTTTCCCGGTCGCTCAGTTCTTCTACAAAATGGGTGGGGATGCCTTCCCGTTCCAACACCTGCATCAGATAGTTGGTCAGCTTGTTGTTGATCACACCTTTGCCTGTGATGGTGCCTTTTTTTGGCGCCGTTGAAAGCCGTGGCGTCATCCTTGTAGTCCACGATCACCAGATCGGGATCGTCTGTTGCAAAATACTTTTTTTTGCCTTTCCTTCGTAGAGTTGCGCTTGCTTTTTCATAAAAACCCCTTCTTTTTTGCAGTGCAGAATTTATTTGGCAAAGAACAATTCGGACAGAGTCATAGGGTCCACATACTGGCCGTCTTTGTAAACGCGCATGTTGCCGGAGGCCACTTCGTCGATGAGCATTACCTTGCCTTCGGGATCATAACCGAACTCAAACTTGATGTCGTACAGCACCAGACCCTTTTCCTTCAGGTCATCTGCCACGATCTGGGTAATTTTCTGGGTCATGTCCTTGATGGCGTCATACTGGGCATCGGTCATAACGCCCAGAGCCACCAGCGCGTCCTTGGTTACCAGAGGATCGCCCTTTTCGTCGTTTTTGAACGTGGTTTCCACATAAGCGGGCAGATCGGCACCCTCTTCAATATATTCGCCGTAACGGCGCAGGAAGCTACCCACAGCCTTGTGGCGGCAGATCACTTCCAGGCCGTGACCGAACACTTTAGCAGGCAGGACTTCCATGGTGGTGTTTTCCAGGTCGGCGCTGACAAAATGGGTGCGGATGCCGGCGGGCGTTGATCCTTTCAAAGAAATAAACGGACATGCGCAGGTTCACGTCGCCCACGCCGTCGATGGTCAGACCCACAGAGTTTTCGCCAGATCGAACACGCCGTCCTTGCCGGTGCAGTCGTCCTTAAATTTCAGCAGATAGTTGCCGTTATCCAGTGCAAAAACATCCTTGGTTTTGCCGGTGTAAACCAGTTTCTTTTCCATAATAAAAAATGCCTCCATATATTATGAGGTTTAAATGATCGAAATGCAAATCAGCGGTGCGGGCGGATCAAAGTTCTGCCTGGAGTTTTGCGTCCTTGGCTGCGATTTGGGCGGACATGGAAGCGCGGGCCGCGTCCAGTTTTGCGGCCAGCTCCGCATCGGATACGGCCAGGATCTGAGCGGCCAGAACGGCGGCGTTTTCGCGCCGTTCAGCGCCACGGTGGCTACCGGGATGCCGCTGGGCATCTGCACGGTGGAAAGCAGAGCGTCCAGGCCGTCAACGCTCCGCCCTTCATGGGGATACCAATGACAGGCAGGGTGGTATTGGCGGCAAAAAGCGCCGGCCAGGTGT
>VOFB01003494.1_pt1 | contig 25848 bp, 43 predicted proteins | sample 5384141 | NCBI WGS metagenome assembly VOFB01 (sample SAMN12384721, study PRJNA508395) | human gut metagenome | isolation source: healthy gut A | host: Homo sapiens | reverse complement strand
CCTGGTTCCGCAGATCCTGACAAATGACGCAAAGGGATTTCTGGATACGGTAGAAAAGTTAAAAGGGTATGGATATGATGAGGTGAACCTGAATCTTGGCTGTCCGTCTAAAACGGTAGTATCGAAAGGACGCGGCTCGGGATTTCTGATCCACACAGAAGAACTGAACCGGTTTCTGGATGAGATTTATGCAAAAGCAGATGTGAAGATATCCATAAAGACAAGAATCGGAAAATTTGATGCAGATGAGTGGGGAGAACTTTTTGAGGATTTATAACCGGTATCCGTTGGAAGAGCTGATCGTACATCCGAGAGTACAGCAGCAGTTTTATAAAGGACATCCGGATCTGGATGCATTTGCGGATGCAGTGAAGGAATGTAAGCACACGTTGTGTTATAACGGTGATATTTTTACAACAGAGGATATGAAAAAATTAAAGAAGCGTTTTCCAGAGGCCTCCTGTATCATGCTGGGGCGCGGAATTTTGAGAAATCCGGAACTGATTGAAATCATGGAATCGGAGAAAAAAAAAGATCGATGCGAAGAAATTAAGAGCGTTCCATGATCAGATCTATCAGGATTACCAGGAGGTAAGTTGTGGGGATAAGAATGTGCTGTTCAAGATGAAAGAACTCTGGTGTTATCTTGGGACATTGTTCCCGGATAAGGAAAAACAGCTGAAAAAGATCCGGAAAGCAGAGAAACTGGATCGCTATGAAGCAGTTGTAGAAGAACTTTTAAGTCACAATTATATTGACTTAAAGTAAATAGATGCTGAAATAAAAGAGATTGCAGACAAAATCAGGAATAAAGTTCTGCAGTCTCTTTACTTTAAAAAAAATATGCAATATAATAGATAAAAATTCTATATACAGGAATTTTGCAAAGGGAGGGACATGAATTGGATCGTTTGAATGAATTGATCGCAGAGAATCTGAAAGATATCCGAAAAGGAAAAGGACTGAGTCTGGAACAGGTGTCATCCCTTACCACAATCAGCAAAAGTATGTTAAGTCAGCTGGAAAGGGGAGAAGTGAATCCTACGATATCGACGGTGTATAAGCTGGCACTGGGATTGAAAGTACCGGTAACGGCATTTACCGCAGATAAACCGCAGCCGTTTTTCGGAACTGGCAAGAAAGAAGTAGATCCTTTGGCGGGTGATGATGGAAGATATCGTCTTTATCCGATTTTCAGCTTCCGGGAAGGACAGGATTTTGAGATATTTGACCTGGAATTTGACGAGGGAGGCATGATGCAGGCGAACCGCCAGATGAATGGTACGAGAGAATTCATTACCGTGTATTCCGGAGAATTGACACTGATCTTTAAAGATCATGAATATGTGCTGAAAGCCGGAGATGCGGCTTCGTATAATGCTTTTGATGATTATGTGTATAAAAATACAGGAAAGGGAATGGTGACTGCCAATATTGTAGTACACTATTCGAATTAGAAAGGAGTAACAGCATGGAAGACCAGAAACAGCGAGTATATGATGCGTTAAACAAGATGGGAATTAAGTACGAGGTGGTAGAACACGAGCCCGTGCATACAATGGAGGATATGGACCGGCTGGGACTCCCGGAAAAAGGAACATTGTGTAAGAACTTATTCTTAAGAGATTCAAAGGGAAAGAGACATTTCCTGATCACAGCTGATGAGAAGACAAGGTAGATCTGAAGGCACTGGGAAGACAGCTTGGGGCAGGAACATTAAGCTTTGCTTCCGAAGAACGTCTGGAAAAATATCTTGGTGTAAAACAGGGAAGCGTTACACCTTTTGCCCTGATGAACGATACGGAACATGCGGTGGAATTCTTTATCGATAAAAACTTAAGCAGATGTAAAAGTATGGGAATTCATCCACTGGAAAATACAGCAACAGTATTCATATCCTTTAAGGATCTGGATAAATTCTTATGGAATCTGGATGTTGATGTAGTTAAGATTAAATTGTAAAAAGTTTATAGTTTTTTTATTGCATGTTTCCTCACGCAGAAGTAGAATAGAACAGTATATGATACGAAGCAACAGATGAAAGTGAGGATAATTATGGAAGAATGGCAGAACGGACACGACCAGCCAGGATACCATTATCACCAGGAGCAGGATAAAAAGCGAAAGCCAATTGAGACACCGGGAAAGCGTTTCTGGAAGATGTGGGGTCCACTCCTGATCAAATGGGGAATTGGAATCGGTGTAGGCATGGTAGTCATGGCGGCCATGATGGTGGCATATATGAAGACGCATTATCAGACGCAGGCGGCATTAGAAGCATTGATGTCTGATCAGAATAAGCTGATGGGCTTTTTATGAGAAGATGTTGAATAAATATATTGATTATACAACATGGGTGGAAGGTCTGTCAGCGCTTGTTACGATTCCTGTGATGGCAATTTTGTATCACGGTGACAGAAAGAAAGAGAAAAAAGCAGGTATCATACCGGATAAAAAGCACCTTTGTGGAAATATCCGGCGGCGCTTATTATGGCACTTGCCATGAGCCTGGGACTGAATAACCTGATCATCATCGGGAATCTGTCTGCGGTAGATGCAAGCTACAAGACAACGATGAATGCCATGTATTCGGCGCCGCTTGCTATACAGATCTTATGTCTGGCAGTACTGGTTCCGATTTGTGAAGAATACGTATTCAGAGGACTGTTCTTCAGAAGAATGGAAAAGGAAAGTTCGTTTGTATATGCGATGGTTTATTCATCAGTTGTATTTGGTGTATTACATGTGAATCTGGTACAGATGCTTTATGGATTTTACTGGGACTGATGTTGGCATATGTATATGAAAAATACGGTTCGCTGAAGGCACCGGCAGCAGCACATATGGCGATGAACCTGTTGTCTGTACTGGCTACCAGATACGGACTCTATAACTGGATGTTGAAAGATAACATGCGGATCGGTGTGATTACGGTTGTATGTGCAATGATCGCATCAACAATGTTTGTTCTGATCCAGCGGATTGAAGAAAAACCGGAGCTAAAGACTGAAAATAAAAATCTGACAATGTAAATTGTCAGATTTTTTTTACAAAAAACATAAAGAAGACTAATAATCTGATAATTTAGGGTAATTTTCCTCTTTACAATAGTAAAACCTTGTGATATAGTAGGAAAAAACAAAAGAAAGGAACAGGTGTATGAAAGAAGGAAATGTAGTCGGCATCATGGACTGTATCGTTCAATTCGAACATGATAACTGTGGAATCGGTGCGATCGTTAATATCAAAGGACAGAAAAGTCACGATACAGTGGCAAACGCATTGAAAATCGTTGAAAATCTTGAACATAGAGCTGGCAAGGATGCCGAAGGTAAGACAGGTGATGGAGTTGGAATCTTATTACAAGTTTCTCACAGATTCTTCTCTAAAGTCTGTAAACCTCTCGGCATCTTTTTGGGTTCTGAAAGAGATTATGGAGTGGGAATGTTCTTCTTCCCGCAGGACGAATTAAAAAGGAATCAGGCAAAGAAGATTTTTTGAAGTCATCGTCAAAAACGAAGGAATGAATTTCCTTGGATGGAGAGAAGTTCCGGTAAAGGCAGATGTACTTGGAAGCAGAGCAGTTGAATGTATGCCGTGCATTATGCAGGGATTTATTGAAAGGCCAAAGAAAGTAGAACAGGGTATTGATTTTGACCGTAAGCTTTACATTGTAAGACGTGTATTTGAGCAGAGTGCAGATGATACATATGTGGCATCCCTTTCCAGCCGTACTATCGCTTATAAAGGAATGTTCCTGGTAGATCAGCTTCGTCTGTTCTTCCCGGATCTGCAGGATCCTGATTATGACTCTGCGATCGCACTGGTTCATTCCAGATTCAGTACGAACACGAATCCAAGCTGGGAGAGAGCACATCCGAACCGTTTCATCGTACATAACGGTGAGATCAATACCATCCGTGGCAACACGGACAAGATGCGTGCCAGAGAAGAGAATATGGAATCTGAGTGTATGAAAGGAAAACTTCACGAAGTACTTCCGGCAGTTAATACCAGCGGTTCCGATTCAGCAATGCTTGACAATGCAATTGAGTTCATGGTTATGAGTGGCATGGATCTTCCGCTTGCAGTAATGATCGCAATTCCGGAACCATGGGCGAACAACAGAAACCTTTCCCAGAAAAAGAAAGATTTCTATCAGTATTATGCAACCATGATGGAACCATGGGACGGACCTGCGTCCATTCTGTTCAGTGACGGTGACTGCATGGGAGCCGTACTTGACAGAAACGGGCTGCGCCCATCCAGATATTATATTACGGATGACGATACACTGATCCTTTCCTCAGAGGTTGGTGTTTTAGATATTCCACCGGAGAAAATTGTAGTAAAAGAAAGATTGCATCCTGGCAAGATGCTTCTGGTTGATATCAAAAAAGGAAAAGTCATTGATGACGAAGAACTGAAAGAGACTTACGCAAGCAGACAGCCATATGGTGAATGGCTGGACAACAATCTGATCGAGTTAAAAGATCTGAAGATCCCGAATCAGAAAGTTCCTTCTTATACGGCAGAAGAATGCAGAAGACTTCAGAAAGCATTTGGATATTCTTATGAAGAAGTAAAGACATCCATCCTGAATATGGCGAAGAATGGTGCGGAAGGAACGGCTGCTATGGGTATCGATGCCGCTTGCGGTATTATCAGATATGCATCAGAATCTGTTCGGATATTTCAAACAGCGTTTTGCACAGGTAACCAACCCTCCGATCGATGCCATCCGTGAGAAGGTCGTTACATCCACAACGGTTTATATTGGCGAAGATGGTAACCTTTTTGGAAGAAAAAGCAGAGAACTGTAAGATGTTGAAGGTCAACAACCCGATCCTTACAGAGACAGACCTTCTGAAGATTAAAAATATGAAAGAAGACGGATTCAAGGTTGCAGAGATCCCGACAATCTATTATAAGAATTCAAGCCTTGAAAAAGCAATTGATTATCTGTTCATCGAAGTTGACAGAGCTATCCGCGAAGGGCTAACATCCTGATCCTTTCAGATAGAGGAGTGGATGAATATCATGTGGCAATGCCGTCACTTCTGGTACTTTCCGGACTGCAACAGCATCTGGTGCGCACGAAGAAACGTACGTCTGTTGGAATTATTCTTGAGACGGGAGAACCAAGAGAAGTACATCATTTTGCGACACTGATCGGTTATGGTGCATGTGCGATCAACCCGTATCTTGCACATGAATCCATCAAACAGCTTATTGATACCGATATGCTTCAGAAAGACTATTATGCGGCAGTTGATGATTATAACAATGCAGTGCTGGGAGGAATTATAAAGATTGCATCCAAGATGGGTATTTCTACGATCCAGTCTTATCAGGGAGCAAAGATCTTTGAGGCAATCGGACTGAAACAGGAATTCATTGACAAGTATTTTACGGACACGGTCAGTCGTATCGGCGGCATCGGAATCGAAGAAATTGCGGCGGATTATATCGCACGCCATTCTCAGGCATTTGACCCGCTTGGACTGGAAGTTGATATGACACTGAACAGCGTCGGACAGCATAAGTTAAAGAGTGGTGGAGAGAGACATCTCTATAATCCACAGACGATCCATATGCTTCAGGAATCTACAAGACGTGGTGACTATCAGATGTTCAAACAGTATACGGATATGGTTAATGCAGAGGGAGAACATATTAATATACGTGGACAGCTGGAATTCAATTATCCGAAGAAAGGCATTCCGATTGAAGAAGTAGAAAGTGTAGATGAGATCGTAAAACGCTTCAAGACAGGGGCCATGTCTTACGGTTCTATTTCAAAGAAGCACATGAGACACTGGCAATCGCGATGAACCAGTTACATGGTAAAATCCAACAGTGGTGAAGGTGGAGAAGAAATTGAACGACTGGATACCAACCGCTGTTCCGCAATCAAGCAGGTCGCTTCCGGACGATTCGGTGTTACTTCCAGATATCTGGTAAGTGCGCAGGAGATCCAGATCAAGATGGCTCAGGGGCAAAACCAGGAGAGGGCGGACATCTGCCGGGTGGAAAGGTATATCCGTGGATCGCAAAAACCCGTCATTCCACACCGGGAGTCAGCCTGATCTCACCACCGCCACATCATGATATCTATTCCATCGAGGATCTGGCACAGCTCATTTATGACTGTAAGAATGCAAATAAAGATGCAAGGATTACGGTGAAACTGGTATCAGAAGCCGGCGTTGGTACCGTAGCAGCCGGTGTTGCCAAAGCAGGAGCCGGATTGATACTGATCTCCGGATATGACGGAGGAACCGGTGCGGCACCAAGAAGTTCGATCCATAATGCCGGACTTCCGTGGGAGCTTGGACTTGCTGAGACACACCAGACGCTGATCCAAAATGGTTTGAGAGAAAGAGTCCGCATCGAGACAGACGGTAAGCTGATGAGCGGCCGTGACGTAGCGATCGCAGCAATGCTTGGAGCGGAAGAATTTGGATTTGCTACAGCTCCGCTGGTAACAATGGGCTGTGTAATGATGCGAGTATGCAACTTAGATACATGTCCAGTTGGTGTTGCAACTCAGAATCCGGACTTAGAAAACGTTTCAGCGGAAAACCGGAGTATGTAGTGAACTTTATGCGTTTTGTTGCAGAAGAACTAAGAGAATATATGGCAAAACTTGGTGTCCGCACAGTGGATGAACTGGTAGGACGTACAGATCTTCTGAAGGTGAAGGATGTGCCAACATCAGAACGTGCATCCACACTGAATCTGGAGCAGATTCTGGATAATCCTTATGAAGGCACAAAGACACCGATGACCTTCAAATCCAAAGAAAGTCTTTGACTTTGAACTGGAAAAGACACTGGATGAAAAAGTTCTTATGGTAAAAGAACTTCTTCCTGCTTAGAAAAGAAACAGAAGAGAAGCATTGAAATAGATGTAACAAATACAAACCGTACATTTGGAACAATTTTCGGATCAGAAATTACAAGAAGATATCCGGAAGGCGTAGAGGAAGACAGTTATGTAGTACATTGTAAAGGTGCCGGCGGTCAGTCTTTGGAGCATTCATCCCAAGAGGACTGACACTGGAACTGACAGGTGACAGTAATGACTACTTCGGAAAAGGACTGTCCGGTGGTAAACTTGTCGTATATCCGCCGAAAGGAATCCGTTATAAAGCCGAAGAGAATATCATCATCGGTAACGTTGCACTCTACGGTGCGACAAGTGGTAAGGTATTCATCAACGGTGTGGCAGGAGAACGATTTGCAGTGCGTAACTCCGGCGCAACAGCTGTTGTAGAAGGTGTCGGAGATCACGGATGTGAATATATGACAGGCGGGCGTGTAGCTGTTCTTGGTGGAACAGGTAAAAACTTCGCAGCCGGCATGAGCGGCGGTGTCGCTTATGTACTGGATATGGAAAATGATCTCTATACAAGAGTCAATAAAGAGATGGTCCATATCGAACATGTGACAACCAAGATGGATGTCGGAGAATTAAAGAGCATGATCGAAGAACATGTTGCCAATACCAATTCCGAACTTGGTAAGAAGATCCTGGATAACTTTACAGAATACCTTCCAAAATTCAAGAAAATCATTCCAATCGATTATGAGAAGATGCTGACAACGATTCTTCAGATGGAAGAAAAAGGCATGAGCAGTGAACAGGCAAAGATGGAAGCATTTTATGCGATCAAAGAACGGAAGATAGGGGAAGTAAGAACATGGGAAAAGCAACAGGATTTATGGATTATGACAGACAGGATAAGCCTGGCTGAAGATTCAAAAGAACGAATTAAGCATTTTAAAGAGTTTCATACACCTCTGTCAAAAGAAGAACAGGAACTGCAGGGAGCCAGATGTATGGCGTGCGGTGTACCGTTCTGCCAGTCCGGTCAGATGCTGATGGGAATGGCAAGTGGCTGCCCGCTTCATAACCTGGTACCGGAGTGGAATGATCTGATCTTTCACGGAACTGGGAAGAGGCATATTACAGACTGAAAAAGACGAATAACTTTCCGGAATTTACATCCAGAGTCTGCCCGGCACTTTGTGAGGCGGCATGTACATGTGGACTGAACGGAGAGGCAGTTTCAAGTAAAAGAGGCGAATGAATACAGCATTGTTGAAAATGCATATAAAAAAGGTTACGCAACGGCAAAACCGGTGAAAGTAAGAACCGGAAAGAAGGTAGCGATTGTAGGATCGGGGCCATCCGGACTTGCGGCGGCGATATGCTGAACAGAAGAGGTCATCAGGTGACGGTCTTTGAAAGAGAGGATAAGATCGGTGGACTTCTCCGCTACGGCATCCCGAATATGAAACTCGAAAAACAGATTATCGACCGTAAGATTGCGATTATGGAAGAAGAGGGAATTATGTTCGTGATCGGATGTAATATCGGAAAAGAAATAAAAAGCGGCTACATTATCCTAAAAGAATTTGATCGTGTGGTTCTTTGCATGCGGAGCATCCAATCCAAGAGATATAAAAGCACCGGGAAGATGCACGGAATCTATTTTGCAGTGGATTTCCTGAGATCAACCACGAAAGCACTCTGGAAAAATGAATGCACGGAACCTTAAACCTGAAAGACGGTACATACATTTCTGCAAAAAGGAAAAAGGTTCTGGTCATCGGTGGCGGTGATACAGGAAATGACTGTGTGGGAACATCCATCCGACACGGAGCCAAAAGTGTGCTGCAGCTGGAGATGATGCCGAAAGCACCGGACGAGAGAACACCGAGATGAACCCATGGCCGGAATGGCCGAGAGTCTGCAAGACGGACTACGGACAGCAGGAAGCTGCCGCTGTCTTCGGACATGACCCGAGAGTCTACCAGACAACGGTAAAAGAATTCAAAAAAGACAAAAAGGAAAAGTCTGCAAGGCAGTTCTGGTAAAATTAGAGCCTAAGAAAAATGAAAAGACAGGACGTATGATGATGACGGAAGTAGCCGGAAGTGAATATACAGTAGATGTAGATCTTGTACTTAATCGCAGCCGGATTCCTTGGAAGCCAGGACTATGTCACGAAAGCATTTGGTGTGGAAGTAAATGAACGTACGAATGTGAAAACCGCGCCGGGAAAATATGACACGAATGTGAAAAATGTATTCACGGCAGGAGATATGCACAGAGGACAATCGCTGGTTGTATGGGCAATCCGTGAGGGCCGTGAAGCGGCAAGAGAAGTGGATATCAGTCTGATGGGATATACGAATATGAATGTACAGTAAACGATTATGTGTCTGAACAGAACTGGAAAATAAGATAAAGATGAAAAATTCTTGAATAATCTGCGAGTACAATTTATAATAAGAAGAAACAGGCCGGAAGCATATGTTCCGGCCTGTTAAATGTTACGAAATTATTAAAAAAAATGTTGCAATTTGTATTTGTGTGCGCTATAATAGGGAACAGATGTGAGAGATTGTTCTCATGACGAGGGGAAAATAATTAAAACAAATAAGAAAGAAGAGTGAGTATGAATAAACACGGAATCAGATTGATCACAGCAGTGGTGACAAGTTCAATGATTGTAACACCGGTTCTGGCAGCACCGTCTGTCGATGATTTGAAGAAGGAAAAAGCATCAAAACAGAATGAAGTCAGTTCGTTACAGTCACAGCTTACAACATTGATGGGAAAGGTTAATACACTGGAAAGTGAATTGATCCAGACAGGTGAGGATATTACAAAAGCACAGAGTGATCTGGTAGTTGCGCAGAAGAAAGAAAAAGAACAGTATGCAGCAATGAAGAAGCGTATTAAATATATGTACGAAGCCGGTAATGATTCAGCGTTTGAAACATTGGTCACATCGGATGATTTTACAGATCTCTTGAGCAAAGCAGAGTATGTTCAGAATGTACATAGTTATGACAGAAAACAGTTACAGGAATATGTAGAGACGAAGCAGCAGATTTCAGATTTGAAGGACAGTCTTGAAAAGATCAGAAAGAACTGGAAAGCAAGCAGGCTGAATATGAGAAGCAGGGTGATAACCTGAATAACCTCATTACTTCAAATCAGCAAGAAGTTGCAAATCTTGATTCAGAGATTCAGGCAGCAGCAGAAGCGGCAGCAAAGGAAGCAGCGGAGAGAGCGGCAAAAGAAGCAGCAGAAAAGGCTGCAAAAAGAGGCTGCAAAGAAGCAGCAGGCATCTGCAGCTAATAACAGTACTTCATCTAACAGACATAATTCTACAACAAGCAACAATACAACGAGCAACAAAAATAACACAAGTAATACAACGAGACCATCGAGACCATCAGGTAATAATACAAGCAGTAGTACAACAAAGCCGTCAGGTAATAATACAAGCAGCAATACAACAAGCGGATCGAATGCAAATGGTGGCACGATCGTAAGCAGAGCATACAGCCAGCTTGGAAAAACCTTATGTATGGGGTGCATGTGGACCGAGCAGTTTTGACTGTTCAGGATTCGTAAGCTACTGTCTGACAGGAAGCTATACACGTCTTGGTACAACTCTTACATTTATGGGATGGACAAGGGTAAGCAACCCACAGCCTGGTGATGTTGTAACAACGGCAACTCACTGTGGTATTTATATCGGAAATGGTCAGATGATCCATGCTCCACACACAGGAGATGTTGTAAAAGTCGGACCGGTACAGTCTGGTATGATTTTACGTACGTAGATAATAAGAAGATTGAAAAAAGAAATCAGGAGATTCCTGGTTTTTTTTTTTGCAAAAAACTGGTTCTGCAGAGGAGAAAGCAATGAAGAATAGTAATTCATCTATTAGCAAAACTTATAAAACAAAAAATAATACTTATAGATATAAGCTTATAGGGTATGTAGATAATATATATAGATAAAACAAATAGATCAAGCAATATATAACAAAAACCAATTCGACAAAAAAAATTGGAATGTTAGACTGTGATTGTTTGAATTTTACATAGGGAGGAAAAAGAAACGATGAAAAAAAATTAGTTTCTGTACTGCTTGTCGCAAATGGCAGCAAGTATGCTTCTTGGCTGTGGCAGCAAAGCTGATTCTGGAAGTAGTTCTTCTGGAACAAGCACATCAGCAGACGCATCGGATGGTGGAACATTCGTTGTGCCGGTCAACACAAACTCTATTGCATCGCTGACACCATACAACGTATATGGTAGTGATGACCTATTGATCGCATCTGCACCATGCTTCGACCCGCTTTACATCATCACAGCGGATGGAACAAGATGGTATCTGGCCGACAGCATGGAACCAACATCAGATGATGGAATGCACTATGAAATGAAGTTAAAAGATGGTCTGAAATGGCATGACGGTGAGCCAATCACAGCAGATGATGTAGTGTTCACAGTTGATATGTTCAAAGACACATCTAACACAGGTGCAACATCTGAAAAGTGTTACATACAACAACAAGACACTTTCCGCAGAGAAAGTAGATGATCTGACAGTGGCAATTACACTGCAGGAGCCATTTAGTGCATTTGAAACTGAATTTGGACGTATCCAGATCATTCCAAAACATATATTTGACGGAAACACAAATGTAGCAGATAACAAGAAAGCATTAAAGAAATGTATCGGCTCTGGTCCTTTCAAACTGAAAGAGCACAAAGAGGGAGACTCTATCGTATATGAAAGAAATGATGACTATTACAGAGGAAAACCAAGCCTTGCACAGGTAGTTATCAAACTGATGCCGGATGAGAGTGCTCAGGAAGCAGCTCTTCAGAGTGGCGAGATCTCTATGATGCGTGTAACAAACCAGACAAAACTGGACAAGTATAAAAAGACAGTGATTATAAAGTTTATACACTTCCGGAAGGACGTCTGAACTACCTCGCATTCAACTATCAGAGCCCGATCATGCAGGATATAGATGCAAGAAAAGCAATCTGTCTTGCATTAAATGATGATGATATTATCAAAGGTGCTTACGGTTCAGAAGAACTTGCACTTCCCGCAAAGAACTTCTGCGCTCCACAGAACCTGTACTACAACGATGAGATGACTGGATACCAGCAGAACATCGAAGAAGCTAAAAAGCTTGCAGAGAAGAGTGGTCTTACAAAGACAACACTTCACTATATGTATTTCACAGCACGTCCGAACATGAAAGAGACAGCTCAGATTGTTCAGGAACAGTTAAAGAAGATCGGCGTTAAGATGGAAATCGAAGGTGTGGATTCCGGAGAATTCTTCCAGCGTCTGTTCGCTGCATGGGTAACAGGTAAGACTGTTGTAGATACTTCATGGGATCTTGCAACGAATGGTATGGATCAGTTAAATGCTGACCCGGCAACTAAGATGGTAAGCTGGACAGGAGACCTTCTTGAAAAGGGATTCTATGTAAGCCCAGAGACAAAAGAACTTTGGATCGAAAGCATCTCAGTCACTGACTACAGAGGAACGTGAGAAATATTACAAAGAGCTTCAGGTACAGATGAATGAAGATTATTCAATGTATCCAATGGCAAATACAAACTATGTAATTGTTGCAAGAAAAGAATTCAAGGGACTTGATGAGATCAAGAGAGTTCCGATCTTTGAAGATTATCTGAAGATTTCAATGGAAAATAAGATAACCAAAAAGGGCCGTCTGTAAGTCCACAGACGGTCTTTTTTTCTAAAGTTTATAAGGTGGGAAAATTGTGAAAAATATATATTTAAAACGGTTATTGCAATTGATACCGGTTGTAATTCTGGTCAGTATCTTTTCCTTTCTGATCATCCAGGCGGCACCGGGAGATCCGATTAATAACTATGTAAAATCAGGAATGACAGAAGAACAGGTAGAACAAGTAAGGAAGGAATATGGTCTGGACGGAAACATTGCACAGCAGTATGGCAGATGGCTGGGACATGTTCTGCAAGGGGATCTCGGAACATCTATGAAACAGCAGAGACCAGTAGCCGAGATGATCGGAGAGCGTCTTCCGAACACAATTATATTAATGGGGATGGCACTTTTTCTCGCATTGATCGTATCCATCCCCGTTAGGCTTATGGGCCGGACTGAAAAAGAACAAATTGGCAGATAATGTGATCAGCTTTATATCGTATCTGGGGATATCGATTCCTCCGTTCTGGCTCGGAATGGTACTGATCATTATCTTTGCATTGAAAATTAAAGTGGCTTCCTACAGGTGGAATGCATACGCTGAATGTGGACACAACAGGAGATCTGTTATGGCATTTGATCCTTCCGGCATTTGTATTAAGCCTGAATAATATGGCGGTATTCACAAGATATATCCGTTCCAACACTATCTCTCAATTGGAAGAAGACTACGTAGTTACAGCAATTTCAAAAGGAACGTCCAAAAGAAAAGTGCTGTTCCATCATGTGCTTAAGAACTGTCTGCTTCCAATTATCACATTAGCAGGTATTAATATTGCAGGTCTGGTATGTGGTTCATTTGTAATTGAATCTATTTTCTCCTGGCCGGGAATCGGAAGACTGGCAATGGAGGCTGTTGGAAACAGAGACTATCCTGTGATCATGGGATTCACTATGTTTTCATGTATCATATTAGTTCTCGGTAACCTTCTGGCAGATATCTTATATGCCGTGGCTGACCCGAGAATCAGACAGGGAGGTGGAAGACGACAACTAAAGAAGAAAAAAAAGATTACAAAAGCCAGCTTTAAAAGGTGCATATGGAAGAAAAAAGATTTCCGCAAATTATGAAAGAGGGCTGTGGAAAGATGTGTTCCTTTCATTAAAAGAAAATAAACTGGCAATGATCTGTGCTGTGATCTTATTGATTGTAATCCTTATGGCAGTGTTTGCACCACTTTGTCCATACGATCCGGATAAGCAGGATCTGATGAATAAATTGCTGCAACCAGGAAAGGACCACTGGTTTGGAACTGATGAACTAGGAAGAGATTATTTCACGAGAACGCTTTACGGAGGAAGAATTTCCCTTTCTGTCGGATTCTTATCTATGATCATGTCAACAACGATCGGAACGATCATTGGTACGGTCAGTGGATATGTCGGAGGAAAGACGGATGCATTTCTGATGCGTTTTACAGATATTTTTATGTCTGTGCCGAGTTTTCTTCTGATGGTTGTGATCAATGCACTTTTTCCACCGAAAGGTATGGTCCATGATCATTATTCTGGGATTATTTGAGTGGTGCCAGATCGCACGTATTACAAGAGCAGAGACGCTGACATTAAAAGAAAGAGATTATGTACTGGCTGCAAAGCATCTGGGAGCAAACCACAAACAGATTATTTTCAAACACATCATTCCTAATATGAGTTCTTCTATTATTGTTGCGGGGAAGTCTTGCAGTAGCGAATGCAATCCTGACAGAATCAGCACTCAGTTTCATGGGACTTGGCGTACAGCTTCCGAAAGCATCGTGGGGAACAATGCTTCAGGGAGCACAGACTTATATTATGGATAACCCGACACTGGCAGTCTTCCCGGGAATCTTTATCGTTCTTACGGTATTCAGCTTTAACATTCTCGGAGATGCACTCAGAAATGCACTGGAACCAAAGATGATCAAATAGTGAGGTGAGAGAGATGAAAAAAATATTAGAAGTAAATAATCTGCAAGTCTCTTTTCATACTTACGCAGGAGAAGTGCAGTCCGTAAGAGGTGTAACATTTGATGCAAATGAGGGAGAAATCCTTGCAATCGTAGGAGAATCGGATGTGGAAAATCGGTAACATCCAAGACGGTCATGGGGCTTATCAATACTCCGCCGGGTGAGATCAAAGCCGGCAGTGAAGTATTGTATCTTGGAAAAAATATTCTGGGACAGTCTGAAAAAGAATGGGAACAGTACCGCGGAGCAGAATGCGCCATGATCTTTCAGGATGCGCTGACATCTTTGAATCCGACGATGCAGATTGGAAAACAAGTCATGGAGAATATTACCAATCATGCGAAAGTTTCCAAAGAAGAGGCGAGAAAAAGGCTGTTGAGATGCTGAAACTGGTCAAAATCCCGGATGCCGAGATGAGCATGAAGAAATATCCGCATGAGTTGTCCGGCGGTATGCGGCAGAGAGTGATGATCGCAATCGCACTTGCCGGAAAACCAAAGGTACCGATCGCGGACGAGCCGACAACGGCACTGGATGTGACCATTCAAGCGCAGATTCTGGATCTTATGAAAGATATTCAGAAAAAACTGGGCACGACCATTATTCTGATCATACATGATCTGGGTGTTGTTGCAAGTGTGGCAGATCGGATTGTGGTCATGTATTCCGGTAAGATCATGGAAAAGGCAATTGTGCTGATGTGTTCTATAATCAGAAGCATCCGTATACCTGGGCACTTTTGAATGCGGCACCGAATCTGGAACTGGAAAATAAGCAGACATTGGTTTGCAATCGAAGGGACACCGCCGGATCTTATTGATCCGCCGGCCGGATGTCCGTTTGCAGCAAGATGTCCGCACTGTATGCAGATCTGTACGGAAGAATTCCCGCCGGAATATGAATTCGGAGAAGGACATGTGGCGTCATGCTGGATGAGACACCCGGATTCCGGGTATGCAGATATGAGTTTTGGAGAGGAGGCGTAAATGATGAGTGAACAAAATGTAATCATGGAAGTGAACCATTTGAAAAAATATTTCCGCCTGGACTCTAAGAGAACCTTTGAAAGCAGTAGATGATGTGTCATTCAAGATTTATGAAGGAGAGACGCTGGGAATTGTTGGAGAATCCGGATGCGGAAGACGACATGCGGAAGAACCTGCATTGGTATGTATGACAGAACAGACGGAGGGTATTATATCGCGGTGAGGATGTCCACAAGATGGATACGACGAAGAAAAAAAGAATTTACGAAGAAGGTACAGATGATCTTTCAGGATCCATATTCTTCCCTTGATCTGCGTATGAAGGTACATGATATTATTGCAGAGGGAATGCGTATTCACAAGATGAACGCTTCTAGGGCAGAAGAGATTGAAGAAGTACAGAATCTGTTAAGAAGTGTCGGACTGAATGCAGAACATGCAAGCCGTTATGTACATGAATTTTCCGGCGGACAGAGACAGAGAATCGGAATTGCAAGAGCGCTTGCAGTGAACCCGGAATTCCTGTTATGTGACGAACCAATATCAGCACTGGATGTATCTGTGCAGGCACAGGTGGTAAACCTTCTGATCAAACTTCAGAAAGAACGTTCGCTGACCAGCATGTTCATTGCCCATGATCTGTCGATGGTAAACATATTTCCGACCGTGTGGCGGTTCTGTATCTGGGAAATATGGTGGAGCTTGCGCCATCGGGAGAACTGTATAAGAATCCGTTTCATCCGTATACACAGGCATTATTATCTGCGATTCCGATCCCGGATCCGAAGATTGCGAGAAATAAAAAGCAGATCCGGCTTCAGGGAGAGGTCCCAAGTCCGGTGAATCCGCCGGCAGGATGCCATTTCTGCAGCAGATGTCCTTATGTAACGGACAGATGTAAGAGTGAGACACCGGTATTAAAAGAGACGGCACCGGGACATTTCACAGCGTGTCATTTGTACGGTTAAGCATACAGAGAACTTGCTGTCGGCAATGTCTCTTGCAAACTTTGATAGAACAGGAAAAGCTGCCGTGGGCAGCTTCTCTTACGTCTTGTGCTGTCAAAAAAAAAATAAAAGTGGGGAAAAGAAAATGTATGATTTTGAGAGCGGCGTAGAGCGCCGGGGGAACCCTAAGATGGCTCCGTACATCTATACAGAGCGTAACGGCATCTATATCATCGACTTGCAGAAATCTGTAGGAATGGTTGATGACGCTTACAAAGCAGTAGCAGATATTGCAGCACACGGCGGTACAATCCTGTTCGTAGGAACTAAAAAACAGGCACAGGATGCAATCAAAGTAGAAGCAGAGCGCTGTGGAATGTATTATGTAAACGAGATGGCTAGGCGGTATGCTCACAAACTTTAAGACGATCCAGAGCCGTATCAAACGTCTCAAAGAGATCGAGACAATGTCAGAAGACGGAACATTCGATGTACTTCCGAAAAAAGAAGTTATCCAGCTGAAAAAGAGTGGGCAAAACTTGAGAAGAACCTTGGAGGAATCAAAGATATGAAGACGATTCCGGACGCTATCTTCATAGTAGATCCGAAAAAAAAGAATCTGCGTACAGGAAGCACACACACTTGGAATTCCATTTATCGGTATCGCTGATACTAACTGCGATCCGGAAGAACTTGATTACGTGATTCCAGGTAACGATGATGCTATCCGTGCTGTAAAACTGATCGTTTCTAAGATGGCTGACGCTGTTATCGAAGCAAACCAGGGTGCAGCTGAGGATGAGTATTACGAGGAGGCGCAGAAGCAGCTAGAAGCTGAAGAGGCTGTAGAAGAGTAAAGTTCTTGATATGAAGCTTCAGCCTGATTATCAGGTTGAAGAATAAGATTCTTAAAAACAGTATAATTGGAAGATAAGATTTTATGGCAGTTAACAGAATAATGGAGGAAAATTATCATGGCAATCACAGCAGGAATGGTAAAAGAATTAAGAGAGATGACAGGCGCTGGAATGATGGACTGTAAGAAAGCGCTTGCTGAGACAGACGGTGATATGGACGCAGCTGTAGAGTTCTTAGAAAGAACGGAGAAGCTAAGGCTGAGAAGAAAGCTGGACGTATTGCAGCAGAGGGTATCGTTATGGCTGTAGTTAAAGATGATAAAGTAGCAGCAATCGTAGAAGTAAACTCTGAGACAGACTTCGTTGCTAAGAATGCTGAGTTCCAGGGATTTGTAGAAGCTGTAGTAAATCAGGCAATAGCTTCTGATGCGGCAGATATGGATGCATTCATGGCTGAGGCATGGGAATGAAGATGCTTCTAAGACAGTTCAGGATGCATTAAATGAAAAATCTCTGTAATCGGAGAAAAACTGAGCATCAGAAGATTTGAGAAAATCGTTACAGACGGCTGGTGTAGTTGTACCTTATATTCATGGCGGCGGACGTATCGGAGTTCTCGTAGTAGGCTGATACAGACGTTGTGAATGACGAGATCAAAGCATGTACTGAAGAACGTAGCTATGCAGGTAGCAGCTATGTCTCCGAAGTATACATCACGTGAGGAAGTATCTCAGGATTACCTTGATCACGAGAAAGATTCTTCTTGCTCAGGCTAAACAGGAGAATCCTAACAAACCAGAAAACATCATCGAGAAGATGATCATCGGACGTCTCAACAAAGAGCTCAAAGAGATCTGTCTGCTAGACCAGGTATACGTTCAGGATAGCGACCTTACAGTAGGAAAATACGTAGAGAAGGTAGCAAAAGAGAACGGTGCAAACGTAACAGTTAACGAAGTTCGTTCGTTTTGAGACTGGAGAAGGTCTTGAAAAGGTTGACGATTTCGCAGCAGAAGTTGCAGCTCAGGCTGTATAAATTATTTTCTGATATCTTAAATATAAAATTTGATATGTTATCCAGATATCAATATAAAGAAAATTATACAAATACAACACTGTCAGTAAAAAGTTAAATCGATTTACTAAAAAAAATTAAGGACAAACTTTCGGAGTTAGAAAAATAATGCAATTACAATTTCGGAAACAGTAGACATTATAAATGATGAATTAATGGGAGCGGAATTAAAGAAGAAAATTGTGAGAAATGGTCTAAAATTATTGCAACTAATATGTGGTAAAGCCTGTGCTGGTAGCAGCATCGGTTAAAAATATAGAAATGCTAGACTTTAGCAGAGTAATAAGATAAAATAGAATTAATTATTTTTTGTCAGTACAAAGGTTAAAGGAGTTAGAAAAAATGTATGAAATCATGAGTGCAGATGAAGCCATCCGTCTGATCAGGGATGGAGACTGTATCTGTGTCAATTCATTTGTAGGAATCGAAAACCCGATGGAACTCCATGAGGCATTGTACCGGAGATACCAGAAAATGCAGTCACCGACGCATCTGACAATCGTATCAAGTGCCGGATTCGGCGTCTGGGATGAAGAACATAATGCAGAAGGATATATCAGAGAAGGTGCAGTAGACAAACTGATCTGTGGACATTTCGGGAGCCATGATGAGCACAAAGAAACTGGTGCTGGAGGACCGTTTTGAAGCGTATAATCTTCCCTGGATGTATTTCTCATGCAATCCGTGCACAGGCCGGAGGTCTGCCTGGAGCCCTTTCGAAGGTCGGACTGGATATTTTTGTTGATCCACGAAGAGAAGGACCTGGAATTAATCGTATTTCGATTGATGATTCGCTGGTCAAGCATGTGGAAGTAGACGGGGACGAATTCCTGTATTACAAGCTTCCGAAGATTACGATCGCACTGATCAAAGGAACAGCAGCAGACAGAAAAGGAAATATTACATTTGATGATATGTTTATGTCCGGCGATGCTCTTTCCATCTGTCAGGCGGTAAAGAGCAAACAGGGGAAAAGTTATCGTACAGGTAGACCGTCTGGTTGATACACCGTCGCGTCCACGTAACGCCATTATTCCGGGATGTCTTGTAGATGCAATCGTTGTGGCAGAGCCGGAAAAGAGAAACGAAGCGTATACGGCGCTTACGGGAAGCTTTGAGATTCCTTACAAGGACTGGTATACATGGAGTGAAAAGATCGAGAATGTATCGACCAAACCAAAAAAGAACAGTGTGACGGGAAATATCATTGGTAAGAGAGCTGCACAGGAACTTCGGGTGGATGATATCGTGAATATCGGAATCGGTATCCCAGAGATGGTATCCCTATATGCGAGAAAGATGGTCATGGTGGATATGGTAACGCTTGCGGTAGAGTGCCGAGGTATCGGCGGCTTTCCTGTATCGTGAGTATCATTTGGAGCTATGATCGGTGCGGCTTCTGTTTATGATATGGCGAACCAGTTTGACTTATATGATAACGGTGGACTGGATGTCTGCTTTATGGGTAGCTCTGGAAGTTGACAAATATGGCAACATCAATGCACACAGAGGACCTGGTGCATTTGCCGGAATCGGCGGATTTGCAAATATTACGGCAAAGACACCGACGGTTGTGTTCTGTATGACATTTGATGCCAAAGGTCTGGAGGTTACGCAGAAAAAAGGAGTGGTGACGATTCAGAAAGAAGGAGAAATTGCTAAGTTCGTAGAGAAGGTCAACAGTGTAAGCTTCTCTGCAAAGCGAGCGATTGAAAACGGACAAAAGGTATTGTATGTAACAGAACGCTGTGTGTTCAGACTGACACCAAAAGGCTTAAAACTGATCGAAGTCTACCCAGGAGTAGATATGCAGAAAGATATTCTGGACAGGCTGCCGTTTGAGGTGGAGATTTAAATTGGAATTTATTTAATTCAGGAAGGCACGACGACCCGACGACCTGCATACAAAAGCAGGAAGCCGTTCCTGTTCAGGTTCCGTCGGTGGGAAATACTAAAGCGTCAAAATTATGCTAAAAACGGGCTTCCGAAATTTGCAACTCGCCATTCGGCTCAAACAGGCAAATTTCGAAAACCCAACGCATAATTTTGACGCTTAACTATTTCCAACACCTTCTTCACATTCACTGGAACGGCTTTCTACTTTTTATTCCGTGGGTGTCAAATGCCTTACGAATTAAATGGCAAATGCGTAACCGTAGTGGCTTCCACCGGGTTGGACTTCCGGGCATTTCATTTATTAACATCCACAGCCAGTCACGACTTGAAGGAAACAATAATCCTTATCTATTGTTTCCTTCAAGGACTGAGAGGCCGCTTCTCCAGTTAATAAATTAAATCCCGAGAATTACAGAATATCGATATGTTCTCCGGCCAGTGCTATGTTCATACTGCGGACAGCACAGAACTTTCCGCACATACTGCAGGTATCACTATGATCATCTTCCGGGCTTCGGCTGTCACGGATGGCTTTGGCTGTTTCAGGGTCTAATGCACAGGCATACTGTGCGTCCCAGTCAAGTTTCTGACGTGCTTCAGCCATTTTATCATCAATATCACGTGCCCGGGAACACCTTTGGCGATGTCGGCAGCATGGGCTGCAATCTTGGAAGCAATAATTCCCTGTTTGACATCTTCTACATTCGGAAGAGCCAGATGTTCTGCCGGTGTTACATAACATAAGAATGCAGCACCATTCATAGCAGCAACTGCACCACCGATAGCGGATGTGATGTGATCGTAACCTGGAGCAATATCCGTAACAAGAGGGCCAAGTACATAGAATGGCGCTCCCATGCAGATGGTCTGCTGAACTTTCATGTTGGCAGCAACCTGATCAAGCGGCACATGACCTGGTCCCTCAACCATGACCTGTACGTTATGAGCCCATGCACGTTTGGTAAGCTCTCCAAGACGTACCAGCTCTTCAATCTGGCATACATCAGTGGCATCAGCCAGACAGCCAGGACGACATGCATCTCCAAGAGAAATAGTAACGTCATGCTCTTCGCAGATATCAAGGATTTCATCGTAGTATTCATAGAACGGATTTTCTTCACCGGTCATGCTCATCCATGCAAATACAAGGCTTCCACCACGGCTTACAATGTTCATTTTACGTTTGTGTTTTTTATCTGTTCAATCGTTTTACGTGTAATTCCGCAGTGAAGTGTGACAAAGTCCACACCATCTTCTGCGTGAAGACGGACAACGTCGATGAAGTCCTGTGCAGTCAGAGTAGCAAGATCTCTCTGATAATGAATGACACTGTCGTATACCGGAACGGTTCCGATCATTGCAGGACACTCATGTGTCAGTTTCTGGCGGAACGGCTGTGTATTGCCGTGGCTGGATAAATCCATGATGGCTTCAGCACCAAGATTTACAGCGCTCATAACTTTTTTCCATTTCAATATTGTAATCCTTACAGTCGCGGGATACACCAAGGTTTACATTGATCTTGGTACGGAGCATGCTTCCGACACCCTCCGGATCAAGGCTGGTGTGATTCTTGTTGGCACAGATTGCAACCTTACCTTCTGCAACAAGTTTCATAAGTGCTTCTGTTGTCATGTTTTCTTTTTTTGCTACAATCTCAATTTCAGGAGTGACAATTCCTTTTCTTGCAGCATCCATCTGTGTTGTGTAATTTCTCATGTGTTTGCCTCCGTTAAAAAAAAAATATAAGGTTATAATGCGTCAGCAAAACACACAGATTTCGATGCAGGGAAACATTTCTCTACATAAATCTGAGGTTCATAAAAGAACTATGAAATTACTGACGCCTATATCAGATGGGAAAATCTGATACTTGTGTATGCGGTACAAGGTGGTGTCCCCAATGTACCGTTTCTAAACAACTCTTAACGAGTCGCTTTTATCATAGCCATTACGCCGCTTTTGTTCAGCGCTGTAATCAGCAGAAATGCAAGAATGCTTCCTGCAATAGTAGAAATCAGAAATGGAACTACATAGACGAAGATCCCGGCAGGAGTGATTCCCATAATATATACTGCAACAGGATAAGCAGCCAGGCCGCCAAGAATTCCTGTGCCGAGTGCCTCTGCAAGACAAGTCAGGCTGAGCTTGTGGCAAATGGAGTATACAAGTCCACAGCAAAGTGCTCCAACCATACTTCCGGGAAAAGCCATCATGCTGCCAAGACCAAGCAGATTTCGTAACAGGCTGGCACAAAATGCAATTCCTACACTGTACCAGGGCCCTAACGTGACTGCTGCCAGGATATTAATAATATGCTGTACAGGTGCACATTTACTGCCTGCAACCGGAAAGCTTAAGAAACTTCCGACGATGGCAAGAGCCGTAAATACACCGGCAAGAGCCAGTCGTCTTGTCCGTGAAGAGTCTGATGATAAAGTTGTGTGTGTCATAAATAAACATTCCTTTCATAAAAAATACCCTTCATTCATAAAGCGGATGGAGGGTACAAAAAAGTAAAAAGAAGAGATGCGGGGCATCTCTGTCAAATCAATACATGGTATGAATCCCTCCGTTGGCATTACCCAAATCAGGTAAAGGGTCGAAACGGAATTACGCTTCCTCTCAGCCGGTTTTCTCCAGCTCCCCCTGTTTATAAAAAACTTTGTTCAATCGTTATTATAGTCTGGCATATCGGAAAATGCAAGAAAATTTTTTCTGCCGGTAAGAAGAAGGGGGGATTTCATATGCTGTTTAAAAAAGTCTGGAAAAATATAAGGAATCTTCATATCCTACAGATTAAGTAATAAAAGTAAGAAAAGCGGAAGCTGGTGTAAAAATAGTTTCTGCTTTTTGCGTTTCGGTTATTCTATAGATGTCGGATGATTTGATGTATACATGACATAGAAAGGTATGCTAAAATAGAAAAAGATGTTGTTATAAAAACTGTACTGGAAAAGAAGCAGCGTACAGACAGATGTATGGACTGGAGGTTCAAAAAAAAGAATGAGAGAGAATAATCTAGAGAGGTTTATCAAAGCGCAGGAGTCAGAATTTAAGACAGCTCTTGCAGAGATTAAGAGTGGACATAAGAGAAGTTGCTGGATGTGGTACATTTTTCCGCAGATTCAGGGGCTGGGGAGTAGCGGTACTGCAATGTACTACGCTATTGAAGACTATGAAGAAGCTAAAGCATATATAGAAAACGCAGTGACAAATGCACATTTAAGAGAGAGTTCAGAGGCACTTTTTGCAACTGGAATCAGATGATGCAACCAGAGTCATGGGATGGCCTGATGATCTGAAACTGCGTTCGTCAATGACGTTGTTTGCGCTGGCGGCAAAAGAGAATGAAGTCTTTCGGAGAGTACTGGATAAGTTCTTTGATGGAAAATTAGATGCGCAGACAGTAGATATCCTGGATATGAGATATCTGGTGATGAGAATTGATGAACCGGATTTTGGATGTGAAGGAAGACCGGACGGGGTAGAACCAATGGCTAAAGTAACCCTTCTGAAGCTGAAAAAGTGAAGAAGAGATTCAGTTAGAATTCCGGATGCGGAACTTTATCAGAAAGAGATTAATGAGGGGCAATGAAGTGGCATTCAGTCCGGATGGGGTTATATTAAAACTTTCATAAACTATATGAAGCTATATGTGTGAAGCGTGGGAGAACGTAAAAATGTGTGAAAAAGATCGCGTATGTGCTACATGAAAGGGAGAGTGTAAAATATGAAAAATAAAAGGAAAAGAAGCAGGAAGAGGAAGAGCTGACCGGTATGGCGGCTGTATGGGATTATCTGAAAACATTTCTGATCATATTCTGTGTTGTATTTGCGATGAACAAACTGGTGTATATCAATGCCGTGATTCCGTCGGAATCTATGCAGAATACGATTATGAAAGGAGACCGGGTCTTTGAAACCGTCTGGCATATATCAAAGATGATCCAGAGATATGACATTGTAATCTTCAAATATCCTGATGATCCGTCCAAGATTTTTATCAAGCGCGTGATCGGACTGCCAGGAGAGACGGTTACCGTGAAAGACGGGAAGATTTACATTGATGGAAAAGAGCAGACACAGGCGGTAAGCTTCTGCCCGGAAGAGATGGCAGGAAGCTTCGGACCTTATGAAGTTCCGGAAGATAGTTATTTTGTAATGGGGATAACCGGAACAATAGTCTGGATTCCAGATACTGGGATAACACGTATGTAAAGAAAGAGGCAATTCTGGCCAAAGCAGGATTCCGGTACTGGCCGCTTAATAAAGTTGGATTTGTAAATAAATCTGCAGAAAAATAGTTGCAATTGTTTTCTGTGTTTTATATAATGAATAAAGTTTTGCGAGAAAAGGCTCTGAAGCGATATCAGGGTCTTTTCTTAACGTAAACACATAGAATGAAGATGAAAGATAGCGATATACACAGATGACGGAAAAGGAGGAAAAACAGGATGGAAAAAGATATGACGGCCGGCACTCCCGGGAAGATCATTTTCAATTTTACAATGCCGATCTTTATCGGTAATATTTTTCAGCAGTTTTATAATATGGCAGATACGGTGATCGTCGGGAAATTTGTCGGTAATGCGGCACTGGCGGCGGTAGGAGCATGTGGAACACTGGTATTTCTGATCATTGGCTTCCTGCAGGGAGTTACGGCGGGATTTACGGTTGTTACAGCACAGCACTTCGGAGCCGGAAACATGAAGGCGATGAAGAAGTCTGTGGCATCCGGTGCGGTACTTACAGGGATCGTAACCGTTATTCTTACATTGCTGAGCATGATCAGTATGGCGAAGGTGCTGCATCTGATGAATACACCGTCAGACATGTATGGAGAAGCTTACGGATATATTATGGTCATTTGCGGCGGGATTGTGGCACAGGCACTTTACAATTATCTTGCAAGTGTATTAAGGGCACTGGGCGATAGTAAGCGTCCGCTTTATTTTCTTGTGATTGCAGCACTTTTTGAATATTGTGCTTTGGATCTGGTGTTTATCATTGTCTTTAGAATGGGAGCGGCAGGGGCAGCCTATGCGACAGTGATCGCACAGGGAATTTCGGGAATCCTGTGTCTGCTATATATTGCAAAGAAGGTTCCCGCACTGTATCTTCATAGAGAAGACTGGGAAATAGATAAGAATCTGGCCGGATGGCAGCTGAAGATCGGACTTCCGATGGCATTCCAATATTCCATCACGGCGATAGGAACGATTGTTGTACAGTCTTGCCTGAATATCCTCGGTTCTACAGCTGCAGCCGGATTTGCGGCAGAAAGCAAGATCGAGCAGGTGTTTACGCAGGCCTACGTTGCGCTTGGTACTACGATGGCGACTTACTGTGCACAGAATATGGGGGCAGGGAAATATACGAGAATCCGTAAAGGATTTAAGAGTGCAACATTGATTGGATTTATTTATGCGGTTGTGACAGGTGTGATTATTTTCTTTGTCGGAAAATATATGACGATATTCTTTGTATCAGAGAATGTAAATCAGATCATGGAATATGTGGATATTTATTTGAGGTGTGTAA
>VOFB01001687.1_pt1 | contig 25867 bp, 46 predicted proteins | sample 5384141 | NCBI WGS metagenome assembly VOFB01 (sample SAMN12384721, study PRJNA508395) | human gut metagenome | isolation source: healthy gut A | host: Homo sapiens | reverse complement strand
GAACAGCTGTTGCCTGAACGAAATACTGCATATGATTAAGATCATGGTTAAAAGCATAGAGCCCTGCCTGTCCGTGATATACAGCAGGACTAACGGTACAGCCATCTCCCCAGGAACTCTCAATTGTGCCATCGGCACTAATCCTTCCTGCCCACAGGACACCGGGAGCATCCCACACTTCGCCGGATCGCTGATAAAAATGATGAGGACCTACCGAATCTATGGCAAACTTACTTCCGACATTGGCAAGCAAGCTTAGACAAACATTGCCAGCTCCATAACTCTCGATATTTATCCCTCGATAACCATTAGAGAGAGATTCTGACAGGTCAAGCCTGATCCCAATCAAAGGAACGTTATATCCTCCTCCTAATCGTAAAAATCTACCGGAACCACCTTCTCCCTCTGATCCGCTTCCGATTTCTATTCCGGAAGAAAGGTTATCGGAACTCAACTTATTCCCGTTTATCACAAGGTCTCCGATCTTCCCTCCCTGAATATCCACATCCAGTCCCATGAACTTACCCAGCAATAAGTTCAGGAGCATATTAGGCGTAAACGGACAATCACTCTGACCAAGTTTCGTCGGATCAAACAGTCCGTAGTTGGATGTATCATTGCCGTCAGCATCCTTTCCATATTGAGAGAACATATAATCACCGTAAAACACAGCGCTGGCGAGCTTGGCAAAGTTCGCCATCAGGATCTCTGTGAATATTGCCTTGTAATTCTCAAAAGGTATCCAATATGACGTAGTAGGATTATCCCGGTAATCCTCCATCGGATTTACACCGATGATGGTTGCTGGCTTTCTCATCACATAGTAGGTTGATCCTGCCTCGTAATAGACAATCGGTGTAATATCCTCAGTTGCCGTATATACTCGATATCCGCGCTCCAGAATCCGGCCGGGAATGGCATCCTTCCTCTTTCGCCGGCCGGTCCGGGAAGACCATCCTCTCCCTTGGCGTAGTTGGCATGCAGCTTCGGTTCAGAGTAAGCTCCCCATTTGCCATTTTCTTTTTTTTCGGAAGGACATGTACTCTCTCGGATACTCTTCGGTCACCCCCAAAGGATCATTGGTAAAAGGCACAAGATACCTGAAGTAATCCTCATTAGTGATCAGGATTCCCGAGTTGGCTGATCTTGCCTGGATACATCTATAATAGCCTTCTCCACTCTTATAGATGGCATCCACAATCTGCGCAGCAGAAGAGAGAAATCACCCAGATAATTCTCATCGGATGCGAAAGGAAGAGGAATGAAGCCTTTTACAAACGGATCAGACTCCGAGTAAAGGTACTTTCTTCCCGACGGAAGATATATTCCATATCAGGTGTATCCGCCAAATACTTAGAAGGACGGGACCATGTTCCGTATACCCATTTCTCATAATCCTTGTCATAGGTAGCCTGTGCGGAAGATACCCACACCGTATCGCTGTGTACGACCTTATACTTGACCATATCCTCGCCCTGGCTTACCGAGCTGTCCTTTACATACAGAATCTCTATATAGTGATCTCCTGGTTGTGATACGGTCTGGAGAGATAAGCCGGTCGTTTTCTCCCGACATCCTGTCGAAATAGTTTGAGGTATTTAGGGTAGTATCGGGTGTCCCAATATACGCGTAATCATACGTCTCGCTTGAGACGATCACACGAAGAGTGATCATCTGATTGGCATTAGTCGTGGAAAAGAGTATACGATCTCTATACGAGGTACTATGCGCAGTAAGTTTGGGAGAGCGTCTGTATCCGCCATTGGGATAATATTCTCCCTCATACCCACGAATAGTCAGCACGCCGAATTCCGGATATTCAGACCAGCCGGCCGGGATGGAGCTTCCCGTCGGAGCATCCGGACGTGTATCCGCCTGGGTAAATATCTGTTTCAAGAAAGTACCGTCTTTTCCCGGTGTGCCAGGATCACCCTCGTCACCCGGCTTGCCATTCTGTCCGTCATCGACAACAGAACCGTCTTCTCGTCCATCTGTACACCACCGACATAGAGCCTGAAAGAGATCGCTGCCATATCGGATGTCACGATGATACGGGAGGAATAGATGAATTCAGACGATGTACCGCCCATCTGGTAGGTCAGCACAAACTTGATGGTTCCTATTCCCGACACGGGAGTATCCTCTCCGGATTTAGCCCTGCTTTCACAGGAGACATATTCGGGCAGATGCGTCCGTCCTCCTTCCTCTTAACCTGTGTCACGGAAGGAACGAGCCAGTAGGTGGTAGCGTCAGCTCCGGACTCAGGAGCGACGCTTACTCTGAATGAAGCGGAAGACAGTTTCTTTGCCATTATCTTATGCCGTTATCGTTGCACTAACATAGCCGGAGATACCACCACCGGCGTTCATCACATCCTGGAATGTTACGCTGATCGTTTTCTTTACGCCGGAAAGAGGGATATAACCGATCCTGAGTTATCCGTAACAGTAAAGGTAGTCTGAGCGGTGGTATCTTCCGTACCGTCATCTTTCTCTACCTTAGCGGTATAGATCGCCGTTTCACCCTCCTTGATCTGTTCCCCTGTAATTCCGTCTACATAGAGGTTTACCCGGTAGGGATCGGTATAGTCGGTAACATTAATGTATGCGCTACTGATAACCGTAGAACCGTCTTTTTGCAACAAGTCACACCGGTAGGTAGTCGTACCGTCGATATCGGATGCGTTTACCGTCAGAGACCATGCGCCTGTAGTTACCAGCGTAGCAGTTTCTCCGCTTACCTTGTACCACTTCGCCGTATATGCGGAAAGATCGGATGGGGTAATACCATCTACGAGCACATGGGCATTGAGTGTGGCTGTCGGAGACTCTGTGGTGACATCCGTATCACCATCCAGGTAAAGAGTGGTAGAGCTGCCTACCGTCTCAACAATCTCAACCGTCTCAGAGATTCCGTCAAAGGCCAGAGTCTGACCGCCGACCTCGGTTGTTCCTTGAGAGAAGGATCGTATCGTTATCATAGTTGGATACCGGTACGATGTTCTTTACGATTTCGAAGACGATCATGTTCGGATAGTCACGGCCTCCGATGTTTATCGTTTTTTAGACTTTTTAAACACACCGGCCAGAGCTCCGGTGGTACTCAGTCCATCCTCTCCGAAGGCAATCTGCGCACCATTGTAGAACAGATCTACGGTAGTCGGGATCAGAACCACTCCGTTATCATCCCGGTTAAGATGCGCATAGATAAGAGGTTTGTTGGCCGATGTCTCCCAGTCAGGGAGTACAGATACTGGTTCCCTTTTCTTGTATTCCTGGCGTAGCGGACCATTGATGATGCCCATTCTGGCGCGAACGTTCACTCCCGTTCATCAGGGCGAACAGTTGAAAACTTCCATTTATTTTTCTTGCCATGATTATTCCTCCTACTTCTTTACCGTTTTACTTTTTCTTCTTTTCCTCCAGCAACAACGCATTTAGCGCTTCCTGCAATGATCTCGACATCCTTCAGTCCGGTGCCGATCACCTTCAGGGCATTGATACTAAGCACCGCACGTCCGTCACTCAGTTCCTGCGCATCCGTATAAATACCTTTTCTCTATCAGCTGCGCTTTGCTTACCAACAAGTAATTCATAATTGATTTATTTAAAAGTTAATACTATTCTTCGATCTCCAGAGTACCCTTTGATACACCATCCGTTGCGATTCTCGACCTCACAATCCTCAAACGGAAGCGTCTTTTTAAAGGTCTCTTCGTAAGACATTCCGCTGATGGCCGATGTCTTGTTGATATACTGCGTCATATTCTTCAGAAACTCGCAGATAGCCACATGGAATCCCTTTACAAGCCGGGTCTTTACGACCGGCTTCCCGTCATCACCCATATCCTCGTAGCGGACCTGCATACGCATCCATGCTTTCCCTTCTTCTTGTCCGGTTCACGCACTTCAAAATCCAGGATATCAAATACCTTTCCTGTTAATTCCCGCAATGTCAATCAAAGGCGAGTCCATTCTGCGTCTTACCTTTGTTTCATTTGTTATCAGAAATGATAATTTCATATTCAGTTTCTTTTTAAATTTTTAGCGTCAGCCCTTTAAGTATTCCCATGATAGGAAGATCTGGAACGAGGATTACGCCATGATTTTTTCATTCTCTCTTTATACTCTTTCTAACTCTTGTATATCCGCAGCGAAATACATATCCCAGAATATCCGTTCCATTACGCATAGGCGTAGGATGCGCATCTTTCTTCAGCTCGTATCCAAGGTTATACCAGATAGTTCGCTATGCGCCATTTTGCTCATGGAGCTTATCTTTTATCTCCGAACAGGATGATATCATCCGCATACCTTACATAGTGTCTGATCTTCAGATCCTTACGGATAAAATCCTGTCGAAGGCCATCATCATGATATGCTGGTTCATCGGAGACGAAGGGAGTACCAATCGGCAGTCCTATATCACAGAAAGAAACTCTTGCAGATAGCGAAGTATTCGCTTATCCTTCCAGATCGCTTCGACGACGGCGAACAGGATCTCCAAGCGAGTCGATTCATAGCATTTGCGGATATCCAGCTGCAAATATCCCCACGGGCGATACCTTCCAATAATCTTTGATCTGCCTGACAGGATCGTACCGTTTTCTACTTGCGTTGATTCCCCAGCCCTTTTATGCAGTTGTAACAGTCGTCAGATAATCTTGCAGCATACTCTTTTTTGATCAACAGCATAAGCGTATGCATAATCACCCCTGCTTCGAAAGGAGCTGATAGCGACGATCCGTTTCTTTCCGTTAACAGATACAACCTCCTTATATCTGTATTCCACGTCAATACTTTCTCCTTTTAGAGCTGTCTGTATACGCTGTATTCATTTTCTTTATCCTGTAAAAATTCATTACCTCGTTTTACACATATGCTTTCGTGAAGCATTGATCACTGCCTGATGTACCAGCTCAGGAGTCAGGCGGCTCATTACATTTCCTTTTTCTTTTCATCTTCCTTATCCAAGTCGAAGCCGTTATTAACGGGCCTTCGGATATCTACCAGCCCATTCCCCTGTCTCCTCGTACACAGAGGTTGTCCTTGATTTTCGTACTACCGACGAGGTTTCCGCGTAAATTATCATTTGTAAGCCGCCAGCGTAGTTCGCATTCGTATTCGACAGCTGGTTGTTCACATTCACGTAACGAGCGGAAGCATTCGACGAATTGCCGTTACCACGCTACGCGGAAAACCTATATCTTTAGATGGGGAGACAAGCCTCCCCCACGTTCGTTCTCACTCACTCGGCTGCGCTTTCGTCACTGTCGTTATGCGACGTTGCACTCACCGTCCCTTCGGGTAAGCGCACCTGAAGCCGCCAGCGTAGAGCGCATACGTATGCGACAGCTGGGTGTGCACATACACGTAACGAGCGGAAGCATTCGACGAAAGGCCGTAACCACGCACTCTGTGTGTCCAAGACGGACAGCCTTACCTACCGCCTGGCTTGTATATAGTTATTACGGTCTATATAAGCGGTATTATCTGTAGCGATCCCTTTCTTTAAAGTCCCAGCCTGGTTCCACGTATCAGATCCGTAAAGTACCCACTACCTGAAGGAAGGGTTCCGATATAAGTGTAATCAGGACTCTCCTGAAGTCAAATAACTGCCCGGCATCTTTGACATAGTCCTTGTTTAATGTCAGCTATCTTGTTTCGCCCAGAGATAGCACTTGATCGGATTGGTAGAGCCTCCGAAGTTTTTGTCTTCGATCTCCATGACCTTTTCTATGCCTGCTCCTGCATACTGGAAAACGTCGGGACGAGGTCCTGCCGTAGACGGCGGAGGTTTGAATAGTAAACTCAATAAACTTATAGTAATAGGTTTCCCAGGAAGTGTCCCATGCAGAAACATCACTCAAAAAATGTTTTTTTACAAGCCTAGCATTCATCTCCCCCTCAAGCAATGTTTTGTTCCTGGAATATTGTATTTATAAACTTTGTTGTCAAATCTAAAAAGTCGTATTTGGCTCTATATTATTTCTGCCGCATACATGAAAGAACCATCTGGATTTCCAGGCCTCCATACGGGATAATATTTAGAAATAATTTCAGACCAATTTTTCTTTGTTCCGTTTTCATCAACACAGAAGGAAGGTTGCTCAGATAATTTTTGGTAAACATAAGATCCATCCTCCTCCATTCTATATATACACCCTGTTACCGTTTGCGCATTAAAATTGTTAAAAGAAACATTGTTTGATATTCCCGCTCCAAACTTTTCCGGATCATGCAGATAAACCGTTCCAAACTTGTTCATCAACGCGTTGGTGATATTCAGCAGATGCCAGTCCATAAGCGGAGCAAACGGCACAGTTTTGACTTTATCCGCATTATGAGCTACAGCATGTCATTGGTCGTAAGCTGGCTAAGACCAGTTCTCGGATAGGTTCTGTCTGCTTTGTTGAATGCAGTGATACCCAGATACCCGTTACTACCACCTTCTCCGGCCCGGTACGCAAAGTACATGGAGCGGAACTTGCCATCAACCACGGCAGGAAGGCGGACAGATCAGGGTCGGAGGAATGGGAACAGACTGTACCCCATTATACTCGAACGGTTCCTCACCGAACAAGGCAACCACTTCATCTCCAACTTTGGCATTCTCTATGGTATGGATCGTCTGCGTCCAGCCATACATGATATTATATCCCTGTCTTCTTCAGCCGAGTTGACGGTAGTCGGCGCAAGCGTACCATCCTCGAATCGCATCCAGTTGTTGTTCTTGAGCTTTCCGATGATTTCCACATTTACTCCATCTTCGCATTTTACCAGATAAGCACCCAGCTTGTCCGCAATCTGATTCACTCCGAACTGGAAAGCAGGCGTAGCACCAATGCCATTGTATACGCTTCCTTCAACATTCCATGAGCCGATCTTGGGCATGACGGACGGTTCCAGTACTACCGGATTCGTATAGGTGATACCCAACGCCTTGACGGTCGTTTCGATATACTCGCCATACCCGATGATGGAAGACGTACCATCGGCATTGGTCGCTTTCCATGTGATATTGTAGTACTTCTCCGGATTCTCGATCACACGCCCACCGGCAGTAATCTCTCGCAACGGGACTTGATCAGTTTCTCTGTTTCCGATGTCGTTAATCGTTATGTAAGCTCCGGCAATCGGTACCTGCTTGGCATTCTGGAAAACAGGAAGATCCACACGGATATTATACTGTACCATCAGGGCAGCATTGGTCGGAGATGCCGGTGCCGGATCTGCCTCTCCCTTTGTAGGCGGCACGGCATTCCAGCTTGATATTTTTGAAACGGGAAGCGTCCACCACAAGTGTGCGGGGGAAGGTTCCGTCAGCGTTAGGCGTGGTAACCAGCCATGTATCTGAAGTAGTAACCGGACGGGTATACTGCCCATCCTTGACATACCACCAGTATACGGCGTTGTCCTCGGAGAGTTGCATCTCACCGCTTTTGAGGATAGCCTTTACCTGTACCTGCCAGTTGGCGGAATCGGTGTCGTCTATCTTCGTGGGATCTACAATAACCTCCGTCGGGGAGTCGGCCATCAACGAGAGCAATGAGGCCTCGTAATAGATAGTACTGAGCAACTGCTGCTCGATACGCGATTCCTGCCGGTTGGTCTTTGGATTGGTGTAGAAGGCCTCGCCGATCAGCAGGAAGGGCTCGTCTACCGGTGTGTTACGCTTTACTTTCAGAACCGGGATACCATCCTCGGAAGTGGATATCTCGTAATCGGAATTTCCTTCCGCTATCTTGTTGGCAGGCTTGTATTCGCCCAGATACCAGTCGATACGGTCGAGCGTAGCGGGACCCTCGGTGATCACTCCGTCAGGGTCCTGAAGATTCACCGCTACCGTTACAACGAGCGGAAGGATCGCAGAGTACGAAGGATAAAAAGCATTGTCGTCACGGCTGTACTTCTGCTGGAAGGAGCCGTCACCTACAATCTTCATGCCGGAACTGGCGTTCAACGGCTTGACCTGGATGTTGATTACTCTTTTCTGTTGCATATGATTATAAGTTAAATGATAATTCTTCTGATTCCCGCAAATAATTCTCCTCGCCCAGCGGGATAATGGCTTCTACCCGGAAAGTCACCGAACGGCGTTCAGCCACTCAGATCCCATATCCGAGGAAATAAGGTGAACCTTGTTCTTTTGTCCGTCCACGAAGACAGGCGACCAGGAATTATCCTCAGCCGGTATTCCCGAATCCCTGCTCCAGGTGATCTGCGTACCGGCAGTGTTCATCACATCCTCGGTTATGTCGACTGTCCCGTGGTAAAACTTAGCCTCTATCACCGTATCTATCAGCCCGTAAAAGAAGCTGAAACCATTGCTGCTTTCAAAGTCAATGGAAAACTCACCGTTGCCTTCCAGGAACGCCCAGTCGGTGGAGTTCCATTTCGGTTCAAGCAGGGTGCCCGTCTTCAGGCATTGCCACTTGCTGCCACGATGGTAGACGGTACTGATCTCATTACGCCCGGTCACTTCGTTCCTTGCCTCGAAGTAGTATTTCTCACCCTCCTGCCAGATACCTCTGTCCACCAGTTCGTAGACCGGTTTCCCTCCACATCAACGCGGATGTCATCCTGACGGATGAGACCCCGACAATAGATATAGCTCTGCCGGTAGTTGATGGGCAGGTTATCGAAGATCGAAAGATTCTTCATCCTGCCTATCAGGATAAGTAATTGCTCTCTTCAGGATCGGCTTGGTCACACCATCGAGCATACAGATACATTTCTCGTAAGAGGAGATATACCAGTATCCCTGACGGTCTTCATCCGTGGTGTTACCCCTGCGGGTGATGGCCATCAGCTCCTCGGGCGGGTAATTCTTGCCGCCCGGAACCTCGGAATCCGGATACATCACCACATCGATATAGTTATCAGTCGTATTGGTCTCTATAACACGCATCCAGGAGGTACGATAGCTGCCGCCTCCGGCCAGGAGATCATTGACAGAACCGTAGATGATGTCGTTTACAGCGAATGCGTTGAAGTCCGTATCGTGACGCTTGCGAAGAAGCAGACGATAGGTGCCTTCGGAGAGTTCTTCGATACTCTCAATCAAGCCCGATTCGGAATATGAATAGTCGCCTTCCTGGGCGGAAAGACGGTTGAAGATCAGCTCAAGGACTGTCAGCGAATTACGCAGTTCAAGGCTGCTGGCCTGGATGCGACCGTTCTTATCCATGATGATACCACTGCCGGCAATAAAGAATCGATGGCCTTGCCCACTTCCAGACCACCCAGAAAACGGACGAGGAAGTTGGTGGAGTCGGCTTGGTCCTTACGCAGGAGTGTTGACAAGGATTTCAGCGCGGAAAATACGTTATAGTCCGAAGGCTGCTTGCCGTCTCCCTACTTTGATGATATCAAACAAGGAGGTCTTTTCCGTCTGGCTTGCCAGCACATACTGCAGGTTATCCAGCGAAGATTCTATGGATGACTTCCATGACCTGCTGACCGCAGCCGAGCAGCTAACCGATGCCTCGGAGAGATTCGTGAGCTTCCTCTCCACACGCGTGATGCGGGTATCCAGGTATCCTTCCGCAAAGTACTGCTCATCCTCCAGTTTTACTCTTTGTCCGAGCAGAAGAGGTATCTCATTTTGTCTACATAGATATAATCCGTATCAGAGGAGTAGATCGAGATGTCACGGCTGTACTCTTTCAAGTAGTTTTCAACAGCCTGTTCAAACTGCTGCTCGGCTATCGGATAATACTCATCCGGCATGCGGATATTGGTCAGTATATAGGTATCGCCCGCCTTTGGAATGAGATTACCTCCCGGTATCTGGGTATCTTCATCCGGATAGGTATTGATGATCTCAAACTCTTTGTATCATTATGCCAGTTGCATTCGAACTCCCTGCCCTCAAGATCACCGCTTTCGAAAGTGATGAGTATCACCTTTCCACTGATCATATAATCGTCCGGATTGAAGGGCAGCTCGTTATCCTTGACGTAGTATACAGTGTAATCTCCTGTCTCCTCGTTTGTCTTTTCTTCAGAACGGACAGAAGATACGGTACCAGCCGGTGTGGAAAGATATCACTGAAGGCACTTTCTTCTCTGTGTTCCTTCAGTCCCAACTGAGTATTAAGATCTATGTACGTAGCACGGGAAGGCAGCTGCAGATGTGTAAATCCGTACTTCGACGGATCGATATTCTTCGTGCTGCCAACGGGTATCAGGCAGGGGTAAACCACTTGATGGAATCGAGTTCTCGCTTTGCGTAAGACCGGTCTTGAGACCCTTCATATAGCCGAGCGTGACACGTTCACCCCCGCTCACATTTGCTCAGGTTCAGATACTCTCCGTCCAGCCACCATTCCGTTTCAAATGCCTGAGCGATTTCAGCGGCGGCATCCCAGCAATACAGACCGTTAAAGTTGATCGTCTGCCGGTTGGCGGTAATGGCTTCACCGACTCTCCACGTCACACCGTCGGTATTCCGGTTCATGTTGTCCACCAGCTTCTGGAGGTACTCCATCGGTGTACCGTCGTAGGCAAATACGGATTCAAGATCATCACTTCCCTGGTTGAGACGGCAGAAGAGCAGGTCCTGCATGTCATGTTCCCGACCATAGAAGCTGATGTTATAGGTATATTTCTGTGTGTTGGTCTTTTCGGGCGTTACTCCTTTTAACAGAGAAACCGTTTGCCGCCTACTTCGATGTAATCACCCACTGACAGGACAAAGAACTCCCAGGTGGTAAAGTTGACACTCACCACGAATTCGGAAGCCACCTCTTCTGACCATCGGGATGAAGAATCCGGGCTTACCTTCTTTTTTTAAAGCTTCCTTCTCTATCGTAGATGACAAGTTCCATTTACAGGCAATTTAAATCGTTTTTAATCTTCATTTGAAAAAGGTTTCGGTTCGCGCAGCGTTACCGTAAATCCGGCGATCTGCTGACCGGTATTTTTTAAGTATTGTGAGCTGGCTGTACTTGGTATATTCCTTCATATAGACCTTCATGACCCTGTCAATTTCCGGAAGTCTTATAGTCAGCCATCCCGACTTTAGTAAAGCCATTACGGCATTATAGTATCCGAACCACCCGGTTCTTGTATCTGCCACGATAGCCATCTTCAAGATAAGATCCGCGCGCCTCGTATCGGGGAAGCAATGTTTCGGGCAATTCCTCCCCATCAAGTTCACGATAGCTGACGGAGGTATACTCCTTCATCTTGGGCGGTTTCATCAGGGAGTCATAGTTGGTATGATCGCCCGCATGTTCCTCCCAGAGAAAAACAGCCGTATGTGGCCATATCGATATCGTTGATATAAAAAGAGTCCTTCTTCTACTTTCATAATCCTATCCTTTCATTTTACACCACGACGCAGGTCCATGATGCCTTCGTCTATCGTTTCAAGATGCTTGAGATACTCCGAGTTCTCCGCTATCCGGCTGATCGCTGTTGCCATCATCTCAAGAGTAGAGGAGATCAGGTTGTCGATATTGATCACATGATCCAGCATGGCATTACCGATTCCTTCAAGACGGCCGGCGGTCCCTCCGTCATCGAGGTAATGGTTCCGGCCTTCCTTCCTGTGTGGAGGAAGAGGAGGAAGTCCATCCAAATATATCTTTGAGGGCATCACGCTCGCCAAGCGCATCCTCGACAATCTTGTTCCATTCCTCCTGCAGTTCCTTATACTCGTCGGTATTTATCCCGCCTTCCTTGTTGTAGTCTGCGAACTTATCGTACCAATCCTGCAGACGCTTATCGTAGGCATCCGTCAGGTTGGTCATCAGGATCGCCTTCTGCAGGTATGCGCTGAAGTCATCCGCGAAATCCTGGGAGTCACTCTCCATGTCAAGGAGCGTATCATAAAAGGCATCACGCATGCTGTCAAAGGATACCTGTGTCAGCTGCTCCTGTATCTGCTGCTGGATCTCCTCGATACGTTCCCCGCCTTCGATGATCTTATCCAGGTATTCCGCTACAGACTCATCCGCAGTGAGTTTTGCCCAGAAGTCGGGAGCCATTTCTTTCAGCCGTTCGAGCTGGTCAGCGGTCAGGCTGAAGATTTCATTCATCCGGTAACCGATATCATTCGGGTCCATACCGATGGAGCGGGCAAATTCATCCCACTGATCCCATTCGTACTGGCTCATACTGTTGCGGATGCGTACACCGATAGAGTGTGAGCCGGTAGAAGCTCCCGGTTTAGCCGTTCCTTACCCAGCCGCTTGTAGGTTTCAAGGCTTTTCTGGGCAAGATCAAGGGTCTCCTGACCAACCTTTGCCGCTTCCGATCCGTAAGCCATCTCAATATATTCTTTCTTTTTATCGATCAGCTCATCCCATATTTCGTTCAACTTGTTGTACTTGTCGACCATCTCGTTGTAGTCGGAGTAGTCAGCACCGCCAATATTAAACTTACCCAGGGTCAGCACATTGGCAAGGCCGCCCCACATTCTCGCAGCTGCATTACCCAAGGACTTTACAATGTCTCCGGCAAAATTGACCAATCCTTCTCTGCTATCTGATCAAAAAATAGCCAAAACAGCGGCTATGATTCCTCCAATTTTGCTACCGGACTCAGATAACACATCAACCGGAGACCCAACAGCACTACCAAAAGATGCCAGACTCATATCCGCATCTCCGAGCTGGTTCATTGCATCAGCGACGGTTGTCAGATTTTTAACAGCCTTATCCTTTGAGGTCTCCAGGTTCCCCTCCGTATTGCGGACCTTGGCTTCCGCCTTGTTCTTATTTGTGCGGGCAGTCTCAGCTTCTGCGCTGTCTATCCCATATTTCTTTACCGCTTCGTCATAAGCCTTCTGCGCCTCGGTCAGTTCACCGACCGCTTCGAGTAGTCGCGTATGGACTCGGTCAGGTTGCCGAACAATCCGCCTTTGTTGATGACCTCCTCGTCGATTTTACCAAGGGCTTCCTCGATAACCTTGATCTGTTCGGGAGTAGCGTTCTTTTTGAACTCCGGGCTGTTACGAAAAGAGACGATCTGTTTCTTTACTTTCTGGAGTTCCTGCTTAGTCACACGTTCCAAATTACCGAAGACAACATCCCAATTGATGACGTTCTTGAGCTCTGTAAAATCAAGAGCGGACAATGCTTCGTCACGCTGCTTGGCCAGCAGCTTCTTATCATCCTCACTGAGTCCTCCTGGGAGGACTTCAGGGCATACTCCTTCATGATCGCAGTACGCTTCTGCTGATAGGTGCCGTATTCTTTGTTGTATTCAATCCAGGACTTGAGATCCTTTTCCTGAAACTCCTTGTCAATCGCGTAAAGATCCTTTGCGTATTGTTGGTAGGCGACAAGACGTTGCTGCTGGGCATTCGTTTTTACCGCCTTTTTTCTCTTCAGGAGTAATTTTGACACCCTTCTTCTCGGCTTCCTCCATTTTCTTGAGCGTATCACGTTCCTGCTTGTTGATCCCGGCAAGAGTTTCTTCCAGTTCCTGTTTGGCTAGTTTTTGTCTCTTTTCGATTCCGTCCTTCATCACAGCGATGCGGGCGGCTTCCAGCTTCTGCTGTGCCTTTATACGTGCGTCGGCAAGTTCATCCTGGTAGTCGCGGGCGGATTTGCCGGTGTCCTTTTTTCATAGTCATCGATACCGGCAGCTTTAAGTATTTTTTTGCAGCTTCTTCGGCTTTTACAAATTCTGTGTATACATCTCCGGCTTCCTTGGCCTGATTTATCTGAGCAGTAAAATAATCCTTCTCTTTTACCTCCTTTATTGGCGACAACTTCAAACAATCATCTATACAAAGCCTGAAACACATTGGCTTTCCCGCATTCTTTTGATCTGCCTGAGCAGAGAGCATACGAGGCATATTCCTTTGCCGCCAGTTCCTGTGCTGCGGCAGCTTGGGCTCTGAGTGCCATTGCTTCAATAAATGCCGGAGTATTTTTTGACAAGCAGGTTCTCCGCATCATCAACATCCTTGATAGCAACATCCAGCTTCCTGAACTCATCAGCATTATCCTTGATAAATTCTCTCTTTTTCCTTAAGGTTGTTTCCCAAATGATCCCATTGCTCCTGAAGGGATCTGATTTTAGCTATCTGATCACCCACCTTGCTCGATCCGCTTGTAAAAGAATCATTTATTTTCTTTTGTGCATCCGCAAGGCTGATGCTTGCCTTTGCCGGCAGACATCATCGATTTAATAAAATTCCCGATCTCCTTTCCGTATACGACAGTCAGGTAATTGCCGCAGACATTGCCGTCTGCCAGGAGAACAGGGAGAGAGTACCTGTTTCCATACAGGAGTGGCTTTCTTTCCTGCGGCAGTCAGAGCTTCGTATTCCTTTCGTGCCGATGCCAGTGCATCGGTAAACATGGGGATGTTGTTGGAGATAGCCAAGAAGAACATCTGCGGCCCCATGGCGAGGGCAGGCAGCTCACGGGCAATCTGCTGCATGCTCATCTTCACATTGTTGAGCTTGGGGAGCAGGATCGTCACCTAAGATAGGCGTAGAACTTGTCTTTTCTTTTGTGCCTCCAGCTCCTTTAGTTCAGCCTTTAACTGCTCAATAACACCAGTAAGAGCCTGAATATCCGCCATCTGCGCATCGGAGTTTGTGCCTGATGCCATAGCCTGCTTGAACTGATTCTGCAGGTCTTTGAGCTGAGATTCCAGTTGTGCTATCACGGCCTGGGTATACTTGCCCATATCGCCCAGGTTGCCCTCCACGGATCGCATCCCTTTGAGCGTCTTGTCATCAAGCAGTATTTCCAGTCTGACGGGTTCCATTTATCCTCCTAATCTTGTTTGAAAATATTCTGTAGTAAAGTCTCCGGACGACGGTTCTTTTTCCCCTTTCGATAAGCTCCTCCTTTGAGATATACCGGCTGACATCCATGTTCATTACCAGCAGCTCCGCATAGCTGATCTTCCAGAGAATGTAATGCTTCGAACATCCGAACCGCTCCATAGACTGAGCGATGATACCGAGAATGCTATGTGGACCTTCATTACGACCCTTTAACTCATCCTCTCTTTGTGGCTTCCGATTGGTTCGAGCAGCTTTGCCGCCCTGGCTGCCAATGGAATAGTATTGCAAAAAGCCTTTACGTTTATGCCCGATAGCAGCTGTATCAACGCTGCTGTAAGCATGGCAGGATGTACACGCCATCTAAGATACCAGGCAACGGGCTTTACAAACAGCCATCCGGTGAGAAATCCCGTGCAAATAGACAGGGCAACGATCTCACTGACAGCCTTTCCTTCTCCGCGATAAACTTAAGACGGGCATCATACTCCATTTCCTGATCTCTTCCGGTGTAACGCCCAGTTTCAGGTAGCGAAGGGCAATCCTAATGATCGCTCCTGCCGGTGGACGGTGCATGACAAGGATGACTTTCCCTTCCGTTTGCCAAAGATTCTTCGGGGTATCACCGGTATGCGGATGCCAACGTCAAGCAGCATTTCAGCTGCCTGGCGCTGTGTAGCTTTGTTATCCATTACGATCCCTGATCAGGCAGTTCACTTGACGGCGGTACTTCACCGGGTGCAAAGATCTTGTAGGCAGGCTTGCCTTCACCCGCCTCCTGCATCTCCAGCTCGCACGAGATACCCAGTACATTGCTAAAGTTGATGCCGTTGGCAAAGTTGCAGGTAAGCAGCCCGTTATAGATGCGGATGGTATGTCCGGTGGTACATCCGATGTCAAACACACCCTGAACATCCTTGTCCTCGGTCGGAGGGGGGTATAGTTGCCCTGTCCATCAGCCGTTCCGCCCATGACCTGCACCATGTTTTCGGCCAGCAGCTCAATCAGGGTAAACGTCCACATCTTGGTTCCGGGAGTACCCTTGATCACGGCAAACGGCGCATTGCGTTTCTGTGCCGCCCAGATACGGTTCTTGGTTGGGGAATCTCCGCCCGGCTGCATGCCGTCCTCGGAAATCAGACCAAGTGCCGATCCGTTATATTTAAGCGAGCTTACTCCATAGATAGCTCCAGTATTCTCCATATCAATCTGATTTTAAATTGTTCTTTAATTTGCTTTTAAGCCACCTGGTTCCTATTAAAAGGAGCAGGCATGCAAGGCATACTCCTATGACCTTTATCTTTGCCCGCTCCCAAAAGGAGGGTTCAGGTGTTATTTCTTCCTTCAGCGTGTCAGCGACTTCCTGATTTTCCGTAAGACTCCTCTCTATGGTGACCTGCTCTTTCCCTTCAGCCTGTGCCGTGACCATCAGGCCACCTTCTCCGTCTGACTCGATCCTGAGATCCAGACCGTTTTCCTTTTTTGCACACCTATACCTTCAGGGAGGCTTGCGATCATCTTCATGCGCTCGGGTTCCAGTGTCAGGCTCGCCATCCTCATCGGGTCCCGCACGGAGGTGATTACCTCGGTTTCGCTCCGCTGAAGAGACCCCGAGCGGATGGCTGTCCGGCTCTCCCTGCTTGCTGCGCAGGAAGATAACAGCAGGACAATACTCAACATACCTGCACTGATGGCACTTACGTAGCGCCTGTTCGAGAACGATGATCTTTCCATTGACTTTTCTTATTTGATCACTTAATTCCAGAGTTGTCGAGGACAGGTCGTCATACAGCTGGTGATACACGCCTTCATCTTCCTTGACCGCACGGACCTTCGTCAGCCTGCGGTCACGCCACCATCCGATGGCCATGACGACTATCCCTGTAGGAGCAAACCAGTCCTGCAAAAGGGTAAGTACGGTACTCCAGTCCATGACGAATCAATGAGAGGTGATTACACGGCTTCTTCTTCCTCGATTCCGATGGTTGCCCACCTTCTTTCCCTTGCCTCGGCTGCTTTAGCGGCAGCTGCTTCACGTCTTACTTGAGCCCAGCGTTTTCTGCGGGTGCTGTCTGTTCTTTGCTCTGTGCTGTAGTTCCATCCACGAATAGATGGCTCCAATCGCTTCCTGTTTCTTCGGCAGCACGATATAATGGCGGAAGTTTACCAGGCTCTCCTGAGCGGTCGGATTGGTCGCAGCTTCGCTGTAGTACATCTTCGTAGAACCTTGCGCACGGAACATGCGGGGTACATAGAACACAAAGGATGCCTTCATGTCGGTTTCGGCCGGTGCCTGAGTATACGGTACCTTTGACTCCCTCTTTGGTAAAAATACGGGCAGTTGATGAACGTATAGATCTGGAAGCCGAACATATTAAGCAGCTTGCCGCTGGTATAGTTGTAATACTTGTCCTTGAACGACTGGTCCTGTTCAAGCAGGTCGTTCACATGATCCGGGCAGAGCACCAGGCGACGTCCGTCTTCAGGTACCTCCGCATTGTCGAGCGCACGCTTAAGGGCAATAATGTCCTTGAGGGTCATTTTCTTTCTTCCGGCAGCATCCGCCTCTCCACTGGTAGGGATCACCGGAGTCTTGGCAGTATGGCTATATGGAGCCAGCGCATGCGCAGCTTTCTTATAACGGATACGGTCGATGGCGGTTCCATGACGCTGGATATCCAGTGAGAGCTTGTCGTAAGAGATCGCATAGAGCTGGTCATCCGTTACACGAGTAGCCTTTTGTCTGGAACTTGTCCAGCCCGATAGGGATGTCACCTTCTACCAGATCCTGAACCGGTATCGGATAAGTCGTATTATTTACCAGTACATCAGGATCGCCACCCACATCTACCAGGTGGATAATCTCATTGTTGACTTTTGCCGAATAATCAGGGATACCGTCCAGAAAGGAAGCGGTCAGTCCCGCATCCATCTGTCGCACCAGTTCACCGGTCCATACTTCAGTATATACACCTTCCAGTGCGGCAGCTACCGGTGTAAAGTTTGTAAGCGGGCCATCGGAATAACGACTCCCGATATGGCGCCATAGGCCGGATTGATTCCAACGATGGAAGCCAGAATAATTCCATCACAACGTTAAACATCGTTCCGGTCAGAAATTTCAAGACATTTTTCTTTTTTCATTTTTTAATATTGTTATTGGTTAAACAAGCTGCGGACAGTCCACTCCAAACTGTTTCTTATACAGGCGCTTGTACTGTTCTGGGTCGCCAGAACGCATCAGTTTGAGTTCTGCTTCCGGTACATCCTCCCATTTCTCGTAGACGCCTGCGGAAGCGGCGGAAGACGTCTTTCCTCCCGCAAGGATGGCTGTGGGACGCACGGCCGAGTTCATCGCATCAAAGGTGAGTTTGAGAGATTCGGCTCCTACCGTCTTGCCCAGCGTGATGAAATGTTCTTTCTTGTCGGCACCGATCTTGCCTTCGGCAATGGCGGTATCCACCAGCGTAGTGACACCCGCGAGCTTCAACTTGTCCAGCTCTTTCTGCAGGTTATCCTTCTCGGAGATGAGCCGGGCATTAGCGTTCTGATATTCCAAAACCACATTGATCTTTTTCTGCACGTCTGTCAGCGTTGCGGCATCCGTGAGGCCCAGCATCAGGGCGACTGCTTTCAATTCTTCATTCATTTGAGGTAATGTTTTTGGATGATTATTGTTTTTCAGCAGCGGAAGACTGTGCGCACCACTCCTGCCTGCTGAGTTTGAGTTCCTTTCCTTCATAGACCAGGCGAAGATTGTCGTCATTGCCGCCGATGTCCACCATGCTGTATTCCACCAGACGGGACTTGGTAACGGTCGGACAGGTCTGCCCGGTTTGAGCAGCGCCGGATCTTTCGGACATTTCCAGTATTTCAAAAATGGGGTGATCCCATCCGCAGTGTGCCTTTTTCCCACTGCTGCTTGGCCAGCTTCGACTCTTCACGAACCTCATCGAAATAAGGCTCACCGGTAATCTCACCGTTCTCCCTGCGTATGTCCTTTATCATTCCGATGATGACACCTCTCTGGTGCATCCACAAAAGAATAGGATTGCGCTCGTACTGTGACAGGTCGACACCATCTGTCTTTACCCACGTACCATACTGGTTCAATGTCTCATTCGATATTCGGATTCTCTCGCCCATTGCATCTGTTTTTTGTCACAAACTTATACCGGAGAGAAAGCTCTTCAAAAAAAAACTATGCAACCTTTTCCTGCAACTGTGCAGCCCGTACGTCATTGTATGCAACCGCTACGTCATTTTTTTCATCCGCCCCGGGGATGCGCATCTTGTCTCAAATTTTAAACGACCGGTATGGCAAGAACGGAACATAAATCCAAAGAAACAGCGAAGGCACTCTACCTGAAGGGCGTCCCTGTAGAACGCATCCTCGAACTTACCGCAGTAGCGCGGCAGACACTCTCCCGATGGATCAACCAGGAGGGATGGAAAGAGCTCAAGGCATGCTATGGCATGACACGCGAGGAGATCACGCAGAAGATCCTCTCCATTGTCAATGACGCCATTGAAAATCCGGACGAGTACCTGAAAAGAAAGAAGATAGCCGACGATCTGGTAAAGCTGGCCGCCGCTATCGAAAAAATGGACAAAGCACCAATATCATACACTACGTGGAAGCCTTCATACGGTTTTTGAAGACTGGCTGATGGAACACAGAAAAAATACCCGGAACTGCCCGATGAAGTAGTGATGATACTCATAGGCTGCATGATGACTTTATCTCACCATTTTTATAAAGAAGTAATATGACCGAACAGGAAAGAAAAGACGCTTATAAGCGCTGGCTACAGCAGAGCGAGAGACTCAAACGGCTGACATCGGACAAGCGCATCGAGACCCCGGAAGAGAAAAACGCAACATTGCCCGTGCCCTGAAAGACTACAACTATTTCTGTCAGCGTTATCTGAAGCATTATTGCGAATGTCCTAACGCCAGGTTCCAGAATGACGCGGCCCGCTATCTTTATAACAATTCCAACTGCCGGGCTGTATTCAAATGGCCGAGAGGGCATGCCAAGAGCGTCCACCTGGACATCGGTGTACCGCTGTGGCTGAAATTCAACGGCATGCTACACGTGATGGTGCTTGTGGGCAAGAGCGAAGACAATGCCGATGCCCTGCTGGGAGACTTGCAGATGGAACTGCAATCCAACCAGTACATCATCGAGGATTTCGGTGAACAGTACAATGCCGGCTGCTGGCAGGAAGGCGAGTTTGTCACCAAAGACCGCTGCGCCTTCTTCTCACGAGGACGAGGACAGTCACCGCGCGGACTCCGGTTCCGCGAGATGCGTCCGGATTATATCGTTGTGGATGACCTTGATGATGACGAGATGTGCCGCAGCGAGGCCCGTGTACGGGAAATGACCAAATGGATCAAGGAAGCCCTCTTCGAGATGCTTCGGAGGAAAAGGAGGACGCTTTGTCATGGTCGGCAACCTGATCGGCAAGAACAGCGTGCTGCAGAGGATCATCGACAGTCGCACGGTACATACCAGCTCGGTGAATGCCTTTGACAAGAACGGCAATCCCGCGTGGCCTGAAAGATATACAACCGAATACCTCAAGGGACTCGAGGAATTCATGGGATACCGTTCCTTCCAGAAGGAGTACATGAACAATCCCATCACCGAAGGAGCCGTATTCCAGGAGAGGTGGATCAAGTACAGACGGATGCTCAAGCTGAAATACTATGAGAGCATCGTTGTCTATGTCGACCCTTCTTGAAAAGCACCGGAAAGAACGACTACAAGGCGTGCAAGATGTGGGGACGACCCCAGAGAGGACTCAAGACGGCATCCCCGAGGGAACTGCACTGCATACGTGCCTTCTGCCGGCAATGCAGCGTAGGTGAAATGGTGCGCTGGCTCTATGACCTGTACGAATCACTTCCGGAGGATTGTGCCGTATCCTTCTACATGGAGGCCAACTTCATGCAGGATACCATACTCGACGAGTTCCAACGGGAAGGAGACCTGAGAGGATACCAGCTGCCCATCATGCCGGACACCCGCAAGAAGCCCGACAAGTTCGCACGTATCGAAGCCATATCACCCCTGTGGGAAAGAGGATTCGTATGGTACAATATCAAGTACAAGGATGATGCCGATATGAAGACATCCATTACTGACCAGACACTCTCCTTCGAACAGGGGAAGCCGGGCACATGACGATTCTCCGACGCAGATGAGGGTGCGATCTACAAGCTGCAGAAACAGGTACGGCAGGATACGCTGCCACCTCGTCTTGGGGTCAGGGAGCCACCCCAGAAAAGATGGTAATCATTTAACTATATCACTATGTATATCACGGATCAGGATTATATCAATATCGGAGAAAATGCCCTGGATATTGTTCAGCAGAGCAAGCCGGAGAACCGGGAAGCGGCGGGAGAAGTTTGCTATGGACTTTGCGGCCGGATATCTGGGGCGAGGTATGACGTGAACGCCGCTTTCGCAAGAGAAGATAAGAGAGAAAACATGGCGCTCGTCGGATGTCTGACGGATATAGCGCTCTACAGGATGGTGCTCAGTCTGCCTCCCGGATGAGCTGGGAGAAGTACGAGAAGCAATACAGCCGGCAGGTGGAATGGCTCGAGGCGGTACAGTCCTCCGCAGTGATGCTTGACCTTCCGACCGTTACCGGACCGAACGGAGAGGAGGATTACCACAATCCCATCCGCACAGGCGAGGAGTCAGAAACAATTATATCTGGTAAGACATGGGAAATAAAAAGAAAGGAAACATCCCGTTCGGGAACATAGACCTGGCACGTCCGGCGGATCGTCGCAGGGTAAAGGATATGACTGTCAAACTGCAGCTGCAGACGGAAAAACCTCACACGTAATGACCTGAAGTCATGGCGGTGGGCATGGCAGCAGGCCATCAACGTAGAGCAGCCAAGACGCACGAAGCTCTATAATATCTACACGGATGTGGATGTGGACGGACATCTCACGGGGTGCGTCGAACAGCGGACGGGATTCGTAATGAACAAGGGATTCAAGATCACGGACAGGAATGGAAACGATATGGATAACGCCAAGAACTTTTCGAAGCCCCTGGTTCAAGGTATGGATGAGACTCAGCCTGAGAGTATCTATCAGGGCAACTCACTCATCGAACTCGGGCCGGTGATCATGGTGGATGACAAGCCGGTATTCAGCCACATCAAACTGGTGCCGCGCACATGTCATTCCGAGTTCGGCGTAATCATCCGCAGCGAGAACGATACATGGCAGTCGGGATTCGATTACCGGGACGGGAGCTGTGTCATGGAACGTAACGGAGGCCGGAGGCACACATGATCTGGGACTCTATCTCAAATGTGCGCTGCAGACCATCCCGAAGAAAACATGGCCAGTTTTGGGACATGTTCGGCGAGATCTTCGGCATACCGCTGCGCATCGGAACAACCACCAGCCGCGATCCAAAGGAGTTTGACAAGCTGGAGAAGCTGCTGCGTAACATGGGAGCGGCATCCTACGGACTCTTTTCCAGAAGGGACCACGATAGATATCAAGGAATCCACACGCGGTGACGCCTATAATGTGTATGACAGACGGATCGAACGGTGTAACTCTCGGAACTGAGTAAAAGGCGATACTGACACAGACCATGACTGTTGACAACGGAGCCTCGCTCGCAGTCGAAGGTGCATGAGAACATGCTGGATAACCTGATCAACAAGGATGCCGATATGATACGTGATCTGGGTAAACTGGCAGCTGATCCCACGTATGATTTATCATGGATTCCCGGTGAAGGGATGCAGATTCGAATGGGATGACAGCGTGACCTATACCCAGAACAGCAGGTGGCATACGAAACGATGGTCATGAATCATTATGAGGTGGACCCGAAATACATTATTGAGAAGTACCAGATGCCCGTCAAGGCACGTAAGGAAACGACCCAGCAGTTGGTAAAGCCTTTTTTGACTAGGCCCCGCTGATTATGCGGGGCTGCATGAGAGGGCAAGGCTTGTATATGAGAGCGCTTCCCTGTCCCTGGCTCAGAAAGAGGAGGAGAAGAGAATGATACGGTAGAAGTCGACACCTCTTCCGTCGAAGCGGCATTCGTCCTGCTGATGGCATGGTTGCACCGGCAGGAGCAGTTCTCCCAGAGATGCTGAAAGAGGAGGAGGTGAGGAACTTTATCCGTGAGACCGCCACGTTGCTGACGGAGCGGTGGATTATTCGATCCGGGAAGTTCCCTGGATGAGGTGAGCATACAAAGACTCAAGGAGTCTAACTATGTATTCAGCGGGATCAAGACCTTTCATGAGCTCAATGAGGCGTTTCCTCCCTACTGGATGAAAAAGGGAATAAAAAGCCGTTTGAACGGTTTTTAAATGACGTCCAAAAGATCAACAATACGTATAACGGTTCCTACCTGAAGACGGAGTATAACTTCGGCGCGGCGGCGCTGATGGCGGCGCAATGGAAAGATTTCGAGAAGGATTTCCCAGGAGGATGGGGATCGTTACAATCTGCAATACCGGACTGCGGGTGACGAGCGGGTACGTAAGAGTCATCAGCTACTGGAAGGATTACGCCCCGATTACCAGCAGGTTCTGGACTGGTATTTCCCGCCCAACGGTTTCGGCTGCAGATGCGTGGTACAGCAGGTAAGAAAAAGCAAATACCCGCAAAGTGACGAGCAACAGGCCATAAACCTGGGATCGCAGGCGACCGCCGGTAAATATCAGGAGATGATGCGTTTCAATCGGGCAAGCAGATGACCACTTTTCCTGCATACAATCCCTATACGAGAAAGGGATGTACCGATTGTAACGGAAAAGGATCGGACAATGAGCTCTGCCGGGCATGCAGGATCGTGCGTAAACAAGTGAAAGGAGGAGAAAATGGCTGAAAAAGATACAAAGAAGGTGATCAGAGAACTGCAGCAACGGATCAACCGTTACATCCGTCTTACCCTGAAGGACATCAAGACGGAAGCTAAGGAGGAGTTCGACCGGAACTTCCAGCGGGAGGCTTTCTTTACCGAGAAGTGGAAAAGAAGACGGTACGCTCAGGATGAGACCCGGGGAATATTGCAGCAGTCCGGAACGCTCCGCAAAAAGCATACGGGCCGAGATCATGGAAGGCAACAAGGGAGTAGCATTTACTTCATCCGTTCCTTATGCCAGGATACACAACGAAGGTGGAACCATTACCGTTACCCGAAGGATGAAAGGATATTTCTGGATCAAGTACAGGGAAGCTATGGGCAAAATGGGATATACCCTGAAAGGGAACTGCGCAGGACCAGGAAAAACCGGCAGCTGTCCTCGGATGCGGAATTCTACCGGGCAATGGCCTTAAAGAAGGTCGGCAGCAAAATTGTCATTCCCCGCCGGCAGTTCATAGGCACACACCCGGATCTGGAGAAACTGCTGCAGGAAATAGCCAGGAAAAATATCAAGGAAGTATTTAACGACTAATTATAAATATCATGAGAAGTTTTTTCTTTTTACAGCTCCAGAAACACCTGGAAGGACTGACGGACGATAAGGAGAGTCCCTTGTCAAACCTACGACCTGTGGAACGAGCAGGTGGATTTTATTGAGGAGGAAGAGCCTTTTGCCCGCCCTGCGGTATTCCTTGAGTTCATGCCTTTACAAATGGCAAATGCTCTCTGCCGCCACGCAGACGGCAACTGTTCCCATCAGGCTGCATATAGTCACCGACTGGAAAGGTTCCTCCAGAAAAGGAAGCAAATATCAGCTCCAGACACTGGAGCGTTTCAGCCTGCTGGAGAAGATCAGCAGACATCTGCATAACTTCCTGGGAAACGACGGCAGCGTATTCTTCGATATGTTCCGGCGTACCGCCAGCGATACGAATCATAACCACTCAGAACTGATAGAGGATATCGAGGAATACACTTTCCGCGTTACGCAGAAACTCTAGAAAAGACTCATCTGCATCTCCTTCTGCTTGGAAATGATACGGTCATCGGCACTGGCATTGATGATGTTGTAAAAAGGTGCGCTCGCAGATCCTGAACTCCGGCCATATATAGCGCCTTAGGATCTCCCGGTTCGACAGGCCGTCACGGGAATGCTCGTCATAGATGCGCACGATAGACGATACACGGTGAACGTAGCTCCGTCCCGGAGTATTCATTCTGGATTTCTTCATACCTGAAAACAATTAAAAACAATCTTGAAAAACTTTTTACCTCAATGACAAAAAGTAATGATTTCTAGATAAATATCCAATTATAAGGAGGGAATTATAAAAAAAGCCCTCAACGCTTCGATTTCATCTGTTTAAATTACCACATAAAAACAAGGATGCACATAAATACTGCACGCTGAGGGCCAAAGTCCTTGACGCGAGTATTTATGTGCAATTTTTATGTGGTGCACAAAAGTAACAATAAAAATTAGAAATTTATGTGTAAGAGCGAAATTTTCTTTAAACTGCTCTCCTGACAGAGGAGGAAACAGAAGTATCCAGAGACAGGATTCTGGGTGATTATAAGGATATGGAGACTACTGATGCCAGGTATGTTCTTGTTACCCTTCTAACCGAAAAAGGATTGTATCCCGATCAGATCGCAACACTTCTTCACCGCACAGCAAGAGGCGTGCGGCATCTGATATCACGTAACATCACCTCACCTATGATAGGTATTTATTTGACACGCATCAGGAAGCGCATGGGAAGTGATTTCTCGACAGAGCAGTTGTAGATGAGTATGTTTGCAGCACGGTCGAATAGTGACCGGAACTACAAATACAAATACAACTATGAGTGAATCAAGAACATTTGTTTTTCCCCGAAGGGGGAAACTCCAGGAGAGGCGGTACCAACGGCGTTCTGGCCATGCTTCCGGCTCCTGATGCAGCAACGAGGTGTAGACCCCAACATCCTGGCCCTGATGGGCGGCGGAAACAACCGTAACGGAAACGGATGGGGAGACGACTTGTTTGCTATTCTGCTTCTCTTTATCCTGATGGGATGGGGTGGCGCGGAGGCCTCGGTGGCGCCCGTGGAGGAATGATGGGTAACGGTCAGGGAGGCGTAGTGCCGTTCGTGCAGAACGACGCGAATACCGCCAGAAGTGATCATGCAGGCCGTGC
>VOFB01004131.1_pt1 | contig 25877 bp, 35 predicted proteins | sample 5384141 | NCBI WGS metagenome assembly VOFB01 (sample SAMN12384721, study PRJNA508395) | human gut metagenome | isolation source: healthy gut A | host: Homo sapiens | reverse complement strand
GTCTTCATAATCTTTCACATGACTTTTAATATCATCCATCATATTCATTACCATCAGATTTGCACCGCCATGTTTTTTTCCTTTTAAGGATGACATTGCTGCTGAAATAACAGAATAAGTATCTGAACCTGAAGATGTTACTACTCGTGTAGTGAATGTAGAATTGTTACCACCACCATGTTCCATATGTAACAATAATGCTATATCCAGTACTCTTGCTTCCAGTTCTGTGAATTTTGTATCTGGTCTTAATAGGCGCAGGAAATTTTCAGCAATAGATAAATCTTTTTCAGGTCTATGAATATACATACTTTCGTTTTTTCATAATGACAATAAGCATGGTATGCATATACTGCTAACATAGGAAATACTGCGATCAACTGCATACTCTGCCTTAGCACATTCGGAATTTCAAGACTTTCTTTCTCCTTATCGTAAGAGCCCAATGTAAGAATACTTCGAGTCATAGAACCCATAATATCTGATGTAGGTGCTTTCATAATGACATCTCTGGTAAAGTTAGTCGGTAGTTCCATACAATCAGATAGTCTTCCCTGAAATTCCATTAACTGTGTATCAGTTGGCAATTCTCCGAATAAAAGAAGATATGCTCCTTCTTCAAAGACAAACCTTTTTCCTTTACTTCCTGTTACTAAATCTTTTATATTATAACCACGATAAGATAACTCGCCATCACATGGACTCTTTACTCCATCACAATATTCAAAAGCTTTTATATCAGAAATATTTGTAAGCCCCGTCAACACACCTTGGCCTTTTTCATCTCGTAAGCCTCTTCTTTTTACACCATACTCTGAATACAGATTCTTACTAATGCTATCATTTTGTTCACAAAAATTGCTTGCCGTTTCATATAATTTTCCAAATTGCTCATTTGAATCGCTCCTTTCATTCTGTTACGAACTTACATACTATACTCAGATATTCTTGTTTCCAGAGCATTCAGCATTGTCTGTTCTTATTCTTATTCATTAGCAATACAATACAATGGAAAACTCAATTTAACCTCAACAAGGTTTGTTTTTTCATCCATGCAAAATCTTCTTTGTACAACAGACTGTTAGATATAGCAAAAACGGCCTTTCAAAAACAGTTAACTTTTAAATCAACTGTTTTTTGAAAGGTCGTTTCATCAGATTCTTATAGCAATCCAGCAAATAATCTCATAAATAATTGTCCCAGTCGCAAATATGCACTTCGTCCGGTTTGATATTGGTCTGTCACATCACGACATTCTCCCATCGTTCTTATCAGATCATTTTTTATATCCACAACTGCCTGACAATCTGCCATAAAACAGCCGTTTTCAAAATGGTGATATAAACTTCGATAATCCAAATTAATTGTTCCACAAGTTGCCATACAGTCATCTGCCACACTCATTTTTGCATGACAGAAACCAGGAGTCCACTCATAAACACGAACACCATGTTTAACTAATCCATGATAAAAAGAACGAGTTATATTATAAATGAATTTTTTATCAGGGATACCAGGTGTGATAATTCTTACGTCTACCCCTCGCTTAGCAGCCAGACATAACGCATGCGTCATTTCATCTGTTATGATTAGATATGGAGTCATAAACCAACAATATTTTTCAGCTTTATTTATCATACTGATATAAACTTCTTCTCCTACTTGCTCATTATCCATAGGGCTGTCTGCATAAGGTTGAACAAACCCAGTTTGCTGTGCCGCATAATCATAGTGGAAAAGGTATTTACTAAAATCAGAATCATTAGCATCCTTATCACTTACTGCATTCCACATTTCCAAAAATGTCACCGTAAGCGACTGAACAGCATCTCCTTCTAAACGAATACCTGTATCTTTCCACTGTCCATACGGGTGTGTGTAATTAAAATATTCGTTTGCTAGATTATATCCACCTGTAAATCCGACTTTTCCATCAATAACTGTTATTTTTCTATGATCACGATTGTTCAAAAACAGATTTAAACCTGGCATAAACGGATTGAATACACGGCAATGAATTCCTATTGCCTCCATCTTTTTCACAAAATCTGTGTTAATAAAACCTATAGACCCCATATCATCATAGAATACCCTGACTTCCACACCTGCTTTTACTCGCTCTTCCAGAACATCTTGAATCTTATGCCATGCTTCAGCGTCTTCTATCGCATGATATTCCATAAAGATAAACTTCTGTGCTTTCTCCAAATCCTTAAGCTGTGCCTCTAATCCTTTCACTGCTTCATCAAAATACACAATATCCGTATTCTGATAGATTGGATACTGCGAATTTCTTTGTATGTAACTTGCTATATTTCCTGCTTTCGGAATTGTTTCTTTTATTTTGCTCAAACACTCCTGACTGTCCGGAAGCATTGGTAACAATTTGCTATCAATTTCTGCATATCGCTCACGCATTTTATGTGTGCCACCATTCAAACCAATCAACAAATACAGGCCTACACCCATAATTGGGAAAATTAGAATTAAGATGACCCAAGGCATTTTCATAGAGGATGTCTTATTTGATGCGTACAATCCCAAAACCAAGATTCCACTCAAAATCCTTGTAAATAAATTTATGATTTCTGCATATTCATTCAAGCGTGTTACGATAGTAATAATAAAAATCACTTCCAGAAGAATGCAGATTATGGAAAAACACAGCCGTTTTACCCCATTTTTTGTTTTTGCTTTGCCCTCTAAAGTATCTTGTTTCATATATATTCCACCTTCCTTTCATTATCTGCTTCAATGATTGCTCTTGCAGAATGAAGTAATTCTTCACTTATCTCATCATAGCCAGGCATTTCTTCAATTCCTTTTTTATAGCGAAGTTGATGTTCCAATGTTGCCCAGAAATCCATACCATTGGTTCGAATCTGTAATTCTACACGCATAGGTGTTTTACCCTTAGCAAAAAATACTGGTATTTCAACAATCATATGATAGCTTCGATAACCATTTGGTTTTGGATTTTTTATATAATCCTTTATTTCAATAACTTTAATATCATCCTGTTGGGTAATCAAATCTGATATCATATAAATATCGTCAATAAACGCACAAACTATTCGAACGCCTGCTACATCATTGAGATATGTCTGTATATTTTCTGTTGTAAATTCATATCCCATCTTCTGCAGTTTATCGTAAATACTATTGGGCTGCTTAATTCTTGTTTTTATAAAAGAAATAGGATTTCGATTGTTCTCAACTGAAAATTCATCATCCAAAACCTCAAGTTTAGTTTGTATCTCCCGAATAGCACAACGATACATCATCATTAAATTATAAAATTTTGTAGCATTATTTAAAAACTGTAGTGATTCCGGACTGTTCATCCTGAGTTTTTTTACTTCATCTTTTGTCATGGAACTTTCCTTTCTACCTCATCCCTGATTTCAAAACATTATTTATTTTGATAGTTGATTCGTTCTCCTTGAATTACTGGATAACAAATCATTTTATCACTATCCAGATTTTCTATATTCATATCTACTGCACTGATCTGATGTTTTTCATAAGTATTGTAATAATACCATCCTTATGGCAGACAGTGGTTACGAAAGTTTTAATACCTTTGCACACCTGATCCGGAAGGGAATGTATTTCGTTATCCGCATGAAGGATATCAACAGTAATGGTATCCTTTCCTCTTATGATTTGCCTGACAGCGAATTTGATACTCATATAAGGACAACACTTACCAGACGCCATACGAAAGAAACACTGGGGAATCCTAACACCTATACCATACTTCAGCCTTCTACCGATTTTGATTTTCTTGATGAAAACTGCATGTATTACGATATTGAATTCCGTATTGTACGTGTTCGCCTTGATAATGGAACCTATATCTGTATTGCCACCAATCTTTCAGAAGAATTTCCTCTGGAAGAAATCAATAAACTTTACCGGATGCGCTGGAGCGAGGAAACAAGCTTCCGTGAACTCAAATACACCATCGGTCTGATCAACTGGCACAGCAGCAAATATGATGGAATCCTTCAGGAAATCAATGCCCATATGATTCTGTATAATTTCTGTGAATTAGTGACTTCTCACGCTATGGTAAAAAAATCTAAAAATACCAAACACGTCTATAAAATTAATTTCGCCATCGCAGTAAACATATGCAGGGCGTATCTCAAACACAGTGGTAACGAAACAGAGACCATGCTTCTCATACAAAAGTATCTGACACCTGTCAGGTACAATCGAAAATATCCTATCCCCCCTCCGTCCAAAGAGAAATAGGGATTTCATGTATCGGGTTGCATAAATCTCGTTACCATTATACTGCGTTATGAGGCAGATATGCAATCTGTCTTTTTGTCATACACAAAAAAATGATTTGAACTCATCATACACCTGCTTTCTACGCATTAGTGCACCAAAAAAATACAGCATTTCTTAACTGAACAGTATTTTCAATGCATGAACGCATATGATATACTGTTTTCATCACTTTCATAAGACCGTAGAGAACCACTGTACTAATAATGATTACGAACCAAATTAACACTTTGCCCATTCGACCACTCCTCTCAAATAAATAGAGGACCAAACCAGCTGATGGAATATTCCATCTCAAGTGCTAATTTAGTCCTCACTAAATGTTTTAATATAAAATTGTACCTAATCTAAGCACACAGATTCACTCTCAGACTGATTGCGGACATCTGTGATACTGACTTGGATTTTCGGTTTTGATATAACAGCGCTGCCTTATCTACCGCTAAATTGGTATAAAAATAAGGACTAAATTAGGCATAACCCCTTGATTTTACTGTGTTTCATCTAACTTGGTCATATTATAACTCAAACACCTGTTTCCCATCTAGAAACCGTTCGGCCTGAAACTTTTATCTTTTCGGCAAGCTGTTCCTGTGTAATATCCTTTTCTTTCCTAAGTTCTTTTAAGAAACGTCCAATCTTTTTCTGATCCATACTGTTTCCTCCTTTCATTGACAAAGTAATATTATTCTACTAAACATAACACGACACAAAGCGAGAAAATGCCGTATTTACGCTATTGGACAAATCTGTCTAGTATTATTTATATTGGCTTTAGCCCTAAAAACTTCGAGTTGTCTCTATCTTTATCTTTTAATTATACACAGGATTTGAATCTTTTTCTACTTATCTATAATCAAAAAATCCTCTCGAAAAATCCTCTTCCTTGTATTATAAAACCGCTTTCATAAAGTTTTTCTTCTTTTTCAGAATACCTGCGTACCACTACGAATATTCCGACTGCCAAAATCACTCCAAATACGATTCCTGCCAGAATTCCATTCGTCCCCATTCCATAACTCTCATTCAGATAATAAGATGGCAGGAAAGAAAGGATTGTTCCCACAACCAATGGCGGTATAAATCTTAGAAAATTCTTATAGCATAGGCACTTTACCATTTCCTTGTCTATCATTCCCAACATTCGCAAACTACAAACGACCCTGCTATTTTCTTCCTTCTCTGCCTGGATACGTGAATGAATTAACAGAAACTCAGCCATTATCATAAGCCCTATCACAAATGCCATCAAAAATAATAAAAATTGTCCTGATTTCTTTGCATCCTGGTATTTCTCCACTTTCGAAGACAATTCATAATATGTCTGCTCATCTTCATTCAACTGATTGCTTTCCTGCAGATATTCTTTTACTTCACATACTCCCGCATAAGAATCTTCCCAATTCTGAAACTGAAACAAGTTTGCGATACCAGCACTACCTGTTATATCTGCACTTAATTTTTCGAAATCAGAATCGTTTATGATCAGTGTTTTATCTGCAAAGGTCGGATTTTGATTAAACAGTATCTTTACATCTGTTCCAACAGACTGCAGCTTTCTGTCCCCGGAAATCGTTACAGTAGATACTGGCTGTATGTTATGTTCATACCCATCTTCCAGATTGTACTGAAACAAATTCAAAAACTCGCCTTCCTGAATCTGATAATCACATCCAAAATCCCGGTTTATTTCTGTCACAGGAAGGTAATTAAAAACATCATCTCTGATATAGGGAAGCTGAATGACCTGTTCTACAGTAACACCATTTTTCTCCAATATATGAAGGACATCCTGTACTGAAACCTGATTCATTCCATAGATTTCTGAGTACACCATGTCATAGGGAGAATAACTTTTTGCATCCTGTAGAAAAGCCGGATATAAAGTCACACATACCCCCGTAAGCATAACAGATACCGCTATTATGAGAGATGCTAAAACATACCTACATCCCCATTCTTTCTTGTGTCTGCGGACAAATGACCATTCCACCAGATGAAACCTCATGTAGTTGGGTGCAAGTCTGCATAAGAACGTACCGATCTTTCCTGTTTTTTCTGCCCGATATTGTGCTTTTAGCAGGGTTCCAATTTTATCCAGCATAAGTCTCCCGGCATTCAGGATAAAGGCAACTGCCACCACTACTGTATATAGAACTGCTGTAAGCTTATATGCTTCCGGGCAAAACTGCCATTGCACTCCGTGAACATCTATTGCATAAATGATAACGGAAAAAAATAAAAATGACAGCACAGTTCCTGCCGCAAGTGCTATTGCTAACGCCAGCACGGATATGATCACATTTTCAAAAAGTAAGTTTCTAAACGCTTCCTTCCGGCTCATGCCAAGAGAAAACATCACGCCGTATTCCTGTTTTCTTGATGCCAGAAATGCCTGACACGAAACAGGAAGAAAAAAAAACCAGAAACACTGCAGACAGAAAAAATGGAAGATAAATGTTATTGGATATGGATGAATTTACAATCGACGCATTCATAAACGTCCTGTTTGTGGAAATAACTGCAAAACAACAGAATAATGCCGTTGCAGATAAATTGCATAGAAAGTACAATCGATATTTGTAAAACCAGCTTTCAGCATCTTTCGGGAAATATCAAAAAGGTCATCTTTTCCACCTCCCAAACCGCACAGCGTTTTCCATATATCTTCTCTGAAATTATCGGCAGTGTTCTCTTTCTTTACTTCTTTTGCCAGATTCCCATCCTGTAGAAAAAGTACCCGGTCACAAAAGGATGCCGTATAAGCATCATGTGTTACAAGCAGAAAGCTGATGCCAGACCGTTGATTCATCTGTTTCATACATCGCATCACATCCCCGGTGGTCTTTCGGTCAAGGCTTCCTGTTGGCTCATCTCCAAAAATAATATCCGGTTCATTGATCAGCGCCCTGCCAATCGCAACTCTCTGTTTCTGACCTCCCGATATTTCCGTAATTCCTTTGTCAGCTAATTTTTCAATGCCGAGCACATACGCTATTCTTGAAAAACGCTCTTGCTGGGTGTCTGCTTCTTTTCGTTCAAGAATGAGTGGTAACAATATATTTTCTTTTACCGTCAAACTCTCCAAAAGCTGGAAATCCTGAAAAATCATTCCCATATGCTTTCTGCGAAAAAATGCCTTCTCTTCTTCCGTAAGCTGTGAAAACGTTTCTCCTCCTATTACGATTTCTCCATCGTCCGGTGTGTCAACCCCGGTCAGCACATGGAGCAGAGTAGTCTTTCCACTGCCGGATGGTCCCATAATGGCAACCATTTCTCCTTTCATAACTTGCAGATTCACATTCTGCAAAATCCGCATAGTTTCTCCTGCAGTTTTATAACTTTTTGAAATATGATTTGCATTTAATACATACATCGAAGTTCCTCCTGATAATAAATTTTAAATTTGATTATCAAAAGTATTTAATCATCCATCCGAACCGATAGACTGCAAAGGGTAACTCCCGGTCTGAAAGAAAACTCACCTTGTCCGAGGTCTTTAAAGCCATCATATACCCAAAGCACCATTATTTCTATTCCACCGAAACATATACACTCATAGAAATGCAAACATATACTTTCGCTTATATCGTTTTCACTATTTGACTTTTCCAAGCATTCCATCTGCTGTATGACTATACTTTCCAAATCCCCTTCTGCATAATATCCACTCCAGATTCGGAAATTTAGCGACAAAAGTAAAATCAGCATGATGGAACTTAAAACCATAATAGCAGCAATTCTCTGTTTTTTTACTAAAATCATATGAATCAAACCCTATACTTCTGCTTTATCATCTGGAAGTTATCGCTTAATCTTTCAAATTAGTTAAATCCTCTAAATACATTTCTATATTACCACACTCTGGACAGACCGCAACTTTTACATCATCTATAATTTTTGCCTTTTGTTTTTCATCTACATGAACAACAATCCCATAGCCCCCACCATTTACTTTAAGTCTTAAATCTGACATCATAACTTTTCCGCATTTTGCACATTTTCTCATTGTTTACCACCTCCAAATGTATAAATTAAATTCCGATTTGCAGGGAACAATTCCTTGTCCCCTACACCATAATTACTATGTATTTGCATCTACAAACTAGAATTTGGAACGTGCTTTATAAATTTTTTCCGATCCCCTCAAGTTCGTTCATGGAATCCTTGTTTTTTTCAAGTTCACCTCTGGCTGTTGCGTAATATGATTTTTTGAAAAGCATATCCCATGAAAGATATTTTGCCATACAGTCAAACTGCTTATCAATCAGCTCATACTGGATACTGTCTACGGGAGAACCGCCTACAACAATCGTGCCAACTTTTTTATTTTTTAACTGCAATCCACGGCAGTAGCACTTATCAATGATAAGTTTCAATTGTGCTGACATTCCCCACCAATAAACTGGTGTAGCAAAAAGAATCATATCTGCGGCAGCAATTTTATCAATTGTAGGATTTGTATCATCCTTATCGACGCATCCCTTAGAGCATTGACAGACACCACATCCCTTGCATGGTGCAATGTTGAGTTTGTCAGGTTCAATGATTTCAATTTCATTCTTTTCTGATGCTCCTTTTATAAATGCATTGATTGCTGTCAGCGTGTTTCCTTTTCTGGCACTTCCATTAATGATTACAATTTTCATGCGTGTATCCTCCAACTTCCAATTGTTTTAATTCTTCTCAGTTCCACCTTCTTGCCCTTCGGACAAGAAGTATCCCCCGCTCAAAGAGCTCGGTCAATTCAAATCTTCTATTGCTTTCAGCCTCTGCTGAAGACTGAAAGTTACCTTCGCTTTACTATTTCTAATAGTTTTCTCACATAATCATCTGCGTGGTTTATTGAAAACTCTCCATGATTCATATTAGGAAGAACTTGTATAAAACTATCCTGCAATTTTTCATGAATGATTTTAGCAGATTTTTTCATTGATTGCTTTTCTTTTTCTCCAACATAAATTTGAACGGTTGCTTCACACTCTCCAATGCCATCTTTTAGTGAATATACTGAGTTTTCCTGTAAAAAGGCAATCATATCACTCTTTCTAATAGCACAAGTATCTTTGTAATATTCATCAAACAAATTCGACTTTATTCGTAGTGATTTGAATTGCAATTTTGAAAACCACTTATACTTTATTAAGCCATAGCAACTTCCAAACGCCGGTTTAATCATAGAATATGTAAATTTTGAAGGTATCACAAGTACACTTTCCACTATTACATACTTACATATATCTTTGCGTTGAGATAAAATTTCAAGCAAAATCTGCCCTCCAAGCGATAGTCCTCCCATCATTAAAACAGAACCGCCCAATTTGCTATTTACAAATTCTATAATATCCAAAGCATTATTCTCTATCGTTGTAAACTGCTTATCACATCCTGCATGACCATCTAATATAGGCAAAACCACATGATAATCTGTTTGAAGTCTTTCAGCAACCTCTTTGTAATTCCACCATGATAAACCGCCTCCGTGTAAGAGGATAATTACATCGCTGTTTTCTTTTCCATATTCTACATAATTCAACCTCTTTCACCTCGCTGTAAACTTCCGATTCTAATGTCTCTATTATACCATAATGATACTTTTATAAAAAAGGAAAAAGAGCTCCTTCGAGCTCTTTTGAGTCAGTTCTGCAAACTTGAATTTATACCCGGTACTTGTCTCGATTTATAGTCATATCAAGCAAATGAAATACAAGTAAGATAATAAAAAAAACGGAAACTATTATTATTCCTGCGCCCAGCTTGATAAAATCAATTATACCGCCAAGACAAAAGAGCATTGCCCATGTCTTAATCCGTTTTCCAGTAACTCTGCATATTTTCTCTGTGTTTAATCCAGTATAATCTCCTGATAAAAACAGCACACTTCTTTCTGTATTCCTTGATTTGATAAAAAATCTTCCAACAAAAAAGAGAACAGTTGCCATCAGTAAATCAATAAATATAATTATTATTTTCATTTTCAACACCTCTAATTCTAAGTTCACAACTTCAAATTGTTTTAATTCTTCTCAGTTCCACCTTCTTGCCCTTCGGACAAGAAGTATCCCTCGCTCAAAGAGCTCGGTCAATTCCGATTTGTTAAACTATCTATACAATACCATATCTCTTTGGCTAATACAATAATTGTAATTTGCCTGTACCCCACTTACCCTTCCAATGTGAATGGTACTATCACTCATATGTTATCTCCTAAATAATTTTATATATGTCTCATCATTGTCATTTTCCGTTTCTGTTCCAGTCAATTATAACTTTTCCAGTCTTTCCAGAAACGCAACATAGAATTCTCTTTCTTTCATACAAGCCCTCTGAACTTCTATGCTTTTCGGAACATATTCCAGTGGATGGTCTAAATTATACAGAGCCTGTTTCGTTGCCTGAATTGCAGAATCTGTTGTGTTTCCCAAAATGTCGATGTTATCCACATCGCCCTCACCATTCATCTGCTTATTCAGCCTTTGTACCATCATCTGTGATATATGGCTCAACATTCCGTTTTTCTTTATTCCCAGACCATTCGCTTTTACTTCCTTCGCTGCTTCCATCCATGCATCTTTTACATCCTGCGGAGCATTCGAACCAATCATATCAAATGCTTTTTCGTTAAAATCCGTATCTTCCATATATGGATTTATACTCTTATTTTCCTGTTTAGCACGTTCTGTACTAAATTGAGGAATATCTTTCTGTCTGCGCCTGTTTTCATACGGCACACCATTCATAGAATAGTTAGAACTAATCTGCATATATCAATCCCCCCTTTTTTTTGAATTGCATTATTATCATTAGGCTTTCGCTTCAAAAACTGGTCTTTTTTCCAGATAATCCGGTAGTTCTTTTAATTCAGAATTCATACCATTCTTTACGGCGTTATATTCCTTCCAGTAAATGGAATAGAATTCATCTTTTCTTGTAAGTTCTGCCTGAGTCATTTCATACCCCCAGCCGGCACCGGTATTTGACAATACATTGACACCTTGACTCTGAATTTGAACACCATAACCGCCTGATGTTAAAATAGTGAAATTTAATGTTCCACCTCCAACAGCTTGAAGTTTTAATAAAAAATTTTATTCAACCACTTCTTAAAGCGGTTCATACTTTCTGTCATCCATTGGTCACACTCTGGCTTCAAACATACTTTGGCTAACACCTTTCATCCACATATTCTGTGCTGCTCCATATCCTTTTTCCTGCACTATATCATACAATCCACTGCTGTCAAAGCCTATTTTCAATACCAAATCATTTTCTTTCTTCCAGCCATCCTTATTTTAATCGCATGCTCTTTACGCTTTCATATCAAAATTGCCTTGTGACATTATATTTTCATTCATACCACCAGTTCTTTGTTCACTGTTTAATGCTTTTCTTGCATCACAAAAAGCCTCATAATATGTCGATTTTAACGCCGAATGTACCTGTGACTCTGCTTTTGTTTCCTTTTCTTGCCAGCCTACTCCCTCTGTATATGTCAGAACTTCTTCACCACATTCGTTATATACATGAACTGCTGATCCTGTTCCCTCTCCCTGAAACTCTGCCTCATATGGTATCCCGAACAAAATACAGAGCCATTTTTTATCAGCTTTTTCAACTTCTTTCATTGCGGACATATTGCCGGAATTCATTGATTGATTAAATTTTCCAATTAAGGCTGCCCTGTTCGGTGCCACTTTGCTTACTTCCATCTTACGCAAATTCATAAACGCATTTCCCATATATACGTTGTCCTGTGCATCTTTTTTTGCCAGTTCAACAATTTTCTTTTAAGGAATCCGTTAATTTCCATTTGTTTTTCTCAGAAGACTTAGAAACTTTTTTATCCAAAGTGCCCCATAATTTTGCTGTGCTATAATTATTTGATACCTCCATTTTATAGTAACTCCTTTCTTCATTATTCGGTATTCTTCCAACTATGCTACCTGTTGGATTTCTCTCAGCATCAATATGATATGTAACTTTATTTGCAAATGTTTTGCTTCCAATTCCAACAACCATGTAATCTGGTGTCATTCTCTCCATGATGGAATTACGTGCCGAATCATTAAAATGAACATATTCGTCAATCATGTCTGAAAATTCTTTATCTCCTTTTGTGATACCCAATACATCCTTTCCAGATGTTGCTGTGATTTTTTCTTGTCCGCATACCTTTTTACCTTCTGCATTCTGTTGGCTATAACGCGGATATTTACTATATAAATTTTTCTGTCGGTCATAGATGGAACCAATCTGATTATTTAAAATGTTCATAGCCCACTTTCATCCCTTGCTTTTTTATCGGATAAAATCACTTGTTTTCCCAGTTCCATGTCATCAAACGACCATATTACGCACACAAAGACCATATTTTCACAAGATGGCCACTGCCTTAGTAGAAGCTCTGTATCTCAAACTCTTTGAAATACAATGCTTCCCTGCATTTTCTATATCGTCATATTGATATTATTGCTTTACTATCCAGCACCTCTTTGGAGTGACTGTCTCTATCAAAAAAGAAGCCAGCAGTTTATTTACTCACTACTGACTTCCTATACTACTCATTTTTTTTATTTACTTTGCTGCGTCTCAGACAAGTTTTCATTTTAAACATAACCTCTGTTTTCCCGCCAGCCTTTTACATACCACCTAATTCCAACATATACCAGTTGCACGAATAATAAGAGAAATAGCATATTGATCGGCAAGACTGTCTTTATCCAAACTCCAAAGTAGATTGCTATTTCCATGCTTATAAGTGTTGCCAGTATGGTAATCATATCCCAACAGCACTTCTTATATAACCCTGAAATGTTCTGTATGAAAGTTACGATTGGCAGGCAATGACTAAATAAAACTTTCCCTTATTTCCCTTACGATTATCTCATAAGGGTAAAAATAAGGAAAAATACATATCATTTCACTAATGAATTGGCTGAAAAGCCTGTAAAATAGGGAAAGTTAGAAAGATATTTCGGCAAACTGGAAGTTATCAAACAGCGTTCATTGTTTCGCTTTGTGGCATTTTTACACACTGCTGAATCACACCTGTAACATACGTAATGGAATCGGTGCAGTCGTTCTTGAGCCATTCTGAGATAATTGCCATTAGTCCCCGAATATAAAAGGCCATGATATAAGGTCGATCTTGCTGTAGTACACCGTAGCGGTCGAGAATCGGCGTAAACACATGACGGAACATCCTATCATAGCTTTTATCCATCCCCAACACCGCCGCATTTTCTGTTGCTGTGCGGAACAGTCTCTTGTTGTTTTTAATGTAGCTGAGGTAAGGTGTTAAATAATCCGGCGTAATTAGATATAATTCATCCCTCGGGCAATTCCGCAACTTTGCAGAAAAGGCATCTGAATCTTTCTCCATGTAAGCAAGAAATTGCTCATTTATACGACTGATACTCTCCGAGAGCAAGTCTGACATCGTTTCATAGTGCAGATAGAAGGTGGAACGATTGACCCCTGCTACTTCACAGATTTCTTTGACTGTAATATACTCAAAATCCTTTTTTGCCAGAAGGGTCAGAAAGGCTTCGTCCATTCTGGCTGCGGTAGCAAAATATCTGCTTTCCGATCTATTCAATCGTTCTCACCTTCTTTCGTGTTGTTGTTTACATCTCGCTGATTTCTTTTGCCAGTTCCATGATTTCAAAAGCGTATTTCTGCTTGCCCTGTGCCAGCAATTTTTTGTAGATGGGGTAATTAACGCCCATGCCCAGTAGCCCGATAATGCCGACAATCACGCCGAAAACAAACATAGCAACACTACCGTTGCCGATAACCTTCATGGAAAGGCACATCCCAACACCAGCCACCATCGCAGTGATAATACCAAATGTGTAAGTAAAAACGGTTGCGGGAAGCTTGGCTTTTGCATCCAGCTTGCGAAGAGCGATCACCTTGGAGGTGTCCTTTAGTGCATATTCGTTTGCGAGTTGTTCTGCATAGATTTTATCTGTATTCATGGCTTGTTGCCTCCTTCATTTGATGGTTTTATTCTACCAGCAAAGAACGGGCAACGGAACAACACTGATGGCAGTTTGTGTTGAGTTCAAGAATTGTGCAAATACCGAGTTGTCGGTTTCAGTATACCATGCCTTCTCCCCACAGAAAAGCATGGCGAAAAACAAAAATGTCCCCGGAGGGCTTGTGCGTATGTTTTTCCAGCGTTTCCAATCTGAATTTCTCAGAACAGAATATCCTCCGGCTTGAACTTATCTTTTTCGGTAATGGGGCGGATCACCTTGCAGGGCACCCCCGCAGCGATGACGCCGGCGGGAATGTCATGAGTGACGACGCTTCCCGCCCCGATAACCGAGCCTGCCCCGATGGTAACGCCGCCGCAGACGGTGGAATTTGCACCGATCCAGACGTTTTCCTCCAGCGTAATGGGTGCCGAGGTGCCAATGCCGTGGCTGCGCTGCTCCGGGTCGATGGCATGACCGGAGCAGGCAAGGCATACACCGGGGGCAATAAAGGCACCTGCTCCGATGTTTACCGGAGAGGTATCCAGAATGACGCAGTTATAATTGATGACCGCCAAGCCGTGGGTATGGATATTGAAGCCATAGTCACAGTGGAAATCTGGCTCAATGCCGGTCATGGGAGAGCAGGTGCCCAGCAGGGTCTGCAGGATACTGCGCCGCTTTTCCTGTTCGTTAGGAGCGGTGCGGTTGTACTCCCAGCACAGTTGCTTTGCACGGTTCTGTTCCTCCGTGGGGGTGTTTTCATAGCCGCTGACGTAGGCGGCAGGGCGTTTCATAATATCCAGAGCGTTCATCGTGTTTGTCCTTTCCATACAGTGTTTTTCAAGGATTATACCACATTCTCTGTCGGTGTGTAATAGGCTGCTTTTCCTCATTTGTTTGTCCGCTTGATCTTCTCCATCGCTTTGCCCTTAGCCAGCTCATCCACCAGCTTGTCCAAATAGCGGATCTCCTTCATCAGCGGTTCTTCGATGCTCTCCAGCTTTACGTTGCAGATGCTGCCCTTTATGAGCACCCGGTCCGGATTGAGCTGCGGAGCATCTCGAAAGAAATCTCCATACAGCGTTCCATTCTGCACCGCAGCATCAATTTGCGGAACGCTGTAACCAGTCAGCCACCCAATAATTTCATCTACTTCTGCCTGCGTCCGCCCCTTGCGGGCTGCCTTTTCCACCAGCATAGGATATATTTTTGCAAATGGCATGGCATATACTTTTTCAGTTTCCATTTCTGTCCCTCCCTCAGGTGCGTCTATGTGCAATGTATAACGCTTCCGGACAAAAAAGAATGTGTGCTGGCGCATCCCAGATGATAACATTATACCTGTTCTCAAAATACGGAATCTGCTTATCAAACGATCGATGATCCGCAGCCAATCCCGGCAGAAAAACAAGAGTAATTGTATCCGGGTTTGATACGCTTGCTCAATAGTGAATCGTTCCTCAACGAGTTTGACAACTCTTTTCTTTCATCGGGCTTTCCTCCACAAATTCCGATTGAGATTTCACCTGTTTTAGGGAATTTAATAACTGTTATATTTTGTTATTAAATTCTCTGCAAACCCTTGAAAACACTGGATTTATCGCAGGTGAGCTTTCCCTTATTGTTTCCCTTGTGTTATATCGTCCCGTCAGTGTTTACGAACTCTGATAAGGGCAAATACAAGGGCAAGAAAAATCTATAAAACAGTATAACACAAAATAAAAGTGACATGGTGAACTGATTGAAATGCTTCTGATTTTTGTAACAAATGACTGATTGAATGATAAGGAGATTCTATACGATGAGAACAATATTTGCAGAATACAATCCACACAGAAGCAGCATTGATATTTATACTTCTGCTGGTTATATGCTCCGCATTGACTGTTGGGAAGCCGAAAAGGATTTAAAAACCACACCCGGATCAGACTGTGCATTGAACGCACTTGCCATTGATAAACCGCTTGAATATGCAAAATTATATCTTGATGGAACAATGCAGATATGGGTAGATGCAGAAGATTCATTAGAACTATGGTGATTTTTTCAACAGCACTAAGGTTACTTTTTCCCAATCTCATTTATTGAGAATCGTCTTTTTACCGTGCATATATATTCAATATCTTTTTATCTATTATAATGAAATCAAGGGCTGGTCTAATGCCAGCCCTACAAAAATGAAAATCACATAGAAAATAAATTTACAATTTTTCCGATATAAACCTGTTATCAACAAATACAAACATAATTTATATTATCGTATCTATTGATATGATATGTATTTCAAAGAGTTACCAGAAGTTTTTGAAAACTTTTCCCTTGTGATATTATCTAAAGCTCCTAATTTTATACTTTTCCCATGATGGAGCAGCTTATTTGACCGTATCTCTAGCACCAAAGATGTTGTATTCTATACTGATACATCAATAGAATTGCGAACTAACCTATTATCATTTTTGACAAGCGTAGATTCCACTGATTCTCTTGTAACGTTATCAAGAATGCTTGTATCAAACTTTTGTCCCGGCTTCCAATTTGGATTAGCCGATTTCACTGCTGCATACATAGCAGCTCTATACTGTCCTTCGTATTGTTCTAAAGTCCATGTACCACTTAAACGTTTGTCTTTACTTACGCTTAACTGATAATCCTTAAAAATATCTGAACGCTTAGTTGTATCACCATTTGAAATACCGTTTTCCTTAATAAATTCCCTCTTCACATTATCAAACATCTTTTGACGATATTCCTCGGATACACTCGTGAGCTGCTGCCATGATGTACCTTTTCCGGTAACATCCATTCCCGCCACTCCATTTGCATTCAGTAAATCGCCATCCGAATCAAATTGCTTCATCAGATTCTTAATAATGGTATCTCTTCCACCGAATGTTTCATATATCAATCTTTCTTCTGCTGACATCATGGCTTCATTTTGCATAATACCAGATAACCAGCCTTTTTCTTTCAAAGCCTTATATTGTTTACTATTTGTGTTGATACCATTATAGGTATTGCCTAATCCGCTGATATTCATTGACATATAAAACCTCCTTGTAAATAAATTCAAAATCCGTTTAGAATTAACTCAATGCTATATAGTATATATCGTCATAAATCTCCAAGAAATAAGTTTCACTGTTAAGTGCCCTCTTGATTATACAGGTGGTTGTTGCGTGTTCTTCGTTCCTCTTTGGATAACTTTTGACGCAACCTCTTTTCCAAGTTCTCAAACTGGCGGATTTTCTTCTTTCCATCCTCAATCTCGGCTGTCCCTTGTGGGTGTCAATCAAAATTATTTTTCTTGGTCTGCGTCAACCGTTCCAACACCGTCATCAGTATATAGCTCGGCTGGAATTGAATTGACAGCAAGTTGTTTTTCTGGCGGTATCGAATTATACCACTCAAGCCATTCAAGGGTTTCTTCGGATAAGTCCGATTTGTTAAATAACTGTCCTTCAAATTCAACCGTTTCATTTTCAGCATCTTCCATATGACTATATAAGAAATATTTACCATCAATTAAAACCACAATATTATTTTCATATTGATATACTTTAGCACCTACAATATCGTCATTGGCTTGGAAATTCTCTTTTGGCTCTTGCGATGAGCTAACTTTGCTTTCGATTTCCCCTAAATAAGTGAACTGGCTTTCTTTATCTGTAAAATCGAGTTGACTATCCGTATATTGATACAACTTGTTATTTACATAAACCATAGGAGCCAAATCTCCAGAAATATGGGGATTAGAGCCATTAAGTAAACGCGGAATTGTAACTACGCAAATTATAAGGCAAAGACAGGCTGCCATAATTCCCCACTTTATCCATATAGGCTTTTTCATTTTCGTTTTGTAGTTGAGTGCTTCATCAACATATTTTGTATCAAGCTCGCTCATAGCGTCAGAAAATTTCTTTGCGTTCATACGAATACCTCTCTTTCAATCAAGTATTGCTTCATTTTCTCGCGGATACGGGTCAGCCGGACAGAAATATTTTTTTCTGAAAGCCCTACAAACTCGGCTATGTCCTTGTAGCTATCGGAAAACCAATAGCGGCGCATAAAGATAACGCGGTTTTCGATAGTCAGCGTATCTAAAAAAGACTCAATGATACAGGTTAACTCTCTGACCTCGATTTCTTCTTCAATGTTTTTCTGGTCTGCAATACAGGCTTCAATTTCCTCCAAAGCAATCGTGTAATGACTGCTTCGTTTGGCTGCTTCCTTTCTCCAATAGATTTTGAGCGAAATATTCCGAACGATTTTCAAAAGATACGACAACAATGGGTTAGGTCGTGCTGGGGGAATGGCGTTCCATGCACCTAAATAAGCGTCGTTTACACATTCCTCCGCGTCCTGTCTGCTCCCTACTATATGGTAGGAAAGATTGTGACAGGCTTTTCCATATTTTATGTCCAGTTCCCGTATGCCCTGTTCCGAACGCTCAAAAAACATTTCTATGATTTTTTCATCGTCTATCATCACACCGCCTCCTTTCCGGCTTCACTCATATACTACGGTTTCAGCGGCAAACACTACATCTAATCCGAAACTTTTTTCAAAAAATTACCATTTTGCTTTATTATAAAATACATAATCGCAGAACATGCAACTCCTACAGGATATGTTATTGTCATAGATGCCATTCATATAATTGTTCACACTAGACATTTTATAATACCTCCATTCTTTCATTAGGCTTTCGCATTAAAAACCGCCTCAAATGATATGTTTATAACTGTTTCTGTTCTCATCCGTTACAGCAAGTCCTGTTAATCCGGTATTCGGATCAATCCAGCCTCCATTTTTGTCATACTGGCTCATCAGGTTCTTAATTGCCTGAACATTTGTAAACATTGCACCGTTTCCATTTTTCATCATCTCACTCAGTACTGCTTTATACTTTTTACTGTTTGTGTCGATCCCTGCTGCTTTTAATTGTTTCTGTACAGAACTGCTATTCATTTGATAATCTGGATTACCAAAGACTGCTGGTCTATCTTTCAGAATGTACAAGCGATCAGATAACCACCATTCTTGCACTTGTAGAAGCCTATCTTCGTACATATAAAACCCATGAAACAGAATAGCAGAAAGATTTTGATTTTCTCTTGATTATTTCTGCATTTTTCTGGATAAAAACAGGGCGGTCAGCTCTCCATAGCCTTCCACCCTGTCATCTTATCTTTTCATAGAAGAAACTATTGATTATATTGGCAACTCACAATCTTTTAGCCAAAATCGCAGTTCCAACCAAAGTACCGATTTGATATTTTCCTTTTACCGAACCTTCTTATGCCTTAATATCAAAACTCGATCTATCAGGTACAGAAATACTCACAGATCCTGCTACAAGGCTTTGTGTCATACTTTTTACATCAGTACCAGTTACGGATAAGGTATAATCACCCGTTTCCTTTCTTTCTGCCGATTTTTTGCACGTTTCTTTGCAGCTTTTTCTTCCTCTGCTTTTTAGCAGCTCTTTTTTCTTTACTTTTTCCTCTTTTTCTCTGTTCTCTTTTGCTTTTCGTTCAGCATTCTCTTTCGCTATTTTCCCATCTGGATCATTTGTACCAGATACTGTCTCTATAATATTTCCGTTTGCATCAATCATATAACTCTGATTTGTCACAGTGCCCAAACATCCATTAATCGTATCTTTTGTACAATCCGGAATGGCTGCTAAGTTTTCCTCCAGATACTTTGCTTTTTCCGGATCATTCATGCACTTTTGTAAAAATGCACTTGAAACAGATACCGTTGTCGGAATACCCTGCATTGAAGTCAGCCCTATATTCATATAATGGTATTTTCCTTGCAAGTATTTTGAATAATCATTTACATTACTATACCCTGTCTTAATCTGCTCTGTTTTTGTCACACCGGGACGTGATGTTTTTAATTCAACTGTACTTGTTGTCACGTTGCCGTCTTTTGTATTTGTACTATCCTTTTCACTATCTGTTTTTTTAACAGTATTCTTGTAATTTGAAGCATAATACGATGTGCAACTGCTGTTATTGATACCTGTAATTGCCATAATCCTACCTCCCTGTTATTGAAACTTAAAATAATTTCTATTATATTGAACGACTTGGATATTTAATTTCCGTTGATGTAAATTCATCTTCTGCCGAAACATTGATATGCCCACTGCTGTCAATAGCATACTCTTTACCATAAACGAAAAACGTATCTCCTTCTTTATATCCGATTTCTATCCAGTTTATATCATTTAACTGTTTTATCTTTGCGTCAACATTTATGGTCTTTCCTGATTCCTGCAATAAATAAGTGTGTTTTCCTGCTCCCGCATCTATAGAAAAGAATCCCGGAGAAATCCCGACTTTCTCACAGACGGACAATACCTCCTCATTGCTGTAGAGATACCCCCACACACTCTTTCCCTGTGCCAGATCAGATAAAATATTACTTGCTTTGCGCATTTCCCACTTATAATTTGTTCCTTTTTGATTTGTATTCTCTGCAAGCAACGATTCCGAGGCTGCCCAGCCTATTCTTCCATTATTGACCGTCCATGTATATTTACCGCCACTTGATGTTGTCCATGCATAATAACTTTTATTACTTAGTACCAGAGAATTATTCGCAGCACAAATGCCTGACATGGTGCTTGTATTCATTTTCGGTACTGCATAATTAGGTACTACCTGTCTGCTCCCATTAAGGTCAAAGGAAATAACCCCGTACTCCTTAAAATCAGAATTATATCCACAGGAAACATTCTCCCCAAAATTGATTGCATCCAAAATAGCACTTGAATTATTATAGTTTGCAAAATAATAAGCTAATTCACTGTTAGAAATATTCGCATTTTTATCTATCAGTGCAGCTATGGATTGCTTTGAAAAGCCTCGTGCAGCATCAGAAATACTTAAACTGTCCTGTTTTTTATTATTTCCTGCTCCAAGCAACATCTGTATTGCTTTTTGGTGTATTCCTGCCTCTGCCTGCTTTGAATATGTCAACAGCTGGTTTACTGTGTTTACATCTGTTACTGTCTTCATAGCTATTCACCAAACCCTTTTTCAACATTAAACGCCAAACATATGCTGCAATTTGTCCAGCATATTATTTACTCTGCCTTCAACAGCTTCTGGCTGATTCCTTAATTCATACCTGCTTCCATAGTAATCATTTAAACGGTCTTTCATCTCATTACAAAATAATTTTTGATCTGTTTTACCATTTAAAAACTGATTGCAGATACCACTTATCTCTTTCTTCTCATTTGTATAAAAAGCTGTCTCATCTGAGATTATTTCTGACTTGTACTTATAAGATTCTGTTTTGCTTCCAATTCCAACAACCATGTAATCTGGTGTCATTCTCTCCATGATGGAATTACGTGCTGAATCATTAAAATGAACATATTCGTCAATCATGTCTGAAAAACCTGCTTGTAATTGCTCTGGAACATACATTTCATTTACTTTCCTTAGCCCCGCTTCACTTGCACTTAACAAAAATACAGATTCATAAGAAGTTCCTCTATATCCCTCCTGAGCATTCAAAGAATCTACATCTGCTGTCATTGCATTAATCTTCTCTTTTAAATCTTTCATTTCATCTTCTGTCAAATATTCAGAAGCATTTTCGTCCAGCCATTTTTCAAAAACCTCTGACTGATTTTCCGAACAGCCTTCAAACGCACTTTGTTCTCCAGAAATGGAAGTTGCTTTCAAATCTAATTTGAATAAATTTTCACATTTGTATTCTGCTGGTATTTCTTTTATCTCTCCATTGATTGACGAAAAATGCATTGCCTGAAAATCTGAGACTTTATCACGAGCAGTCTCAACTAACTTTCTTGCTGAATCACTGATTTTCACATCATCCTCCGAAATAATATTCTGAGGAACAGTTGTTTTCTTCTCAACCTTATTTTTTATCATTTCTGGATTATTAATATACCTATTTCCTTGAACTTTCATTGTGTCCTCCATAATTTTAATTATTCAAATATATTTTCATAAGTGTATGTATTGGTATATTGCATTTTATCGAAATCTCTGATTTTCTCTAAAAAATATTTATTTTGAGACTTGATCTTTTATCTGAATTGTACCGTCTGCTATGCCGCCTGCACATCACGGTTCGCTTCTGACTCATACCATCCATCTTTATTTTTGCTATATTTCATACCATTGACCGTAAAATCTTTGGAAGTGTCTATACCCAGATAAGACATAACATCCGTAATTCCTTCTGTGTACCGGGCATATTCCTCCTTTGAATGTGCTACAGTAGTCATTGTCCCACCTGCATTTCGCAGCATGGATGCCAATGCATCTGCCATTCTCTGTGCTTTTACATATGATTGTGTATCATACGGATTATCTCCACCAGAAACCTCTACTCCATGCGCCGTAATCGTAAGCACATGACCTCCATTAACACGGATTCTTTGCCCTTCCGCAATATTAACAGAATTATTCTGCCTGCTAAGTGACGAACTCTTCGCCAATTTTATAGGTGTTTTTAACACTTGAACCAAATCTTCTACCGGATTTAGTAAGTGCTGCGACATCGCCTCATTATAGGTTTCCTTATCTTTAATAGCTGTATTTTTGTAATTAGATGTAAGTCCTCTTGTATTAGGATTAATATAACTTGATATTGACTGCATTGTCTCAATCTCCTTCGTTTTTTTCTAAATTCTCTCCTTCTATGTCCAAATAGCTAAGCCTTATTTGTACTTACTATTTGCACTTGTCAAATCAAGATAAGCATCCATACTTTTCGTCCAAAGCAACGATAAATCAAACCTTCCTAATTTGTTTAAATCTTCTATGCTTTTTTTGAACATTGAAATAAAATCTCTTCTGTCATTAAGCCCCATATTACCAGCTTCAAGCGGCAGAGACGTGAAACCTCCCTGCCTTTCCACTTTGTAATGTGCCTCCAATGCACGCATTTCGACTACTGTAGCATTTGATGGATTAACATCATTGATATAAATTCTTTGCTCAAACTCTTTCCCGTTTTCATCCACACCTTTCGCTAACACCACAGGATTTTCATCCGTCGAATCATCCGCATATTTAAGATAAGAAAGACCTGTACCATTACCTCCTGTCCACAACATATTATCTGTTGTAAATATCTGATATACCTTCGGTGTTTCTGCCGTATAAAATGTCTTTTCCCCAGAAATAATGGAATCATGGAGGTGTCACATGAAGCACAGTTTAGAAGAAAGAATGGATATAGGACGACGTATGTATTTACACGAGATTACTTATAAAGAGGCTATGGAGATTTATGGTCTTAGTGAATCCTGTGCACATAAATACATGACAGATTATAAGAAAGCACAAGGAATTCCTCTTGCTAATACAGTGCCTAAAATGAAAAATTCAGCAGTCTTAAAATCATTGTCTTCACCTGACATTGATACATATATGGCTATGTCCAAAGAAGAATTAATAAATGAACTTATTATAGCTAAAGCGAATGAATTAAGGGCAAAAAAAGGATACGAAGTGAAAGGAGCTGGTGCAAACAAGGAGTACAGTATTTTAAACAACAAGAATACGAAATCATAATGGAAATGTCATCTCAATTTCCTGTTAAGCATCTATGTGATGTTCTGGATATTAACAGAAGTGGATTTTATAAATGGAAAAAACGTTTAGAAAAACCTTCTGACAAATTAAAAACTTTAGTATCCAATCTTATATTATTTAAGGAATATCATAGTAAATATCCATCACATGGATATAGATGGTTAAATGCAAAAATTCGTCTGGATACAGGACTTATGGTATCAGATCAGTATGCTCATAAGCTATGTAAAACAGCGGGCATAGCAAGTGTTTCCAAGCATTATCGATACAAAAAGCCAGGAGATCCTTATCGCATTTATCCAAATCTTCTACTGACAGGATTAGATATAACAGGACCTTTACAGTGTGTTGTAAGTGATATGACCGCATTTCATTTAAAGGGAAGTTATTATGAACTAACACTTTTTATGGATTTATGGAACAATGAAATACTTTCATATTCACTTTCATCACGAAAAGGTGATCGTATGACATATATTCACGGGTTAGAAGGATTAATTGAACTTAAGAAGAAAAATCCAGATCTTGAAATGGTGTTACATACTGATCAAGGATCTGTATATTCTTCAAAAAGTTTCAATGAATTATTGCCACTATATAACATAGTTCATTCAATGTCTCGAGCTGGTACTCCAACAGATAACGCTGCCATGGAAGCAATCAATGGTTGGATCAAAGCAGAGATATTTAATGATTTCCATCTTACAAGTAATGAAAATATAACATATGAGGTGGAGAAATACATCAGATTCTTCAATGAAGAACGTCCGGCATACTCTCTGAATTATCTGACTCCAAAACAGTATAGGGAGTATATATATTGTAGAAAACGCTCCTCCGCATATACCGGACCATTTATCTGGTTGTGACCAACCCACTTGCAAATCATTTAATACCCATGCTTCATACTCTGGATCATTCTTCATTGCTTCAAAACCCGCCTCTGAAATTGTAACAGATATTGACTCGCCTGCTCTTGTGGGGTGCATTGAATTTGAGATATTTTATTATAAATGTACTGCTTGTATTCCACCATCGTCATATCTTTAGCAGACACAGAACCTATTTTTGAATTGCCCACTATACCCACTAGCTTCGCTCTTTTCTCTTACACTATCCGCAAACCTTGTATCTTCCTTCTCCTGATCTTTAGCCGCATTTTTCTGTTGGTACTGATTGTAAGCCCGTGTCATATAGTTCACATTAATTGTATTACTCATAGTAACCTCCTTTGCTTTCTTTATCGGATAAAATAACCTGTTCTCCTAGTCCCATATCATCAAACGACCATATTACGCACACAAAGACCATCTCTTTACAAGATGACCACTGCCTTAAATTCATCTTCATCGCAGGAAAGCACCATATCACCGCCATATTTATCCACAACTGCTTTTACATTTAACAATCCAATACCGTGATGATCCCCTCTTTTGCTCTTTATCGTATCATTTTCAATTTCCACCTTTTCTGTCACCGGATTTCTTACCGCAAATATCAGTTTATGTTCTTCGCACTCTAATTTCAGATGAATGACCGCTTTTCCGGTATTTTTCAGTACCTTTTCACTCTCCCGGATTGCATTATCCAATAAATTGGAAAGCAGAATCACAATCTCTTCCTCTTCCAGACAGATCTCCTGCAGATCCCCTACTTTCAGGATAACCGCTATGTGTTTCTCCTGCATGCTGCGGTACTTCTGGTTTAAAACAGCATTGACCACCGGATGGTTCGTGTTGATTGCCGACATCTCAACTGCTATGCTCTCTGTCAGTTTCTGCGTAAATGAAAGTGCCTCATCTGTGTGTCCATTCTTAATCAACGTCTGGATTGTGGAAAGCTGATTTTTATAATCGTACATTTTTCTTCGCTGACGCTCATAGATTTCTTCCCGGTCCTGATAATCTGCAATACGATTTTTCTGATTTTGTTCCGTAAGTACCGCAATTTTTATTCTCTCTTCTTTTTCAATGGTATTCTGCATGAACTCCATAAGGATAAG
>VOFB01004526.1_pt1 | contig 25892 bp, 48 predicted proteins | sample 5384141 | NCBI WGS metagenome assembly VOFB01 (sample SAMN12384721, study PRJNA508395) | human gut metagenome | isolation source: healthy gut A | host: Homo sapiens | reverse complement strand
TCTCATAACCATTCTTGTAAGATGTCCTTAATCATCATTCTCATAAAAGCTGCATCATCACAAATCATAACCTTAGCCATAATTTTCTCTCCTATTCGAACTATTCTTATTACTTTTTTATTTTATAATTTCAGTAATTCGTATACCATAGCTTTCTTCTATTACTACTACCTTCGCCTTTGGCTACGAATTTACCATTTACCAGAACATCAATCGGTTCTCCGGCAATCCTGTTTAATTCTATAATGGTTCCCGGTGTAAAATCAAGTATTTCTTTAATAGATTTTGAAGTTCTTCCAAGTTCTACCGTAACTTCAAGTGGTACATCCATAATCAAATCAATATTTTCCGGTTGAAAATCCCCCGGTACGCTCCGGTAAACGCCTGGAATTGTGCCGGCTGTACATTTACCTGCTGTTGATCCATACATCTGCTGACCCCAGTGAATTCTATCTTCTTCCATATTCTTGTGTACATTTGCACACATTTCTTTTTGCAAAAAGAAACAGGATATAACTGCATGATTTCACTATCAACAAGATCACCAATCTCTAACCGGAATGAAATTTTACAAATTCACCTGCAAGGAACTCATCAATCTGACTCTCATCAATTGTCTGTTGCAAATCTATCAGATCTGCACTTGGCGGGCTGATATCAATTACTTTATCCAGCATGGAAGACAAAGAAGTGGCTGCCGAGCCCATCATCTGGTTCATTGCCTCGCTGATTGCACTTAAATGTAATTCACCAAGTTCGCCATCCGTATTTGTTCCATCACCACCCATCATAAGATCCGTGATAACTTTTACATCATGTTCCTTTAAAACACAAGGATATTGCTTCCATCTAATCCCACGGTATACGCAGATTCGTATAAATACACATGGCTTCTCATATGCTTCACAGATATCACTCCAGTTTGCGAAAGCAACAACTGGAGTGGAGATCTCTACTTTTCGGTTTACCAGAGAAAACAGCGTGGTCGCTGCCGTTCCCATACTGATATTGAGATCTCTCCGATCGCATCTTTTTCCTTTCTGTCAATGTATTTTCCGGATTTTCATCTGTACCTGAAGGATTGTTCAGTAAAGCATTGATTTCTTCCTGTGACATCGTTCCATCCATCTTACTGCTCCTCCCTAATCACTGATGTAATTCTTACTGCATAGTCATCACCGGTTTCTCCCGGCAGAGCAGTAAATTTTTTTATACTTCCAACAAAGACACTCAGTTCCTGATCAACCTTCGTATCCAGCCGGATAATATCTCCTACCTGCAGTCCCAAAAAATCATTTACTGAAATGGAACTGTTACCAAGTACAGCTTTGATCGGCATTGGTGCTTTTGAAATAAGTGCCTCGATCGTTTCTGTATACTGTTGTTCATCTTTTTCCTGCAGACTCGAACACCAGTATTTGGTATTCAGTTTGTCCATAATACTCTCTAAAGTCAGATATGGAAGGCATACATTCAGTAATCCCTCCACATCGCCAATCTTAACATTGAGCGTTACCAGAGCTATCATCTCCGTCGGCGATATAATCTGTGCGAACTGCGAATTCGTCTCAATACGCTCTAACCGGGGTTCTAACTCACATACATTCTCCCACGGCTCCACTAAAAGATCTACTGCCACATTAAATATCCGCTCAATGATCAGCAATTCTATCTCCGAGAAATCCCTCGGTTTTGTCCAGAGGCACTCCCTTTCCACCTAACATTCTGTCTACTACAACATATCCAAGATTTTGTGCCATCTCAATGACAATGCTTCCATTCAATGGAGATGCATTTACAATTCCAAGTAATACAGGATTCGATAACGCATTTGAAAATTCTGAATATGTAACTGCTTCTGAGTTCATCACCTCAACCTGAACATTTTTCCGTAAATAAACAGGAAGATTGGTTGACAAGAGTCTTCCGTAATGTTCAAAGATAATCTCCAGCGTTCGCAGATGTTCCTTTGAAAACTTTGCAGGACGGGCAAAAATCATAATTTTTGACCTGTTTTTATCTTCATCTTTCATTTCATCTACATCAAGTTCACCACTGCTTAACGCTTTGAGCAAACTATCTATCTCATTTTGAGATAAGACTTCACCCATTCTTTCTCACCACCTAACACAATATTTGGGTCTATTCCGTCTGAACGCTTGAGAAGTTTACACCAACGATGAAGTCTGAACCTCCAAACATATCCTGTAATGTTTTCAATATATCATCTTTTACATTCTGATAGCCATTTGCATTAAACTCATCCAATGTATATCCATTTACAATGGTATTAATCTCGCTCTGAATGATCGTCACTTTTGCAGCAAGTCCTTCGGATCCACCATAGGTTTTGTATCCGTCACTCTTTGTATTCAAAGATAAACTGACTGAAAATACAGCATAGTGCTGTTTGCCATCTTCGCCCTGTTTTAAGTTCACGGTAAATCCATCGGTGATCGCATAAGTCTCAACATCTTCGATCGGCACCTCCGGTGTAGCCGGCGTATTTTCTCCACTCTGAAGTTCCAGATTAATAGCAGAGCATACCTGATCGATCAGCTGATTCGATTTTTGTCTGCGGAATAATCGTGAACACAAGAATTGCAGTTAAAATAAGATTTGCTAAACCAGTGCCAGAATAATTACGGTTATCAAATTCTTTTTCATAATGCTACCTTCCTGTTCAATTAAAATCTGAACTATAAGAATTATATATTTTTATAATAACGCGGCGGTTTCTTGATCTTCCTCCTGCGTTGTATTATCTGCAACAGGTACATACTCACCTCTTCCAGATGCCTTCAAATGTGCGGGCTCCACTGTTGTAATATCTCTCAGATAATCTGTAACCGCCCGTGCCCTGTAAAATGAAAGCACATCATTATCTTCATATTTTGCAGAATGAATCGGCACGTTATCCGTGTGTCCCTCTACTTCTATGATATTATCCTGATAAGGTTCGATCAGCTTACCCAGCTTATCAATCAGCGGATACGCCTCTGATCGGATTTCAGCATGCCCGGAGTCAAACAAAGAGCTCCATTCATATTGAGCATGACATACTGTGCATTGAAATCAACTTCCACCTGATCCTGGATTCCATATCTTGCAATGGCATCCTCCAGCTGTTCAGACATTTTTTCTGATTCTTCCAGTGCCTGTTCTTTATATTCTTCCACTACATCATTCTCTTCGTCTGTTTCCTGATCCGTTTCAGAGTTCGCTTTGTCTTTATAATAAGAATCTAACATTTCAAGCTGGCTCACACCGGATGATATCAGAGTTCCATCTCCAATAGAAGATCCTCCATTGGGAAGAATACTAAATGTATTCTGAAAGGAAGCCACCATTTTTTTCAAACTTTTCTGCATCTACCGTTGACATAGAGAATAACAATACAAAGAAACATAACAGTAGGTTCATCAGATCTGCAAATGTATTCATCCATGCAGGTGAGCCTTTTGGTTCATCAGGCTTTTTTTCACTATTCTTCACCTCCAGCCTCACCTTTCCTGCGCTGTATTACGCGCCGAAGGTGCAAGGAATGATTTCAGTTTTTCTTCTATAACTCGTGGGTTTTCTCCCTGCCTGGATGGACAAGATACCCTCCACGGTAATTTCCTTCATCATCATTTCAGTATCATTATTCAGTTTTAACTTTACCTGCAATCGGGTTACATAACCAGTTTGCAAGTAATGAACCATACAATGTTGTAACAAGCGCCGTTGCCATCGCCGGTCCGATTGTGGATGCATCTTCCATGTTCTTCAACATGAGGATCAATCCAATCAGTGTACCGATCATACCCCAGGCAGGACCTAATTCAGCCCATTTCTCCCAGACAGCAATTTTAGCTTTTATGTCTGCTCTCAACGCAGGCTAAGTCAGTCTCCATGATTCCTCTTACCAGTTCCGGATCTGTACCATCTACCACAAGCATGATTCCTTTTTTCAGAAAATCATCTTCAATCCCGTTTGCTGCTTCTTCCAATGCCAGAAGTCCTTCTTTTCTCGCAGTATTCGACAGTGAGATAATCTGGTTGATGACAACTGCCGGATCCTGAACCTCATCCTTAAAAAATCAGCTTTATTGACTTTATACCATTGATAAAATCTGCCAATTTAAAAGATGCGAGCGTACCTGCAATGGAACCTCCTATTGTAATAATGAATGATGCCGTATCCCACATGGAGTGTAAACTTGCAACACCTCCGTTGGAAAGTACACCAAACACAAACATTACAACGCCTAATAACATACCTACTATTGATGCTATATCCACTTTTTCCACCTACCATCCTTGATTTTTCAGATTATAAAAATCCCATCCGTGGGACTTATTCTTCTTAAAAGGCCATTTGTAAAAATATCCCTTTGTATGATTTTACTAAATTTTTGACCTCTTTGTCTACTTTCTTTTACAATAAACTTTTTACCTGTTGTAAGAGAAAATAACTGTATCCGGGGTCTCCTCCACCGTTTCAATCAGATCCGAATTGATTAATACTGTTGTTCCATTCAATCGTGTCACTTCGATCATAAAGTAATCATTCCTCCATTATTAATCAACAGTTTTTATTGTGACCGATTTTTCAAAAACCGGTCACAATGTTCAGTATAACATATGTAACTGATTGTGTAAAACCTGTTTCAACATTTTAAGACAGGTTTTACGCAAATATTATCTTTTTTTACTTTTACATTAACGTTTCAGATTAACCAGTTCCTCTAAGAGGGTATCTGATGTTGTGATGATACGGGAGTTTGCCTGGAAACCACGCTGTGTGATGATCATCTGTGTGAACTCCGTGGACAAGTCTACGTTAGACATTTCAAGTTCTCCGGATGTCATGGAACTTCCGTCCGCAGAAATCTCAACACCAATTCCATCAAATTCACCTGAGTTTAAGGTTGTACGGTAACAGTTCTCTCCAACCTTTTCAAGACCGGATGCATTTGCAAACTGTGCAACAGCGATCTGTCCAAGTGTCTCTGTATTACCATTATCATAGGTACCTTTGATAAGACCATTGTTATCGATGGAAATACCGATCATGGCACCTAATTTCTTTCCTTTTCCTGTCACACCATCATCTATAGATCCTGTAGACATAACCGCTGTGGATTTACCACCATTGTCTGCATCTTTCAGACCGGAGAAATCAATGGTAATATTGTCAAACTGTGTCGGATTGTTTCAAGTTTACTCATATTAAGTGTAACACTATTTGGTTTCGTCTGGGCATTTCTGCCGACTCCTTAAATGTTCCGTCTTTTTGTACTGAAGTCAATTCCATAATCCGTAACATCCGCCTTAATCGTAAGTACTCCCTTCGTGACGGCAACCCCCCACATTTTTGCTGTTTTTCATCTGGTTAATAATACCATCCCCTACACCATATACTTCTTTCAGACTGTAATTTTTGGTATTATCTGTAAAAATATCCCCGGATAATCAGCATCTTTCTTGTCAGTAACATTCTTCCACGTAATTGTTGTACCTTTGTGCATTATTTCCAACATGTAATGAATCCGTTGCTGAATCATAATAAAATCCACTCTGTACACTGGTATAAGTACCAATTAGTAGCATTCGAACTAACTCCGAAAATATTATCCAGAGATTTAGTTGGATCTGTCTCTGTTGCCGGATCATAAAAAGTAGTCCCATCACTATTTAGAATCTTTTCCAGTTCCACCGTATATTTTCCATCTGTTCCGGTAGATTTCATTGCAAAACGCGCTGTATAGGAATAACCGAGATTATCAAAAATGTCAGTGTTTTGACAAGTCCGTTGTCTGACAATACATCCTTATCATTTTATCAATAATACCGGAAACATTTGCCTGTGGGTTGCCTCCGGAGCAGATGTCAGGTGGATGTCTGCATGACACGAAGTGCAGATACGGTATCCTTCTTGATATTTCCTGTTGTCGGATCTACCTGCCATCCCATAACTGTATAACCGGTAGATGTCATACATAAGTTTCCGGAACCATCTACATAGAAAGAACCGGATCTGGTAAACAGGTTCTCAGAACCGTTGTTAACTACAAAAAAGTTTGTCGTAGACTGGTCCGATAAACGGATATCGAATGCACGTCCGGTTGTTTCAGCCGCACCGGAAGTTGTGATGCTTAAGTTTGTTGCACCGGTCGTAACACCAAGACCGATCTGTTTTGCATTCACACCACCGGTACCTGTTGCTGCGTTCGCACCGGATGCATTACTTGTCATCTGATATAAAACATCCTGAAATACAACTGAGGATGATTTAAAAGCTACTGTGTTTACGTTGGCAATATTGTTACCAATAACGTCCATTTTGGTCTGATGTGTCTTTAAACCTGACACAGCAGAGTACATTGATCTCATCATAGTTGAAATGACCTCCTAGGTTCTTTTGTGCTGCCTTCCCTTCTGTCATTCCGGGAATCTAGCCTCCATTTCGGTCCGGCTACATGATCACAGCACCATCAATATTGGTATAAATATTATCATCGGACTCTGTCCGGTCCATTGCTGTAACGACTGTCCTGTTCGAACATTTACGATAAAAGCGAGTGAATCAACAATTACTAACGATTCTCTGATTCCCTTTTCACCAGCCTTAAAAACGCCTGTCTCAAGTCGTTCATTCTGCTCTTTGACAAATTGATATTACGATCCATCAGGCGCATCGTGGCATGCTTGGAAAATTTAAGTGTCCCACCTGCTTTTGCATCCTGCTTCTGCTTTTAAAATATCTTCAAAGGAGACACCACTCGAAGTTACCGCATCCGTGCTTTTCCTGAGTCAGATACTGGTCAGTTACCTGCTCAATGGAAGCAAACTGGTTACTGATCTTATTCATAATCGCATTTCCCTTCTGTCAGATATCAGGTTTTATCTGTATCTGTCTTTGTGTCTGTTGTTGTATCTGTTCCTGTTGTCGTATCTGTTTTTGTATCTGTATCTGTTTTTTGTATCTGTTGTTGTACCTGTCGATGATGAAGTACTTTTATACCAGTCTTTTCCCTGCAAGTTTTTCCATCTGTGCAAGCAGTTCCTGATATTTTTCAAAGTATCTGTATCGATCTTTGACTGCTGATAAGAATTCAGATTATCGTAATATGTCTTTAAATTTTGACATCATCCTTGTCACTTAATGTAAGCTGTGCTGCTGATGGCAATTTAGCAACCGCTGCTGCAAACGTCTTAGCAAGTGTCTCTGCCTCCATGTATTCGGTATCTGCAACCTGATATACATCAGAAAGTGAATATAACACCCCATTTACACAGATCTTCTGCTCACCGTTTTCTTTCTGTACATAATCAACAAATCCCTCTGTTGCTGTTGTTTCTCCAGTCGAAGATGTTGTCTTGATAATAACATATTTTCCAACAAGTGCATTTGCATTGCTGCTCTCGATTGTACTCTGCATACCAAGTGTTGCTTCCATCTGTGAAAATGTAGCAAGCTGTGCAACATACTCCGTATTGCTGGTAGGCTCTAACGGATCCTGATACTGCATCTCTGCACATAACAGCTGTAAGAACTGGTCATAGCCAAGGTCATTGCTGGTATCCGATTTGCTTGTAGTACTGGTATCCTTTGGTATTTTTCCGTCTTCAACGGGCTGAATTAATGCCATTTTTTCTCCTTTCTTTTGTTTTAAGCAGTATAATCTACGGAATTACCGTGATCTGCCATAATCTGCGCCACAAGGGCTTCTTCCTCACTCATGACCCGGAGAGTTCATCTAACTCATCTAAGTTGATTCTTCTAGTCTTTGGCGAAGCTTTTTCCTGCTCCTCTGCCTGTCTCACTACCTGTTTTGCATTCTGCTCTAAGTTTTTTCAAACTCATGGCTTCCAACCGTAACTTCTACGGCATCCACCTTCACACCTGCCTGGTTCATACTCTGTTTGAGTTCTGCCATCTGCGCTTCTAACGCTTCTTTTACCAGTTCGTTCTGTGTCATAATATGAGCAGATACATTTCCTTCCTTGGTCGTTACTTCGATATAAATCTTGCCAAGGTGTTCCGGGTTCAACTGCATCTCCATCGTCGTCTGTGCTTCACGGACAGTGATTTTTGTAAATTCTGTTACCTGACGGATCAGATCTAAAGTGTCAAGCTGTCTTGAAAATTCCGGCACATTTTCCGGTGTTTTTACTGCTGCCGGATCTGCCACATGTTCCTGATTCACAAATGCTGTCTGACCCGATGCATTCCCAGATTCATTTTTACTGCCTGTCTGCTGTCCCTTATCTGACTCTGTCTTTACATCCGGTTCTTCTGTTTTCTCCGGCATCAGACCATCATTCACGTCATCGGTATCCTTCACATTATCTGCGACTTCTTTCTGCAGAACAATGTTGTCCTCCGGCTTCTGTGTTTCCACTTCATCTGCATTTAAAACTGTCTGTACTGTTTTATCATCTTTTGCATCTGAAATCATCTGCTCCGGCACAGCATCTGCTGCCGTCTGTACTGCGTTGTCATTTTCCGGCACCTGAATATCCGCCGATAACTGCTCTGCATTCACATTTGTGTCTGTTGCAGCAGCCATCTCAGTAAACATCTGCGGTGTCATTCCAAGTTCATCTAACAGGTTCTGTGACAACTCTCCAATTTCATTTACAATTTCCATAAATGAACTGTTGCACAGCAGTTCTCCAACATTTTCACATCCTGTGAGTTCAGCTGTAGCTGCGCAAGCTGATTCGGCTGTATCAGATCTGCAACAGTAAGTCCTAACTTCTGCATGGCATCTGCGATTTCTTCATCTGTCACACCAAGTTTATCTTTCAAAACCTGTCTCACATCCTCATCAAATGCAGCTAACTTTTCATCCGCATTTTCTGATTGAATGTCCGTTTTGCCTGCTGAATTATCTTTTATACTGCCCGCAGCATTCTGATAACGTTCATAATCATCTGCCACACTACTGTTTCCGGTTACAGCTGCCACATCCTGTCTGCTGTTCTGTCCACCATAATTGTAACCGCCTCCAACCTGGGTTGTCATCTGGCTCATCACTTCTGCAAAGTGAACTTTCAGATCGCCTTCTTTTGTTCCGGTCAGTGTCTGGCCGCCCTGTCCTATGGACATAATTCCAGCCACTTCTGAAACGCGCGTGCTTCCCATGTTTCTTCCTCCTTTCCCTTTCGCTGCATGTACTGCCGCTTAATGATCTATTCTGAAGGTTTCATGATCTCTGTTACCTTTGCAGCGGTATCAGAAGTCATTTTACCAAGAATAGCAGCTCTTGAATCTGCATCCATACCATCTAAAATCTGTGCAACCAGTTTCAGGTTGTCTGTCATGGTATCAAAAATTGCTGCTGCCTCTTTTTGGCTTCATGGATGAATATGTTTTGATGTAATCATCAAGCTGCTCATCCTCTGCCGTCTGTGCCACTACCTGCTTATACAGTACTTCTGCATTTGCAGGATCGATGCTTTCGTAATATTTCTTATATTCCTCAATATCCGGGCTACATCAGAAAAGACAACATCCTCATAGAAGCTCTGCTTTTCCTTTTCAAATTCTGCCTCGTTTTCCTTATATTGCTGTAATTCCTGTGATTGAGCTTCTAACTGGCTGATATAATCCGCATTTGCAGACGATGCATTCTGTGCATCTGCCAGTTCTTTTTCAAGTTCTTTAATGCGCTCAACCGCATCTGCCATCGTATCATACGCATAAGCACTGTCCTCTGTTGAAACCTGTTCCACCGCATCATCCGGTAAAATCTTATTTACATAAGGGACATCTTTCAGGATCGGTGCAAGCACGCCTGATCCAAATCCTCCAACATCCCATTTAATCAGAAGGGCAATAATTGCAAACCATACAACTATGATCAGAAGGAAACAAAAAATACCGCAACTTTGCTGCCGCCGCTTTCTTCTTCAAGTTCATCGCTCTCTGCTGCATGCTGTGCTTTCTTCTGCTTTGCCTCTTCTTTTTTTCTTTGTTTTTCTTCAGCTTTTTTATCTACAACTTCTTCTTTTTCTTCTGCCATATTTTCCTCCTGTCCGCTCAAACTGCCTAACTACGCTGTCCATTATCGTGATAGGTATAACTGACAAGCTCATCTATTTCTTTTGACTCTTCATGTAAAAAGTTCCTGTTTAAACTCCTCAAAAAGCTTTTTCTTTCAGTTTTTCATGTGTCTTGCGTTCAACCATTGCTTCATTCAACTGTTTTCTCGCCAATTCAACATCACGTTCTGCAGCATGTACATTCATCATCTGGCTGCGCTGTTTGCTTTTAAGACGTCAATCGCCTTCCTGCATTCACGAATTTCCAAAACATTAATACTGCCACTCACCAATTCTCTTGCTTTTGATTCATAACCGGCTCTCCGGATCAGGATATCCTGAAGTTTCTGCTGTTCTGCCGCAAGTTTTGCATTCGCCATACCATAGGCTGTCTTTGCCTGATTTTCCATTTTTTCTTTGATATCAAGAATGTTCTGCATTCTTTATCTGAACTTTGCCATACCAGAAACCTTTCTTAGTTTTCAAACAGTTTTTCGCAGCAGGTCAATCTCTTCGTTGAATTCAAATTTTTCATCGGTCTTTTGCATCAGGAACTCATTTACCGCTTGAATTTTTTGAATTGCATAATCAATTTCACGGTTGGTGCCATTTTTGTATGCTCCGATGTTGATCAGATCTTCTGCTTCATTATAAGTCGCCATAACATTTCTTAATTTTCCGGCAAGCTCTTTATGCTCACTTGTAGCAATCGAACTCATAACACGGGAAATACTCTGTAACACATCAATTGCAGGGTAATGATTTTTATGTCCTAATTTTCTGGACAACATAATATGTCCATCTAGAATACTTCGCGCCGTATCTGTGATTGGTTCATTCATATCATCACCATCTACAAGCACGGTGTAAAGTCCGGTAATAGATCCCTTATCCGAAGTTCCTGCACGTTCCAGAAGTTTAGGCATTTCTGAATACACACTTGGTGGATATCCTCTTGTTACCGGTGGCTCTCCGGATGCCAACCCAATCTCCCGCTGTGCCATAGAAAATCGTGTCAGTGAATCCATCATCAGCAACACATCTTTCCCCTGATCTCTAAAGTATTCAGCAATAGCTGTTGCTGTTTTTGCAGCTTTATTTCTTATCAATGCAGGTTTATCGGATGTCGCAACAATAACCACGGAGCGTTTCATGCCTTCTTCACCAAGATCGCGTTCCACAAACTCTCTTACTTCTCTTCCACGCTCGCCAATCAATGCAATCACGTTGATATCCGCTTTTGTATTTCTCGCAAACATACCAAGTAATGTACTTTTTCCAACACCGGATCCGGCGAAAATACCGATTCTCTGTCCTTTTCCTACTGTAATCAGACCGTCTACTGCTTTCACACCCAAAGGTAGTACTTCATCAATAATTTTTCTTGCCATCGGATCTGGTGGCAATGCTTCAACCGGATAATCATACGGAAGTAATAATTCTTCCACATCGGTTGGCCGTCCTATTCCATCTAATGTATGACCTAACAGTTCTTCTCCAACTTTCACAGTCAGAGGATGTCCTGTATTTTCTACAATACATCCAACACCAATTCCTTCTACGCTTTCAAACGGCATCAGGGTAAATGTTTATCACGGAAACCGACGACTTCAGCCATCGTTGAAATATTTTTGTTCCCGATCGATAATGATACGGCACAGATCATTCAGTTTTGCATTTGGTCCTACAGATTCAATTGTAAGACCGACAATCTTTGTCACCTTGCCTAAACGGTTAAAATACGTCTTATCGGCAAGCTGAAGATATTTATCAAATGTACCCATTCTGCCGCCTCACCTCTATGAGCATAATGCTTTGATATCCTTCATCAGATTATCAAGCTGTACGTCTACACCACAGTCAAATATTCCTGCGTCAGTCTCTATGGTGCACGCATTTTCATTCAGTGTATAATCAGGAACAATTTCAAGTTCTATGTCATGTCCGACATAATCTAATATTTCATCTTTATGCTTTTCTAAAAAAAGTGACACATTGTCTCCTGCAACCTTAATCCGGAAATGCTTTTCATCTTCGATATTTGTCGATAGCATTATCGATCAGATGAAGCAAGGATTTCTTTCTTATCATCAAACTGGATATGAAAAACCTTATTAAAAACATTTAATATCACATCTACCAGTTCTTTTTCCATGTTTTTTTGTTTTCCTGATAAAATTCTGCAACTGTATTTTTTCTGCTGTTGTTCCTGTTCTAACTGCTGTTTTTTTTTTCTGGTTATACTCCTGTTCTAATGTATTCTGTCCTTCCAGATAACCCTGTTTTTTTTGCTTCATCACGGATAGCTTCCGCTTGTCTTGCATCATCAATCAGCACATCTGCCTGTGCTCTTGCCTGCGAAAGTATCTGCTCCGCTTTTTCATTCACAGCAGTCATATCCTGTTCCGGTTCTTCTACAGGGATTACATTCTCTGTTTTGTCAGTAATAATCCCTCCGACAAATCCATCCGGTCCTACAGGCCGGTCTTGTTTTACCATCTGTTGTTTCAGGAACTCCTTGTATATGATCATTTGAATCGATCACCCTTTGTATTCTGACTCTCTGTATGCACGAACCACGGTTTGTAAAGATTAGACAACGATCTCGTCACCTCCGCCTCTGGAGATTACGATCTCTCCTGCATCCTCTAATTTACGAATGACACTGACAACTTTCTGCTGAGCCTCCTCAACATCTTTCATTCGCACAGGTCCCATAAACTCCATATCTTCCTTGATCATCGCAGCAAGACGTTTGGAGAGATTCTTAAATATAACGTTCTGTACTTCCTCGTTTTGCAGCCTTTAAAACTCCAAGGTCAGCATTATCGACATCACGCAAGCATCTCTGGATTGCACGGTCGTCAAGCAAAGAATATCTTCGAATACGAACATCTTCTTGCGGATCTCGTCTGCCAGCTCCGGCTCTTCGATCTCGAAGACTCCATGATATGTTTTTCTGTTCGTACGGTCTACTGTATTTAAGATATTTACGATTGCATCCACGCCGCCAACAATGGTGTAATCCTGGTTGACCAGGGAAGAAAGCTTTCTCTCCAGCACCCGTTCCACTTCCTTGATCACATCCGGCGATGTACGATCCATCATCGCAATACGTTTTGCAACATCTGCCTGTTTTTCCGGTGGAAGCGCTCCAATCACAAGTGCCGCCTGCGCCGATGTCAGATATGACAAGATCATCGCGATTGTCTGTGGATGTTCATCCTGAATAAAGTTCAATAACTGGCTTGGATCTGTTTTTCGAACAAATTCAAATGGACGTACCTGCAGGGACGCTGTAAGTTTTGTGATAACTTCCTTTGCCCTGTCCTCACCAAGAGCCTTATCCAGCAGCTCTTTTGCATATCCAATACCGCCTTCTGCAATATACTGCTGTGCCAAACAGATCTGATAAAATTCATTTAAAACATCTTCCTTAACCTGTGGCGAAACACTTCTGGTGTTCGCGATCTCAAGTGTCAGTTCTTCAATTTCATCTTCTTTTAAATGCTTAAAGATATCTGCAGACCGCTCTGGTCCCAAAGCAATCAAAAGGATTGCTGCCTTTTGTATTCAGTATAATCTTGTGTGTTCGTTGCCATACCTTATTCCCACTCCTCGTTCAGCCAGTTGCGCAATAATGATGCTGCCGCTTCCGGATTGTCTTCCACAAATTTTTCAATCAGGATACGGGTTTCAGATTTTCATTGTATCCGATATCCTGCATTTCTTCCTGGCTTTTCTTTTGTTGATTCAAGCAGACTTTCAACAGAAAAAGTTCCGGCTCGATCTCTGCCACTTTTTCTTTTCTGGTACTGCGGAACACCACATAACCCAAAAGAAGAAGGATCAGTACCACAAGTACAATCTGTAAATAATCAGAAGCCTTCTTCCACCGGAAGAATACTGGAAAACCGGTTCCTCCTGTGCAATGATGGTAATCTTATCTGTCGGGATTCCTGTTGCATTCGAAATCATCGTGATATATTCCGGATCGACAGTAATCGCTGTCCGGGTCACTGCTTGCCGCAACATATTCGTCGAACGTCATGTTATCGAGTGCTCCGGATGCACAATGTATCTTCATCGTAAATGCGGTATTTCGTTGCTACCAGAAAACGGAAGAGTCTGCATAATTAACAGTTCCGCCATTTGATGACTTTTTCGTTACCTTTTCATTGTTCTGGTAGTTTGTGGTTGTATCTGTAACAGTACTGTGTGTGTAATTGTTATCTTCAATCACATAAGACGTATCATCATTCGAATCTGTTGCTGTACCAGGTGTTGCAGCTGACCACCTTCTGATTCTGATTCGTATTCACTCTTACTGTCAACCATACCATTCGTCTGTCCGTCCGGTGCATAATATTCATGCGTTGCTTCTTCGACGTATCGAAATCCATCACAAGTTCCGGTGCCACTTCCATGGTCAAACAAAAGAAGAACCCACCATAACATCTTTCACTTTACTCTTTACCAGGTTTTCTGCTTTTGATTTTACAGAGAGCTGGCTGTTTGCAGTTCCCACATTGGTATCAGAAGAGTCTCCTGAGAATAAGACATTCGAATTAGAATCTAAAATCTGAATATTATCTGTATTTTTATTTCCAAGCTGTGTTGCTATGTATTTTGCAAGACCTGCTGCCTGATCCTCATCCATATCTCCGTTTAAAGTAAGAATCACTGCTGCATAGGAATCTGATCTTTTGCAAGAAATTGTTCCATCATCATTTGGAATATCGAGTGTTACAGAAGCACTTTCAACATTTGACAGGGTTTCCAACTGTTCAGCAAAATATTTCTGCAGATAAACTTTGTATTTCTTTGTCTTGTCTGCCTCTGTCGAACTGAATCCACCATCAAAAACATTATCAATGGATGCGCCCTGGCTCGGTATATCATTTTTCCGAGCAGAATCAAGCAGCCGCCTCATCTTTTGTTCATCTACATAAAAGATCAGTCCATCCTGAGGACATCTGATAGAAATGCTCTCGCCATCCAGAAGATCCTTCACTGTACCTGCCTCTGCTGTTGTCTTCGACACTCGTGCAGTGTAACCATATTGGGTTTACTGACAACCGCTGCCAGTATTGCCAGCGCAACAATGATCACTGCGACAATGCTGATCAATAACGCTTTCTGCTTTGTATTAAACTTTTTCCACCATTCTGTAATCTTATTTAATATATTTTGCACCTGTTCCGGCATGTTATCTGACTCCATTCATTAAATTTGCATATTCATGATTTCTTTATATGCATCCAGCATTTTATCCCTTACCGCTGTTGTATACTGAAGTGCTGTAAGTGTTGCTTTCTTTGCCGCAATCTGCATATCATGCGGATTATCTGCCTTTCCAAGGGCAAATTCTATCTGGGCCGCTTCTGCATCATTCTGTAAATCGCTCGTTTCTGACAATACATTCATCGCCGAATCAAGCACCGACTGAAAGCTGTCATCCGAAGTATTTACAAGTCTGTTCTGTTCCGCCACCTTTTCAATATAATCTGATGTGATCCCTGTTAATGAAGTAATATCCATTTACCGTCATTCCTTTCCTTACTTACTGATATTCAGTGCAGCCTGCACCATACTTTTTCGTCGCGTCAAATGCTGTTGTATTTGCTTCATATGCTCTTGTTGCATCAATCAGGTTTGTCATTTCAGTTACCGTATTCTACATTCCGGGTATGTAACATATCCATTTTCGTCTGCATCCGGATGAGACGGATCATAAACCATACGCATCTCTGTCTCATCATCCTCTTTTACAGATGTCACCTTCACGCCATTTCCAACCGCTCTCGCTCTTGCAGTCTCATAATACTGTGAAAAAGGTGTTTCTGTCTTTTCTGCAAATGTAACGATCTTTCTCCGATATGGTGTCACCGTCTTCCGTCCTCGTTGTATTTATATTTGCAATATTCTGTGCGATCGTGTCCATACGAAAGCGTTCTGCTGTCATTCCACTTGCGCTGATATCAAATGCCTGAAATAATCCCATATACTTTCCATCCTTTGTTCCATTTTTCAATCTTTTATCCGTGGCAGTCAAATGTTCGTAAAAGTATGTATTCTATTACTTTAGAACCGTCTGCATTCTCGGAAAAAATTATTTGTTATCGCCGTTGTCAAAAGCTGATATCTCAGTGATTCAGAAGCCAGCTCCGCATTTTCTGTGTTTTCATCCACATTATTGCGGTCAAGTCGATAAGAATAATTTGCCGCATCTGTATAAGATGTCGTTGATAAGTTTCCCCAGATCCTGATTCAGCTCCCTCACCTTTTTTTATCAAGGCTGCTGTATTTTGTCTTGCCAAGTGCTTTCTGCAATACGGACTCAAAGTCAACATCCTGTCTCTTTGTATCCAGGTGTGTCTATATTTGCAATATTATTGGTTATCACATTCTCACGCATCCAGCTTGCATCAGCCGCTTTATCAAGACCTATATTTGTATAGTCAAATACATTTGTTGTAAACATACTGTTGCTCCTTTCATGCACTATTTTCTATATTATTCTATTTTATTATAAAATATCTCAAAAAAAACACAAGAGTTTTTTTTTTTTTCGTAGTTTTTTCCCGTATTTTGTATTATTTTATGATTTGGTGTACTACAATTTGTCCTTATCTTTCATATTTCTCTCTTTTTCGACATTTTCCGCGTTTTTGCGCGCATCTTCTTCAGATGAAACACCAGCGTTTCCGCAAAAACATCCCCGAAAATGAAAATTTTTCAAGAAGATTTTATCTTATCATTCGATTTTTCAAATTTAGGGATATGAAACAGCAGGTTTCATACAACGAATAATTCATCTGTATTCTTTCCACTTTCAGGTGTTCGACTCAAAAAATATGTTTAACAAATAACATAACAAATTCCTTTTTGTTTTAACTATTCTTATGATTCTCTTTCTTTATTTTGTCCAGTTCATCAAACACAACATCATTTAATACTTTGATGTATGTTCCTTTCATTCCCGAAGATCTTGATTCGATCACACCTGCACTTTCAAATTTCCGTAGTGCATTTACGATTACAGATCTTGTAATCCCAACACGGTCTGCAATCTTGCTCGCAACAAGGATCCCTTCCTTGCCATCCATCTCATCAAAAATATGTGTGATTGCCTCTAATTCTGAAAAGACAATGTACTGATCGCAGATTTTACAATCTGTACTTTTCTTGTCTCTTCTGCATTCTCCTTCATTAACAGAACGCATCATTTCAAGTCCGACCACCGTTGTTCCATATTCACTCAGTATAATGTCATCTATATCATACTGACGGTTCTCGCGATATACAAATAATGTTCCCAGTCGTTCTCCCGCAATATCAATCGGTGTGATGATCGCGGTATATTTTTTTACATCATCCACAAATCCAAGTGTTTCAAGATTCACATTTTCTTTTGTGGACAGGATTCCAAGCAAACGTTCATTTAAAAGCGGGTCGATAAAACCTCCTACCTCGTCCACAATCAATTCATTGATCTCTTCCACACCCTAAGTACTCCTGTTCCAAGTACTTTTCCTTTTTTACTGATGACCAGGATATTTGATTCCAGTATTTCTTTTAATACATCACATATATCATTAAATACCACTTTGGATGAATTGTTATTGTGAAGCAATTTATTGATTTTTCTTGTTTTATCTAATAATTGAACACTCATAATACGTGCCTCCTGACTACATATATGTCTTTCATGATATCTTATATTTTATCACGTTAATTCTGAAAATTCAATATTCTAATATATTTTCCATAAAATTATTTCATTATTCGGAATCTTTTTCAACATTTTACGATCTGTCACATAACCGCATTGTTTTCATCTGCACATACAATTTTGTTTCCTTTAATCACCATATAACCGCCACATTTTGGACATTTCTCTGCAACAGGCCTTGACCAGCTCATAAAATCGCATTCCGGATTATTCTCGCAGCCCGAAATACTTTCTGCCTTTCTTTCGTCTTGCGGAGGACAACCTCCTTGCCGCATTTCGGACATGTCACCCCGATTTTTTCAAGATAAGGTTTTGTATTCCGGCATTCCGGAAATCCCGGGCACGCAAGAGAATTTACCATGCGGCCCATATTTTACTACCATGTTCCTGCCACAGACATCACAGATAACATCTGTCACTTCATCTTCTATTTTTACTTTTTCCAGATCTTTCTGTGCCGCTTTTACCGCCTCATCAAGATCCGGGTAGAAATTACGCACCACTGTTTTCCAGTTTACATTGCCTTCCTCAACTCCATCCAGCAGCGATTCCATATTTGCAGTAAAAAATGTTCATCTACAATACTTGGAAATGATTCTTTCATAATCTGATTTACCACTTCTCAAGTTCTGTCACATATAAATTTTTCGCTTCCTTGACAATATAACGTCTGCCGAGCAATGTTGTGATGGTAGGAGAATAGGTACTAGGACGTCCAATTCCCAGTTCCTCCAATGTTTTTACCAGAGATGCCTCTGTATAATGTGCCGGCGGCTGTGTAAAATGCTGTTTTTCATCAAACTCTTTTAAATTAAGCACTGTATTCTCATCAATAGAACCTACCAGAACATTATTCTCTGCTTTTCATCGTCATCACTTGTATACACCGACATAAATCCGTCAAATGCGATTTTCGATGCAGACACTGTAAACCGGTATTCTCCTGCTCCGATCTTTACGTTCGTTGTCTCGTAAACCGCCTGCGCCATTCTGCTTGCCGTAAAACGTTTCCAGATCAACTGGTAAAGGCGGAACTGATCACGCGACAATGACTCTTTTACCATGACCGGGTACGGTTAATATCAGATGGGCGGATTGCCTCATGTGCATCCTGTATTTTGGCACCGTTCTTTTTCGTCGTTTTTTCGCCTGCGATATAGTTTTCACCATAATTTCCGGCAATATATTCCCGCGCCTGTGCATCTGCCTCTTCCGAAATACGAACAGAATCCGTTCTTAAGTAAGTGATAAGACCAACTGTTCCCTGTCCTTGACATCAACACCTTCGTTATAACTGCTGTGCAATCCGCATAGTCTTTGAAATCGGGAAATTAAGTGCCTTAGATGCTTCCTGCTGCAGCGTACTGGTTGTAAATGGCAATGGGGCCTTTTCACACGTTCTCCTTTTTTTACTTCTAAAACATGAAACTCCTCTTTCTGCATCTCTAGCCATGATGCGGTCTGCCTGCTCTTTACTGGAAATCGTAAGTTTTCCGTTCTCATCTCCATAAAATTTTGCGAGCAGTGTCTTTCTCTCCTTTTACAGATAATTCTGCATCCAGTGTCCAGTATTCTTCCGGGATAAATGCGTTAATTTCATCCTCACGGTCACAGATAATGCGAAGTGCAACAGACTGACACGCCCGGCGCTAAGTCCTCTTTTTACCTTTGCCCAAAGTACCGGACTGATCTCATATCCAACCATACGGTCTAAGATTCTTCTGGTCTGCTGTGCATCAACAAGATTCATATCAATCTTACGGGGTTCTTTTAAGGATGCTTTCACTGCATTCTGTGTAATCTCATTAAAAGTGATTCTCTGTGCATTTTATCGCCTAATTTCAGTGCCTGGCTCAGATGCCATGAAATCGCCTCTCCCTCGCGGTCAGGGGTCAGTTGCAAGATAAACTTTATCTGCTTTTTTTGCTTCCTTGCGCAGCTTTGCTAAAATATCTCCCTTTCCGCGAATCGTAATATATTTTGGTTCAAAATCATTTTCTATATCAATTCCCATCTGGCTTTTCGGCAGATCTCACATGTCCGTTTGATGCTACTACCTCATAATTTTTTTCCCAGAAATTTTTTATTGTCTTTACCTTTGCGGGCGACTCCACAATAACAAGATACTTTGCCATGCATCCATCTCCTTTTATTTCTGACAATAGACCAGTCCGCCATGCGCACAATCCCTATTGCGTCTGACAACAATCCGGTTCTTCTTATACGGATTGTCATATCTAACAATTTCTTTTAGATTTTTCTGATATAATAATTTTTAACCGTCTCGGTAATAAAACCTTTTTGCAGAAGTCTGGCAAGAATGTCCATCATTTCCGGCACTGATATACCAGTCTTCTTTAAAAGCTCCCCCGACGTTTTCGGTCGTAAACTTAGACAACTATACACCAGTCGCTCATCTTTTTTCAAGTAATAAATTTTTCAAATTATCTTCTCCGGTATTTATCTCCCCCTGTAATTCGAGTTCTTTTAAAAATTCATCTACGTCAGAAATGATCCCGGCACCCTGTCTTATCAGATTGTTACACCCCTCACTCAAAGCATCATACATACGCCCCGGCACCGCATAAATATCCTTTCCTGTTCTAACGCATAATCCGCTGTAATAAGCGATCCGCTTTTTATTTTTGCCTCAACGATCACTACCACATCAGCAAGACCTGCAATGATCCTGTTTCTTGCCGGGAAAAGTGGCGCAGACGGATTTGTACCCGGTGGATATTCTGAAATGATCGCACCGTTTTTTTCAAGTATCTCCTGATATATTCTGCTGTTTGACTTCGGATAACAGATATCTACCCCGCAGCCTAACACTGCGCATGTATATCCGTTTTTACGCAGTGCACCTGTATGTCCACTGCCATCAACCCCTGATGCCATGCCGCTTACAACCCACGCGCCAGATGCAGCAAGCCTTCCTGCGATCTTCTCTGCCACTGAGCTGCCATAAGCGGAACAGCGGCGTGCCCCCACGATCGCCACTGTCTTATTATTCCACTCCTGTGGCATAGTTCCTTTTACATACAGACTGTACGGTGCATCCGGAATCGCGGCAAGACGTTGCGGAAATAGCTGTTCTTCTCTGGACAAAAAAAATTCCTCTTTCCGCCATGCTTTCGTACTCTGTATCATAATCTCTTTTTTTTACTCTCCATAATCCCAGCATGCTTTTCTTCCACCCTGGTATCAGAAGAAGCTGTTTTTCTGTCAGTCCATAAATTTCCCGCGCACTTCCCGCTGCACCGATCAGTCTGTTTCTGGTGCGTATTCCAATTCCCGGTATATTAGAAAGCCAGTATGCATAATTGATCAATCCATCCCCTCCCAGAATTTTTTATCAATATTTCTGTAGCAAAGCGCCTCGTTTAAATGGCTCATTTTTATCTGTTCGCTTTCATCCATATCCGCCAGTGTACGCGCCACACGCAGTATCTTATGATAGGTGCGGGCAGTCAGATTTAATTTGTCATACATTTGTTCCATGTAAATTTCCTGTTTTTTGTCAAGTTTACAATATTCAAAAATCTGCGAAGACGGGATATGACTGTTAAAGCAAAATTTTCTCCCCGATACCGCATTTTTTGTATTTCCTGCGTGCGCACAACACGTGCTCGGATTTCTTCGGATTTTTCACTTTTTCCGGTATTGTAAAGATCCCGAAATCTGACCTGTGGAACTTCCACACAAATGTCGATCCGATCCAAAAGCGGTCTGCTGACCTTCCGCAGATACCGGTCAATCGCAGCCGATGTACAGGTACATCTTTGCATGTCCGGATAATACCCGCATTTGCAGGGATTCATTGCTGCCACAAGCATAAAATCAGCCGGATATTCATAACTTGCATTCAGCCTTGCTATACAGATTTTTTCTCCCTCCATCGGCTGTCTTAATATCTCTAAAGTTTCCCGCTGAAATTCTGTCAGTTCGTCTAAAAACAGGATTCCTTTATGCGCCAGTGAAATTTCTCCCGGTTTTGGCACCGCACCACCCCTGCAAGCCCCCTGCGGTGTGATCGTGTGATGCGGCGCGCGAAAAGGTCTTTCCTGCATCAGTCCCCTTTTTGTGCTCTAAAGTCCGCAAACACTGTATATCTTAGAAAGTTCCATGCGTTCTTTTGTATTTAACGAAGGTAAAATTCCAGGGATCCGCTCTGCGATCATTGTTTTTCCTGCTCCCGGAGGACCGACAAAAAGCAGGTTATGCATTCCCGAAACAGCCGTTTCGCAGGCATCGTTTTACAAGCTCCACCGCTCACATCCGCAAAGTCCAATATCCTCCCTGTCTGCATTTCTTCTATATTATATGGAGTATCAAAATATTCTCCATTTCCGTTTAAGATATTCACAGCATCCGCAAGATTTTTACGGCAAATACCTGCATGTCCGATACCAATGCCGCCTCTCCTGCATTTTTCCATGGAACCATACATTTTTTCATTCCTCTTTCTTTTTTTTTTTTTTTTTTTTTTTTTTTTTTTTTTTTTTTGCCTCCGCCACCATTGGCAAATTCCATTTACCGGTTGTACTTTTCCATTCAGTCCAACCTCTCCCGCTACAAAATATTCCCTGACCATTTCCTGTCTGATATACCCGAATGCGGTAAGGACTGCCACCGCAACCGGAAGGTCAAACCCGAACCGGATTTTCTGATATTCGCAGGCGTAAAATTGATCGTAAATATGCTTTGGAGGCAGGGCAAAGCCGCAGTTTTTCAATGCTGTACGCACTCTCTTTGGCTTCCTGCACTTCCGAAGCAAGAAATCCTACCATTTCAAACACAGGCAGACCATCACTCACATCTGCTTCCACAGAAATCGGTACACTCTGGATCCCGTGTATGATTGCCGTTGATACAATACTATACAACGTACTCCTCCTTTTATTCATTTTTCCTCTGATTTATCTGATGATCACAGCAGAAATGCTGCAACTGATCTGCACCAGCATATGCCAGCCGGTGCATCTGACAACTGAGCAGTCTGTGCTCAGTTTCCTAGACTTTATACAAATCCGAACATAAGGCGGCGACATCCGCCGTCGCCTAAGTATAACACATTCATAGTAGCAAGTACAACCTTATTCGCAAAAACTTTTTTTAATTTATCCAGCGCCTTTTTTCAATACGCGAAACGTAAGAACGTGAAATTCAACCGCGGAAGCAATCTCCCTCTGCGTCATCTCCTTATTTCCAAATCATCCGTACCGGTGTACAATAATATACAGTTCCCGTTCCTGCAGCACTTTTTGGAACCAGTCCAAGCAGCTTTTCAATCTGTCTTGTACGTTCCATCATCTCCACAACATCCGGCTCCTCACTCTCTACAATATCAAGCAGATGGATCTGGTTTCCCTCTTTATCCATACCGATCGGTTCATATAATGATACTTCACGCGACACTTTCTTTTTTGCACGAAAATACATCAAAGTTCATTATCGATACACCTGGCTGCATAAGTTGCCAGCCTGCTCCCGTAATCTTCCTTGTAGGTTGCGATCGCTTTCATCAGTCCTATCGTTCCGATCGAGATCAGATCCTCCATATCTTCTTCTGAGTTCTGATATTTTTCGCAACATGTGCAACCAGCCGCATATTGTGAAGTGTCAGTTCGTTTCTTGCTTCAAGGCTACCTTTTTTAATTTTTCAGGCATTCGTTTTCCTGCTCTGGCGTAAGTGGGGATAAGAATGTTTTCAAAACGCACCTTAAAAAGCTTTATTAATACATTCTATGTTTGACCAGGGTGTGCGTGCTTTTCCCATTTATTTTCCTAAGTTTTATTATATAATGTCCGTATGATTCGACAATTCACATACCGGATAGAACCGAATACGACTCCTTACCATTCAGGGAATACCTTTCATTAAAAGGCTATCCCAATGCAGTATTTGTACAACTGAAAAAGACACCCGAAAGTGTTCTGCTTAATGGCGTATGGGCTTATATGCGCACAAAGTTATCCGCCGGAGATGAACTTTTTATCCGCTTGGAAGAAAGCACTTCCTCCGCGCACATTTTACCGGTCTCCATGCCGCTTTCGATCTGTTATGAGGACGAGGATATCCTCGCCGTAAACAAGCAGGCTCAAATGCCCGTTCACCCTTCTCTGAATCATTACGATCATACGCTTGCAAATGCCGTATGCGGCTATTACAATGACCAGGAGATTCCATATACTTTCCGCTGCGTCAACCGCCTTGACCGTGACACGACCGGACTCACTCTGATCGCAAAGCACATGTTAAGTTCCGCTATTTTAAGTACCGCGGCAGCCAGACGTGAAATATCGAGAGAATACATTGCCATTGCCTCCGGAAAACACCCGAATCCGGAACGATTGATGCTCCGATCGGACGTGTTGCCGGATCGACAATCGAACGGCAGATTGACTTTGAAAACGGAGAACGCGCCATCACGCATTACAGACGTCTTGCTTATCATGACGGATTGTCCCTGTTATCGCTGCATTTAGAGACCGGACGTACCCATCAGATCCGTGTTCACTTAAAAATCAATTGGGCATCCGCTGATCGGGGATTTTTCTTTACAATCCGACGGACACAACAATAAAGCGGCAGGCACTTCACTCCCTACCGCTTAACGTTTTCGCATCCCATCACAGGAGAATCTTTTGTTCTCACTGCTCCTCTTCCAGATGATATGCACTGCCTTTTTCCAGATTTTTCTGAGATTTATGAGGTATTCTTTTTCATAGGGAACTTTTCCCTTTAATACCTCATATTTGAGGAAATGATTCACTATCTTCCCCTTTTACCGCCAGCATCACCAGTAATAATTCCAGCATGGCTTTTGTGTCTTCATTTAAAATATAATATTTTCTGCCCTTCAGATAATACTGGGCGGACTGTCCAGTTTGAATTTATCACGCTGATAATTCTTTGATGCAGAAACGCGGTCCACATACATCTCCGCTACATACTTAATCGGCATCTTCATGCCACAGATCCCGCGATGTGTTTTTGTCCATCTCTTCCATCACCGACTCCATAATCAATCAGTACTCCATATGATGTTTATTTCGTCCTTTATGGTGAAGCCATGCCGCAGAATACCCTTTATCTTCACGTTCTGCGTTATTCGGACTCATTGTCCCCTGATAATATTTGCATCCCACCAGAAATTCTGTCGGTGTATACTTCGACATGTCATGCAGTAATCCCTGCTTATAAAGTCCGATCTTAAAACAGCCTGCCCGGACCAGATTTTTGTGATGCAGGATCGTGCATAAATGTTTCCATGCCTTTATCATGTTCTTTTACCCTCTTTACTACTTTTATATTCCAATTACAATATTGATCGACTGACCCTCGATTGCTAAAAGATGCTGATCCTCGAGGATTTCTTTTTCCGGCAGGAACGAATTTTCCGCTGCCGTAGTCATCAAAAGATACCATTTCTTGTTCTGCGGAAGTTTCGGCAGCGCAAGATGTGACAGACCGCTGTGAAAATTATAGCCGATATAGATATAATCATCCGGTGTCTGATCTGTCTTCTTTTCATATTCGCCGCAATACAGAATCCCCGCTGCCTGTCTGTCAGCCGGTATCGAAGAGATCCATGCGCTCTCCCCATGATAGGAAAGATCCGGGAAACCTTTCCTGCCGTAATCATTTAATTCCATCGGATGTTCTGATGCGATGATCGGATGCTCCCTGCGGAAATCCGTCAGATTTTTTATGAATTCAGACAGCCAGGTTTCCTTCTTTTGTTTCTTCCAGTTCAGCCAGCCGGTCTTATTGTCCTGACAGTAGGCATTGTTATTACCCTGTGAGTTTAAGAACTCATCGCCCCCTAAACCAATGGAACACCCTGTGCCAGAAACTCCATTGCCAACGCATTTCTAACCTGTTTTTTCCGCAGATTATCAATGTATCTTTTTCTGGTATTTCCTCCACGCCACAGTTACTGCTGTAATTGAAAACTGTTTCCATCACAGTTATCTTCCCGTTCTCCAGATTGTGTTTTTCACAGTAGGAAAACAGATCCCACAATGTAAATCCATTATTATTAGGTAATGTAATTGACAAAACCTCCACGCTGTTTTGCTTTCTCTAGCAATACGTAAACTAACTAAAGTACAACAG
>VOFB01004114.1_pt1 | contig 25906 bp, 45 predicted proteins | sample 5384141 | NCBI WGS metagenome assembly VOFB01 (sample SAMN12384721, study PRJNA508395) | human gut metagenome | isolation source: healthy gut A | host: Homo sapiens | reverse complement strand
CAGTTACGCTGTTTGTTATGGGCGCGGATGATCTCGGTGGGAAAGATACTGGCGGTGGTGAACCAGGTGGGGCGGCGTCGCAAAGACGACCACGACGGTGAATCTCACCCTCTGCCTTGGGAGAATTAAAGTAAAAAGTGCCTTTTGGTGGATATTGATCCCCAAGGAAAACGCCACCAGCGGACTGGGCGCCGTCACAAAGCGTGCAATTGCCGTAACCGCTTACGGAGCTGTTCTTATCGGTACCGCTCAAAGCCGGGAGGAGGCGGTACTGCATACCGCCTACCGGAATGTGGACCTGATTCCTTCCGCATCCGCTTGGCGGGGCGGAGACGATGGTGGAGCTGGAGCGGCGCGAAAAAGGCGGGCGGCGCTGGCCTCACTGCAGGAGAGATACGATTACCTGCTCATCGACTGCCCCGTCGCTGGGCCTGCTGACCTAAATGCCCTGTGCGCGTCGGATACGTTTCTGGGCCCATCCAGTGCGAATATTACGCGCTGGAGGGGCTGTCCCAGCTGATGACCACGGTGCGGCAGGTCAAGCGGCTGTACAATGCGCCCCTGGAGCTGGAGGGGGTGCTGCTACCATGTACGACGGGCGGCTGAATCTGACTCAGCAGGTGGTGGAGGAAGTGAAAAAGTTTTTCCCCGAGGTGTTTGCGACCGCCATCCCCGCAGCGTGCGGTTGTCTGAGGCGCCCAGCTTCGGCAAACCGATCAATTATTACGACCGCGGCTCCGCGAGCTGAGGCATACGACGCGCTGGCGCGGAGCTTACCGGAAACGCCATCCGCGCGGAGATAGGACGGGATGAAGGGAGCCCGCCGCTTTCGGAAGCGGGCGGAGGCGTAGGATATGGAAGGATAAGGAGGCCTCAGAATAATGGCGGCCAAAAAGAGCGGACTGCAAGGGGCTGGAAGCCCTGTTTGCCGAAAACGCCGTGGAGGAGCAGGGGAAAGCCATCACCCTGCGTCTTTTGGAGATCGAGCCCAACCGGGATCAGCCCCGGAAGCAGTTTGATGAGGAGGCGCTCAGTGAGCTGTCCGCCTCTATCGCCCAGCATGGGATCCTGCAGCCGCTTGTGCGGCTGCTGCCCGGCGGCGGTTATCAGCTGGTGGCGGGGGAAGGCGGTGGCGCGCTGCCCGTATGGCCGGGCTGGAAGAGGTTCCGGCCGTTATCCGGGAGCTCACCGACCGGGAGGCCGCGGAGCTGGCCATGATCGAGAACCTTCAGCGGGAGGATCTCAATCCCATGGAAGAAGCCAAAGGTTACCAAACGCTGATGGAGACCTACGGCATGACCCAGGAGGAGGCCGCCCGGGCGGTGAACAAGTCCCGGCCGGCGGTGGCCAACGCCCTGCGTCTGCTGCAGCTGCCCGATGAGGTGGCGGAGATGGTGGCGGAGGGCCGCCTGTCCGCGGGCCATGCCCGGGCGGTGCTGTCCTTTTCCGAGGAGGAGCGCCTGCCCGCCGCACAGGAGGCGGCGGAAAAAGGCCTAAACCGTCCGGGGAGCTGGAGCGCCGCGCCAAAGCGGCCCGCGCGCCGAAAAAATTCGCCGGCCACAGCCTTTTCCCGGGACAGCTTTTACCACGAGGTGGAGCTGGCCTTGACCGAACAAATGGGCCGGCGGGTCCGCGTCAGTGAAAAGAACGGCGGCGGGCTGCTGCAGATCGAGTTCTACGATCAGGAAGACCTGCGTTCCCTGGCCAACCGGCTGTCTCCGGAAATGGAGCCGTAAAGATAAAACAGATTTTTTCAATATTATACGCGAAAGGACGAAAAAACATGCTGGACATCAAAACTGATCCGGACCGATCCGGATGCCGTCAAAGAGGGAATCCGTAAGCGCTGCCTCGACTTGACGCGGTGGTGGATGAAATCCTCAGCATCGACGCCGCCCGGCGGGAGCTGGGAGCAAAACCGATGCGCTGAAGGCGGAGCAGAACGCGGCCTCAAGGACATCCCCCACTGAAGAAGGCGGGCGGCGATGGCGGCTTGATGGCCCGCATGAAGGAGCTGTCCGCCAAAATCAAAGAGGATGACGCCCAGGTGGCGGAACTGGAGGCCGGCAGCGGTCCTGATGCTGTCCCTGCCAAACCTGCCCGATGCCGACCTGGAAGCCGGCGGCAAGGGAGAACAACCGCCCGGTGCACACCTTCAGGGAGCCCCGGTCGCTCGACTTTGCCGAAAACCATGTGGAGCTGTGCGAGAGCTTGGGCCTCATCGATTACGAGCGGGGCGCCAAAATTGCGGGCAACGGCTCCTGGATTTACCGGGGCATGGGCGCCCGGCTGGAATGGGCGCTGCTCAACTTTTTGTGAATGAACATCTGAAGCGACGGATACGAGCTGATCCTGCCGCCGCATATGCTGGGCTATGAGTGCGGCTATGTGGCGGGCCAGTTCCCCAAGTTCGAGGAGGTGTACTGGATTCAATCGCCAACCCCACCAGCGCCGACCGGCGGTTCATGCTTCCTACCGCGGAAACCGCCTGGTGAATCTCCATCGAGGTGAAATCCTCACCGAAGCGGACCTGCCTCGGAAATATATCGCCTATACCCCTGCTATCGCCGGGAAGCGGGCAGCTATCGCTCGGAGGAGCGGGGCATGATTCGCGGCCACCAGTTCAATAAGGTGGAAATGGTTCAGTATACCACCCCCGAAACGTCGGATCAGGCTTTTGAAGAGCTGGTCGGCAAGGCGGGAGCGTCTGGTGCAGGAGCTGGGGCTCCATTACCGGTTGAGCAAGCTGGCGGCGGGAGACTGCTCCTCTCCATGGCCCGGACCTACGATATCGAGTTTGGATTCCCAGTATGGGAATTTACAAGGAGGTCAGCTCCGCTTCCAATGCCCGGGATATCAGGCCCGGAGGGGCAACATCAGCCTACCGCGGGCGGACGGCAAGTTGCACCTGGTGCCATACCCCTCAATGCCTCCGGCCTGGCCACCAGCCGGGATGTTCCCGCGCTGGTGGAGCAGTATCAGAACGCCGACGGCTCCGTGACGGTGCCGGAAGTGCTGCGGCCCTTCCTCGGGGTGGATGTGATCCGCTGAAAAGAGACCGCCGCGAGAATCACGGACCGATCCGATGAAGCAGCAGCGGCAGGGAGACGAAAGAGGCCCCTGCCGCTTTGCAAACAGTATATTCTTCTATCATATCGCCGCATAGTATACAGAAAGGATGAATTGTATGGCGGCGTTGTGCCCAAGGATTATACCTGGAGCTGAAAATCGCCTTCCTATGACGCCGGACGGGACCGGCGCCTGCGTCCGTCCAATCAGCTCAAGCTGCAGCAGGAGGTGGAGAGCTGCATCTGGGGATCGGAGGGCTGATTGTGACGCCTTTATCAGCACGGCATGGTGTTTGTCCTCACCGTACCCGTACCGTGATCCACCGGCTCCGTTGTTAGACGAGCACGAAGCTGCGCACCTGGCACCGGGATACCAAGGGGGCGCAGTTTTACCGCTGCTATCAGTTTCTGGACAGCGGAGAGCGCCCTCTGATTGAGAGCGCGTGTCCGCCTTTGCCCTGGTGGACAGTGAAACCCATAAAATTTGCGGGCTTCGCCTTTGACCGGTTCGGCGTGGATAGCCAGACCGGCCGCTTCAACGGCTGTCCCGGATCCGGTGAAGCTCAAGCTTCCGGCGGAGCGCTGGTCCCGGCGGGAGCGTCCCGTCCGCTGGTCGGATACGGACTACAACCGTCATCTGAACAAACCGTGTACGCGGATATTTTATGCGACTACCTGCCCGGCAGAATGGAGGCGCTTGACGGAATACGCCATTTCCGCGCGAGGCCGGCGAGGGAGAGGTGCTGTCCATCGAGACGGCTCAGCAGCCGGTTCCTGGCGGCGGGGAAGTGTTTATGCGGGAACGCACCCCCCGCGGCGCGGGTTTTGAGGCCTGGGCGCGGTACGAGGAGTGAGACGCCCGCATTCTAAGGAGGGGACGGAAACAGTGAAGGGGATTTCCAGCAGGCGTGCCGGGAAGGCATGCTTTCCCCGGCGGGCGGGGGGAGCGCGGCGGAATCAACGTTCAGCGGGAGCGGAGTCTTCACGCTATCCTGAAATACTGGGCGGAGCCGGACGAAACATTCCATGAGCGGCGTCTGCCCGAAACGGGGCAAATCGCGGATATCTTTTGACGGGAGCGGGTGGTGGAGATCCAGACCGGCTCCCTTTTCCGCACTGCGCAAAAGCTGGAACGTATGCTGCCCCACTATCCGGTGACGGTGGTGTATCCTGCCCCCCCGGCCAAACGGCTGATTTGGGTGGAGGAGGACGGAACCCTGAGTGATCCCCACCCTTCCCCAAAAAAAGGGTCAGCCATGGACGCTTTCGATCAGTTGGTGTACCTGGCCCCGCTTCTGGGCCATCCCCGGCTGACTGTACGGCTGGTGCTGCTGGATCTGGACGAATACCGGCGGCGGACGGCTGGAGCCGGGACGGCAAACGTGGCTCACCGGCTGGAACGGGTACCCCGCAGTGACGAAAAAGGCGGCGCCTCCGGAAATCCGGAGCTATATACGACGGGGGATTACGGGCAGCTGCCCTGTTCGACGGTTCTGTCCCTTTACCTCCCTGGATCTGAAAAAGCGGTTCGCCGCAGCGCCAAACAGGTCCAGGGAGCGCTTTTACACTTTGTATACTTTGCGGGGCGCCCGTACAGGAAAATCTGAAATGCCTATCTATATCAGATAGCTCCATAAAAAGCAACGAATAATCCCAATAAATCGATTACAAAAAGTAAATATATATAATAAGAATACAAAAGGAAAATATAATTGCCAATAAAATACTTAAAGAGAATATAACGCTCGTCGCTTGGCTGTGGCGTAGAAAAAAGGCTGAAAAGCCCCCAACGATATCCGGCCGGTACCAAAGAAAGGCTTGCCGGCGGATTATGAGGGGGGGCGATCCGTCAGGAAGCCGGAACCCACGGCGCCCGGAGAATTTCCGCGGCGCCGTCCCAATAGCCGACGGTTTTCGTATCCTGCCTCCCGGAAGGGCCGTGCCTCCTGCAGCGATTCGCTCCGATAGGCGGGGCGCAGGTCCAGCACCAGATAGTCGGTATCCGGGGAGGGGTGGTATTTCAGCTCGTACAGCTCCTCCCGCTGGGACAGAGGGGCCACCAGCAGGCAGGCGGTTACTGAGGCACCCTCCGGCACGGTGGATACCGCTTGTTGAAGCAGCCGCAGCTCCTGGTGCTCACAGGCATGAGAGCTGATCCCCTCAGGGTGGGGGATCACTGCCGTCTGAAACAGCAGCAGGCAGGCGGCCCCCCAGCAGCGCCCGGGGCCGCAGACGGGGATAACTCGCGCCATTGAGGACCGCGGCATAAAACAGAAAAGCCGTGATACCAAAGCTGTACTGAAACCCTGTGTCGTATTGATACACGTATTGGGTCAGCAGGTTGAGCAGGAAAGGAGCCAGCAATAGTAGGCGGCCCGGCCTACCGGCCATCAGCGGCAGGCCGCCCAAAGGGAATCAACAGCGGAACAGGTACAGCAGCTACCGCCGCTTCCGGAATCGGTGTGAAACAGCTGGGAGGAAGAAGCCGGGATTGCGCAGCAGCGTTCCGGGCAGGGGAAAGCAGCCCGCCATCGCCGGTCAGATTGGCGTAGCGCCCGAACATGGCGCCCTCCCCCGCCATTGGAGCCACAGGATGGCCAGGACGAAGTACAGCAGGCCTACCGCCGCCAGAAGAAGAGCGCGGCGGCGTTGCTTTTCCTTGAGAAGAAGAGATAGAGGGCAAAAAGAGAAGATAGACAGCGGCGTCCTCCTTGACCAGCAGAACGCCAGCGCGGCGGCGAACATCAGCCGGAACCTTCGGTATTCGTAGCAGGCAAAAAAGCCCCAGAAGCAGCGGTGAGGAAGCAGTTTTCGTGGATGTCGTAAAGCCGCCGGTGCTTAGGGCCGGATACAGCGCGTACAGGGCACAGAAAAGTACCGTGCTTTTCGGGAAAGCCCGCGCTTCCGGCATAAAAAGATACAGCGGAATCAGGCCGCTGGCAAGGATGACGGCCTGGCCGGCCTGCAAGGTGTAGGGAGACGGAAAGAGGCAGTAAAAGGGGAGCAGCACATACCAGATGGGAGACAGATGGGCGAAATGGGAAAAGCAGACCGTTCCGTTCGCTGGTGGTCATAGGCAGCAGGGTTTCCCTTCATGTTGTGAAACATCTGGCAGAACAGACCGAAATCAAAGTTAGGCGTGCGGTAGTTGGCATAGCGCAGGCAGGTGACGCCTCCCGACACGGCCACGAAAAGAACACCCCATCCGACAGCGGCGGCGATCACGCCTCTCCATCCCAGCGATAGGGGAACAGGCGAAAATCCCGCTGTCTCAGCAAAGGAACCACAGCAGAAAAGGGCGGTCAGCACGGCGGCGGCAAAACACATAAGGGGCTTTCCTCCATAGCTTCTCATCAGCAGCATGGCGTAAAGCAGCGATGCTCCCAACAGAAATGGTCGTCCGGGCAGGCCCGGGCGGGCACCAGCACGCGGGAAGGACAGGGCAAGGAACCATGCCGCTGTTCCGGCTCCCCAGAGCCAAAGCGGGACAGTGACAGCCTCCGGTGATGCAAAGCTGCCGGAGAAGGCCAGCGCCGTACAGCACGAAAGAAACCAGGCGGCGCCGGCGCGTTTTCAGGCAGCGGGAGGAGAGCATGGCCGCGCGGATACGGGGAAAATTCATAGAACAACCTCCAATAAAGACAAATGTAGTGAACCGGGCGCAAAAATCACAGCGAAACCCTGGACCGGGATTCCATCGGTGCCGGCAGGGGATTCAAAAGACAAGTGTAGTTTATTGAGACGGCAAACCGCCCCTCTTCCGCTCCGGGAGCGGCGTCCCCGGTGGAGGATGGGCCGGATGGTCAGGACAAAACGGTGCTCACCCTTCCGCGGGGGCGCGGAGAATAGCGGCGGCGTCTTCCCAACAGGCAACTACCTCATACCCGGCCTCCAGGAAGGGGGCAGCCTCCGCCATCGACTCGCTTTTGATAGGCTGGGTGCAGGTCCAGCACCAGATAGTCCGTGTCCGGCGTGGGGTGATAGGTCAGCTCATACAGCACGTCCCGCTGGGAGAGATGGGGGACAAACATGGTGGAGGCGGTGACGGACGCTCCCTCCGGGACAGCGTCCATTGCCTCGTCCAGCTGTGCGTTGAGCGCGGCATTTTCCCGACGAGGCCACCTGATTGTTCAGGAAAAGGAAGCACCGCCGTCTGGAACAACAGCAGGCAGGCAGCTCCCGCGTAAAAGCAGCAGCCGGGGCCGCCAGCGGGGGCGGCAGCTCCGATGTATTGAGTACTGCTGCATAGAAAAGGAAAGCGGCAATCCCGAAGCTGTACTGAAAACCGATGTCGTATTGATAGCGGTATTGGGTCAGCAGGTTGAGCAGGAGGGGGCCAGCAGCAACAGACGTCCGGGCCTCCGCGCCAGCACCGGCAGGCCCGCCAGCGGAACCAGCAGCTGAAAGAGATAGAGCAGCTTGCCGCCGTCCCCGGAATCGGTGTGAAACAGCTGGGTGAGGAAGAATCCCGGGTTGCGCAGCAGCGTATCCGGCAGAGACGAGCCTTCCGTTCCGTCAGGTTGTCGTAGCGGCCGAACATGGCCCCTCGCCCTGCCATTGAAGCCAGAGGATCGCCAGAAGGAAATACCCGATCCCCATGCCGGCCAGCCACAGGGCGCGGCGGCGTTCCTTTTCGGAGAAAAAGAGAAACAGGGCGAAAAAGACCAAATAGACCGCCGCGTCTTCCTTGACCAGCAGGACACCGGCCGCAGCAAGGGAACAGGCCTTTGTATTTTCCGTATTCGTAACAGGCAAAAAAGAGTCAGCAGCAGGGGGGAAGGAAGCAGTTTTCATGAATGTCGAAAAAAGGCGCCCGTGCTCAGGGCAGGATACAGGGCATACAGCCCGCTGAAGCTAGGGGGTCGCTTTGGGGAAAAACCCCCGTTTCCGGCAGATCAGGTACAGGGGGGATCAGGCCCAGGGCCAGCACCACCGCCTGTGCGATCTGCAGGGTTAATGGGGGGAGGGGAACAGGCAATAGGCGGGCAGCACGTACCAGATGGGTGACAGGTGCACGGCGAAATGGAGAGCAGCTGGTTGCGCTCGCTGGTGGTCAGGGGCAGCGTCTCTCTTCAGGTAGTGGAACATCTGTAAAAACAGGCCGAAGTCGTAGTTGGGGACTGGTAATGGCGTAGCGCAGGCAGGTAACCGTTCCGTTGCGCCGCCAGGACGCCACGCCGCAGCGGTGCCGATGAGCGCTGCTCGGGGCATGGAGAAGGGAAACGGGTGAAAATCCGGCGCAGCAGGGGGTACCACAGCAAAGCTAAGCCAGCAGCCATGGAAGCCGGCCGGAGCTGGCCCCGTGTGGCTGCCCACTAGCCCGACGCCGTAAAGCAGGGGATCCGCCCAGAAGATAGTAATCGTCGGATGGCGGGACCGGAGAGCGGGAAGGACAGCAGTAGGAACCCCGGCCGTTCCCGCCACCCAGCCAGGAGGGAGGGCAGCGGCATACTCCGTCAGTGTTGAACGGGCCGCCCGCCGTCAGGGCAGCAGCGTTGACGGCAAACCAGGCTGCCGCCAGCCGCTTAAAACAGCGGAAGGGAAAAGGCGCCGAGAGAAGGGGGGGAAGCGGCATAGCGGAACTCCTTCCATAAAAATGGGGCCGGATGCGCTGGAGGTTAAAATCATCCCATTCCGGGTAACGGTGAAGAAATATCGTCGCCTTCGTCCGATTCCCGATGGCCCGTCCTCCCCGCCGGTGGAGAGCTGTGAACGTGGAACCGGTGCCGTCAGGCTGCTGTGCCTGGCTGACCGTGTGCTCCATAAGGGCATAGTCAGGACCTTCCTCCTGTGCCGAGTACGGGGGATCGGATGCCGCCCGGGCGGGAAAGAATACCCCGCATCCCACCGTCAAAGCCAGCAGTGCCGCCGCCACGACGAGAAAACGGCAACGTTTCCCGCTGTCAAGGCACTGGACAGTCCCCGCTGCCGGAGAGAAGCCTTGCCGCCGCCGAAATGGGTGGAGAGCAGGTGCCGCGTTCTGATGCCAGGCGGCGGTATCCCAGCCGGAGACGGCAATACCGGCTCCGGGTATCCGCAGAGGCCTGGCCCAGCACCGCCTCGTCGCAGGCCAGTTCGCAATCCGTTCCATCATCCGCTGGATGAGGAGGGAACAGGGGGTTGAACAATGCAGGCAGCGTCCAGCGACCAGCAGGGCCGAAACAGCAGATCATGGCGGCGGCAGTGGGTCAACTCATGGCGCAGTACCAGGGACAGCTCTTCGGCGGTATAGCATAGGCGCGATGGGGAAAGGATCCGTGGCCGGAAAGCCCCGATGGCCATGGGGCCCGCTTTTACCCCGCTGGACCGCTGGACACGGGCTTTCGGACAGCTCTTCCAGCACGCAGCCGGCAAGGTTTTTGCCTCTTCCGTAAGGGGCGTTAACTCGAACGCGCCGTTGTCCGGCGCGAAAAAGCGATGTGACAGGACAGGAAGCTGGCAACATCAGGCCGCTGCCTGCCGCCCAGATGAAAACAGGATCGGATACGGATCAAATCCGCCGGGGGCAGCCGCTGGACGGGAACTTCCGGCGGGGGAGATGACCTGGAAGGAGGGCAGGGCGGGACGTAGCCGGCAGCAAGGGAATCGAGCAGAACCACCAGCCACACGCCGTACCGCCACCGGGCGGCATAGCGGTGCCCAGACGGCGGCAGATCAGCCGAATAGCAGGGCAATGACGGTCATACTTAGCGAACAGGTCAACGGCAGGCTCAGCACAAAGTGTTTCATGGATATCCCTCCGTACCGAAGCTCGATACGGGCGGCAGCTGGAGTTGCCCAGCGCCGCACAGTAGTTCAAGGAAAACCATAAAGAAAACCGAGGCGTACACAGCCTTCCGCACAATGGGGGATATGGATTTGTGCGGAACGGATGAACCGAGGAGCTTACACAAAGCAGGGGTTAGAGGACATCGTCGATAATCTGCGGAGCAGGCGGCACGCAAGATGCCTGACGAGGTGAAAACCGGCTGTACGCTTCTGTGCCGCTTACGCCTCCCTGTCAATCCGGAAGCCGGCTGCAGTTACCGAAGGGATCCTGCTGATCCAACCGGCGCAGCTCTTGATATCTTCCCGGCTCAGCTTCTTGATCGTCCAGCAAACAACGCACCAGCCGGGGGCGGAGGTGCCGCCGAATTTGCGCACAAGGCTTTGGGTTTCCACCTGCAGGTATTCCTCCTGTGTGACCGTTGGAAAGTATTCCGTTCCTGCCGGGCTTTTTCGAGCGGAGGAACCCCTTTTTCTGCAGCCGGCTTAGCAGCGTGACCACGGTTTGGGATTTCCAACCCGCCTGCTCCGGCGGCAGCGCCTCCATAACGGAAGCCGAGGTCACCGGCGGAGCCATTCCCCAGATCGCCTTCATCACCTGAAATTCCGCATCCGGCAGCTTTTTCACGGCGTCCATCCTTTCCGACAGCATTGAACTACAATCGTCTTTAACCGGATTCTATCAGGGAACCGGCCCCTTGTCAAGGAGAAATTGGGCGCGGTTGATAAACGAAACGCCGGAATTTTTTGCCTCTGCCGCTTTTCCCGCGAAGACTCTTGTCACCGCCGGAAAGATGCGCTATAATGAACAAAAAGTTCCGAATTATTGTTCGATGCTCCGCGGGAGGAAACGTTATGGATGGGCAGAACACATCCACATGGCCGCCGATGGCGGACGACCCCTTGCCGAGGTGGTGGTGGAGGCCACGCCCGTCCGGGAAGAACCGCCGGTGCGGGAGCCGGTGCGCCCGCTCGCGGGGAGAAAAGACCGCTTCCGCCCGGCGCATCCGCCGTTTTCTGGAGATGCGGCGCCTGGCTCTGGGGAATTTTCCACCGGCGGGCCGGGATAAGCGGCAGCAAGCGGCGGTTTTTACCAGCAGGCCCGGATGATGGAGGATTTTGAGGACGATTATCAGGGCGATCACCCTTTTTCCATGTATTTCCCCAGCTATCAGATGATGGATTACGAACAGTGGCGGACCTATTTTTCCTGGCGGACCCAGGTGCGTCAGGGGGAAATCCGCCGCACCTCCTTTCCTATGTCTTTGTGTATTTGTATGAGCTGATCCACCACATCGGGGTGGAGGACAGCCAGGACAGGCTGCGGCGGCTGGTACAGATCTGGGAGGAATACCGGGAGTTTGAACCCAAGCTGGATCACTATATGCCAATCTGGGTCAAGGATTATTACATCACCGGCGGTTTTGACGTGCCCTTTGCCTCCCCTGCTGGAGGAGGACGAACGGCTGCGCCGTCTGTACCCACCGGCGGAGCAGGAGGATTTTATGCCTTTTACGCCCCCTGTCCGCCTACAAACCGGAGCAGTCCCGCTTTTACACCGAAGACACTGGACGGGAGATGCGGGCCTGTTTCAATTACCTGGCCGCTTCCCTGGTGCGGTATCAGCAGGAGGGGCGGCCCCGACTGGGAAAAGAGGATTTTCTGCGAACAGGCGGGGAACATCTGGCAGCCCTTTCCCAAAGCCCTGTACGATCCGTCCTGTATCGGCGGGGAAAGCCGCACCGTCCGTTTTCCGACACCGAGGTCTATTGGTATGACGGGGTGCGGTGGAAGTCCAGCCGGAACCGGATGTGTAAGGAGTCGGGAAGGCGGCTGATCGGCCTTCTCTTTAAACGGGTGGAGCAGTTTTACCGCCAGGCTTCCGGGTACCGGTACCGGTTGAACGTGGATCCCGGTGGGATGCTGTCGGAGGAGAAGGGCTTCTGGCAGCGGGTGGACGGGGCTATCCAGGAATATTACCGCCTATCCCATCGAAAGGTGGTCACCGTGGACCCCGTCCATTTGGATCGGATCGGGAGAACGCCCTCCAGACGCAGGAGAAGTTGCTGGTGGAGCCGGAGACATATCCGGAAACAGAAGCTCCGCGGAAGGGGATACTCCCGGCAGTGAATGGACATCTGCCGGAGAGGGAAGACGCCGAGGCGCCGCTAGCGGTGGAATCTTCACCGGAGGGTGGCGATCCCTGGGCCGCCCTGGTTTATTCGTTTACAGCGGCGGAGCGGGAGGCGGTGCGCCTGCTGCTGGATGGTGCGCCGCTGAACGCCTTGTACGATTCCGCGCGCCGTCACGGCCAGATGCTGGAGGTGCTGGTGGACGGCCTGAACCAGAAGGCGCTGGACGCGGTGGGGGATACCCTGGTGGAGCTGTCCGACGCCGCCGTACTTTATGACGATTACCGCGAAGATCTGGAAAGAGGGATGAGATATGAATCCGAATAACCCGCCGAGGCGTATCAGCAGTACCATCATCAACGCACTGGGAGGCGGCGTCGTGCCGCGGGTGGGGCCGGAATACATTGCCGTGGGCCGGGATAAAGGAGATCGACGCCCTGCTTCACGACGTGGAGACCATCGCCTCCGGTGGGGCGGCCTTTCGTTTTATCGTGGGCCGGTACGGCAGCGGCAAGCTTTTTGCTCCAGACCATCCGCAATTACGCCACAGAGAAGGGGTTTGTGGTGGTGGATGCCGACCTGTCCCCGGAACGGCGGTTCGTGGGCTCCAAGGGCCAGGGCCTGGCCACATACAAGGAATTGATGCAGAACATGTCCACCAAGACCAAGCCGGACGGCGGCGCCCTACCTCATTCTGGAGCGGTGGCTGTCCCGGATCAAAATGGAGGTGGCAGATGCCGGCGGCGTGGGGGAGGAGGGCCCCGCCTTCGACGCCCTGGTGGAAAAACGGGTCCGCCAGGTGGTGGGTAGCCTGGAGGGCATGGTCAACGGCTTTGAGTTCGCCAAAGCCGTGCTGTTGTATTATCAGGCGTACAATGCCGGGGACGACGAGGGGAAATCCCGGTGATCCGTTGGTTCCGCGGCGAATACGGCACCATGACCGAGGCGAAAAACGAGCTGGGCATCCGCCTCATCGTTACCGACGACAACTGGTATGATTTTTAAAAATTTTTGCCTCCTTCCTGGTTCATGCCGGATATCAGGGACTGCTGGTCATTGTGGACGAGTTGGTCAATCTGTACAAGATCCCCCAGGCAGTGACGCGGCAGAGCAATTATGAAAAATCCTGACCATGTACAACGACGTGCTCCAGGGTAAAGCCCGGCACATCGGTTTTCTGTTGGGCGGCACCCGCAGTGCATCGAGGACAAGTACCGCGGCGTGTTCAGCTATGAAGCGCTGCGCTCGCGGCTGGCGGAGGGGCGGTTCGCCTCCGAGGACACCCAGGATCTGCTGTCCCCATCATCCGCCTGTCCATGCTCACCTCCGAGGAAATGTATGTCCTCATCGAAAAGCTGATGCATGCACGGCCAGTTGTTCGGTTACGAACCGCGTTTGACCCAGGAGGAGTTGGTCCGCTTTCTCACCATCGAGTACAACCGGGTGGGGGCGGATACCCATATCACGCCCCGGGAGATCATCCGGGATTTCATCGAGCTGCTCAACATCCTGCTACAGAACCCCGGCCGCCGGGTGGAGGAGATTCTGGGCGGCGAGGGAGTTCCTCGCCCGGCGGCGCCGGACGGCGGGAACGACGGCGCCTTTGCGGAGTTTAGCCTGTGAGCGGGGTTTTCGGGCGCCTGGCCCCATATATCCAGGACTTTATCTATGCCAATCACTGGGAGGATCTGCGGGAAATTCAAAAGGAGGCCTGCCAGGTCGTCTGGGACACGGACGACAACCTGCTGCTCTCCTCCGGCACCGCCTCGGGAAAGACGGAGGCGGCGTTTCTCCCGGTGCTGACCGAGCTGTACCACCGCCCCCTCCCGGTCGGTAGGGGTGTTGTACATTAGCCCGCTGAAGGCGCTGATCAACGACCAGTTCAAGCGGCTGGACCAGCTGTTGCAGGAATCCGGATTGCCGGTGTGCAAGTGGCACGGGGACGCCTCCCGGGCGGAGAAGGATCGGTTGGTGAAGCATCCCCAGGGCATTCTACAGATCACGCCGGAATCCCTGGAATCCCTACTGATCCGCAAGCGGGGAGCCTGCTATTCCCTGTTTCACGACCTGCGCTTCGTCATCATTGATGAGGTGCACTATTTTTATGCGGGACGTGCGGGGGTACAGGTTCTGTCCTTGCTGGAACGCATGCAGCGCCTATCCGGCAATGTCCCCCGGCGCATCGGTCTGTCCGCCACCTTGGGCGACATCGAGGTGGCAAGCGGTGGCTGAATGCGGGCACGCCCGCCTCTGTTCACGCCCCGAGGGAGAAACAGGACAACAAAAATCCGGTTGCTGGTGGAGCGCTTTGAAAAATCCTCACAGGAGGCAGGGGCCAGTCTCGCGGAGGAGGGGGGAAGCCTCCCATTACGAATACCTCTACCGTATGACCCTGAACAAAAAAGACCATTGTGTTCGCCAATTCCCGGGAGGAAATCGAGCTGGTGATGGCCCATCTGCGCCAACTGGCGCTGAAGTATCACACCCCGGACGTATACCGGGTCCATCACGGCAATGTGTCCGCCGCCCTGCGGGAGCATGCGGAGGACGAAATGAAAGCGTCGGAGGAAAAACTGGTCACCGGCGCCACCGTCACCCTGGAGCTGGGCATCGACATCGGCTCCCTGGACCAGGTGGTGCAGATCGGCGCCCGGCCACGGTGTCCAGCTTCGCCCAGCGGCTGGGCCGCTGCGGCCGGCGCGGCCAGATCCTCAGCTGCTCTTCACCTTTGTGGATCAGGTGCATGCCACCGCCGCCGACACCCTGGGCGCGCGGTTAACTGGGAATTCCTGCGCATCGCGGCTATTGTTCAGCTGTATACGAAGAAAAAGTGGATCAGCCTCTGACCCCCGGGGCCCATCCTTATTCTTTGCTGTACCATCAGACCATGAGCACACTGCTTTCCGCCGGGGAGATCTCCCCCGGCGTCTGGCGGAGGGGTGCTGAGCCTGGCGGCCTTTCGTCAGGTGTCGGAGGAAGATTACCGCCTGCTGCTACGGCACTTGCTGTCTATCGGGCACCTGGGCGGATGGAGGACAGCGACGGGCTGATCATCGGCCGGGCGGGGAAAAGGTAGTGAACGACTATCATTTTTGGCCGTCTTCCAGGTGCCGGAATATTATCTGGTCAAGGAAGTACAACGGCAACGAGGGCGTGTCGGTGGGCGCCGCCATCGGTACCGTGGACAAGATTTATCCCCCGCGGACCCGCTTTGCCCTGGCCGGGCTGACCTGGGGAAACGGTGGAGGTCAACGCCAAGGCCAAGGTGATCTTCGTCAAAGCGGGTGCCCGGCGTGTCTACAGTGGACTGGAATGTCGATTTCGAAGGGGGCTGCACACCGTCCTGGTGCAGACCATGCGGCGCGTGCTGGCGGAGGACAAAGCCTATCCTACCTCAGCGCCTCCTGCCGCGAACGGCTGCAGGAAATTCGCAGCGTGGCCCGGAATTCCGGTATCCTGTCCCATCGGGTAATCCAGCTGTCGGAGAACAAATTCGCCGTGTTTCCCTGGGTGGGGACTCGCCAGCTTTACACGCTCCATTTCCTGTTGCTTCAGCACGGGCTGAAAAAGCCGCCTGCTTTAGCGCACCTGCGTGTATCTGGAGATTACGGTGCGCTCTGGTTTTCCCATGCCCGGGAATACATTGAAGCCGTTATCGATGAAATTCTCGCATCGCAGCCGACCTGTTTTCCCTGCCGCTGCCGGACAAGGTACAGATCGAGCACAAGTACAACGAGTTTATCCCCCGGAGCTGCTGAGAAAGAGGTTCATTCTGGATTTCCTGGATTTCGACGGTCTGCAGGAGGGATGGCTGTTCCCCGATAAAAAATCGCCCTCACCTTTTTCCCGGTTGGGAAGGTGGGGGTGATTTAACAATTTTATGCGATTAGGGGGGATGGCAACTTTTAGGGGTATACGCCGTACCGGTTTGCGTCCGTCCCCCGGCATCGAAGCGACAGCGAGGCTTATCCAGCGCCTTTTTTTTCAATGCGGCTGACATAGGAACGGCTGATGTTCAACCGGGAGGCCACCTCCCGTTGGGTCAGGCCATCCCCCAGCAGGCCGTAACGCAGCTCGATGATCTCTTTCCCGGTCGTCTAGGGTTTCCGCAATGTAACGGTACAACTTTTCCGAATTGATTTTCAGATCCAGATTCTCAAATGTGTTGTCCTCTTCCGCGATGACATCCATCAGCGTCAGAGGATGCCCGTCCTTGTCCGTATCGATGGGGTCGTCCATGGAAACGTCCTGAGCCGTCTTGCGCGTTGACCGGAAAAACATGAGAATTTCGTTTTCGATACAGCGCGAAGCGTAGGTCGCCAGCCTCGTCCCTTTGGTATAGTCAAAGGTGCCCACCGCCTTAATCAGACCGATGGTGCCGATGGAGATCAGATCGTCTGATCCCGAACCGAGCTGTAATATTTTTTGATGATATGGGCCACCAGACGCAGATTGTGTTCGATAAGCTGGTCCCGGGCATGGTTATCGCCGCCCTTCCGATAGGCCTCAGATATTCGTGTTCCTTGTCCGCTGTCAGGGGGGCGGGGAAAGGAGCCGGCGTTGACCACGTGCAGGGCCATGTAAAACACGTGGGACAAAGGAATTGAGCAGTTCGAGCAGCATACATCGTCCTCCCTTCTATACCTTCTCATATGTATGAAGGGGGATCCCGTCCGGTGCCTGTCTATGCGAAAAAAGACATGATCAGGACGAAGAGAATCCGTTTTTTATATCGTGGGCGCTGCTGTTTCCATAACAATAGCAGGACAACAGCTATCGGGGCAATGTTGTGCAAAAGAATGTGTTTACAGGTTGGAGAGCACGGGAGCAAAGGGGAACTCCGAAGGACGTTGGCTTGGGGCACTGTCGGAGGCTGCGAAGCAGAGGTGGCGTCGGCTTTGTCTCCTGCGGAGAAAATCCCGGGAAGCAGTTGCTTTTGCGGGGAAAATCGTGTATACTAACAAAGGTGCGACGGTGCGCCGTGAACCATGTCAGGCGGGGAACCGAGCAGCATTAAGCGGTTGCCTCCGTGCGCCGCAGGTCAACCTGTCCATTCGTATGCCCGAGAGAATGCGGCTTTATTTCTGTTTGGCAGGCACCGCGGTTATGGTGCGGAAAGGAGGTTAGAAGATGTATCAGGTGCTGTATCGCAAATGGCGTCCCCAGACGTTTTCCGACGTATACGGCCAGCCGGCGATCACCACGGCGCTGAAAAACGAGCTCCGCACCGGGCCGGCTTGCCCACGCCTATCTATTTACCGGTTCGCGGGGACGGGCAAAACTTCCTGCGCCAAAATCCTGTCCAAAGCGGTTAAGTGCCTTTCCCCGCGGAAGGCGATCCCCTGCAACGAATGCGAAATCTGCCGCGGAATCGACGACGGCGTTATTATGGATGTGGTGGAGATCGACGCCGCCTCCAACAACGGAGTGGACAGCATCCGCGACCTGCGGGAGGAAGTGAATTTCACCCCCGTCGGTCGCCAAATACCGGGTGTATATCATCGACGAGGTGCATATGCTTTCCGCCGGCGCCTTCAACGCCCTGCTGAAAACCCTGGAGGAACCGCCCCCCATGTGATTTTCTTTTGGCGACCACCGAGGTGCATAAGCTGCCCGCCACCATCCTTTCCCGCTGTCAGCGGTTCGATTTCGGCCGCATTGCGCCGGAGGATATCGCCGCCCGCATCGCTTATATCGCGGATCAGGAAGAATTCACCGTCACCGATGACGCGGCCCTGCTGATCGCGCGGCTGGCGGACGGCGGGATGCGGGACGCGCTTTCGCTGCTCGATCAGTGCGTCTCCCGGTTCGCGGGAGGTTACCGAGGATACGGTGGTGGAAGCGACCGGCATGGCTGGCCGGGAGTATTTGTTCGAGCTTTCCGGGGCCGTCCGGACCCAGGACGGCGGTACGGCTCACCCTGATCGGCCGGCTGCACGGCGCCTCCCGGATATGGAACGGCTGTGTACCGAACTGATCGATTTTACCGCAGTTTGATGGTTATTAAAAGCGTACCCGATCCGGCGGGGCTGATTGTCGCCCCCGCCCGCCGAGCCTCGCCCGTCTGCGGGAGGAAGGCGCTGTACGAGCTGCCCGCCGTCCTCCATTGCATGGAGGGGCTGCAGGAAACGCTGGAACGGCTGCGTTCGGGCGCATCCCGCCGGCGGGATGGAGATGGCCCTGCTGCGGCTCTGCGCCCCGATCTGGATTCCGGCACCGCCGCCCTCCTTCGCCGGGTAAAAGCGCTGGAGGATCGGGTCAAGAGCGGATGGCAGCCGGCCTCCGCCGGAACGCGCCGCGACGGCTCCGCCGGTCTCCGCCGCCCCCGTCCCCGGTGCCGTCGGAGGAACGCCTCTTCCGTTTGAACCGCCCGTTTCAGCGGCAAAAATCCCCCGTTTCGGTGGGAGGAATCCCTCCCCGACGAACCGCCGCCGGAGACGGGGACTCCTCCGGGACCGTTGAGGAACCACCGGCCGGGCCGTTCTCATCCGCCTCCCGCCCCGTTGCCGTCCGATGCCGGGGCCGCCGGCGCGGGGGAAGCGTCCCTTTTCCCGCTGGAACGATGTGCTGGAGGCTCTCTCCACCGCCTGCCCGCCGATGTATGGGGTGCTGATCGGCTCCACAGCGGTGCTGCGGGGGGTATGTTGCTGATCGAGACGGACAACGAGCTGTTCAAGTCGCTGGTCGGCCCGGGATGGAAACAAGGCGATTCTGGTTGAGGCAATCCGGCGTGGGATAACCGGACGCGCCCACCGCATCGGGATCAAAAGAAGCCCGCCGCCCCGGCGGGGAACGCCGCCGGACCCTCTCGGATTTCATCCGCAACAGCCGGGAAGCTTGGGGTGGATGTGGAAGTAAAATGAAAAAGCAGCCGGATCGAAAAGAACGCGAAGGCCGCGTTTCGGATAAATTTCAGGATGAAGGAGACGTTACGATGAAAGCACCGCAGGGATACAGCAGCAAAGGCCCGGGCAACATGCAGAGCATGATCAAGCAGGCCCAGAAGATGCAGGAGGATATGCGGCAGGCTCTGCAGGCTCAGCTGGACGAGCGGAATATACCGCGGCGGCGGGCGGCGGCGCGGTTTCAGCCACCGTTAACGGCAAGCACCAGATCCTCAAAGCTGGACATCAAGCCGGAGGTCGTCGGATCCCGAGGATGTGGAGATGCTCGCGATCTGGTGACCGCCGCGGTGAACGAAGCGATCCGCCAGGCGGTCGAGACCAGCGAGGCCGAAATGGGCAAGGTCACCGGCGGGCTGAATATGCCCGGCCTGTTCTGATATGCCGTCGTTTACGGTGCCGCCGCTGGCCCGCCTGATCGAGCAGCTGGAACGGCTGCCCGGCATCGGCCATAAATCGGCCCAGCGGCTGGCGTTTTACCTGCTGAACCTGCCGGAGAAGAACGCGGCCGATTTTGTGGCCGCCATTACCGACGCCCGGGAAAAAATTCACGAGTGCGCGGTCTGCCGCAATCTGACGGATCAGGAGCTTTGCCCCGTCTGCCGGGCAGGCAACCGGGATACCGGCCTGATCTGCGTGGTGGAAGATCCCCGCGATGTGATGGCGCTGAGCGAACCCGGAGTATACCGGCCTGTATCACGTCCTGCACGGCACCATTTCCCCATGGACGGCGTCGGCCCGGGAGCAGCTGCGCATCAAGCAGCTGCTGACCCGGGTGGCGGAATCCGATGTGCGGGAGATCATCATGGCGACCAATCCCACCGTGGAGGGGGAGGCGACCGCCATGTATCTGTCCGCTGCTGAAGCCTTTGGCGTGCCGGTGACCCGGCTGGCCTATGGCATTCCGTGGGTGGCGATTTGGAATACGCCGACGAGGTGACGCTGCGCCGTTCCCTGGAGGACGCAGCCGCATCGAATAGAAATATATTGCAGAAAGGAGGCGTCCCCATGGCGCCGTTCGCGGAAAGCCGCACCATTGCGGCTAATAAAAGGCGTTCCACGACTATTTTGTGGAGGAGGCCCTGGAAGCCGGTATCGAGTTGTCCGGCACCGAGGTCAAATCCCTGCGCCAGGGGGCGTCAACGAAGGACGCGTGGTGTGAGATTGACAGCGGGAGATGTTCGTGCACGGCATGCACATCAGTCCCTATGAAAAGGGCAATATCTTCAACCGCGATCCACGCCGGCCCCGCCGCCTGCTGCTGCACAAGCGGGAAATTCTGCGGCTGTTCGGGCTGGTAAAACAGCAGGGGCTGACGCTGATTCCGCTGTCGGTGTATTTCAAGGGCTCGCTTGTGAAGGTGCAGGTTGGCCTGTGCCGCGGCAAAAAGCTCTACGACAAGCGTGAGGACGCCGCCCGCCGGGACATGAAGCGGGAGGCGGATCGCGCCTTCAAGGAGCGGAACAGCTGATTTCGGCCCGCGGAATAAAAAGGAAGAAAAAAAGCGGGCCGAAGGGCCCGCTTTTTACAGGAGGCTGTATGAAACAGACACGACCCTATGCCCGCGTCACCGTAACCCCCAAAGGAGCGCGGTGGAGCGAAAGTGGCCATCCCCTGGGTATACGATACCGATGTGGAAAAGACGGAAGGGCCCCTCCGGGACGGCGACCTGACGGATGTGGTGACTGGAAAAGGGCGGTATCTGGGCACTGGATTTTACAATTCCGTTCCAAAATCCGGGTTCGCCTGCTGTCCCGGAATGCCAACGACCGGTTTGACGATGCCTTTTTCCAGCGTCGTTTCCGGTATGCGTGGGATTACCGCAAAGCCGTCATGCGGCCTCAGGATCTGACCTGTTGCCGGGTGATTTTCGGCGAGGCGCGGACAGCTTCCCGGACGACCGTGGACCGCTTTGGCGATATCCTGGTGACCCAGACCCTTTCCCTGGGCATGGAGCAGCGCAAAAAGCCGGCTGTTCCCCCTGCTTTGCCAGGTTCTGCGGGAGGATGGGCAGGATATCCGGGCTGTCTACGAGCGCACGATGTTCCCCGCGGGAGCGGGAGGGGCTGGAGGAGAACAAGGGCTTTCCCCGGATGGGAGGGGGACGGCACCACCGCTACCGCCATCACGGAAAACGGCGTCTCCTATTACGTGGATGTGGAAAACGGCCAAAAGACCGGCTTTTTCCTGGACCAGAAGTTCAACCGGGAAGCGGTAGCCCGCCTGGCCCCGCGAAAGGAGGGTGTTGGACTGCTTCACCCATACCGGCTCTTTTTTGCGCTGAATGCGGTTCGCGGCGGCGCGGAGCAGGTATGCGCAGTGGATATTTCCGACACCGCTGTGCAGCAGGCCCAGGCCAACGCCCGGCTCAACGGCTGGGAGGAACGGATGGAGTTCCGCTGCGCCAATGTGTTTGACTGGCTGCCTCAGCTGGAAGCGGAGGGCAAAAGGCCCTTTGACTTTATCATCCTGGACCCGCCCGCTTTCACCAAGAGCCGCCGTACCGTGGAAAGCGCGGCCCGGGGCTATAAGGGAGATCAACCTGCGGGCTATGCGCCTGTTGCCCCGGGGAGGGTACTTGGCTACCTGCTCCTGCTCCCCACTTTATGACGGAGGAACGGTTTGAAGCCATGCTTCGCTCTGCCGCGGCAGATGCCGGAGTGGAGCTGAGGCAGATTGAGGCCGCCAGCAGTCCCCGGATCATCCCATCCTGTGGAATGTGCCGGAAACCCGGTATCTGAAATTTTATTTATTCAAATAGTATAAATACATATAAATAATACAAAGTTAGCGCTTGCCTACGGCGGAGGAACGGGCGGTCTTTTGCCCGCCGTTCTTTCGTGGGGATTCAGGCATCGTTGCATATCAAAAATTCCGTTACGGATCATTCCAGTCGTTCCCCTAGAGGGTAGGGGGAAGGTGGATGAGGTGTAGTTGGCTGGGAAAAACAGGACGGCGTTTTTCCCTTCACTATCCGTTTATTGCGCAAAGCATTCCCGATAGGAGACAGAACAATGAAAGAGAACCGATACGATGATCCGGTGTTTTTGAAAAGTACAGCCAAATAGACCGTTCCCGAAAGGGGGCTGGAAGGCGCCGGGGAATGGCGGGCACTGAAAGCGCTGCTGCCGGATTTTGCCGGGAAGGGAGGTATTGGATTCTGGGATGCGGCTACGGCTGGCATTGCCGTTATGCCGATGGACAGGGAGCCCGAAGAGCTGGGGACGGACATTTCCTGAAAATGCTGGATACCGCCAGGAAAAGACGGACTCTGCCAGGATTGAATACCGGCAAGCGGCGATGGAGGAACTTTCCTTCCCGGACAGCAGCTGGACGTTGTCATCAGTTCACTGGCGCTGCATTATGTACGGGATTACAGACCGCTGGTGGAAAACGTGTTCCGCTGGCTGCGGCCGGGGGGGAATTTCGTGTTTTTCTATGGAGCATCCGGTATTTACCGCTTACGGGACACAGGACTGGCTTTACGACAGTAACGGCGAGATTTTGTGTTTTCCTGGACCGGTATTTTGAGGAGGGAGAGCGCATAGCGACTTTTTTGGGCGAACAGGTGATAAAGTATCATCGCACCTTGACCACCTATCTTCAAACCCTATGGCAGGCGGGGTTTGCCATCCGGAAGCCTGGTGGAACCTCAGCCGCCGGAGGATATGCGGTCCTTTCCGGGAATGAAGGAAGAACTCCGCCGGCCGATGATGATACTTATCGCGGCGAAAAAAGCCCCTATAATCCAAAAAAAAACAAATAGGATAAATCAATAAATTCAATACAAATAGTAGTATGCCTTTTGCCCAAAGCCAACTAAACGTAATATTTAAAAAAAATATATACCATAAGAATATCCGATACGGCCGTATGAAAATCCTGTACAAAATGGAAAGGAGCGGAATAGGTATGTTGGAGTACCGGTTTGATACGCAGTTGCTGATTGAAGGGACGGATCTGTCGGAGGATGCCATCCACGATTACATTACCCAAAATATTGCCGGGGATTGTCTGCTGGCGGGGGGGATGAAAATCATCAAAACCATTTTCACACCAACACGCCGTGGAAGGTGCTGGAATACGCGGCCTCCCTGGGGGATATCTACGACGTGGTGGTGGAGAACATGGAACGACAGGAAAGGGCCTGCAGGGATAAACCTGCGGGAAAAATGTAGGGCAGTTGAAATCAAACAATATTTATGCTAAAATTCGAAAAAGATGAAAATATACGCCGTGAGTTGTTGGGTATCCTTCCCGTGCTGGATGTGAAAAAAGGGCTGTTATAGAACGGATTTCCGAGCTATACGGAATGCATCTGAAAATAAACCACAAGGAACAGGGAAAGCGGGGATAGTTGGTATGCGTATGCGGAATAAATCGTGTTGGGCGGCGGGCCTTGCCGCTTTGATGCCGTTGGTCTGGTGGCGGCTGCGGCCCTGCCGCTTCGCCTGAAAACGCGGGAGACCCCGGCGGCGGGACGGAGCCCTCCGCCACGGCGGCTCCGGAGAAACCGACAGTAGCCGTTGGAGGCGGTGCGTACCGCCTATAGAAGCAGTGTGAGGAGGGAATCATCCGCTGCGGGTACGTGGTGGACACACCGGAGGCTTTTCTGGAGACCTTTGAGCTGGAGCAGGGAGCCGGCCCGGTTTACCTGGTTTCCCTCGGAGGCGGAGCTGTCCTTTTTACCTTTCAGCGATTCGCTGTCCCTTTGGTTTCAGAGGAAGCCGGACCGCTGAGGTTCAGCTGGGAGAATGGGGATTTGAAAAGGAGGAGAAGGTATACCGCCTGCCGGAGGGTACCGCCCGCCATGGTCCGGTATGCGCAGGAGCATCACTGCCTGGGCAGGAGGAGCCTGGCCCGCTGCGAGGCGGCGTCGGAGGTGTCCGTTGCCGATGACCAGGGTCGTCAGGGAACCGTTGCCGTGGATGAGGCCCTGGGTTCCCTGTGGACGGCGGCGGAGTGGCGAGAGCCGTTGGTATCCACGATCCTCGGGCCGCTTTGTCCGGCTGTCCCTGTCGGAGTCCTATACGTCACCTTCTGGCCGGATACCGGTGATGTGAAAAATTTCCGTTGGCACCAGCGTTGTTTCCGGATATCAGTGGCCGACGAACGCGGCGGAAGCCCTGTATGCCCATGTGCAGGAGCAGCTGGAAGGCTGAACTGGTTTCAAAAAATGAGCCCGACATCCCGACAGGGGATATCCAGGCTCCTCATTTGTATGTTTAGGGGGAGCGGGTTGCGTTTCCTGGCCGCTCTTCACGCTCCTCCTGCTCCAGCCTCCATATGTGCCGGTCGCGGCGGAATAACAGCAGGCACAGCGCCGTCCCGGCCACTGCCAGAAAAGAAACAGCAGGGCGGCGCCGGAGCCCTTTCCCCGGCCGAACAACAACAACGCGGGCAATAGCCCGCTGCCTGTAGCCTGGGAAGCCGCAAAAGGCCCTTCCATGACAGAATCCACCAGAAAGCCCCAGAAAGCAGCTTCACGGAATGGTAAAAACCGTAGCGTAGTTCCGCGCCGTATAAACGCGCCCCCTAAATGATTAGGGGATGGTGGCGGAAATAGCACATCCATATTGGCGTTCATCAGCGGATACCGATCCAGCCCAGTAGAGCGCCCACGGCCCAACGGGAACGAGCCGCCCAGCGCCACAGAAAAGTTTTCCGTGCTCATGGCCAGCAGCAGGGAATTGCAGATCACGCGGACCCGGCGGCGGGGGCAGGAGGGGAGGCGGCCGCACTGCCAAGAAGCAGGGCGATACCGGAGACGATTCCACAATCCCCAGGGGCGGCCTGCCCTCCGCCCTTTGAGAGCAGTTACGGCGGGCAGGGCAGCGTTGTAATAGAGAAGCGACTCAGGTTGATCCCCGCCAAAACAGCATCAGATGGAGGATTCCCGGTTCTGGCGGAGATACCGAAGGCCCCCTTTGGCGACTGCCAGACGATTCCCTCGCCGTCCACGGCGGCTGCTGCAGGACGTAAGCAGGGGCGAAAACGCCGCGGCAAAGGCAGTAAACAGTCGAAGAGGATTACAGACGGCAGGCCGACAGAGTCGCAATGCGGTGGCCAGGCCGGCGTCAGCATACTGACTAGGAGCTGGACAGCGAACGCAAGCCCGCTGACCTTCTGATAGTGCTTTTTCGGCGTGAGCAGGCTGATGGTGACGTCGGCGGCCGGTGCTGGACCGTGTTCATCAGGCCGTTGACCGCGTTGAGGGCGCGTAAAATGCCCGATCCGCAGCAGCCCTGTCTGCAGCAGCAGCACCAGCACGGCCACGGTACAGGCGCGGCGGCGTGGCACAGTCATGAGGAGGGTGGCCTTTTTGTTCCATTTATCGCTCAGTGCCTGGCAAAAATGCTCATAGCCATAGGGGGGCGTAGGAGCAGACGGAGAGCAGGGCAGTGGTAAGCGCCCGGAACCCTGCTGTTGATAGGACCAAACGATCAGGGCAAATTGGTCATGCTGCTGCCTAGGGAAGAAAAGGGGTGAGCCACAGGACTGTAAAGCCGCAGCTCCTGGATAACAGTCCGGACCGGGGATCGGTCCGGAGACAGAAACGGTGACATATCGACTTTGCTTTTTTGATGGAATGGTCGAAAGCAAAGCCGAAAAGGACGAGAGAATATCCAGAGGTATCGCCCATGCGGTCCCGTCCTTATCGGACCTTGCACGGAGCGAAAACAAGGCATCGCTTCATGAAACTTTCCTCTTAACACGTGTTGATAAATACGCCCCGCGGGAGAAAATCTTCTCTTCTGCGGCATCCGTCACAGGGGTTAATTGCCTTGTCGAAGCGGCGCGGCTGCAGCACTTGTTGTATTTTTGCCGCCGCCGGCAGGGATCGTTGCGCCCCACCTTTGGGCGGCGGTTTTGCGCTTGGGCTGCTTGACCTCGCTGCCGTCGGAGGCGCCGGAGGCGGCGGTGGGCTTGGGCCACCTGCTCCCGCTTGGTTCCTCCTTGGTGCGGATCTGAACGGTGAGCATCATCAGGCGCGCGGTATCTTAGCAACACGAAAATCTGGAACGAAGTGGCTACCGAG
>VOFB01001375.1_pt1 | contig 25914 bp, 38 predicted proteins | sample 5384141 | NCBI WGS metagenome assembly VOFB01 (sample SAMN12384721, study PRJNA508395) | human gut metagenome | isolation source: healthy gut A | host: Homo sapiens | reverse complement strand
TCAACGATCTGGACTTTCTCATATTCGAGAATTCCAAAGAGCCTCAGTAATGCTTCATCCACCGTAATGCCTTTACATAATCAAGTTCTGCCTGAACGACAGTAGCGCGGTGGATCTTTCCTTTTAATAATTCAAGTGTCATCTCATATATCCTTTCCTTTTTAAGGAAAAAAAAATTCAGCCAGAATACATCTGGTCCTGAGTCTTATTTCCTGAAAATATAAGCTCATTTTTGTTGAAAATTATGAGATTCCAGTGCTTCAGTTCTGAGTATGGTTCTGTCAGGGACAGATACCGTCTCCGCTGTTCATTATAAAAATAGGCAGAAAAGGTATGTCAATCTATGTATACGAAAAAAACAGAACCGGATTTCTGAAATTATAAATCCGGTTCTGTATTATTTATTATCTTTTTTTCTTTTCCTTTGCAAGGAGTGCGGCACCAAGTGCACCTGCATATCTTCCATGTTCGGTAGGAGATACGGTCTGTCCGAGTTTCTGTGAGAGAATCTTCGTGAAGTAGGTGCTGTTACTGAGTCCGCCAGTCAGGATTACTTTATCCGGCAGGTTTTTCTTCATGGCAAGTTGTGCTACCTTTGTTGGCAACAGAATCGACAACACCGGCTGCGATATCTTCCCTCTTCTGTCCTTCACCGATATAGTTGATGACCTCAGATTCGGCAAATACCGTACACAGGGAACTGATCGGAAGAACAGTTCCTTTATCCGCCATATCAAACAGTTCCTGCAGGGTAACGCCTAAGCGGTTTGCCATAATCTCCAGAAATTTTCCGGTTCCGGCAGAACACTTGTCGTTCATCTGAAAGTCCTGTACCATGCCGCCGGACACCAGGATGATCTTGGTATCCTGTCCGCCGACATCGATAATGGCACATTCATCTCCGGCCATCTCCCGGCCGCCTCTTGCATGGCAGGTAATCTCCGTGATAACATGATCTGCAAAATCTACAGCAACACACATATTTTTAACAATCCCGCTGGATATCCCGTTCAATCCAATTCTTTAATATTCTCTGATTCGTCGATGCATTTCTGGATCGTATCCAGGTCTGACGAGCAGTGAGATGCCGCATTTACTGGCCACGCGCGGTGTAGGAGCGATAGTGGTCTTGATTCCGGCTTCTTTTAATATCCCATACAGACGCATTCCGTTGTCATGGTTGGGAAATAATACATAATGCTGTATCTTTTGCATGATCTGTTACCTCGGTTATGTATCGGACATGAATTGTCTGATATTATTTGTTATCTAACATTTCGATAAATGCACTGATTCTGGTACGAAGCTGTCCTGCATCGCTGTCGGTGTAATCGGTCTCGATTCCAAGGACAGGGATTCCGGATTCTTTCAGTGCTTTCTCTACGAAATAGCCTTCGGTATCATAAAGGTTACAGAACTTGAGGTTCACATCGATGATACCGTCAACTTTGTATTCCTTAGCAAGACGTAAGATGTCATCAATACGGCCTTCGTTTGGTGTAAAGCATGCGCAGTTGATCTTCATGTATCTTTCAGCCAGAGCCATATACTGGTCTTCCAGTGTTGTCTTGCTTTCATCAACAAGGTTTTCGAAGTATCTTGTTCCGGTACACATCTCTTCACAGACGATTGCAGCACCACTGGTCTCTACAATATTATGAAGCTTCCAGTTCGGAATTGCAAGAGGAGTTCCGGTCAGCATGATACGTTTGGTTCCGGCAGGAACAACGCTTACACCGTCTTTTTACTCTCTGATCCAGTTCGTCACATAACTTATTCGTCATCTGTGTAAATCTTGCAGGATCATCATAGAATGCAATCTGAGAGATCAGAAGCACATCACATCCGCTGATTGGAAGATTCTCATTCTTACGAAGATTGTAAAGACGCTCCAGAGCTTTTCGTTTATTGTTAATTAATTTAATACTTTCGGCCAGTTTTTCGGCAGTGACTACATTTCCTGTAAATTCTTCTACGACATTTTTAAATGTCTCAATTTCTTCTGCCCATGCCTTGATGTCTTTGGCACGTTTCATTTGAGGAAGGTCCATCACATGTAACGGTACGTCTTTGGCAAGAATCTCCCATGCTTTCTTCTTGCCGTCGCAGGTTGTCTCCCCAATGAACATATCTGCGATACGGAAGAATGGACAGGTACGGTCAAGACGTGCACCGACAGATGCCTTGATCAGTGGACAGGTATTGGCAGGAAGGACTTTCTCTCCGCCAGGAACCCAGAACTGGGAACCGCCGCATAATCCGGTTGCAATCGCATCTGCCCGCAAATACGATCTCGTCCGGTACATATACACAGAATGTGCCGAAGACTTTGCCGCCTTTTTTCTGATGCTCGATCAGTTCTGCAGGGCGGATACCGTGAATATCTGCAACTACCATATTATAATAGTCCATAGAATCCGGACGGTTTTCCTGCGATAAAAATACATCCCCGAATGCCTGCGGCAGTACTGCGCAGAGCTGGTCATGCAGTTCTACATCCATTCCGAGTTCTTCCCACATTTTACGATAATCAGCCATTTTAAAATACCTCCTTATAGTGTAATTGATCCAATTGTATCGATAAGTTAAACGTAACACGTTTGGAAGGCCAGGGCAATGCATACCGGAGGAATTGGTTATAGATAATTCACAAGTTCGATAAGATATATTTGTAAATTCTATACTGAGAATAGTTCTCGGAATCCATCGATGCAGCAGTCAATTTCTTCTGTGGTATTGAAGTGGCTGAAGGCAAAACGGATGGTTCCATGTGGCATGGTATGCAGGGTCTGATGAGCCATCGGAGCACAATGAAGACCGACTCTTGTCATGATCCCGTAATCCTGTTCCAGGGAAAATGCAATCTCGGCATTATCATAGTCCGGGAAATCAAGAGAGACGACAGCAAGCCGGTCCTGAAGGGTCTGCCTTCCCACAATATGTGCCTGTGGAATTTCACGTATTTTTTCAAGGAAAATGTCCGGTCAGTTCCATTTTCTTCTGGTGGATAGCCGAAATGTGTGTTTTTTCCAGATAAGTCAGGGCAGCATGGAGCCCGATGATACCCGGAAGATTCATGGTACCGCTTTCGTACTTGTCCGGGAGATAGTCCGGCATAAGAAGCGAATCCGACTGGCTTCCGGTCCCGCCTGCAATCAGAGGTGTCAGTTCCTGATCCAGAGCTTCTGAGATCAGAAAGCCGCCGATACCCTGGGGACCAAGCAGACCCTTGTGTCCGGTAAAAGCAAGAAAATCAATATTACATTCCTGCATATCGATATCGACAGAACCGGCACTCTGTGCAGTGTCTACGGCAAAGAACAGATGATGGCGCCGGCAGATATCACCAATCTCCCGGATCGGCAGAATGGTTCCGCATACATTGGAAGCATGAAGCATGATGACTGCTTTTGTCTCCGGGCGGATCAGTGCTTCGACAGATTCCGGTTGCGTTGTACCATCTGTTTCAGCAGGAATCATTGTGTAATGAATGTCCTGTGAAGCAAGCTGGCAGAGCGGACGCATCACAGCATTATGTTCCAGGCTGCTGACCAGTACGTGATCTCCGGGTCTCAGGAGACCTTTGATCAGATAATTCAGGGAATAAGTGATTCCCGGTGTGAATACGACACATCTGGAATCCGGTGCATGAAAAAGAATCTGGCGAGCTGCATGCGGGTCTTAAGTACCTGATTTTCAAGTTCGTAGGCACCTTCGTAATTTCCCCGGTTAATATTGAAGGCGCCGGATTCTAAAAGTTTCGTCATGGAAGCAGCGACTCCCGGTGCTTTCGGCCAGGATGTGCTGCCGTTGTCAAAATATATGTTCTGTTCCATAGAAAAACCTCCATGATAAATATGGTATCTGATACGTATATTGTAACAGATTTCCATATTAACGTATACAGGAGATGAAGTCAGGAAAAGGATAGAAAATGCGAATAATATTCATAGACGATATTAATAGAATGGAACGATTTATCAATATTTCCTATTATGTAAATACAGGTACAGGTGGTATGATAGTCTTATGAAAAAATTATCAAAAAATTATCAAAAAAAAAAAAGCACGGAGGAAATTTATTATGGAGTTAATTAAAGAACTGCCGGAGGTATTCGAAGAATTTGCAGAACAGCGTCAGAAATCATTCCTGGCAATGAAGGGGTTAAAAGACCAGGGAGTTCCGGTTGTTGGCGCATATTGTACTTATTTTCCGGCAGAGATCGCAAGAGCAATGGGAGCAGTTACAGTCGGCTTATGCTCTGTATCCGATGAGACAATCCCGGACGCAGAGAAAGACCTGCCAAAGAACTTATGTCCACTGATCAAATCCAGCTATGGATTTGCCAAGACAGACAAATGTCCATTCTTCTACTTCTCAGATGTAGTTGTTGGGGAGACTACCTGTGACGGAAAGAAGAAAATGTACGAGTATATGTCAGATTTCAAAGATGTATTCGTAATGGAACTGCCAAATACACAGAGCGAGATGGCCCTGAAACTCTGGAAGAGTGAACTGATTCGTTTCAAAGAATATCTGGAGAAAAAATTCGACGTAGAGATCACAGATGAAGCTGTATTAGAGGCCGTAAAAGAAGAAAATAAAGTAAGAAAAGTCATGAAAGACCTGTATCATGTCATGGCACTTGATCCTGCACCGATCAAAGGCGGCGACCTGTTCAAAGTATTATACGGAAGCGGCTTCAAATTCGATCGTAAAGCAATCCCGGCAGAGATTGAAGCCATGAGAGAGAAGATTGAAAAAGAATACGAAGAAGGTAAGAGACTGGACAAGATGCCTCGTATCCTGATCACCGGATGTCCGATCGGCGGAGCAACTGAGAAAGTGATCCGCGCCGTAGAAGACAATGGTGGAGTTGTAGTTGCATTCGAAAACTGTAACGGAGCAAAATCTTTTGACAAATTAGTAGACGAAGAGAATCCGGATGTATACGATGCACTGGCAAGACGTTACCTGAACATTGGCTGTTCTGTAATGACACCGAATCCAAACAGACTGGACCTTCTGGATCGCCTGATCGATGAATTTAAGGTAGACGGAGTTGTCGAGATGACACTTCAGGCTTGTCATACATATAATGTAGAGTCACTGGCTATTCGTAAATTTGTGAATGAGAAGAAGGGTATTCCGTACATTAATGTAGAGACGGATTATTCGCAGGCTGATATCGGGCAGTTGAATACTCGAATTGCGGCATTTATAGAGATGCTGTAAATTTCTATTTAATGCATCATGGCGGCTGTCACCGATCGGAATAAAACTACAAGGTCCCAGCCTGCGCTGACTCAACCATGAGTCCGTATGCACAGGATGGGACCTTGTCTCAGACAGTTTTTTTTCCCGTATGCACAGGCTGAGTTTCGCATGCTATAATAATTAAACAGCTGAACCGTAACCTTTGTGATACCGGAAGTGTACGAAAAAGCCGGAAAATCAATGGTTTCACCACAACTTTCCGGCTACACAACGGTTACAATCCCTCTATTGAATTCATTATCATTGGCCAATCACGACATGAGAAAGACTTGGTATTGTGTTTGATGCGTATTTTGGCGCGATGTGTAGAAGTTCTTAGGCAGTTTGACTTCCCGTTAAAGGGATGGAGCGAACTGTTTGAACCCCGTAGGGGTGAGTTTTGAGCGGAGCCCCTTTCGTTCTTAGGGAAGGCGGACTGCCTTAGAACTTCTGCATCGTGACATCCAGCAACAAACACAATACCAAGTCTTTCTCATGGACCGGGGTAAGCCACGATGATGAACTAAATAGAAAAATCTATTGACATCATGAAGCAAAATGCTATAATTAAAACAAACATATGAATAACTGTTCATATATTCAAATAATCAAACAACGAAAAAGAAAGGAAGTATTATCATGAAAAAAACTTACAAAATCGACGTAGACTGCGCAAACTGTGCAAACAAAATGGAGCAGGCAGCTAAGAACACAGCCGGTGTAAAGGATGCAAATGTAAACTTTATGATGTTAAAGATGATCGTAGAATTTGAAGAGGGTGCAGATCCTAAGAAAGTAATGAAGGATGTGCAGAAGAACTGTAAAGTTGTAGAAGATGACTGTGAGATCTTCCTGTAAGAGAAAATACTCATAAAAACAGGATATACGCAGTATTTTGTGAAGGAAAATGATTGTGGAGCGGCTTCATCAGGCAGAATGAAGAAGCGTTGAGAAGAGTGCAAGGAGAAAGGCTGGGGAAAGATATGACGAAAAGACAGAAAAAATCTCTGACCAGAATTATTATCGCAGCGGTACTTATGATCATATTGAAGTTCCTGCCTGTAGAAGGGTGGCTGAAGTTCGTACTTTATATGGTTCCGTACCTGGTTGTCGGATATGATATTTTAAGGAAGGCGTTCAAAGGGATTCTGAATAAGCAGGTATTTGATGAGAACTTTCTGATGGCAGTTGCTACAATAGGAGCAATTGCGCTTGGTAACTATAAGGAAGGCGTATCGGTTATGCTGTTCTATCAGATCGGGGAACTATTCCAGAGTTATGCAGTTGGAAAGAGCCGGAGAAATATCAGTGAACTGATGGATATCCGTCCGGATTATGCCAATATAGAAAAAGACGGGGACCTTGAACAGGTAGATCCGGATGAAGTGGAAGTCGGAACGGTTATCGTCGTTCAGCCGGGAGAAAAAGTCCCGATCGATGGTGTGATCGAAGAAGGAAGCAGTACATTGAATACCAGTGCACTGACCGGGGAAAGTGTTCCGAGAGAAGCGGCAGCCGGTGATGAAGTCATCAGTGGATGCATTAACCTGACTGGTCTTCTGAAGATCCGTACAACAAAAGAATTCGGAGAATCTACCGTATCCAAGATCCTGGATCTGGTAGAAAATTCAAGTTCCAAAAAATCAAGATCCGAGAACTTTATTTCCAAATTTGCCAAATATTATACACCGGCAGTCTGCTATGGTGCGCTTGCACTTGCAATCTTACCGCCACTGGTCAGAATGTTTGCGTTTGCGCTTGCGCCGGAATGGGGGGACTGGATCTACCGTGCACTGACGTTCCTTGTAATCAGCTGTCCATGCGCACTGGTGATCAGTATTCCCCTCAGCTTCTTTGCAGGAATCGGTGGAGCAAGTAATCAGGGCGTTCTGGTAAAAGGTTCCAACTATCTGGAGACGATGGCACAGACAAAATATGTTGTATTTGATAAGACAGGAACCATGACGCAGGGCGTATTCGAGGTGAGTGGAGTTCACCACAATACGATGCCGGAAGAACAGTTATTAGAGTATGCGGCACTTGCGGAGTGTTCTTCTTCTCATCCGATCAGTAAGAGTCTTCAGAAAGCATATGGCAAACAGATCAACCGTGACCGTGTGACAGAGATTGAAGAACTGAGCGGTAAAAGGTGTGACTGCAAAGGTTGACGGTATTCCGGTAGCGGCAGGTAATGCCAAACTTATGAAATATCTGAATGTGGAATACAGTGAATGTGAAGAAGTTGGTACGATCGTCCATGTTGCAGTAAACGGAAAATATGCAGGACACATTCTGATCTCAGACAAATTAAAACCTGCATGCAAAAAGAAGGCAATCAGAGATCTGAAAAAAGCGGGCATCACCAAGACAGTTATGCTGACTGGTGACATGAAGCGTGTGGCAGATAAGGTTGCAGAAGAACTGGGAATCGGAGAAGTGTACAGTGAGCTTCTTCCTGCAGATAAGGTTGCGAAGGTAGAACAGCTTTAGAGTCAGAAAATCAGAGAAAGAAAAGCTTGCGTTCGTCGGAGACGGAATCAATGATGCGCCGGTACTGTCGAGAGCAGATATCGGAATTGCCATGGGTGCACTCGGATCAGATGCAGCAATCGAGGCAGCAGACGTTGGATGTCGGAGTTATGGTCATTGCTGTATTGAATGCAATCCGCGCATTATTTGTGAAAAACTTATAAAAAGAAAAGGCTGGTGGGCAGATGGCAAAATTAGAAGAAGGAATGGAAGTATGTGAATCATGTAGAGGTACATGAGAATCTTCTGAAGATCGTAAATGAAAAGATGCCGGAAGAAACGGAATTGTATGATCTTGCAGAGTTGTTCAAGGTATTCGGTGATTCAACGAGAATTAGAATACTGTATGTATTATTTGAGGCAGAAGTGTGCGTATGTGATTTAGCACAGGCTCTCAATATGACACAGTCTGCAATCTCACATCAGCTCAGAATCCTGAAACAGAACAAACTGGTTAAGAGCAGAAGAGAAGGAAAATCCGTGTTCTATTCACTGGCAGACGATCATGTGCGTACGATCGTAGACCAGGGAAGAGAGCATATTGAAGAAGATCTGTAGCATAAGAAGCTTATGTGAAAGAATACAAAGAATTAAAAAAAGAAAATATATAGCATAATGAATTGTTATGAGAAAGCGGGAAACCTGTATCAGATGATAGAAAGTCTATATTCGAATGGAGGTTTGAGTTATGGAACAGAAACAAGAAAAATTTAGTACCATAGGTTACATAGCCGCCGCGTTAGGTATGTGTATTGGTACTGGTAATGTATGGCGATTCCCACGAGTGTGTGCGGCAAACGGTGGTGGAGCATTTATCATAGCATGGACGATTGCAATGCTGGTATTTGCAGTACCGCTCCTTTCCACAGAGATGGCATTCGGTAAAAAGACGAGACTTGGATGTATCGGTACTTTTCGTGATGCAGGTGGAAAGAAATATACATGGATGGGATTCTTTGTAGCAGCAGTATGTTTCTTCCTGATGAGTTATTATTGTGTACTTCAGGGATATTGTTTGAAATACGCAGTTAATTCTGTTTACTTCAGCATTTAAACCGAATCTGTCAACAGAGACGACATCGGCAATGTGGACAGCATTTACAGATTCACAGGCACAGGTTATTTTATTCCATGCGATCGGATTTGCACTTGCATGTTTCATCTTATCAGGGAATTGCAGGTGGAATTGAAAAATTCTGTAAAGTAGCGATACCGGCATTGTTTATCATCCTTGTAGGATTAGCAATTTACGCAGTTACATTAAATGGAGCAAGTCAGGGACTTCAGTATCTCTTTACTGTTAAGAAAGAGTATATTTAAGCCCGAATACATGGATTCAGGCATTCATCCAAGCAGCATGGAGCACCGGAGCCGGATGGGGATTCATTATTACATATGCGAACTACGTAGGAGAAGAGGAAGATGTTCCGACAAGCTGTCTGATCATGGGACTTGGTGATAACCTTGGAGCAATCCTCTCGGCACTGGTAGTTATCCCGGCAATCTGTGCACTTTCAGCTACACCGGAGGCAGCGAATGAAGCACTCAGTCAGGGCAACTTCGGACTTACATTTATTTACATTTATCAGTTATTTACAACAATCCCGGGTGGAAGATTCATTTCCTTTATCTTCTTTTGGATTACTTGCAATTGCAGCAATCACATCACTGTTCTCTATGATCGAAGTTGGAGTAAAATGTGTTGTTGACCTTGGATTGCCGCGGAAGAAAGCAGTTGTCAGTGTCTGCTTCGCAGGATTCTTAGTAGGATGCTTCTCATGCTGGTCACTGGTTAACATTGATAATCAGGACTGGGTATGGGGAATCGGACTTCTGATAAGTGGTGCCTTTATCGCAATCCTGGCATGGAAATATGGTGTGGAAAAATTACGTACACAGGAAGTAAATGCAAAAGGTGCAGATGTACATCTTCCAAGAGCATATTATACCGGATGTATGTATCTGATTCCGGTTTTGGTAGTGATCATGGTGGTTTACTGGTTATTACAGACAAAGAATGGTTCCCGGATACCTGGCTGAATCCGTTTATTATTCAGGATAACACAGGAACTGTATTACTTCAGTTCGGAGTAGTGATCCTTGTAGGTCTTGCACTATCCAAGTTCTTTAATACAAAGACTGCAAGGGGAGCTATGAAAGATAACAAAGCTGCAAAATAATAGAAAGAAGGTATGAACTATGACGATAGATGCAATTATTATGATGGTGATTACACTGGTTGGATATATTGGCGGATTTAGTTATTTCATGATACGTGTATTTAAAAAAAGAAAGAAGTAAATCCAAAGAGTAGGTATCGAACGGAGAATGAATAAGGGATAGTATGGTAAATTAGACGACGTTCTGATTGAAATGAATACATATCGAAAAGGAGCGGAGTCGGGATTTTGTCAGGAGTGACAGGATTCCGGCTCCGCCCTTTTTATGCATGTGTATTAGATGTTAAGTGCAGCATGGTATCCATCTTTATTAAAGCCGGGAAATATTGTTCATATCCCCGGCTGATTCATTTTTTAATACCATCTCGTCATAGGAAGATCATTATTAATTCCCTTTGTCATTAAAATCTGATGGATATCAATAATTCCGTTATGGAAGGTGGCGGCACATGCAGAGAGGTATATCCCACATCCTTAAGAAACGTTCATCAAACATTGTATGTGCTTCTTCAATATGATCTTTGAAGTTTTCTCCCAAAGAGAGAAGCGTACGGTTATAGTGAAGACGTAAGTCCTCGATATCCTGGGTATGGAAGTTATCTTCTGCCATGCAGTTCATGACTTCACGAAGACTGGGAACAGATCCGCCCGGGAAGATGTATTTCTTGATCCATGGATCACCAGGATGCTCTTTTAATGCACTGATGAAGTGGAGCAGGAACAGACCGCCGTCTTTCATGACCTTGCTGACACAGTCTAAGTATAACTGATAATTCTCACGGCCGACATGTTCGAGCATACCGACGCTGACAACGCGGTCATACATCTTGCCGTCAGAAGGAAGATCACGGTAGTCCATTAGCCTGACTTCCAGATAGTCGGACAATCCTTCCTCTTTGATACGTTTCTGGCATTCTTTGTATTGTTCTTCACTTAAGGTGATGCCGGTACCTTTAATTTTATATTTCTTAGCAGCTTCAATCAGAAGGAATCCCCAGCCGCATCCGATATCAAGAAGAGTCATACCTTCTTTCAGATATAACTTTTCAAGAATGTAATCAACTTTATTCTTCTGCGCCTGATACAGGCTATCATCTTCATGTTTGAAATATCCGCAGGAATAACTCATTGTTTCATCGAGCCAGAGTTTGTAAAGTTTCCGATATCGTAATGACTGCTGACTTCTTTTTCTGGTTTTTCTTTGATGAAGATGGGAACATGATAGATTTCAAATGATGTTCATCAGTTGAAAATTTACCCATCTGACCAAGAAAGTTATCAGTGCCTGATAAAGGTTTCCCTCAATATCAAGATCACCATCCATGTAAGCTTCGCCAAGTGCAAGAGAAGTACTGGTGACCAGATCCTTTAATGGGATGACCTTTTTTTTTGAAATTTACGGTAAATGTAGGTGCGCCTTCGCCGATCAGATGTTCGTGTCCATTAATTTTGACCAGGAAACCGGTGTTCATCGTTTTTGGCCTCTTCCATCAGTGCTTGAAGGAAATCATGTGGCCATGGGCCTTATACAAATGCTGCTTACAATAATAATAATGGTTATTAATCAGCATTTCTTTATAAGTGGCTTTAAGGGATTGTTACATCGTTCACCTAATATGGACACACTTGTTGCGCTTGGTTCAGGAGCAGCATTTGTGTGGAGTACATATGCACTTTTTGCCATGACAGACTGTCAGGTGAGAGGTGATATGGCAGGTGTAATGCACTATATGGATGAATTCTATTTTGAGTCAGCGGCTATGATTCTTACACTTATAACAGTAGGAAAAATGCTTGAAGCCCGCTCAAAGGGAAAGACGACCGATGCATTAAAGAGTCTTATGAAGCTTGCTGCCAAGACGGCAGTACTTTATGCAGATGGGCAGGAAACATGCGTCCCTGTTGAACAGGTTATGACAGGAGATGTATTTGTTGTAAGACCAGGTGAGAATATACCTGTAGATGGTGTCGTCATTGAAGGAAACACCGCAGTTAATGAATCAGCACTTACAGGAGAGAGCATTCCTGTTGATAAACAGGAGGGAGATCAGGTAAGTGCAGCAACACTTAATACATCAGGATATATAAAATGCAGGGCAACAAGAGTTGGAGAAGATACAACACTTTCCCAAATAATACAGATGGTAAGTGATGCGGCTGCAACTAAAGCACCTATTGCAAAGATTGCTGATAAAGTTTCAGGTGTATTTGTGCCTGCGGTAATAATAATAGCAGTTATAACAATAGTAGTATGGCTGTTATGTGGCAAGGACTTAGGATTTGCACTTGCGAGAGGAATCTCAGTGCTTGTAATAAGCTGTCCTTGTGCGTTAGGGCTTGCAACTCCGGTTGCAATTATGGTTGGTAACGGAGTCGGAGCAAAGAACGGAATTATGTTCAAGTTTCGCAAGAGACAGAAAGATGCAGATTGTTGGCTGGGTACATTACAACAGAGCCGAAAGTGACAGATATCATTCCGGCAGCTTATTAAAATATGCGTATGCATTGGAGAATAAGAGTGAACATCCACTGGCAAGAGCAATCTTGAAAAAAAAGCAAAATCCAGGAAAATGCCGGTATCGAAGAAGTTACGATAAAATTCCAGGCTCTTCCTGGGAATGGCAGTTGACAGCCATACTGGATGGTCATACATTATATGGAGGGAATCATACCTTTATCAGCAGCAAGGTATCCGTTGACGGAGATATCCGGAAGAAGGCAGAGAAATTAGCCGAAGAAGAAAACACCATTATTCTTCGGAAATGAAGAACGTTTATCAGGTAATTGCAGTGGCGGATGTCATCAAAGAAGACAGCCCGCAGGCAATCAAAGAATTGCAGAACATGGGAATCCATGTAGTCATGCTGACCGGAGATAACGAACGTACTGCAAAAGCCATCGGGCAGCAGGCCGGAGTTGATGAAGTGATTGCAGGAGTACTTCCTGAAGGAAAAGAGCAGGTGATCCGTAAGCTGAAAGAAAAAAGGAAAAGTTGCGATGGTCGGAGACGATGGATCAATGATGCACCTGCACTTACAAGAGCTGATATAGGTATTGCAATAGGCGCCGGTACAGATGTTGCAATAGATGCGGCAGATGTCGTGCTGATGAAGAGCCGGTTAAGCGATGTTCCGGCAGCAATCCGTATGAGCCGTGCGACACTCCGTAATATTCACGAGAATCTGTTCTGGGCATTCTTCTATAATATTATCGGAATCCCGCTTGCGGCTGGTGTGTGGTATCCGCTGTTCGGATGGAAATTAAATCCGATGTTCGGTGCGGCAGCCATGAGCTTATCCAGCTTCTGTGTAGTATCGAACGCATTGAGACTGAATCTTTTTCAAGATGTATGATGCATCAAAAGATAAAAAATTAAAAGCCAAAAAAGAAAAAAAGAGATCCAAGAAGGAGGACAAGACAATGAAAAAATAATGCATATTGAGGGTATGATGTGTGGACACTGTGAGGCAGCTGTAAAGAAAGCACTGGAAGCACTTCCACAGGTAGATGAAGCGGTTGTAAGCCATGAGGCAGGAACAGCAGAGCTGACATTAAATGCAGAGATCGCAGATGATGTGCTGAAGAAGACAGTAGAAGACAAGGATTATACGGTGACATCTGTGGAATAATCTATGATTTCATATATACAGGGTATACTTTTTAGTTGAAGCATCCAAAGAACACTGCTATACTTAATTATAAGTATCATAACGAGGAAGGAACGAAAGTTAATGAGAAAGAGTGGAATGTTAATGCCGGTCTCTGCACTTCCGGGGGCATATGGAATCGGATGTTTTTCAAAAGAAGCGTATGAATTTGTAGATATATTAAAAGAAGCAGGACAGAAATTGTGGCAGATCCTGCCGCTTGGACAGACGGGATACGGCGATTCACCGTATCAGTCTTTTTCAACATTTGCGGGTAATCCGTATTTTATCGATCTGGAGACGCTGATCGAGGATGAACTTCTGACGAAAGAAGAGTGTGACCAGGCAGATTTCGGAGAGAATGAAGAAGAAATCGATTATGAAAAAATATATCATGCAAGATTTAAAGTATTAAAGCATGCATATAAAAGAGCCAAAAGAACGGATTGATGGAAAGTAAGGCATACCGTACTTATCTGGAAGAAGAAAAAGCATGGCTTGCGGATTATGCATTGTATATGGCAGTGAAAGATTCATTTGACGGAAAAAGCTGGGATCAGTGGGAGGAAGACATCAGGCTGCGTAAGCCAGGAAGCAATTGCGGCATATCAGGAACAATTAAGTGCAGAGATTGATTTTTATGAATTTCTGCAGTATCTGTTCGCCGGACAGTGGGCCGGACTGAAAACATATGCCAACGAAAAAGGCATTCAGATCATCGGAGATATCCCGATCTATGTAGCTATGGACAGTGCGGATACCTGGGCGAATCCGAAGCTGTTCCAGTTAGATGAAGAGAATCTGCCGGTTGCGGTAGCGGGATGTCCGCCGGATGCATTTTCGGCAACCGGGCAGCTGTGGGGAATCCATTGTATGCATGGGATTACCATAAGAAGACAGGCTATGACTGGTGGATGAAGCGGGTGGCCTGCTGCTTTAAATTGTATGACATCATCCGTATCGATCATTTCCGTGGGTTTGATGAATATTATGCAATCCCGTATGGAGATGAGACGGCAGAGAATGGTGAATGGATGCCGGGACCGGGCATGGATCTGTTCCTTAAGATGAAGGAAACATTAGGTGACCTTCCGATCATTGCGGAAGATCTGGGATTCCTGACGGATACGGTGAGACAATTGTTAAAAGACAGTGGTTATCCGGGAATGAAAGTACTGGAATTCGCATTTGTGGCAGGAGAGGACAGTGATTATCTTCCACATAATTATGATAAAAACTGTGTAGTCTATACAGGAACCCACGATAACGATACCCTTCAGGGATGGTATCAGACACTTTCGAAGAAGATAAAGAGATGACAAAGGAATATCTGAATAATCCATACACTCCGGATGAAGAAGTGCACTGGGATTTCATAAGTCTGGCGATGAGAAGTGTGGCAGATACGTGTATCATTCCGGTGCAGGATTATCTGGGACTTGGCAATAAGGCAAGAATTAATATGCCGTCTACACTCGGCGGTAACTGGATGTGGAGAATGAAAAAAGGCGCATGTACAGATGAACTGATCAAGAAGATCAGAAAAATGACAGAAGTCTGCGCAAGATAAACATAACAGGAAACAAAAAGAAAACACAATATTCAAACGAAGGATTCACTGAGAAGGGAAGGAAACGTTTTGGATATTGTGTTTTTCTTTTCGTTCTGTATAAGCAAAAAGTTCTGATTTTTCATAAAAAGTATAATTTTTGAATAAAATGTATGATTTTTTCATAACAGATATGATTTTTGGTAAAGAAAAAGTATAAAAAATTATAGAATGAGACTGTAATATGTTAAGATGGTATTAAAAAAAGGTATGAGGTGTACTATGGGGTTGTTAAAACTGGTGATCGTAGATGATGAGCCGATCCTGCTGGAGGGGCCTGGTAAAGACGTATGACTGGAACGGTATGGGATATGAGGTGGTTGGTTTTGCGCAGAGCGGAGAGCAGGCGTTAAAGGTAATACGCGAAAAAAAACCACACGTAGTGCTGACAGACATCAGGATGAAACAGATTTCCGGACTTATGGTAATGGAAGAAATCAAGAAAGAGAACCCGGAATGTCAGTTCGTGGTATTAAGTGCATACAGGGATTTTGAATATGCGAAGAAGGCATGTGATCTGGGGGCATTCGCATATCTTCTGAAGCCGATTGAAGATGAAAAATTACAGGCGACGATGACAGATGTCGGTAAAATCTGTGAGGATCAGATCCGAAATGAGGAGAAGTATGACCGCTGGGAGAGACTTCTGAAAAAGGACGGAGATGGATTTTTGCAGGTTGTCGTGCAAAATATGTCCAGAACCGGCTGCCGGAAGAAAAAGTAGATGAAGTCTTCCATACGTTGCAGGATGTCATGAAGGAAGGAGACCGGTTTATTACAGTATATGTGGATCTTGATCTGGCCTATAAGATTACCAATGAACTGGAATATGAAGCCTCGAGATTTTCCATGGTCAGAATGATTGAAGAAAAGATCGCAGAGAGATTCACATACTGGAAATTCGAAAGTGAAGAAGGACATCGTACATTTATTGTAAAGACGCAGGAGAACACAGCGGTACATGAGCTGAAAGAACTACTTTGGAAGAGGTAAAAAAAGAAGAGAACAGCCCGGTTATTGCAGCAATATCCAAACCATATAAAGGGATCCGCGGAATCAGAAGAAGTTTCGAAGAAGCGCAGAGATTGTTCGCTGTTACAAACGCATCCGGAGCGGGAGTATTTACAATCCCGGAGACTGTTGAAGAAAAAGAGGAAAGCCCATATCCGGCGGAGGCAGAGATGATGGTGGTCAACAGCGTGCGGAATAACGACGCCGTACAGTTAAAGCAGGCATTTGTACATTTTATCTATCAACTGCCACACAGAGAAGAACTGCAATGCCAGTATATGCACAAAATCATGGTAAAGACAGAATTCATGTTAAAAGACAGTTACGGGATGGACGAACCACTGAACCAGCAATTTGAAAATTATTATTCGAATATGAGAAACTTAAAGGCGGCAAAAGCGGTGGATGTCTGTTACAAGATTCTGGGAACTGCTATTGAAAAAAGACTGGAAAATGCAGAGAAGAAAGAGAATAAGGGATCAAAAGAATACATTGCAGCGGCTGTGGCATATATAGATGAACATCTGGATAATGAAGATCTTTCGATTGTATCAGTGGCGACACATGTATATCTGAATCCGGTATATTTTGGACGGGTATTCAAGAATACCTTTCATATGACATTCAAACAATATCTGCTGCAGCGTAGAATGGAGCTGGCAAAGAGACTGCTGGAAGACGGAAGAACCAGCATCGGTAATATCTTCGAGCAGGTCGGAATCAGTAATCCATCCTATTTTTCACATTTGTTTAAAGAATATACAGGACAGCTTCCGAGAGATTACAAAAGGAATATGAAGTATGAAAAAAAAGTAAAATGTCAGGAATCCAGAAAAAGTATCTGAAGTATATGTGTACGCTTCTGATACTGGCACTGGTTCTTTCCACATCTGTGTATGGACTTATGTCAGACGGAATATGACAGATGTGATTGTGGATAAGTATGAATTCATGAATGAGAAGATGGGGATAGCCCTGGATAATCTGTACCGGAAGACGGATGCCGTGACAGCAGAGATCATCCTGGAAAATGATGTGCAGAAGAGTCTGAAGAATAAAGAACTGCAGGAAGTAGAGAAGAATGTACTGAGCAAATATTTTGCATATATAGATCTGAATCATGTCGCTGATTACTGCTACATTGATAATAAAAGAAATGTTTACGAAAAATCCTATTCCCAGATTGGTTATTCGGATTTTCAAAGCAGCGGTCTGCGTGAAAAATGGGGGATGAATATGCGAAGACGCAGTGGATATGGACCCGGGATTACCTGTTTGGTACGGGGGACGAAGCTTTGTTTATCGGAAGATATGTGAATAGTATGGATTACGCACACGAACCTGGAATCGTGTATCTGAAGATGAATCAACAGTTTCTGGAAAGTGTTATGGATAAAGACAGGAAGATTGCAAAAGATGTTGCAGTGGGAATCATAAGTCCGGAAGGAAAGACTTGCATCCGGCAGGAACCGGAAGATCTCAGTATCGAAAAAAGGACAATGAAGAAGATTACGGAACTGACCAGAACGAAAAAATCCGGTGTGATCGTGCGGGGAAAAAAAAGATAGAAGGCGGATTTTACAGGCATACCGGCAGGAAGAGACAGGGATGGTGATCTTTACACTGGTGCCGGATATGGTATTGAATCAGGGAATGACGCAGATATTGATCGTATTACTCACTATCTATGCGGTGATCGCAGTGCTGGCGTTTGTATTAAGTCTTTATGCATTACAGACATTTACCCGGCCGATCAGACAGATCAGTGATGCCATGACAAGTTTTGATGGAAATGATTTTACACATACCATTCAGATCCATACGGACACAGAACTGGATAAGATCGGGCATGCCTATAACGAGATGTTAAAGAATATCGAAGAGTTCCAGAACGAGGTCAAGAATCAGCAGAAAGAACTAAGAATTAGTGAGATGAATACGCTGATCAGCCAGATTAATCCGCATTTTCTCTATAATACCCTGGATACCATCTATATGCTGGCGCGGATCAACGGGGAAGAGAAGACGATGAAGATGATACAGGCACTGTCAAAGTATCTGCGTCTGTCACTGAGCAAAGGCCGTGAGATTGTGACAGTAGAAGACGAGCTGGAAAATGTAAAAAGTTATATGGAGATACAGCAGATCCGCAATGAGAATCTGTTCCGTTATGAGATCGAATGTGCAGAAGAACTCAAAAACAAGGTGGATATTAAAGCTGATCTTACAGCCAATTGTGGAAAATGCAGTCAAATATGGATTTTGTGATATCTTCGAAGGCGGTCTGATAAGGATCAGTGTCACTGAACAGGCAGGACAGCTTACATTCAGTGTCTATAATAACGGAACTCCGATGGAAGAGCAGATGGCGGAGAAGTTAAACGGACTGTCAGAGATACCGGTATCAAAAATGAAAGACAGTTTTGAAGACAAAAAACATGGTTATGGTGTGATAAATATTATTACGCGACTGCGGTTAAAGTATGGGGAGGATGTGAGATTTTTCTATGAATCGGATACAAATGGAACCGTCTGTGTTATCCAGATCCCGGATGACGGGAAAGAAAACAGTGAACAGTAGACGGATTATGGCAGCAGTGATGGTGATCGCCATGCTGACAGCACTGACCGGCTGTGCGGGAAAAGAGGATACACAGACCAGAAAAAGAATAAAGTAGTAGAGATTCCAATGATCCTTACCGTAGATTCCAGTACCGGTAATAAGAATGAAGAGGAAGTGGTGGAGCGGTTCAACAGGGCATACAAAGGGAAGTATCATATAGATGTGGACTGGGTGATGGAGACAGAGGAAGAATACCGGAAGAATCTGAAACGTATGAATGTGACAGATGAATTACCGGCTATTATCACTGATCTGCGTATGCTTCCGTCTTTTTACCAGATGATGATCAAGAAAGGCAGGATTGAGGACCTGACACCTTACATTAACGAAGATCAGGAATGGAAAGATATGATCGAACCGTCAGTAATGGAATCGGTCCGGGAAGAGGATGGAAAGATTTATCTGGGTCCGGTCAGCACGGCGGCATTCGCCTGTTCAGGGGTTTTCTGGAACCAGGAGTTATTTGAACAGGCAGGAATCAGCAGATTTCCTGAGACATGGGAGGAGTTCTGGGAATGTTGTGAGAAACTGAAAGCAGCAGGGATCACGCCGCTTGCCCTGCATACGGAAGGGACGGCATGGGCCGCAATGCTGCTTGCAACAGCAGAAGTAGCAGGAAGTGAAGAAGGTGCGGCATTCATGAAGCAATTATATCCGGATACCTATCAGAATAAACCGGGGCTGGAGATAGCCGGTACATTAAAAAATTATTCCAATATACGACCCAGGATGCATTACATAATGATTTTGACGTAGCTTATGATAATTTCGTGGCAGGAAATGCAGCGATGATACCTAATGGTTACTGGATGATTGATAAGATTCCGGAGGAAATGCAGAAAAAGTATGTTTTTTCTACATTTCCTGAAAATAAACTGATAGGCTCACCGGAGACATTCGGCTGGGAAGTTGTATCAACTTATAGTGAAAAGGTGAAAAAAGGAGCAGTTGAGTTCCTCAAATTCAGAACGAAATTGAATAAAGAACAGAAAGAAGAATTGCTGAACAGCAGGACAAGACAGGAAGGAACGCTGTTGGATGATTATCTGAAGGCTTATACGGGAAATCCACAGATTGTACCGAATTATCAGGTGAAGTGGAATTCACTGCTGCAGGAGGATATACTGGGAGAATGTCTGGCGGAACTGGTACAGGGAAAGATAACGGAGCAGGAATTCACGCAGGCAGAAGACGAAAGCATCCGGCAGTTTGAAGAAGAACAATAGATATGTTTTTTTGTATATCAGGTTGTTTTATTGATACAGGGTTTGAGCGCATTTCTGTTAATATAATGACAACAAGAGAAACGAAGGTTTCAAAAAAAAGAAAGGCGAGGGAAATGAATTATGAAAATGCGTAAAGTTGTATCAGCAATGCTGGTAGCAGCCATGGCAACAGGAATGGTTGCAGGATGTGGAAGCTCTTCTGACAGCAAGTCAGACAAGAAAGACGCAAAAGGAAAAGTATACTACTTAAACTTCAAACCAGAACAGGATGAGCAGTGGCAGGATCTGGCAAAAGAGTATACAAAAGAAACAGGAGTGGATGTAACAGTACTTACAGCAGCATCCGGAGAATACGAAAAGACATTAAAATCTGAGATGGCTAAGAGCAATGCACCGACACTGTTCCAGGTAAACGGACCGGTTGGACTTGCAAGCTGGAAAGATTATTGCTACGATCTGAAAGATTCTGATGTTGCAAAACAGCTGACAAGTGATGATTTTGCACTGATGGACGGCGATAAGATGTCAGGAATCGCATACGTAGTAGAAAGCTATGGAATCATTTACAACAAAGAACTGTTAAAGAAAGCAGGATACTCAGCTGATGATATCACTAACTTTGACAGCTTCAAGAAAGTTGTAGAAGATATCACAGCAAATAAGGACAAACTTGGATTCTCAGCATTTACATCCGCTGGTATGGACGGATCATCTGACTGGAGATTCAAAACTCATCTGGCAAACCTTCCAATCCACTATGAGTATAAAGAAGACGGTATTGATAATACAGATGCAATCAAAGGTACATACCTTGACAACTACCGTCAGATCTGGGATCTGTACATCAACAACGCTACCTGCAAACCAACAGAACTTTCACAAAGACAGCTGACGATGCAACAGCAGATTTCGTAACAGGTGATGCAGTATTCTATCAGAACGGTACATGGGAATACAACAACATCAAAGATATCGGTGATGATAATCTTGGAATTCTTCCTATCTACATTGGTGTAGACGGAGAGGAGAATCAGGGAATCTGTACTGGTACAGAGAACTACTGGTGTGTAAACTCCAAAGCTTCAAAAGATGACATTCAGGCAACACTTGATTTCATGAACTGGTGTGTAACATCTGATGATGGTGTAAAGGCAATGTGCAAAGACATGGGATTCACAATTCCATTTAAGAAAACATGAAATCAGACAACGTACTTGTTAACGAAGCAAACAAATATACAGAAGACGGAAAGACTCCTGTATCTTGGAACTTCTCAACAATGCCGTCAGAAGAGTGGAAGAACGGAGTAGGTTCTGCACTGACAAGTTATGCAGCAGATCCGACAGATGCAAACTGGGCAAAAGTTACAACAGCTTTCGTTGACGGATGGGCAAAAGAAGCTGCAGCAGCAAAATAAAAATGTAACAATCAAAATAGTTATATGAAGTGAGTAGTGGCGGGCGGTTGCAAGAAACACCCGCCACTTTTACGAAAAAGTGCAGGGAAATGAAGCGGAGATTCTCTGCATGGAAGGAGGAATTTATTATGGAAAAATCCATCAAACGTTATATGCCGATTTTCGTGCTTCCAACGTTTTTTGCATTTATTCTTGGCTTTATCGTTCCTTTTATTATGGGAATCTGGCTTTCATTTTGTAAATTTACAACCGTAACAGACGCGAAATTCGTAGGATTTTCAAATTACATAGAAGCTCTGAAAGATACGGCATTCCGTCATTCATTTTGGTATACGGTACTGTTCGCAATTGCATCTCTTCTGATCATTAACATCATAGCATTTGCACTTGCAATGGCACTGACAAAAGAAATGCACGGAACAAATGTCTTCCGTACGATCTTCTTCATGCCGAACCTGATCGGTGGTATTGTACTTGGTTATATCTGGCAGCTGATCTTTAACGGAGTCCTTTCCAGATATGGTACCGCGCTTGCTCTGAATGAGTGGTATGGATTCTGGGGATTGATCATTCTGGTTAGCTGGCAGCAGATCGGTTATATGATGATCATCTATATTGCGGGTCTTCAGTCTATTCCTGGAGATATCATTGAAGCAGCAGAGATTGACGGAGCAAATAAGATCCAGACATTATTCAAGGTAACAATCCCGATGATGATGCCATCGATCACGATCTGTATGTTCCTGTCAATTACAAACGGATTCAAGTTATTCGATCAGAACCTGTCCCTGACAGCCGGTGAACCATCTAAGATGTCTGAGATGATGGCGCTTAATATCTTCAATACGTTCTACGGACGTACCGGATGGGAAGGAGTCGGACAGGCGAAGGCAGTCATCTTCTTTGCAATCGTAGTTGTGATCGGTATGATCCAGTTACGTGCAACACGTTCTAAGGAGGTACAGCAGTAATGAAGAAAAAGACAAGTAAATTAAGCTGGTTTGGAACAGGTGCATTTACGATCGTCGGTATTGTATATATCATGCCGATCCTGATCGTGCTGATCAACTCATTTAAAAATAAAGTATTTATCAACAAAGAACCATTCAAACTCCCGACAAAGCAGACATGGGTAGGAATCGATAACTTCCTGTCCGCAATTGACAAATATGAACTGCTGAGTGCAGTCGGCTGGACTGTATTTATCACAGTTTGTTCCGTACTTGTGATCCTTGTATGTACTTCTATGTGTGCATGGTATATTACAAGAGTAAACAGTAAGTTTACAAAACTGTTATATTTACTCTGCGTATTTTCCATGGTTGTTCCGTTCCAGATGGTTATGTTCACCTTATCGCTGGTAGCTGACCGTACCGGTCTTCGTACACCTTGGGGAATCATCATCATTTACCTCGGATTTGGTGCAGGTCTTGCAGTATTCATGTTCTGCGGATTTGTAAAATCCATTCCACTGGAAATTGAGGAAGCAGCAATGATCGACGGATGTACACCACTTCGAACCTTTTTCTCCGTTGTACTTCCGATCATGAAGCCGACATACATTTCCGTAGGAATCCTGGAGACGATGTGGATCTGGAACGACTTCCTGCTTCCATACCTGGTACTGGATCTGAATAAGTATAAGACAATCTCAATTGCGATCCAGTATATGAAGGGAAGTTACGGCCGTGTAGATATGGGTGCTGTTATGGCAGCCCTGATCCTTGCGGTAATTCCGGTAGTCATCTTCTATCTGGCTTGTCAGAAGCACATCATCAAGGGTGTTGCAGCTGGAGCTGTAAAAGGCTAGTTGGACCTGAATAAAAATAAATAATAAATAAAGTCTTCCTGTGCTGATTGCGAATGCACTGGAAGACTTTATTTATTTTTATTTCGTGTGTATCGAATGGGAAGAGGTAATGACAATAAATAGATATTTATTACAAATATGTGATATAATATTCAAAGAATACAAAAGTCAGCAGAGGGAAACATGATTCAAATATACATATGTGAAGACGAAAAAATACAATTAGAATTCTGGAAAAGAACCATAGAAGACTATATAAAATCCGCAAAGATAATGGCAGAAATTGTCTCGGCACGCCAGAATCCACAGGACATCCTGAACGATATAGAACAATGCGATAATTCACAGCGTCTGTTTTTTCATAGATATCCAGATGCCGGAATATGACATGAATGGACTGGAACTGGCAAGGCGGCTAAGAGACAAGAATAATGATTATTATCTGGTGTTCATTACCGCTAAAGATGATCTGGCATATAAGGTCTTCGAATACCAGTTGGATGTGCTGGATTATATAATGAAAAAACCAAAATACTATCTGGAAAATGCAGATATGGCTCCTCTTACAGAACGTTTAAAGCGGATTTTTTATAAGATCAACCAGGATCAGAAGGAAACAGAGCAAAAGAAAATACAGCTTGGTTCAGGTAGCAGAAAATATAACATAGCAATAGAAGATATCATATATGTGCAGGCAGTCAAGGGGTACACATCTGGTAGAAATTAATATTGCATGTAAGAAAATCCAGGTAAGACAGACATTGAAAGAGATAGCTGAGCAGATAGATATGGAAGAATTCCTGTTCGTAAATAAATCCTGCATGGTGCAAAAGAGGATGATATTGTCTGTTGATAAGAAGAACAGAAGGGTAAATCTGACCGGTGGATATCAGGTAGAAGTTGCGGTGCGTGAAATGAAGAAAGTCTGTATAGAAGCAGAAAGGCTGGGAATAAGAAATGCGGTTCATATATGATTTGTTATCGGCAATTATTATTGTAATGAGTGTTACAGGACTTCTTGTAGATCAAATAAAGAAATATCAGTATATTGTATTATTGGTTTACATAATGGTTATGGTTGAATTGAGTTCGATTACTGGTTTGGGACAGATTGTCGGCTTGGTAATGGCACCGGTTTTATTCTTGATATTAGCATTTTTTATAAAAAACAGAAAAATATGGAACTTGTGTCTGGGATGTGGGGATATTTATTGAATATTACGTTTAATAATCTTGTAATATATGTAGTAAGCCAAATTGGAAAAGTATCAGCTTTAACGATGTCGGAGAAGTATTGGTTACAATTTTCAGTGGGATATGTGGTGCTTCTGGGAATTGTGTTATACATAATTAGAGAATGTCTGATACGGAAAAGAGATAAAGCAATAGAAGAAACGTCCGAATGATAACAAGAGGATTGTTCATCAATTTGATACTTTTTATGATTGTATTTATAATAAATGTATCTATGGGAGAACAAATCGGTTATTCTGTTCAGGGATAAAATTCAATATCACACTATTTGCAATCTGTCTGATGATAAGTTCGATTCTTTTTTTTGTAGTATGTATTAAGACTGTAAAGAAGGAAGAAGAACAGAAAGCAGAAGAAAAACAGTTAAAAATATTAGAAGCATATATAAAAAATCTGGAACAGCTAAATGAAAAAACAAGTGCATTCCGGCATGATTATAAAAACATCTTGTCAGGTTTATCCGGCTTTCTAAAAAGAAGGCAAAACAGAAGAAATGACCGCTTATCTGTCAGAAATCATACATGCAACAGAAAAGATCAGTGAGGGCCAGGATCTGGCATGGAAAGAATTAAGATATGTATATCCACTAGAGTTAAAAGGGTTTTTATACGAAAAAATATTATCTGCATATGCACAGAAAATTCGGATGCAGATACAGGTCGATGAAAAATTGGATTTCAAATGCAGTTATATGAAGGATGTCATTCGAATACTTGGAATATTTATCGATAATGCGATAGAGGAAACTAGGAATATAGAAAATGGTTATATCATTATCGTTGCTATGAATACAGAACAGGGATGCCTTTTTTCTATAGCTAATAATTATAAGAAAAAACCAGCCCTGTCACTGATGCAGCAACAGGGCTATACGACAAAAGGAGAAAACCATGGCATGGGATTGTATTGGGCAGAAGAGATGATAAAGAAGCACGAAGTTATACATAATGTAAATATTACTGATGCGGAAGTTGTGCAGGAAATAGAGATTATAAAAAGAATAAATGCAAAGAAAGCAGCTGTGGAGAGGTAGCTGTTTTTTTTATATGAACGTTCATGCCAGAATGTGATACGTTGAGGACAAATACCTTTATTAAAAAACAAAAAAAGTGATATGATGTCAATATAAACAAAAAAGTGGTGATGAATTATAAAAAAATATCAAAATGCATAATTGCGTATGCAGATAAAAGAAGAAAATATACCGTGGAAGAAAAGATGGTTTTGCAATATGGAACGGAATTGCTTTTAGATTCAGTAATTAAAATAATATTATACTTAGTCTTGGGGGCATATTAGGAAAAACAAAGGGAAACTCTTTTTTGCATTGCTTACATGGTGTGTTATACGA
>VOFB01004491.1_pt1 | contig 25933 bp, 36 predicted proteins | sample 5384141 | NCBI WGS metagenome assembly VOFB01 (sample SAMN12384721, study PRJNA508395) | human gut metagenome | isolation source: healthy gut A | host: Homo sapiens | reverse complement strand
CCGATACGTCCACCATCATTGTGCCTTGCGATCCCTTTTCCTTCCGGTCCTAACAATTCTCTTTTCGGGATTCTGCAGTCTTCGAAGATCAGCTCATAAGTAGATGATCCACGGATACCCATCTTCTTTTCTTTTGTACCGAATGAGAATCCAGGAGCTCCCTTCTCAACGATGAATGCGGAGAAGTTTTTCTTCTTTCTGCCTCTCTTATCCTCTGTGATGCTTGTGATTGCGATTACGATGTAAACGTCTGCAACTTTACCGTTGGTAATGAAACATTTAGATCCGTTTAATACCCACTCGTCACCATCTAATACAGCTTTTGTCTGGCACCCTGTGCGTCAGTACCAGCGCCTGGCTCTGTTAATGCCAAAATGCACCTAAGCTTCTCGCCCGTTTGCAAGTGGTACTACATATTTCTGCTTCTGCTCTTCGGTACCGAATGTCATGATTGGATCGATGCAAAGAGATGTATGTGCAGATACGATAACACCGGTGGTTGCGCAAACTTTAGATAACTCTTCAACGCATGTAATATATGTAAGAGGATCACAACCCTGTCCACCATATTCTTTCGGTACCGGGATTCCCATGAATCCATATTTTGCCATTTTTTGCAACTGTCTCTGCCGGGAACTGTTCTGTCTCATCAGTTTCCTGTGCAAGCGGTTTTACTTCGTTTTCAGCGAATTCCTCTGAATCAGGGAACGCGCCATTTCATGTTTCTTGTCTAAAGTGAAATCCATGATTTTAACACTCCTTAATTATGATTTATTTTTATTTATACTTTTCTTACTGAGCGTCAACTGGTGTTTTTGTGCGGTCTGCATTGTAGATGTAGAATCCCTTACCACTCTTTGCTCCAAGGTTACCACCACGAACCATTTTGCGGATGAGTGGGCATGCACGGTACTTGCTGTCACCAGTCTCGTTGTAAAGTACATCCATAATAGCAAGGCAGATATCAAGACCAATGAAATCTCCTAACTCTAATGGTCCCATTGGATGGTTAGCACCAAGCTTCATAGCTGCGTCGATACCAGCGATGTCGGATACACCTTCCATCTTGATGAATGCAGCTTCGTTGATCATTGGGATTAAGATACGGTTTACTACGAAACCAGCAGCTTCGTTAACCTGTACCGGAGTCTTTCCGATTTCTACAGCGATCTTCTTAATAGCGGAAACAGTTTCATCAGGAGTATTCACACCAGCGATAACTTCGATTAGTTTCATACGGTCAGCAGGATTGAAGAAATGCATACCGATCATTGGACGGTTTAAGTCCGTTTCCAATCTCTGTGATAGAAAGGGAAGAAGTGTTGGAAGCGAAGATACAATCTGGCTTGGCAATCTCGTCTAACTCAGCAAATGTAGTCTTCTTTACATTCCCCATATCCTCGAAAGCAGCCTCAACGATCAGGTCACAGTCCTTGCAAAGGTCTTCCTTTAAACCTGGGGTAATCTTTGCGAGAATGCCGTCTACTGCTTCCTGTGTCATTTTCTCTTTTGCAACAAGTCTTGCATATCCTTTTGCAATCTTGTCCTTTCCGCCGTCAGCCCACTCCTGCTTGATGTCGCAGAGTGCTACTTCATATCCGTCAACCTGGGCGAATGCTTTTGCGATACCCTGGCCCATTGTACCAGCGCCGATAACTCCTACTTTCATTGTAGTTCCTCCTAAATAATAAATATATTCACATTTCTAAGGGGATGCAGCGCACCCCCGTTCTATGTATCTTATCTGGCAAAAATTAGTATTTATCTCAACGATTGTAGAGCATCCCATACCACCGCCGATGCAAAGTGTAGCAAGACCTCTCTTAGCGTCTCTCTTCTGCATCTCATGCAGTAATGTAACAAGGATACGGCATCCGGAAGCACCTACCGGGTGTCCTAATGCGATTGCACCACCGTTTACGTTTACCTTGCTCATATCGAACTTTAAGTCTCTTGCAACTGCGATAGACTGGGCAGCAAATGCCTCGTTAGCCTCGATCAGATCGAAATCATCGATAGAAAGACCGGTCTTTGCAAGAACTTTCTTTGTAGAAGCAACAGGACCAACACCCATGATCTCCGGCTCAACTCCGCCAAGAGCTCCAGCTACCCATGTAGCCATTGGTGTAACACCAAGCTCCTTAGCCTTCTCTTCGCTCATAACAACGATTGCTGCAGCACCATCGTTGATTCCGGAAGCGTTACCAGCTGTAACAAGTCCACCCTCTTTACCAGAGCAACAGCGTAACTTGGAAAGAGACTCAGCAGTTGTTCCAGGACGAGGTCCCTCATCCTTTACGAAATCAACCATTTCCTTCTTAACCTTTACAGGTACCGGAACGATCTCATCATCAAACTTGCCGGCTGCGATAGCTGCCTCGCACTTCTGCTGGCTGTTTGCAGAGAACTCATCAAGTTCTTCTCTTGTAATACCGTACTTGTCACATACGTTCTCTGCAGTGATCATCATATGGTAGTGGTTGAATGCATCTGTTAATGCATCGTTAACCATTGTATCGATAATTGTTGCATTGTTCATTCTGTATCCGAAACGAGCCTTTGTCATAGCGTAAGGAGCCATAGACATGTTCTCCATACCACCGGCTACAACGATATCAGCCTCACCAGCCATGATCATTGTTGCAGCATCGTTTACACACTTAAGACCGGATCCACAAACAACGTTGATTGTGATTGCCGGAACTTCGATCGGTAAACCAGCCTTGATGGAAGCCTGACGAGCTACGTTCTGTCCCTGAGCTGCCTGGATTACACAACCCACTCCAGACGGTATGCAAGACGACCGCTGGCAACCGGAGAGAACTGCCCTCCCTGATAAATCACACCGGAAACCGTATTCGGAAAATAGGAGCTTCTGACACGGTTCATGATCACGCTGCCCACCGCAAGTTTTCCATCATATGGCTCGCCCCATGCCTCACACTGATGATGGCAGCTAACAGATACGCATCGCTCTGTGCCGGTGCGTATGTCACATTCGACCTGTTTTCCTGTTCCTGCTTTTGATGGCTGCAAGGCGCGCAGCATCCTCTTTTGCCTTCTGTATCTCAAGCTGCTTTTCGTATTCGATCATTTTCTCGATCTTTGCATCGATCGATTCCACATCGGACTGTGCATCTTCAATTTTCTCGCTGGATTCCTGTATCTTCTTCTGCGTATCCTCGATCAGGCTGTTGACTTTTTCCTGCTCTTTCTGTTTTTCCTGCTGTAATACAGTCAGTTCTTCCTTCTGCTCCTCGAGTTCCTTTTTCTGTTTTTGATCTGTCCGTGAGCTCTGATATGCCGTAAGCATATTTCTGTCATACTGATTGATTGCACTTGTATATTCCGCCTGATTTAAAAATTCTGCGATGGAGGACACATGAATAAGCATGTCCCATACAGACTGATTGCCATTTTCATAAATATACTGAATGCGCACTTTCATATCTTCATACTGTTCTGCAGATCGTTCCTCGGAACGTTTCAGATCTTCCGCCGCCGTATTGATCTCGTCCTCTTTCTGCGCTGCCTGCTGCTCTAACTGGTTCATATCAGAAGTGATCGTATTTAACCGTCCGTTCAGTCCGCTAAGGTCGCCTCCAATCCCTGTTTTTCATTGGTCAGGCTGTCCACCTGATCTTTCGCATCTTCTTTCTGTTTCTTAAGGTCTGTGATCTGGTCTTTTGCCTTATCAATATCTTTCTGTGTCGTTCCTGCATGGACAGTTGCCGTAACAAGTATGCAGCCGGTCAGTATTCCTCCCAGGATTCTTCTCAAAAAATTGTGTCTCATGCTGTTCCTTTCGGCTGAACAGTAAGCTTTCTGCTACTGTTGTATTTTTCGTTCATTGTATTTCTTCTATTAATATGGTATTATAGCATGTAAAGCACAATATGAATATTAATTTTTTCACATACCATTATTGGGGGAATATTCAGGCATCTGATGTCTGGATATGGTATAAAAAGAGCCTGATAATCATCACAGGGAGGATTTACCTATGCAATTTGTAAAACAGCAGATTTAAAACCCGGCATGAGACTTGCAAAACCAATCTACAATAAGATGGGTGTTCTTCTTTATGAAAGAGACACACTTTTAACCATGCAGGGTATTAACAGTATCGAAAATTTTGGTCTGATCGGTATTTTTATTCTTGAGCCGGCAGAGCCGGTACCGCCTCTTTCCAGAGAGGATCTTGAATTCGAACAGTTCCAGACTATATATGTTTTAAATTAAAAGAAAATATGGATCGTCTGCAGGCCAATCAGGCACCTGTTTCGCTGAGCGATCTCGTCAGAGACATCCAGACACATTACGGCAGTCTTGATCACAAATTAAATTTTGCACAAAACCTGCGAAGTTCTGCAGATTTTGTTTACAAACATTCCATCAGTGTCGGCATTCTCTGTGCGATGATCACAAATCAGATGCATCTGCCTGCTGAACAGACAGCCCTTATCACAGCTGCGCTTCTCTACGATTTTGGTTATCTGTATGTACCACAGACAGTGTTAGACAAAGGGATGACCTTACAACAGCAGATAAGGATTTTATCCAGCTCAACTTAGAGCGCGGTTATGAAACACTCCGCCCGGACCGTGGTGATTATAAATTCCCGGTACATACGCTTGATATTATCCAGCAGATCATTTTTAAAAACAGCCGTACTTTAAAGTCAAAGAACCGGCAGACAATATCCGTCTTCTCGTCGATATTTTAGCAGTAGCGGACGAATTTGACCATCTGACCGCAATGAACATTAACAAACCAGTCCATAACATTTGGTGACTCTGGGTAATCTTATTGACACGCAGTGCATCTACACCATGCTCCTGTAAATATTTTGCGGTACTTCTGGTTGCATAAATCTTGTAGCCTAAGGCTGCAAAACGTTTTGCTACGCCGACTGCTTCCGGCTTGTCCGCATCTTTTACCGTCATAATCATCTGCTTATATTTCGGAAGCTGAACGCCTGCTCCTAAGAAAGCTTTGTATAAAGCTTCATCAAAGGTCTTGGCAATTCCTAAGCATTCTCCGGTGGACTTCATTTCCGGTCCAAGGCTGATTTCTGCTCCACGCAGTTTCTCGAAGGAGAATACCGGCATCTTGATTGCGATATAATCTGCGGTTGGTGCAAGTCCCGGTGTGTAACCCATTCCCTTGATGGTATTTCCAATGATAACCTTGGTTGCCAGGTCTACGATTGGAATACCGGTAACTTTACTGATATATGGTACCGTTCTTGAAGAACGTGGATTTACTTCGATGACATATACCTGCTCGTCCATTACGATAAACTGGATGTTAATCAGTCCTACTACATGTAATGCCTGTGCTAAACGCTTGGTATATTCTACCAGCATTTCTCTTACTTCATCACTGATAGTCGGTGCCGGATATACGGAAATACTGTCTCCGGAATGTACTCCGGTACGCTCGATATGCTCCATGATACCTGGAATTAAAATATCTGTACCATCGCATACGGCATCTACTTCGATTTCCTTACCCATCAGGTATTTATCAACCAGAATCGGGTGATCCTGAGCAATACGGTTGATGATTCCGATAAATTCTTCAATCTCTTCATCATTGTATGCAATCTTCATACCCTGTCCGCCCAATACATAGGAAGGACGAACCAGTACCGGGTAACCCAGACGGTGTGCAACTTCTTTGGCTTCTTCTGCGGTAAATACAGTTCCTCCTGCTGCTCTTGGGATTCCGGTCTTCTCTAAGATTTCATCAAAGAGCTCTCTGTCCTCGGCAGCATCTACATCTTCTGCCTTGGTTCCAAGAATCTTAACACCCATCTTCATTAAGCTCTCGGTTAACTTGATCGCGGTCTGTCCACCAAACTGAACGACTGCACCATCCGGTTTTTCTAGATTTACGATGTTCTCCACATCTTCCGGTGTTAAAGGTTCGAAATAAAGTTTGTCTGCGATATCAAAGTCAGTGCTAACGGTCTCCGGGTTGTTGTTGATGATGACGGTCTCCCAGCCCTCTTTTGCGAATGCCCAGGTACAATGTACGGAGCAGAAATCAAACTCGATACCCTGTCCGATACGGATCGGGCCAGAACCAAGTACGAGGACTTTCTTTCTGTGGATTGTCTCGACAGCTTCGTTTTCGCCTCCGTATACGGAATAGTAGTACGGTGTGGTTGCCGCGAACTCAGCCGCACAGGTATCTACCATCTTGAATGCTGCCACGATACCATTCTCATAACGCATGTCATGGAATTTCTTTTTCCGTCTTTCCGGTCAGATCTGCGATGACGTTTATCCGGGAACTCGATGCGTTTTGCTTCTTTTAACAGCTCTACGGTAAGTGGCTCTTTCTTTAAATCCTGCTTCCATCTCTACCAGGATGGCAAGCTTATCGATAAACCAGCGGTCAATCTTTGTGATTGCATGGATGGCATCATAATCAACGCCTCTGCGGAGTGCCTCTGCGATGACCCAGATCCTGCGGTCATCTACTACATGTAACTGTCCTGTAAGTTCCTCATCAGAAAGGTGCTGAAAATCATAGGACATCAGGCTGTCTACGTGCTGTTCAAGAGAACGGATGGCTTTCATAAGAGCACCCTCGAAGTTATGGCAGATACTCATAACCTCACCTGTTGCCTTCATCTGTGTAGTCAGTGTTCTCTTTGCCGTAATAAATTTATCAAACGGAAGTCTCGGTATCTTTACGACACAATAATCAAGCATCGGCTCGAAACTTGCATAAGTTTTTCCTGTAATGGCATTCGGGATTTCATCCAGAGTATATCCAATCGCGATCTTCGCTGCCACCTTGGCAATCGGATAACCAGTAGCCTTACTAGCCAGTGCGGAAGAACGGCTTACTCGCGGATTTAACCTCGATGACACAGTATTCGAAGCTTTCCGGGTTCAGGGCGTACTGTACGTTGCATCCGCCGGTGATGTTCAGCTCGCTGATGATGTTCAGTGCTGATGTACGAAGCATCTGATATTCTTTGTCGCCCAGTGTCTGAGATGGAGCAACTACGATAGAGTCACCTGTATGTACACCAACCGGGTCAATGTTTTCCATGTTGCATACAGTAATACAGTTTCCTACATTGTCACGCATTACTTCGTATTCGATTTCTTTCCATCCTGCGATACAACGTTCTACCAGCACTTCTCCGACACGGCTCAGACGAAGTCCGTTGGATAAGATGTCGATAAGCTCTGTCTCATTATGTGCGATTCCGCCACCGCTTCCTCCTAAGGTATAAGCAGGACGAAGTACAACCGGGTAGCCGATGGTATTGGTAAATTTGATACCGTCCTCTACATTGTGTACCACCTGGGATGCTGCACATGGCTCACCGATCTTTTCCATGGTATCTTTAAATGCCTGACGATCCTCAGCCTTAAAGATCGTCTCTGCGGTTGTACCAATCAGTTTGACACCATGTTTCTCTAAGAATCCGGATTCTGCTAACTCCATACCAAGGTTAAGACCAGCCTGTCCACCTAAGGTAGGAAGGACGCTGTCCGGTTTTTCTTTTATGATAATCTGCTCTAATACTTTTGCAGTTAATGGCTCGATATAAACTTCATCTGCAATATCCTTATCTGTCATAATGGTAGCAGGATTGGAATTTACCAGAACAACTTCGATTCCTTCTTCTTTTAAAGAACGACATGCCTGTGTTCCTGCATAGTCAAACTCTGCAGCCTGTCCAATGACAATCGGACCTGAACCAATTACTAATACTTTTTTAATATCTTTATTCTTAGGCATTATTTCGTTCCTCCCATCATCTCAATAAAACGGTCAAAAAGGTAAGCAGAATCCTGTGGTCCCGGACACGCTTCCGGATGGAACTGTACGGTAAAAATGTTCTTTCCGACATACTCTAATCCTTCGTTGGTTCCATCGTTTACATTTACAAATGCCGGTTTTGCAATTTTCTCATCCAGGGTATTGGTATCTACTGCATAACCATGGTTCTGGCTGGAAATGTATACACGGTTGGTCTTTAAATCCTTAACCGGATGATTTCCTCCACGATGACCATATTTCAAATGATATGTGTCTGCACCGGTTGCAAGTGCCATCAGCTGATGTCCTAAGCAGATTGCAAAGATTGGTGTATCGGAGTCATATAATTTTTTGATCTCAGCAATAATCTCCTTGCACTCCTTCGGATCTCCAGGTCCGTTGCTTAACATGATTCCGTCCGGATTCGTGCTTAAAATTTCTTCTGCTGTGGTGTGTGCCGGATAAACGGTAACTTCACAGCCTCTTTTATTTAATGACTGGGCGATGTTTCTCTTAGCACCAAGGTCTAACAGTGCTACTTTTTTGCCCTTTCCAGGCAATACGCTTTTCTCTTCACAGGTTACTTTATCTACCACATTTCCTGTGGTGTAAGCCTTTAATTTTGGAATAATCTCATCCAGATTGTAATTCTCATCTGTTGTAATCATTCCATTCATTGTTCCTTTTTCACGTAAGAGCTTGGTTAATGCTCTGGTATCAATTCCTGCAATTCCCGGTATATCGTATTTTTTCAGGAAATCCTGAATGGTTCCTTCACAACGGAAATTACTTGGCATTCTGGATAATTCTCTTACGATATATCCATCCACCCATGGACGTCCTGACGCAAGTGCAAAAAAACAGCCTCCAAACACGACATCGTCGCCGAGTGATCGCGGTCTGCCATTACCGGATTGTTGTAGATACTCAGAATAAAACTGAGCTGTGAAAAAGAGATTTTGACTTTCTTGCAAAGGAACTTATGACGCTCAATATATTTTCTGATCGCATACTCTGTCAGCTTAAAAATTCCCACTGCAAGCAGTCCGAAAAAACTTAAGTATAATGCATATTTTTTAAAAGTACCCCTGTAACGCCATCCCCGCATAAAGTGATATCCCTAATATTCCACTGCAGACCGTGCTGATGCATAACGCTGCCGCAGATCCGATCTTTATCTGCTCACTCCCACACGCCACACATGCCACAAAGACATCCACACTGACTGCTATGATCAAAAGAATTACCTGCACTTTTTCTACCTCAGACATAAAACCTTCTGTTTTATCATATGTCAGAGATTCAAAATGCATCTTTACCTTTGATACTGTTCTCCATTTCCGAATAACTCATTACAAAGAATCAGCCAAAATTCCAGCTTTTCACACTGTTATCTCAGTCAAGTCTTTCGACAATACCAAGGACTTTCTGATATGCCGCCGCCACCTCATCCAAAAGCGGTTTAAGCTCCCTTTCCGGTTCGCCATCCCTAAGTTCCTCACACAACTCCTGCGCCGGAACCAAAAGCGGTGTCAGTCCCAGATTCATTGCCAGCCCCTTTAAATTATGTATATGTGTAAACGCCTGCTCATAATTCTTTTCTTCCAGCGCCTTACACAGCGACTCATAATTCGTATCCGTCAGAATCAGTTTTAAAAATTTCCCGATCCTCTCCTCCGTCTTGAGCCGCCGCAGCACTTCGTGCAGATCCGCGCCCATTTCTTCGTAACATTCATTTAACGTCATATTCCTCTCCATTTCCACGCTGCTTTTGCGTATCTCAAATTCGTGTGTAAGCACAAATCTATGTGCAAACAATCTTACTTTTCACACTCTTCCGTTTTCATAAAAAAAGCAGACCCGTGAACCGCCTTCCATGTGATCCACGATCTGCTCTTTTTCTATGCTACACGAATGACATTCAACACTTCCCATATGCTGCTTTTTTGTTCTCCAAAGCTTCTTCTGTCATCACTTCGGTCACAAAACCAGGCTCTCCTGTAACACCCTGCATCAATATATTCTACATTTCCAAATACTTTTTCCACAAAAGTCTTTATCTGTGCCTGACACTCTGACAAAAAACGGTTCTCTGCGCTTGCGGTAATCTACCAGTTCTAATTTCTTTGAGCTCCACTCAACCGGTATATTCTTATCAAGATTCTTTGCCATTTCCACAACATCTGCTACAACCGCACTGGCTGTCGGAAGTTTTCCGCACCGCTTCCGTAAACATTGCATCCCCAAGTACATTTCCATGAACAAAATTGCATTGAATACGCCGTTTACATTGTATAACGGGTGCTCTTTCGGCAGTAAGAACGGTGCTACCATTGCCACATATCCGCCATCTGTTTTTTGCTCGTAGCAAGAAGTTTGATTGCTCTTCCCATGGCTTTCGCATATTTGATATCGGTTGCAGAAATATGTGTGATACCCTCTGTGTGATATCTTCAAAATCTACCTGCTGTCCGCAGACAAGTGAGGTTAAAATTGCAATTTTTCTGCAGGCATCATATCCTTCAATATCTGCTGTCGGATCTTTCTCTGCATAGTCCTTTTGCCTGTGCGTCTTTTAATACCTCGTCAAAATCCGCACCCTTTTCTGACATCTCTGTCATCATATAGTTTGTTGTTCCGTTAACGATTCCGGTGATCTCCTCAATCTCATCGGCAGTCAGACAGGAATTTAACGGGCGGATGATCGGAATACCGCCGCCAACACTCGCCTCAAACATAAAGTTGACATTTTCTCTTTTGCAAGGGCGATCAGCTCAGCACCTTTTTCTGCTACCAGCGCTTTGTTTGAAGTGGTGACATGTTTTCCGGCTTCTAACATTGCTTTTACAAAAGTATAGGCAGGTTCTACACCTCCCATGGTCTCAACAACGATCTTTACTTCCGGATCCTCTGCGATCGTTTTATAATCATGTACGATCTTATCCTGGATCGGATCTCCCGGGAAATCCCTTAAATCCAGTACATATTTGATCTCTACCGGCTCTCCGACACGTTTTGCTATGCTGCTTCCGTTGATGTCAAGTACCTCCACAACACCAGAACCGATTGTTCCATATCCCATTACTGCTGCTTTCATTTTTCATCCTCCAAGTTCGTCTGCCAGACTATCGCTTCCATCCTCTCAGACAGACTTTATTATCTTTCTATCATTTTACACATCTTACATGCATATTTTATGAACTACAATATATGACGCATCTGCCATGTCTTATTCTCTTGCAAGAATCTTCACATAATGAATACCTTCCTGTTCCTCAATGTGCTCTAACATTTCAGCCACATCACCAGTCTGTGGCAGGACATCCACACTGAGTGTAAGAGAAGCGATCCCGTTGATCGGAATACTCTGATGGATGGTCAGGATATTGGCATGAAACTCTGCGATCGTCTTTAATACCACAGATAACAGCCCCGGTTCATCCTCTAACTGGATGACTAATGTGATCGTCCTTCCTTTTGCCGTGTCATGAAATGGAAAATATCATCCTTGTATTTGTAAAAAGAGCTTCTGCTGATCCCAACTTTTTCTGTTGCCTACTGCACGGATGCAATCTTACCTGGATTCAATCAGCCGCTTTGCCTCGACCACCTTTTAAGAGGACTTCCGAACTGCTTTTTCTTTCAGCACATAATACTGACCTTTTTCTTTCATGTGACTCTATCCCTCTCTTTAGAAATTCATCTGTTGTGTTTGTTGCACGCTGACACTTGTCCTCATGAGGAAGATAATAACATAAAGAGGCTGCACAGGCAACCTCTTTTTTATCATGTCAGAAACATTTTTTATTATGCTGTTAAAATTTTTTACTGCCTCCACCATGTTTTTACGCCGCTGCTGCTCGTATGTACCGTACTCCTGCCGCTGTCTTCTGCTTTCTTCTCTTCTTATGACGGTGTGTCACAACAGTGTTCACAAGCACATCGCTGTGTTTCTTTATATTCACTGTTCCAGACTCGTGAGCGTCATATTTATATTTTTGCCATTCCTTAATTTACAAAATAGTACAAGCACCAGGAATACAATAGCGCCTGGGACCAAAGCTAAAACAACGGATGTGATGACATATTCTGCCGGCGTGATCTCAATATCCGTCTCCTCATACTCATACTGATTTGACGGGATTCCTTCATCATAATAAACCAGCACATCTTTTTAACATCACAGACAGACACTGTTCATATTCTCCATCTGAGATCGGTTCATATCCGTCATTTAAAATATCTTCAATACGCGCATCCGTAAGATACCTGATTGCAATACCACCGGTAGAAATACAGATTTCACGGTTCTGCATATCGATCAGGAGTGCAACACCATCACCGTTTTCTGCAATCGCATCAAAGAAATCATCCGCATATTCCTGCGTGGTTTTTCCATTTGTGTCATCCGTCGTCAACATCAGCATATTCCATCCGGTCTTCTCTCCCGCAGCGTCCAGTTCACTCTCAAGCGTCTCGATCTCTTCCGGTGTCAGAAGCGCAGCATCATCATATACCGTCTGTTGTGGAACATTTTCTTCTGCTGCAAAGCATACATGCTGTCCGCCCGCTGCAAGTAAAATCGTAAACAGCCAGGCAAATACAATACCCTTTTAAACATAAAAATCTTTTCTGTCTCATGCTAGCCCCTCCCAGTAATAAATGACCAGTGTTACCAGACTGACGATTCCACTGACAAGTGAGATTTTTTATAGTCGATCGGGAGTTCGCCGTACACCTTTCCAGTCTGTCCGTTCATGGAAAAATAATAGATTTTTCCGTTTTTCGACTTGTATGTAATTGTCCATACCGGCAGAAGCGTATACGACCACTTTTCTTTTAATGCCCGGAAATCGGCATTTTTTACCGACACGGAACTGTATCCATTTATTTGTTCCCGCATCAGTTTCTCTGCACTCTCACGCGCTTCCTGCTGCACTTTCTTTTCTATCTGTTTTTTCTCAATATCACGCTTTTTCTGCCAGAAATCCAGACAGAAATCCAAGCTGAAACTTTTTCACATCCTTAAAATCATAAGGCATTACACCGCAGATCAGCTCCTGATTTGCCTTCCCAAGTGCATTTTCCGTCAGGTTTTCAAGTTTTACATCACCTTCTCTTGATACCTGATAATACTTTGTCTCCGTATATTCCGTGTTTCCGGTTCGCCACACGCGGACATTTCTCGCCTCGCCCTGCATTTTTTCCCTCCAGTCTGGTATTGTAATGCCAGTATGGAAAATATACACCTGTGATGCTCTCGACCTGCTTTTTGTTATAAAAAGGCACGCGGGACAAATTTTTTCTTTGCAGACATAATCTTTAAACCTTTTTCTGCATCTTCCCGCGACACAGAAAACGGAATCACCTGATCCGGCAGGAATTTACCTTCCAGCCGTCCGCCAAGCACGACCGGATTATGGCAATAATAACAGAAAGTCGCCGCTGTAGTGGCATCCGTCACAATCCAGCACCACAGCTCGACAGGTATAGGTCACTGCATCAGCTTCCTTCCCTGCTTTTTATCTGACTCTTTATTTTCCGTGTTATCTTTTTCTGTTCCACTACCTGCTTTATTTCCCGGCTGGCTCTGCTTCTTATCCTCCGGTTTACCTGATGCTTTTCCTGCGCCCGCAGCATCTGCATTTTGAGGTTCCGTCGTCTGTGCCGGCTTCATGGCATCTAACTCTTCCTGTGAAAACAGACTGAAACAATATTCACATTTATACTTTTGTGTGGAAGGATCAAAAATCAGTTCTCCATCACAATTTGGACATTTAAAACTGATCACTGCCATAATTAGTTCCTCGCTTTTCCACAGTTACTGCAGAATTTTCCTTTGTTGACCTGACCACATTCACACGTCCACTCTGCTGCCGGTGCCGGTTTTCCACACTCACTGCAGAATTTTCCTGTATTGACATGGCCGCATTCACATGTCCACTCATTCTTTGGTGCAGGCGCCGGTTTTCCACATTCACTGCAGAATTTTCCCGTGTTGGTGCGGCCGCACTCACAGGTCCATGTGCCCGCTGCACTGCCTGCCGGATTTGGCTGGCTCTGGTTCATGGCTCCCGCATTCTGCCCCTGATTCATACCTCCTGCCATCTGGCTCTGTGCTGCATTTCCATACATCTGCCCCTGCTGATCCTGCGGGTGTCTGAAGTGCGCCAAGTCCTGACAACGTCTGGTTCATCGCATTCATGCCCATGCCGACCCCATAAACCCGTTCATGGCTCCTGCTGCATTGCTTCCTGCATCACGCACACCCTCGGTCAGATTTTTGACCGCCATACCGCGCATGACGTTGAAATCGCTTCCGAGCATTGCGCCCTCATTGCGCATGTTGATCAGCTTCTGGGACTCTTCGTCATAGGAAATGCCCGCGATACCGACCTTCTGGATCTCCATACCGCGCATCTGGTTCCACTCTTCATCGAGCGTATTCGCCATATACTTTCCAAGTTCTCTTGCTTTTGAAGTCACATAGGAAATTCTGGTTCCGTCCGCTGACATCTGGTTGATGGATGCCTGCAGTGCCTCTAAAAACTCGGACAGATACTGTTCATTGATGGATGAGATCTCCACATGATCCTGATTTTTCGGGATGGCTTCCGCATAGAACTGCAGCGGATTGGTGACTTTGATGGAATAAGTTCCATGTGCACGCAAAAATAATTCTGCATTATAAAAATTATCAAAATAATTGATCGGATTTCTGGTACCGAATTTGATTCCTTTGATCTCCTGCAGATTGATAAAAATACCTTCTGCATCGTCGGCGTCTGTCCGCCGAATTTGAAACGATTGAATGTTTCTTTTAAAGATTCTCCAAATTCACCGTTGAACATGGATGGCATGGATGAATTATCCACTTTATAATATCCCGGCTCTGCCGTGTAATCTACGATCTTTCCACCGTCTACCAGCATCATGAACTGATTGTCATACACATGAATGATCGAACCGTTGCTGACCGTATCCGGCGTTCCCTTCCGGTTCTGTCCTTTTCGGATCAGCACACCGCTCGTAAAGACAGTGTTGTCCCCCATGTCATCTGCTTCGTAAACTTCTAACCACTGATCGGCTAGACCTCCACCGATTGCCTGCGTAATCGCTCTGATAATTCCCATAATTAATCCTCCTTGTTTTGCGGAGCAAAATGCGACTGCCTTTGCAGGAGCAGAGGATTTTCCTCCTTGTTTTCCATCCTTTGTTATGAATGATGGTAGTCCGTCTCATCAAAACTATGTAATGTCCATACTTTCAGGTTCAAAAGCGTCACCGCCGAACCACAGTACTCACAGTAAGCTGCGCCGAGATTTGTGATCGGCGCACCGCAGTTCGGGCAGGTAGTTCCGACTGCATTGTCCATTCCTGCAAGTTTTTCATTCTGAATATACATAAGCTGTAAATTATATCTGGTCTGTTCCGTCAGATCTTTACTGCCGCTTAAGACTTTTCCCGCTTTTTCACAGTAATGCAGATACCCGACTGCACTCTGGAATGTAATCACACAGGTACCCTGCTTTTTCTCATAATTGGCAATCTCTGTCTGATGAATCTGTATCTGTTCGTAGTGCTCTGTGACTGCCTCCGTCTCATTTTCACGGATTCTGTTTTTGATCTGCGCTAAAAATTCTTCCGAAACGCCATCTTTTATCTGTCTTTCAAAAATGCCGGCATCTGCGGCAGAGATTGCCTGCAATGCCAGCATGAGTGCATTTTCCACTTTATCCTTAAACTGTTCGATATGAAAATCAGGAAAATCCCTCTGATCTGCGGCAGAAAAATCCGTGTCATCGCAGAAACGGATTTCGGTGTTACCGCAAGCTCTTTTGCCTTCTGTGATCTTTTACCATGGTATACGGCTGCATGACATAGGAACGGATCTGGTTTCCCCAGCCGATATCTGTCACTTCGCCCCGGATTCCAGCTGCTTTGGCTGCATTTTCTTCCTGTTTGAGAAGATACAGTTTCGCTTTGAGCATCTGCATCGCTTTATCCTTGTTCTATGCTGCGAACGCTCATTCTGGCACTGTACCACGATTCCGGTCGGCATATGCGTAATACGGATTGCAGAAGATGTCTTATTGATATGCTGTCCTCCGGCACCACTGGAGCGGTACGTATCAATACGGATATCTTCCTCCCGGATCTCCACATCGACATCTTCCTCTATATCCGGCATCACATCGCAGGATACAAACGAAGTCTGACTCTTTTCCTGCCGCGTTAAACGGTGAAATACGCACCAGACGGTGTACACCTTTTTCCGATTTCAGATATCCATACGCATTCTCCCCATTTACCTGAAATGTAATGGATTTGATTCCGGCCTCTTCTCCATCCAGAGAATCCAGCACTTCCACGGAAAATCCCTTTTTATCCGATGCCCATCGGATATACATACGATAGAGCATGGCTGCCCAGTCACAGGATTCCGTGCCACCCGCCCCCGCATGCAGGGAAACAATGGCATTGTTCCTGTCATATTCTCCCGACAGAAGCGTTTTCATACGGATATCCTCATAGGTCTGAACAAATTCTTTCATCATCTGATCGATCTCCGGGATCAGTTCCGGATCATTTTCCTCATAGCCCATCTCGATCATGGTTTCAATATCATCATATTGCGTCGACAATGCCGCATAAGTTGCCAATCCTTTTCTGTTCTTCCGCTGTTTTTGTTTACCAGGTCAAAGTGAATCCTCACTTCCTGCAGCGGTTCCCTGTATGCGTTCAGGGTCACTTTAAATTGATCAAGTTCTACCACAGTATCACCTCTTTCTGATATTTAAGATTTGTTTCTATTGTAAAGTATGCACGCTTTTTGCGAATGCCTTCTCCCTATTTTTAGAGAATCGCAAGAAGATAAAATAATATGACCGATCGCGGCTCCTGCCGTATCAATCAGCACATCCGTAAACTTCCGGAACGCCCCGGGATAAACAGCTGATGAAACTCATCTGTCGATGCATAGCAAAAGGCAAATCCAGTTAGTGCCGCGATATAATGCACTTTTGTCTCATTTCAAATGTTCCGAAAATGCAAATATCAAAGTCTAAAACGCATATTCTGTCATATGTGCAGCTTTCCGGATGGGATACTCAATGTTTCCTGCAATATTTCCAATCTGGTCTGTCGTCAGTCCCCAGTTAAAACATCATCTGTATCTTCGACCAGACGGTAAGAGATCGTACCGCTGATCTCGGAAGATTCCGTCGCCGGCTGATTGGAAAACCAAAAAATATGATGATCATCCAGCCTGCCAGCATGATTCCCAGAACAGACAATTCCGCATTACTGTTTTATTCATTTTTACCGCTTAATTCCTCCGTGAGTACTTCCACTGCTTTCTGGATCTGGTTGTCATATTTCACATCATATTCTGTTCCATCCGGATTGAGATATTCATATTCAAGTTCAATATCCGGATCAATTCCGACTCCATGGATATAATTTCCATTCGGTGTAAAATATTTTGCTGTGGTAAGTTTCACCGCATCTCCGTCCTCAAGCGGGAAGATGGTCTGAACAATTCCTTTTCCGAATGTTGTCGTTCCGATCAGTGTTCCATATTCATAGTCCTTGATTGCTCCGGCTAAAATCTCGGATGCACTTGCACTGTCCTCCATTGATAAGAACCGCCAGAGGATACTCCATGTAAGTATCCCCGCTTGATGTATAAGTCTCACGGTGACCATTTTTATCCTCTGTATACACAACCGTACCCTCAGGAAGAATATCATCTAAAATCTGTACAACAGCAGTAACCAGTCCGCCGCCGTTATAGCGCACATCCAGAACAAGCGCTTTCATCCCCTCGCTATCTAATTCTGCCACAGCTTTTTCAAACTGGTCTGCTGTTTCTGTTTCAAAAGAATCGATATGAATATAACCGATGTTATCACCAAGCATCTGGGAAGATACGCTCGGCAGTGTCACATTTTTGCGCTCCACGTCAAAGGACAGATTTTCCCCGGTTGAAGGACGATATACCTCCAAATGTACCGATGTTCCCTCCTCGCCACGGATCAGTTTTACCAGCTCTGTCACTTCCATGCTGGTCGCATCTGTTCCGTCGACCGAAGTGATCACGTCATCTGCAAGGAGTCCGGCTTCATCGGAAGGTGTTCCCTCATATTTTTGAAATGGATACCACCATGGTATCCGGATCCTGTCTGAGGCCTGCACCAATTCCGTAATACTGTCCGGTAGTGCTCACGTCTGCATCTGTTTGTAATCTTCCTCATTATAATAGACGGAATATTTATCTCCAAGCCCGCTGATCATCCCTTCATACAGTCCATCTTTTAATTCGGTATCATCCACATCATCATAATAATACATATCCGTGTATGCCTTCAGTTCATTGATCTTCTGAACTGTTTTTGTATCCAGTATTGAATCTGTCTTAGCGGTTGCATTCGTTATGTAAATTTTCGTTCCCGTTATTTTAGTGACCACGTTCAGTGCGACAAATCCAACTAAAATCGTTCCTGCAATACCGCAGGCCACACCTTTTGCCATCTGTCCTTTTTTGCTTTTCTTCGGTTCTTCGATTGGCTCTGGCATAATCTCCGAAACCTGCTGCTCATTTTTATTTTCCATATTCTGTCTCCATTCCTGCGCTGTTTTTATGCTGCCGTTTTTGCTGCCGTTTTACACCGCTATTCCCACCTGTTGTGTGACCAGCCGCATTTTTATTTTATATTGCCTTTTATACTACACTCCACATTACTTATCATATCATTCATATGTGAAAATTCGCTGTCCTACTACACAAACCCTACTCTCCTATAAGGATTTGGATGTCAAAAGGTGGTTCACAATTTGACAATCCCAAAATTAAAAGCCACCTTTTGACCCCCAAATCCAACCAATTTAAAAAGGACCACCGCGCATTGCGGCAGTCCCAAAACATCCGCATCATCTGCCCAGATAACTCCACGGGCTGACATAGCTTCCGTTTAATGATACACCAAAGTGTAAATGATTTCCAGTAGAAATACCGGTACTTCCGACCTGTGCGATCGTCTGTCCTGCTGAAACCGTCTGTCCAGGCGAAACAAGAAGTGCAGATGCGTGCATATAGACCGTATACAATCCGCCGCCATGATCGATCATCACATAGTTACCGGCAGCACTGCTGTAAGCCGCAGTCGTAACCGTTCCATCCGCCGCAGCCACGATCGCAGCGCCTCCGGACGCACCGATGTCAATTCCTTTATGATTGGAAGAAGCACCATCGGCGACACACGCGTTCCATAATCACTGGTCACACGCGTACTGCTCGGACACGGCCAGGTAAACACACCTCCGGTATAATGGTTATCCTGTTTACCGGCAGCAGCCTTCTCTGCCTCAATGCGCCTGATCTCGGCAATGATCTCCTCCTGCGCCTGAATCTCCGCAGCATAATAATCCGCGTCGCTCTGTGCAGAATCAATGTTTCCCTCAATTCCGGCAAGTTCCGTCTCCCGCTGCTTCATAAGCGTTGCAACTGAAGCCTTTTCCTCCTCCACAGAGGCTTTCATCCTGCTCCACTTCATTTCCTCTAACGTGGCATAGTCTTCTTCTAACTGCTGTTCCACGCCGTCAATATAGGCAACCGTCTCCGATATTCCTTTAGCTTTTTCCGGTCATATTCCTGGATCTGTATGATATACTCAGCAGAATTTAAAAAATCCGAAAAAACTTTCCGAATCAAAAAGTGCCTGCAAAGTAAGACTCCTTGCATTCTCATACATAAACTGTATGCGCACTTTCATGTCCGCATACTGCTGCTCTTCCTGCTTTTTTGCATCTTCAAGCTGGTCTTTGTGTCCTCGCTCTGATCCTTCTTCTCTGTCATTTTTTTTCTTGCAAGCTGGTTTTCCAAAGTTGTGATCCGGTCGAAATATTCATGAGCTGCGTATTCAGATCATTTATTTTGCCTGCACATCTCCCTTGGACTGCTTTTAGCTCGTTTAATCGTCTGTTTTGCCTTTTCCAGAGTTTTTCTACAAGCCGCTTTTTCCTTTCTGCCTCTTTTAAAGAAGTGGATGTATTTTCACTTTTCTTTGCGCTGCTGTTTTCTGCTGCTGACGTCATCTGCTGTTCCAAGCAGCCATGCCGGTCATCACAATAAGCAATACCGCCGTTATCCTGTGTATCCATTGCCTTTTTTAATTATCATACCTTTAAATGTTTCCGAATGGTAATCCGGCTTCCTATAAATCCAATCCCCACACCTAAAAACCAGTGCTACCGGAACCAATGTATGGAACACCTCATTTACGCTTAAGAACTTCATCATATTGCTGATAAATTTAAACTTATCTCCAATATATTCCACGATCTTCTGATAAAGAACATATAAAATGCCAAGTGGGATCACTGCACCAATGGCTCCGATCACAATTCCCTCAACAACAAACGGTGCCCGGACAAAATAATCTGTCGCACCGATCAGTTTCATGATACCGATCTCTTCACGGCGCACGTAAATACCGACTGTAATCGTATTGCTGATCAGGAAGATAGCAACACCAAGTAAGATCAGGATGATGCCAGCTGAGATATAGCCGATCATGCTGTTAAAATCAGTTAAGGTATTTGCTACCATCTCTGACTGCTTCACTTCACGAATCCCGTCGATCGATTTTAAGTAGGTGACCAGGGTTCCCTGCATGGATATATCATTCATGTAAATGGAATAGCTGGCAGAATTGGCAAGTGGGTTATCCCCTGCAAAACTGGCTGCCGCCTCTTCATTTCCGTCAAAATAGATCTCTTTGTAGTTTTCCCATGCTTCGTCTGCACTGATAAATTCATAATGGGAGACCTCAACACGTTCTCCGATCAATTCTCCAATCTCTTCAATGCGCTGGTCAGATATGTCCTTGTCAAAGAACACGGTCACGGCAACGCCAGCCTCCACATCTTTTACCATCGCCTGAAAATTGGTTACAATTGCATAAAAGACCAAACAGGAAAATGCAGGCTGTCATCGTGGCAATGGATGCCAGAGAAAACATCTTATTTTTCCAGATATTGACCAGCCCCTGTTTGATTGTATAAAAAAAATGTACTAATCCTCATCCTGATTTTTAATACACCTGTGGCTTTGGCTAACTCATAATCCATGGAATCTGCACTGTCATCCACGATCACACCCTTTTGCATGGTGATGACACGTTTGTTCATGGCTTTTACGATTTCAAGGTTATGTGTAACAACGACAACCGTTGTGCCATTGTTATTGATCTCCTCCATCAGTTTCATGATCTCCCAGGCATTATTGTTATCGAGATTACCGGTCGGCTCATCCGCAAACAGGATCTTTGGCTGATTGATCAGTGCCCTTGCGATTGCAACTCTCTGCTGCTCACCACCGGATAACTGTTTGGGATAAGAACGATACTTTGCTGCCAGTCCTACCATGGAAAGCATCAGTGGTACATTCTTTTTGATGGAACGTGTGGACTCTCCGATGACCTTTTGGGCAAATGCGACATTATCGTAAATATTGCGGTCCTTTAACAAGCGGAAATCCTGAAATACCACGCCGATCTTACGACGGAATTTCGGGATTTGTCTTCGCCTGATCTTATTTAATTTCTGACCGTTTATCGTGATCGTACCCTCCGTCGGTTCAAGTTCCTTCAACAAAAGCTTGATCAGCGTAGATTTTCCAGAACCACTGTCCCCGACGATGAATACAAATTCTCCTTCCTCAATATTTAAATTCACGTCATTAAGCGCAGGTATTCCCGCAGAGTACGACTTGCTGACATGTTCTAGCTTAATCATAGTGCTCATCTCCATTCTCCGATGGTTCCGGAGAATCAAATAGTTTAATAAATCCAATACCCGTATGCAAATTTTAAGAATTAGTAGTCCATATACTTCATATATTTTACGACCATAAGTGCGATCTTGAACTGTAATAGCATCCTCGAACACCCGAAGATCAAGTCCGGTTGCTTTCTGCAGCTTGTCCAAGCGGTATACCAGAGTATTTCGATGAATATAAAGCTGTCTGGAAGTCTCAGAAACATTCAGACTGTTCTCAAAGAACTTATTGATTGTTGTAATAGTCTCCTCGTCAAATTCATCCGGTGATTTCCCGTCAAAGATCTCTTTGATAAACATCTTACAGAGCGGGATCGGAGCTGATAAATCAGACGTCCAATTCCAAGGGTTGAGTAAGCAATAACATCTTTTTCTTCAAAAAAGATCTTCCCTACGTCAAGTGCCATCCTTGCCTCTTTGTAAGAGCGGGATACTTCCTTGATCTCTCCGACAATCGTACCATACGCCACATGCACGTCATTTTCTGAATCTGCGCGGAACAGATTCACGATCCTCTCCGCAATCTTGTTCAGTTCCTCGTAACCTTCGTTCTCGCCGACTTCCTTCACAACAATAATATTCTTCTCATCGACTGCTGTGACAAAATCCTTCGTCTTCGTGCCGAAGATGCCGCGGATCTTCTCCAGTTCATTGCCGTCCTTGTCGCGGTTCGTCTCCACAATGAATACCACGCGGCGCACCTCGGTGTCGATGTGAAGCTTCTTGGCACGGTTATAAATATCAACCAGCAAAGGTTATCCAGCAAAGATTCTTGATAAAATTGTCCTTATCGAAACGCTCTTGTCTGCGCCAAGTACTTCGCGGACATCTGAGACAATGACAAATGCATCGGATCCGCGATGCCACAATATCTTTCAGTTCTGATCTGTTTCTTGGAAGCAACACGGTAAAGCTTACTTTTCATCACCGGAATGTCCTTTTGCATATGGACGGTTGCTCCACGGTCCAGCTCAAGTGGGATCTTTTTTGCTTTTTCATACTGGTCTGTATGTGAACGCCGACTTGGAATGTTTAAATCCTTCATCGGGCCATCAGACACTCGTTGTGACAAAGCTAGCAAAATTGCTTACATGGCGCATTGATGCTGAACAGATTATAAAGCGATAACTGATCATCGTCTAATACCTGCATGATCTGAACCACGGAATAATGTCTGATAAATCTTTGGATCAATACTGCCAGAAGTTCCGTTCCACCCGTAGTAGAACGCGCTAATAGGATCAGTCCCATACCGGCTCCACCGATCCTACCAAAAATCGCGGCAGGAAGTAATCCTGCTGTGTCGGGTCGATGCCGGAATCACACAAATCCACGCAGACAAAGTCGTACCCCACAACTGTCCGCCAGATAAACCTCTTTCCTTTTAACTTCAAAGTCAGAAAAACAGTGGCACTATTCAGCCCGATATTGAGTCAGCCAGGTGGGATTCTTTCCCGAACAAATCTTTCTGTCACTGCCTTGTTCACAATCGCAAGTCGTAAAACCTCCTGTGACAAGACCGATCGGATCTTACAGACACTGGATGTTTGCCGCTAACAGTCCGTCCCGATCATCATAATAATCTATCGCATGGAACGTTTATTGATTATTTCTGCATTTCTACTTTGTTCCTCTTCTTTTCATCATATTATTCATACTGTTGACTTGCACGATGTGATGCTTTTCAAATGTTTTCTTAAGTACTCGTTCTTTTTCTTATGTATGGTACCCCTCAGGTTCCATACAAATGTTGCATTCATTTTGTCGGTATCGCCGTGAGAGCTGCTCTGCATCGAGATGAGTGAATATGATCATCCGGTGTTTTCGCATTAATTATTAATCGCTTTCGGTCCACACGGGTCTGCTGCATATTCCATGAGAGATCAGTTTTGGTTAATCTTCTGCAAGCTCTGCTTTTTGAGAATCAATTTTCTCATGCGTGTAGCAAGTAAAAACGCTTTTTTATTGCGTCTATCCGTTTAAAAATTCAAATGAAAATCGTTTTCTTCATGACTTTTCCCAGTTCGCTGCATAGATTCAAGCCCGCTGCCTGAATAATCTCCTCTCTCAATGAATTTGACTAAGATCGGGGAACTCCATAGCTTTCGCTAATACCGGGTTTGTCTCCAGAGTCGTCGCATGCTGTAACGTGTGCTCTACTCAGTAATGTGGAGGACATTATTGCTCAAAACCAGCGTTCCACACACACAATCGCTTCCCCGCACGTGTAGTCGACATCGCTAGATTCCAAGTATATCAACTTTCTTTGTCATTCAACACTCCCAATTTATTTTTCTCAACTCAAGAAGTTATGCATGTAGTATAACAAACCTCTTTTCATTTTTCAAGTTTTGTTTAAACGCGATAGATTGAAACTTTTAGTTACTGTTCACTCAGCAGTAACCTTTTACGTTGTCTGACAATTTATTGCCATTTATCTCATTACAATAATTGCAAGCTTTTTCATTTTATTGAACTTTATCACATATGTTACAAAGGCATTCGGTTTTTTTTACTATAAACCACTTTTCAACATAAAAAATGTGGATAACGTGGATAACTTCGTGTATAACTTTGTTTTTGGCGTTTTCGACCTTTCACGTGGAAAACTTTCTCATAACTTTACCTCTTTGGGGATTGTTCCAGACCACTTTGTTTTTTGTGCACTTTTCATAAATGATGTTTTTCAGATTTTCTGTCTGTAAAAAAATACCCTTTCGACTTTTTACCCCGCAAAAAAAAAAGAACACCATCATTTAGGTATTGACAGTTCCGATAATATCTTTTAAATTCTTCTTACAGGAATTACATTACGATTGTCTTGGCTGTTGAATAAACAATACCGCTGGATTAGTTGTGCTTGCATGATTAGTTATTATTTAGCTACCATAAGTTCAAAACTATGTCCATAACACCACAATATCTCCGGCAATGCTCAAGATGAAAGCTTACTTCATATCGGCGCTTCTCTGTCCACTGGAAGATGTAGACTGATACCAAATGCAGCGTATGGACATTACAAATCAGGACAGTCCGCGCGTTCGTAAGACTGGATCCACCATAAACACTAAGGTTTACCAATAAACTGGCTTACATAACACAGCGCTGCCTGACCATTGGGACTCGGTTGCCGCGCCAGAAGCTGATGAACCGCGGAAGTGCTTATGCCGTCCAGATGGCGGTTCTTGGAAGATTTCTGTTTGCGCTTCAACTGCCACGGCGACTTACCGCACCTGTTGCTCTGCCTCTTCAGCAGCAGAGTCTTGGCTTCCTCTTCCGCTTTAGTTCAGCGGTTTACATGATGGGTCAAGTTTAATTTGTGGATACATAGCCATCGCCTTCCTCTGTTGTAACAATGACCATCCTTATCCTTCATAGAATCATCAACGCAACGAAATCGTCTCCCTCGTAAGCATTGTTAAAATACCTGCCTCTGTAGAAGGCTCCATTCTTACGTGCAAAGTTGTGGTTGTTACAGTTGCATGTCTGGTTCTTACTTCTTTGCAAGTTTATATCCCATCGCAACATACTCGCATTTGACGTATCCGGTAGCACTTCGGATGTGATCTTATACCATCTTCTGTTGTCTCTGAAAGCAGTGGTTGGTTATATAACTTTTTAACGCTTCATGTCTGTGTTTAGTTCTGATCTGACATTCACGTAATTATCTTTTGTGCGATTGCAGTGTCTGCGTACTCAGATACAGCACTGGGACATCATTCTCACTGACCTGCTCCTCTTAAGAATTTCTTTGCCTCTGCAACTGCCTTGTCACTCTCGTCAGAACTTGGAAGCTTTTTGGAAAATCCTGATGCCGGAGAACCATTTGAAGAAAGTCAGGTTGCGGTCTTTGCGTTACCCACCTGGTTGGTGTACCATAAGTTTCGACTCTGTTCCACTAATTACAATAGCACCTGTAAGCAAGCAGCTTCTTTCTCTTCATTTTATAGTTGTCTTGTATTTGCTCAAGAACTTTTTGTTGATTTGTTCTTTTTCATGGTTTTATAACAAAGTGTCTGGCGCTTTGACAGCAGGCTTTGTCGTTTTACCAATATAGCTGATTTTTTATGTATTTTTATTTTAAAAACAGTTGAGTATCGCTCATGAATTTCTGGAACTGCTTTCCTGTTGATTGCGATCGTTCGTCTAGCTAACATCCTTCGGAAGACGATGCAACTTCCGCTTTAGTTCTGGTGGGAAATCTGCTGTAAAGAAAGTCTTATATCATGTGTTGATGGCGCTGAAATCATTCATCTCTTTGATGAATACCGTTTTCTTAACACGTTGCCATTTGGTTCCATTT
>VOFB01002465.1_pt1 | contig 25947 bp, 38 predicted proteins | sample 5384141 | NCBI WGS metagenome assembly VOFB01 (sample SAMN12384721, study PRJNA508395) | human gut metagenome | isolation source: healthy gut A | host: Homo sapiens | reverse complement strand
CGTATTGCTCAGTGGTGATTTCTGGGGAATTGCAAAGAGCCATCCGAGCTTCAATTCTCCAAAGGGCGTGTCCAGTGTATTTGTAAATACCGAAAAAGGTCAAAAAGCTCTTTGAAATGATGCGAGTTCTTGCAGAAGTAGAAGAAGCAACGTTGGAAGAGGGCATGGTGAAAGCAGCATAATCTGGTGCAGCCGAGCAACAGGCCTGTGACTAGAGATACTTTCTATAAGAGCATCGATGAACCAGGCTTTATAGAAAATATAAAGGTTGGCTTTCAGCCAAAAGCACGGTTGAAATTCTGTGCTGCCGAATAAACTGATTCAAAAAATCAAATCTCTTTGAGATTTTGTGGAGGAAGAATACATGGGGAGAGCCTATAAGAGTTTTGCATATCTTGCAGCGAATGGAAGCTGGCGGTACGCAGGCTTTGTTGATGAATATATACCGGAAAATTGACAGAACGAAAGTACAGTTTGATTTTTTGGTCGTTTATAAGGAAAAACAGTTTTACGATGATGAAATTGAAAAAATGGGTGGACATGTTTACAAACTGTCTTTCCGGGAGGATTTGAACCTTCCTAAATTTCAAAAGATTTGGCAGTTTTCTTTGCGCAAGGATCACGAATATAAAATTGTTCACTGTCACGCCTATACGATTGGATATTTCTGCCTGAAAGCTGCAAAGAAAGCAGGTATCCCTGTCAGAATTGCTCATTCACATAATAATGAGACAGTACACGATATAAAATATTTACCGAAGCTGTTCATGCAGCGAATGTTTACCAAAAACGCAACAGATCTTTTCGCCTGCTCTGAAGAAGCTGGAAAATATCTGTTCAAAGACAAGCCGTTTCAAGTACTGAAAAATGCGATTGATTCGCAGAACTTTATTGCGGATGCGGATACCAGAAATGAAATCAGGAAAGAACTGGGGTTAAAGGATAAATTTGTTGTCGGCCATGTTGGTCGCCTGCATCCTCAGAAAAACCATGATTTCCTGATTGATGTTTTTGCAGAAATCAAGAAGAAAAAGCCTGACGCTGAATTGATTCTTGTTGGCACCGGGCCATTAGAAGAGAAAGTAAAAAGCAAAGTGATCGAAAAATGCCTTTCAGATTGTGTGCATTTTCTTGGAAATAGAAAGGATATGAACAGAATTTATCAAGCGATGGATGTGTTTGTTTTTCCATCTTTGTTTGAAGGTCTGGGTATTGTTGCAATCGAAGCACAGGCGGCGGTGTTCCTATTGTCTGCTCTGAAGGATTGCCGCCGGAAACAGATATTACGCCGATATACCAGAAACTTCTGCTGAGCGATGGCGCAGAAAAGTGGGCCAATGTAGCGCTTGAAATGGCACAGAATCTGGAAAGCACACCAATATGCAGCAGTATGTGATTGATGCAGGTTTGATATGGACGCAACTGCAAAATATATGGAAAAGTTATTATTTGAACCGATGGAGAACTGCCTGATGAATAAAAAAGTAGGTTTCTTAATAATGAATTTTGAAAGCGGCGGAGGTACTGAGAGAGTTACATCTGTCATTGCAAATGAGTTAGTAAAAAATTTGATGTGAGGATTATCCAGTTGTCAGCATGGAAACCTTGCAAATTTCGAAATAGATAAAAAACATTAAACTTTACTCACTAAATGGAGAAAAATGCGAGAATTCAGCTTTGAGAAAATCTATGTCGAAAAGCAATTGATTAAATATGTAAAAGAAGAACAGATTGACGTCATGATAGCAGTCGATGTAGCGTTATATCTTTATTTGATTCCTTTGCAGATAAAGAAAATATGTAAAATGTATCGCATGGGAACATTTTAACTATTATATAAGCCTAATAAACTGGTCAAATATGCCAGAAAACTGGCGGCAGAACATGCTGATTGTGTTGTGGTATTAGGCAAGAATGATTTAAATAACTACTTGACACAATACAAACATTGCAAAAATGTGACATATATTTATAACCCAATTGCAGTTGATACAAGCGAAAGTACGCCGTTGACACAAAAACGTGCGATTGCAGTTGGACGTTTAAGTAGACAAAAGGGCTTTGATATGCTGGTTGAGGCTTGGGCCTTGATTGAAAAGGGAAAGTCCCGGACTGGAAATTAGATATTTATGGACAAGGACCGCTTCAAAAAGAACTTCAGGGGGCAGATTGACGGACTGGGGCTCAGGAATATAGAACTAAAAGGATTTTCTGATGATATTCATAAAGAATATATGGAATCGTCCTTGTTTTTTATCTTCGCGTTATGAGGGTTTGTGCTAGTTCTGATGGAAGCAATGGCAACAGGACTCCCGGCTGTTAGCTTTCGTTGTAAGGAAGGACCTGAAGAAACGATTGATAATGGTATCAATGGATACCTAGTAGAAGAAGGAAATGTTCAGCAGTTCGCAGATTGTGCGATAAAACTGATGAAAATGAAACGTTGCTAAAGCAATTTGCGTCAAAAACAAAAAAGGATTTGGATCGTTTCAATACAGCCGCAATTATAAACCAGTGGGTTGAACTCTTAAGAAATATGTAAAGCGAATCAAAAAAGCGGAAGCAGGAGATAGAATGAAAATATTATTTACAATTAGGAGCCTTACAGGAGGTGGAGCCGAAAGAGTTGTTTCAGTTTTATCAGGCTTATTGGCTGATGTTGGCGAAGACGTTCATATTATTACATATAAAACGTCAGAGAGAGACTATTCTATTTCAGAAAAGGTACAGATACATGAAAATGCCACAACGAAAGGATAGTACAATAACAAAAGGAATGAGAATCTTTTGATATGAGAAAAATTATCAAAGAAATTCAGCCTGATGTAATTATTCCGTTTGTTGGAACCGTTCTGTATGTGTCTTGGCTTGCAATCACAGGAATGAAAATTCCGTTTGTTTTGACCATCAGAAATAATCCGTGGACAATGCCAGAAAAAAGATTGTTAAGAAATTTTCGCGATTACCTGGCTAAGAAATCTTGTGCCATTCTGGTTCAAAATGAAGAGCAATCGGAATATTTCTCAGCCGATTTAAGAAAAAAAGTGCTTTGTTGTTCCCAATCCTCTTTTCATCAAAGTTTATTGATAATCATAAAGAAATTTATAGTAGAAAAATTTCTAAAATAATTGCAGTAGGCAGACTTCACTGAACAAAAAATTATCCGCTTCTTCTGAAAGCGATGGTTGATATTACAAAGATAAAATCTGAAATTACACTGGATATTTTCGGTGAGGGAAATCAAAAGAAATACCTTGAAGGTTTAGTCGATGAATATGGACTTGCTAATCATGTTTTTCTACGGGGGAGAAGCCAGAGCATCGAGAAACAGCTACAAGTAGCGGATATGTTTGTGATGACATCTGATTACGAGGGATGCCAAATGCACTAATGGAAGCAATGGCTTTCGGTGTTCCATGTATATCCAGCGATTGTAAACAGGTCTAGAAGCTTGATCAAATCGTTTGAAAATGGTCTTCTGTTTCAGACGAACAATGTTGAAGATTTAAAGGATAAAATGGAATGGGCCATTGCAAATCCTGAACAGATGGCAGAATGCGGAAACAAGCAAGGCGATGTTTATTGGAGGAGTATTCGTCTGAAAAAGCCTTGAAGAAAATGCAGATACTTTTGGATTATGTGAAGGAGTGTGAGTAAGATGGGTGAAAAAAAGCATGGTTTGCGGCGTGTGGCTGGCTATTTTGTGAACCACAGACTGCTTAATGGATGCCGGACAAGCCATATCTGCAAATTTTTTTTATGCAGAGTTTGGAAAGTTTATTGATTTTAAGAATCCGAAGACATTCAACGAAAAAATTGAACTGGCTCAAACTGTATTATAGAAGGCCGGATCTTATTACATTGGTTGACAAATACGAAGTGAAAAAATATATTGCAGATAAAATTGGTGAACAGTATGTTATCCCGACGCTTGGTGTATGGGATAAATTTGAGGATATCAACTTCAATGAGCTTCCAAATCAGTTTGTTCTGAAATGCACACATGATTCAGGTGGATTGGTTGTCTGCAAGGATAAATCCAAACTTGATTTGAAAAAGGCGAAGGAAAAAAATCGAAAAGTCTCTGGCAAACAATTATTATCTTTGGACGAGGGAATGGTCATATAAAGGAGTCAAGCCGAGAATTATTGCTGAAAAATATAAAGATCAGGAAACCGGAGAACTCCGTGATTATAAATTCTTCTGTTTCAATGGAGAGGAAACTGATGTTTGTGGCAACGGAAAGAGGCGTCAAAAACACAAAGTTTGACTTTTATGATATGCAGTTTAACCACATGAACATTGTACAGCACTATCCGAACTCTGTATCCGCCATCAAAAAACCAGAACATTTTGAAAAATGCTTGAGCTTGCCAAAAACTCAGTGAAGGGTTCCCCACACGTTCGATGGATTTTTATGAAGCAAATGGTCAAGTATACTTTGGAGAAATGACATTTTTATCATTTCGGCGCGATTGTGCCGTTTGAAACAAAAGAGTGGGATAAAAAAATTGGAGATTGGCTGGTACTTCCAGAAAAAATTAGCTAATATAATAATTCAAAGAAAGGATTTTGTGGTGCAGGGTCAATCAAGCACTTGACGATGGATTTGATGAATGATTACTACAAAAGGCGCAAAGATTAAAGTTAAAGATATTTACAAATATTTGTTATGGAATCTGTATTTTCCTGTTTGTCATTGGGCAATCATATCTCCTTTCGTCATCTGCAATTCTTGCAACGCTGTGTAAAGGATTAAAGATTGTTGCGGCGACTGTTCCGGTATTGGTACTTTTACGCCACTCAAAGTTCAGCATTGCGTAATTTGCTTTTTATGGGGACTAATCGCTCTCTGATAATAGGAAATATATTCTTCAATCAGGCAGACAGTGACTTGATCTATATTGTTATATTCATATTGTATTGTTCAAAGGCAGAGCCGGAATCTGTTCTGAAGACTTATTGTATTAGTGCTGGCATTGTTGCGTTAGTGATTTTTGTGGCTTATAGGAATTCTCCGTCTCAAACTAGTGCAGGGCGAGAGTACTTGGGATTTTATTTTGCCACATTCGGTCCGAATCTCTTCTTGCACACAGTTTTGGCGTATATTGCCAGTAAAAACAAAATAAAGTTTAAAAGTTGGATTTTGATTGAAGTCATAAATGTTTGGTTTTATAGATGACGGATACATTAGCTGTATTTGTTGTTATTAATGCAAGCATTATCCTATATTACTTGTTGAATATTGAAAAGATAAAACAGTTTCTGTTTGACAGAGATTTTCCAAGGAGAATATTAGAAATATTTCCATTTTTTTCAGCAATTGCAACGATAGTAGCACAGTACTTTTATATTGCTCACTATAATGAGCCTGCATTCGTGGCTATAAATGCAGCTTTTTCAAATAGGCCGTATTTTGGAAAAATTGCTTTAGAAACGTATGGTGTTTCATTGTTTGGTCAACCCATTACATGGCTGACAGGAACCGATGGCACAAAAGTATCCGGTATGGATTATTTTTTGTTGATTCTTCATATTTGCAGGTGTTAGTAAGATACGGTGTGATAATGCTTGTGGTTTATGCTTGGCAATGATGGCGGTACAATGCTATAGTGTTGTGACAAAGAATATTTATCTATGTATGGGATGTTCTTTGTTCCTTATTCATTGCATAACAGACCCGCAATTATTATCTTTTAGATATAATCCTTTTATTATAATTTCTGTTGCCTGCGTTGGAATGATAAAGAGCAAAAAAAGAATTTTTTGAAAGGAACCGAAATGAGAAAAGAATATGAATAAGTATGCAGAAGTAATAGTAACGTATAATCGAAAGAAATTATTAAAAGAAAAACATAGAAGCACTCTTGAATCAGACATTTAAGGACCATGATATCCTGATTGTTGACAACAACAGCAATGATGGCACAAAGGAAATGGTTGCAGAGATTCAGGACAAGAGAATCAAATATTATAATACCGGAAAGAACCTTGGTGGTGCAGGTGGATTTGCTTTTGGTTTGAGAAAAGCCATAGAGCTCGGCTATTTATATGCGTGGATCATGGATGATGACTCTATCCCGGAAAAGAGGCATTGCAAAGCCTTGTGGATAAGGGACAGGCATTAGATGGTGAGTTTTCCTATCTGGCCTCATTAGTGTATTGGACGGATGGGAAACTGTTTGATATGAATGTTCCGGATTTCCAGTACAACTCCAGATTAGGGCTGGATTTGGACAGAATTAAAAAAACAAGCTGTTGTTGATTGATACTTGTTCTTTTGTTGGTTTATCAATTTAAAATATGCTGAGACAGCAGGATTGCCGATTTCTGAGTTCTTTATTTATGGAGATGATCAGGAGTATACGGCAAGATTGAGAAAATTGGCTCCAGCTTATTTGGATTTCGATAGTGTTATTGTACGCACCATCCAATAAAGGCGCAGATGTGGTTTCGGCAGATGAGACAAGAATAGAACGCTTCTTTTATCAAGCAAGAAACGGAATGTACATCGCGCGAAAAAAATGGAAAAGTAGGCCGTCGGCTGCGTGTGATTGGTGGGCGAATCAAGAATATTCTCAGAAAAGCACCGGATCACAAAGCAAAAAGAGTTTGGGTGACGTGCAAAGGAACGATCTCTGGATTTTTCTTTAATCCGAAGATTGAATATGCACATAGAAAAAGGAGAATAACAGAAAGGAAATGGGAAAACAAAAGTCTCTTAAATTAAATTTTGTAATGAACGCGATTCTTACGATGTCGCAGTTCGTTTTTCCACTGATTACATTTCCGTATGTTTCACGCATTCTATTGCCCATTGGTACTCGGAAAAGTATCATTTGCAACTTCGATCGTATCTTACTTTACACTCTTTGCACAGTTGGAATTCCAACATACGGCATTCGGGCATGTGCAAAGGTGCGTGATAATCGGGAAGAACTCTCGAAAATGGTTCAAGAGCTGTTCATTATCAACCTTGTGATGAGCGCACTGGCATATGTGGTTTATTTTGCAGCAATATGCTATGTCCCAAGATTTCGGCAGGATAAAGACCTGTTCTTGATTGTTGGCCTGACAATCTTTTTTAATGCCATAGGAATGGAATGGCTGTATAAAGCACTTGAACAATATACTTATATTACGGTTCGCTCGATTATTTTTAAGTTTATTGCAATTGTTGCGATGTTTCTCATGGTGCATAAACAAAGCGATTATGTCATTTATGGTGGAATTTCCATTTTGGCATCATCTGCCTCAAATATTTTTAACTTCTTTCATATACACCGTTATGTCAACATTAAGCCTGTTGGTCACTATAATTTTAAGAAACACTTAAAAAGCGATTGTGATTTTCTTTGCAATGTCCTGTGCCACAACAATATATACGCATCTGGATACTGTAATGCTTGGATTTATTCGTACAGACGCAGATGTTGGATATTATAATGCGGCAGTAAAGATAAAACGATTCTCGTGAGTATCGTTACATCTTTAGGTGTGGTTTTGCTGCCGAGAGCATCATACTATGTCGAACATAGTATGATGGATGAATTTTACCGTATTACAAAAAGGCAATCAATTTCGTGTTTTTGATTGCAACACCGATGATGATTTATTTTATGCTTTTTTTTTGCAAAGGAGGGCGTTTTCTTCTTATCGGGCGATGCTTATGCCGGTGCAATTATTCCGATGCAAGTTATAATGCCAACTTTACTTTTTTATTGGTCTGACAAACATAATGGGAATACAAATGTTAGTGCCACTTGGAAAAGAAAAAGTAGTTCTTTATTCGGAAATTGCTGGAATGATTGTGGATATTATCTTAAATGCACTTCTGATTCTAAAATGGCATCTACAGGTGCAGACGATTGGAACCTTGGCAGCAGAAATCGCTGTTTTATTGTTCAGTACGTTGCGCTTAGAGGAATTATTAAGGAAGCATATAGACAGGTTCATTATGTTGCAATTGGCAGTTCTGTTTTAGCTGGAGGGGTTCTCGCGGTTTTAATAAAGAGAATGCAGTGGGGAAGTTTTATGACTTTATGTGCTTCTGCAATTGTATTTTTTGGAGTATATTTTTTGATTTTAACAATTGCAAAGGAATCTCTTGTCATAGAAATAGAAAATCAGTTGCTTGGACGAATTATCAAGAAAAAATAATAACTGACTGAATGGGAGGAAAGAGTATGAAATATGATTATTTAGTAGTAGGTTCTGGTCTGTATGGGGCGATTTTGCACATGAAGCTAAAGCACATGGCAAGTCTGTTTTGGTAGTAGACAAGCGCCCGAATATTGCAGGAAATATTTATACCAAGAATATTGAGGGTATCAATGTTCATAAATATGGTGCTCACATTTTCATACTAATAACAAAAAGGTTTGGAATTACATCACGCAGTTTGCAGAGTTTAATCGTTTCACCAACTCACCGGTGGCTAATTATAAAGGAGAATTGTTCTCCCTTCCGTTCAACATGTACACCTTTAACAAGATGTGGGGAGTTGTAACGCCGGAGGAGGCTGCCGCAAAGATTGAAGAACAGCGCAAAGAGATTACTAGTGAGCCACAGAATCTTGAAGAGCAGGCCATCTCTCTTGTCGGTCGCGATATCTACGAGAAACTCATCAAAGGGCTATACAGAGAAGCAGTGGGGGCGTGACTGCAAGGAGTTGCCGTCCTTTATTATCAAGCGTCTTCCGGTTCGGCTGACTTTTGATAACAACTACTTCAATGCACTTTATCAGGGCATTCCTGTTGGCGGCTATACCAAGATGATTGCCAATCTGCTGGATGAAATTGAAGTTCGTTTGAGCACAGACTATCTGGAAAACAAAGCGGAGCTGGATGCATTGTCAGATAAGGTTGTGTACACAGGTCCGATTGATGCATACTTTGATTATAAGCTGGGTACGCTGGAATACCGTTCTGTTAGATTTGAGACAGAAACTTTGGATAAGCCAAATTTCCAGGGCAATGCCGCAGTGAACTATACCGACCGAGAAACTCCGTGGACCCGTATCATTGAGCACAAATGGTTTGAGTTCGGTAAGGATGAGAACGGCAATGATCTGCCGAAGACTATCATCAGCCACGAGTATAGTAGCGAGTGGAAACCCGGCGATGAGCCATATTATCCGGTTAATGATGCTAAGAATGGTTTACTTTATTCTGAGTATAAGAAGTTGGCAGATGCAGAAAATAATGTGATTTTCGGCGGTCGCCTAGGAGGAGTATAGTATTATGACATGGATCAAGGTAATTGCAGCTGTATTGGATAGATGCGAAAAAGAATTTTAACAGAGAGAAAAGAGAATATGAACACAACATTACTTATCATGGCGGCCGGAATCGGCAGCCGATTTGGAACAGGAATAAAACAGTTGGAGCCGGTCGATGATGCAAACCATATCATCATGGACTACTCAATCCATGATGCGATTGAGGCAGGCTTCAACCATGTTGTATTTATTATCCGTAAGGATATCGAGAAGGAGTTCAAAGAGGTCATCGGTGATCGCATTGCCTCCATTTGCTCTTCTCATGATGTAACTGTGGACTACGCATTTCAGGATATCAACGATATTCCGGGAAAACTTCCGGAAGGCCGGACAAAGCCGTGGGGAACCGGTCAGGCTGTGCTTGCAGCGAAGGAAGCGATTGATACCCCATTCATTGTGATCAATGCAGATGATTACTATGGAAAAGAAGGCTTTAAGGCTGTCCATGAGTATCTGGTGAATGGCGGCAAGTCCTGTATGGCAGGTTTTGTACTGAAGAACACATTGTCCGATAATGGCGGCGTGACTCGCGGTATCTGCAAGATGGATGAGAATGGAAACTTGACTGAGGTTGTGGAAACTAAGAACATCGTCAAGACTGCAGATGGAGCAGAGGCAGACGGTGTGGTTGTTGATGTGAATTCTCTGGTATCCATGAATATGTGGGGCTTGACTCCTGATTTTCTGGATGTGCTGGAAAATGGTTTCAAAGGAGTTTTTTTCGAGAAAGAAGTACCGAGCAATCCTCAGAAAGCCGAGTATCTGATTCCAATCTTCATCGGTGAGCTGTTGGAGCAGGTAAAGATGTCAGTGAAGGTTCTGAAAACCAGCGATACCTGGTACGGTATGACCTACCATGAAGATGTCGCAGCTGTAAAGGACAGCTTCAAGAAGATGCTGGAGGATGGCGTGTACAAAGCGGATTTATTTGCTGATTTGTGATATACTAGAGCTACGGGAGAACGTGGCTTTTAGTATATGGAAGGTAGAATAATATTATACAAAAGGGGGAGAAGATATATGGTAAACGTCAAATCCTGCGCCTTGGCTAATTGATCTTTTTATGCCACACTCTAAATGACACGAAAAAACTATTAGTTTTTTAGAGGAGGCTAAAGCGCATGGACACACTAGAAATATTTAAAATAATAATGAAGAACATTCGGAACCTGACCCCGGAAAAAACAATAAAAAACTCTAAAATTTCTATGAAATTATAAGAATAAGGTAAATAATGTCGTAGGAAATTGGTATCAGGACCTGGAAAATCGAAGGGAGAGGACGATTGACGATATGAGAATTGAGAATTTACAAAATGAAAATAGAAAATTTGTGAAAAGCATAGGAAACTTTCATGTTCTTGAATATGCACAGGATGCTAGCGTTTCTCCGATGAATGCAATGAACGAGTACTTCATAGAGCAGAATGAACGTCAGAAGAAGGCAGGTGGTTATTGATATCGATAAGGATCATTCTGCTATTATTCAAGCAGGTGCTATGCAGTGGATGGGTGGTAATGTACGGGCCACATCTGGAGTAAAAGGTATCGGAGATTTCTTTGGAAAAGCAATCAAAGGTGCAGTTACTAAAGGAAACAGCTGTTAAACCGGAATATATTGGGGAAGGCTGTCTGGTACTGGAGCCAACATATAAATACATTATCTTGGCAGATATTAGCAAATGGGGATCTGCTGGAATGACAATCGAAGATGGCATGTTTTTGGCTTGTGATGCTAATATAAAAGGAATGTTGTAGCCAGAAAGAATATTTCATCTGCTGTATTAGGTGGAGAAGGACTGTTTAACCTGAGTTTGCAGGGAAATGGCGTGGCGAAGACTGGAATCTAATGTTCCTGAAGACGAACTGATTGAAATTGTACTGGAAAACGATGAATTGAAAATTGATGGAAACCTTGCTGTATGCTGGTCATCAAACCTTGACTTTACTGTGGAAAGATCGACAAAGACACTTGTAGGATCAGCAGTTAGCGGAGAAGGGTTAGTAAATGTCTATCGTGGCACAGGAAGAGTACTGATGTGTCCGGTTGCACCAACCACTTCTCTATTTGAATCGACCAACACTATGATTGCAAAAGCAGCAGCAAAATCCAGTAATACATTTGGAAAATAGTTGTTGGCGGTAGAAGTATCCGGTGCCTGACCCTGGGAAAAGACCCCGGGAAAAACAATAAAAAACTCTAAAATTTCTATGAAATCGGAAGAATAAAAAGAAAAAGTGGTTGTATAACCATATCATAGGTGATACGCTTACAAAAAGCAACCGGGTGATGGAGAGAAAAAATCTATGCAGTACAATATAGAAAGTTATATCGCAGAGAAGGAAGCACGCGAGAGAAGGTTACTTGTATATACAGAGAAAATACAGGAACGGATGCTGTATCATTCCTCAGAAATCATTAAAAGCTGGTGGAGGAAAGACACCGCCAGAATATGACTCAGCAGGAGATCGCAGACATTATGGGAGTCCTGCCATCTAATCTGGCGCGATTCGAGAGCGGAAGCAGGATTCCTACGCTTAGTACTGGAAAAATATGCAAACGCCCTGGGAAAGCATATAGACATAAAAATCTGTGACCTCAAAGAGCAAGAGTGACGCCGGAGAAAATGAGGGAATTAGAAAGTCCCTCATTTTTTGCAGAAAATCATAGATGACAATGTGATAAAAACGATGTGTTTCAACAGAAAAACGAAAGGATTATGGCAAGAAAGAGGAGAATATGGTTTCCGGTGCAATTATCATCTGATGCACCGTGGAGTGAGGAGAACTGCAATATGTGTTTGAGGGACGATATAAATCCTGTCTGGTAAAAAGAGGACTCCTATTTTTTGCAGACCAGTCGGTATATACATTTGAACCCGGTAAAAGCAGGCATGGTCAAATATCCGGAGGAATATCGCTGGAGCAGTTACCGAACAATGATCGGCCTTTCCGATGATAAGATCACAATGGTGTCGAAGACACTGGCTTATTTTAAAAATAATAGTGTAATGCGTTATCGGAAATTTGTTGCAGATACAGGACACAAATATATTATGCAGGAGCAGAAGGATGGAAGAATGATAGAAGATGATGCGATGTGGCTACCGTGGTAAGGAGTTTTGCAATACAGGGAATAGATGCATTCATAGCATCCGGGGAGCATCCGGTGCCTGACCACAGGAAAAAAGGATATATTCGACTGATGGAAAGGATAGAGGAGAAAGGCCTTTTATTATCTGAATATCCGCCTGGAGTTCGTCCGAGCCAGTACACTTTTCCACGAAGAAACCGACTTATCAGCGCCTGGTCAGATAAGTTGATTGTAATCGGCGCTGGAAATCGAAGCGGCGCACACATTGCGTAAACGTCAAAGCCTACGCCTTGGCTAATTAGTTTTTTTATGCCACACTCTAAATGACACGAAAAAACTATTAGTTTTTAGAGGAGGCTAAAGCGCATGTGCAAATTCCGCTCGACCTGAGCACTGATTCCGCTTGGAACTGATCATGCCTTCCAGCCACACCGGACTGGCGGCTCTGCTGCCGCACCGTAATATTCAGGGATGCAGGCACGGGAGCAAGAAAGAGATGTCCTTGCTTGACAGAAAAGAGGTCAGTGCATAATTACTGGTTTCATATTCATGAATGTAATAGGGGTGTTGATAGATGGTGTTAAAGTAATTATACACTGGAAAACATCGAGGACGGTAAAATGGGCGTTCCGGAATTTTATAAAGGACAATCTGGTGATGTTTATTGGAGATGTTCTGATACTGTTGTTGCTTGGCGGAGTTTGGTATAGATGGGAAAATTCGAGCGAAAAGGCAAAGACAGGATTTAAGCAGACAAAAGATATATACAAGATTTTCAAAATGATAATCAAGAATCGGAAATAGATATACGGGAAGACAGAAAATAAAATTATTTTGAGGTAAATATATGCCGGATACTAAAGATTTTAGGACAATAGATGAGCAAATTGAAGGTCTTGAGAAAAGAGGATTGCAGTTTAAAAATAAAAAGAAGGCTGTAGATATATTAAAAAAATACAATTATTTCGACGTAATAAATGGATTTGAAAGTATTTTACTTAAGAGAAATGTGGGAGTAAAGGAATATGAAAATATTTACTTACTTTGAAGATTTTAAAGATTTGTATTTTTTTTGATTTGACGTTGAAAAAAGACACATTATTTAAAATTTTGATATAGAATCGAGATTGCGCACTTCAATAGCGTATAATTTTACAAGCAAGTATTGTTCATCGGCAAAAGATACCATGAATTATACAGATCCGAAATATTATAAAAACCGACAGATGTACATTTAAAGAATATATTTTTTAAGGTTTGATTTATTTCGACAAACGCAAGTAGATGTTCATGGAAAGGTAAAGAGAAAGTCCTTTATTGATGAGCTGAAGCTAGAGAGGGAATATGTTGGGCAGTACAAGAATCCTCCATTTTGGGTAGTAATAAAAACACTGCCGTTAGGGAAGCTTGTATTATACATTTATTTTTTTTGGATGATACAGTAAAGAGAAAAGGTGTTGAAAGATTTTGGACTTGAATTGGTCGATGCAAATTTATTCGAACAAGCATTATTTGTATTAAAAGAAGTTAGAAATCAATGTGCTCATTTAGAGTTAATTACACGCTTTAGATTGAAGAGAAGTAAAGGACTGAATTATTTAAATGATATAACTGTTAAAGCAAACTTATCACATGGAGATATAAACTATTTAGATGTTGTGAGAATATTTCGTGTATTCGGAACCGTTTCTGATATAAAAAGGGAAATTCTTTTATTTTATTTGAAGATGTTAGGAAAGAGAAGAAAAGAAATCGCAGATAAAATATTGGCAAAAATGGGACGAAAAAATTTAAAAGTTTGGATGAATTTATAAAAAGACTTGCATTTCTAAGGCTACCGTGTATAATAATAGTACGGTAAAGCTGGCGTACGGAAGCCAGTAGCCATGTATTTGGCGTAAAAGGCACCTAATAATAGGTGCCTTTATTTTTTACAAGAAAGATGTTCTCCTTTTGAAAATTTGGGGCATCCAGTGCCTGACCCCGGTAAACGTCAAATCCTGCGCCTTGGCTAATTAGTCTTTTTATGCCACACTCTAAATTGAATATTACGGTTCAAATGTACCCCTGTTCCGAAGGAACGGATACCGGCAATCCGGTGTTATGAGATCCCCGGAATAATCAAATATAGAAGAGCGATGCCCGCTGCTTCGCAATGAAGCCGGTCATCGCCCTTCTTTCTTTCCGCTTGTCAGCGTTCTACATATAAATATGCTACGGTATGATAGGTGTCGCATCTGTAGAAATTCACCCAGGAATCATCGGGGATTTTGTTCCATTCGATTTCCTGTCGATAAAGGTGCAAAATATGTCCATCAACATCCGCAGTGACAGGGCAGAGCTGTTTGTTTTCTGCTAAAAATCTTAGAACTTCTTTTTGGGCGCTCCGCCTATTGTCTGCATTGTAACTTTGCAGCCTTTTCTAAAAAATATGGGGTCCACAATGTGAAACCGATAAAAACTGGTTTTTCTGAATTAAAGGTGATGCATCCTTGATAACGGCCAATGAATTCATTCTGTCCCCATGCAGTTCCGATATAGTCCTCGACTCCGGTTCCGGCTAAAGTGGGATAATCGGAATCTCCATCGAAATAGACCTTAACTTCGCTCTCCCAAACCAGTACTTTTCATAGTCAGGGTTAAAGATGGCTGTAACGTTCATTCCTAAAAATCGGCCTTTCCCAACGGATTTATCAAAAATGGTAATATCATGCAGGAGCTCGTTCGACACTTCTTTATAGACTGTCTGGAAATAGAGAGGATTTTCGACATCTTCCAGAGTCATATCTACATCATAGTATAGCCGTTTTATATCAAAGCCGGTCCGATTTACAAGCTGTATTCTGGCATGCTCACAAAATGGCATGGGAATATAGCAGACAAAGGAACGGCCTTCCGGAGAGGAAAACAGTTCGTTTTCATAAGGTTTTAAGGCTCCGGCTCCGAACAGGAAAAAATTCCCTACAGGTACATCAACGGACGGTCTATCTTCATGGTCCCAATACATCTGAATAGAAACGGAATTTAAGATTCTTGCCGCAATGTTTTTGTCATCAAGGCCGTCGAACGTTATCCAGATCCTGCGGATAACTCCCATTCCGGAAAAATCCGCGAGCACTTTGGTTTCTCCCTGAGAAAAATATTCAAAAAGCATGGCCCTTTGCACCATGATTTTCTTTTGCCGCTGCACCTCTTTTGGCATCTGGATTTTCGAAGCTGAACCACCTCGGTTCACTGTTGAAATACTCAAAAAGCTTCATAATAGATTTCTCCTTTCCTGGAAAATGTTTACTTTAATCCTGTGGTTGTGATTCCCTGGACAAAATATTTTTGAGCAAAAACAAAAAGAAGAAGAATTGGAAGTACTGACAAAGTTGCCATTGCCATAAGGGGGAGCAATATCCATGGCGGCACCATATGAATTTCTGAAAGTATTCAGTCCGATGGCAACGGTAAATTTTTCCGGATTGATTAAGAAAATCAATGGCGCAAAAAAATCATTCCAGCTGTTTACAAATGCAAAGATTATTACTACCAAAAAAGAACAGGCTTTGAGTTTGGAAGAAACATTTTCCAAAAAATAGTAAACCATCCTGCACCGTCAATTTTAGAAGACTCAACCAATTCATTTGGAATTGCCTCAAAAAACTGTTTTATCAGAAAGATTGAGAATGCGCCCCCTCCTGTAAAAGCAGGAACGATCAAAGGAAGGTAGGTATCGATCCATCCTATTTTGGAATAAATAGAATATACGGGAATCAAAGTCACACTGCTCGGGATCATCATTGTTGCAAGAACAAGCATAAACAAAAATTTTTCATTCTGGAACGTAATCGGGCAAAGCCAAAACCGACTAAAAGCTGCACTGCTGACTGTTCCTATTACGACCATCCCGGAAACGAAAATGCTGTTCAGCAGATATTTGCTGAAAATTCCTGAAGAAAGCCCTTCTTCATATGCGGATAAAGGTCCATTTTTTTTAGGAATCAGTGTAGGGGGAAAGGCCACGGTTTCCTGAGGAGTTTTAAATCCGGTAAAGATTAAATATAAAACAGGGAAACAGAAAACAAGTGATACCAAGATCATTATAATGTACCATAATAATCTGAAAAAGAGCTTTTTTTGTATGTTTCATACAACGGTCTCCTTACTTTTCTAAATAAACCCATACATTTGAAGAACGTATGATCGCAAGACTGAGAAGCATTATCACAAGAAATAGTCCCCATGATAAAGCGCAGGAATATCCAAAGTCAAAATAGCGAAAAGCATTGTTATACAAATGTAGTCCATATACATATGTCGCATCGATAGGCCGCCTTTGGTCATGACCATGGGCTGAGTAAAAATTTGTAAAGCACTTATCATGGACATGATAAGATTATAGAAAATCACGGGGCTTACCAACGGCAAGGTAATCTTAAAAAACATATGTATGGTATTGGCACCATCTACCTTGGCAGCTTCGTAAAGCATTTCAGGAACATTTTGCAGTCCTGCCAAAAAAATCAGCATAGTTGATCCGCAGAATGTAACATTCATCAGTATCAATGACGGCATTGCCCATTTGGGGGCCTGAAGCCAATCTGGTCCGGTAATTCCTATTAAAGAAAGCAGATAATTAAGGAATCCCTGATATGGATTAAATAGGTTTGTCCACACGATAAATATCGCAATGCCGGCACATACGGAAGGAAGATATAAAAGCGATCTGAAGATTGTTCGGCCGCGATATGGACGATTTAATAATATTGCCAGCACAAGAGCAATGATCAGATTTGCCGGAACGGATATGACGGTATATACTGCAGTGTTTTTCAGGCTTATCAGAAATTTTTCATCGTCCATGAACATTCTTCTATAATTTTCCAATCCGATAAATTCCGGAGCCTTGATACCGTTCAATTTGTAAAGGATGCATAAAAAGAATAAAGCATCGGACCAAAGGTCAGTAAAATAAAACCGATTAACCAGGGAGAAATAAATCCCCAGAATGCGCGTTCTTCTTTTTTTAAAAAAGTAGATTGATGTTTCTTTTTTCTGGTCATACAGATAATCCTCATAACGGTGTATTTTGGGAGGCGGATGAAGCTATATGATGAAATCATATAACTCCATCTCGCCTTGTCCCTTTCAAGTTATTCGAGAACGCTTTCACCTTTTTTCTGCAGGACAGCGATTGCTTCATCCACAGTCGTCTCTGACAAAGAGACAGCATTATACTGCTTGGTTAATTCGTCATTTATTTCAGCCCATATTCCAAGGCTTTCCTGACCGGCCGCGCGATTCATCATATCTGCAAAAGCCTCTTTATTGTATTTGACGGCGTAGCTGTTCGGAAAATCGTTCAGATAATTGTCGCTTTCCACATAGCTTTTAAAACCGGAACGCCAAGCTGAGAAATTTTTTCCTGCGATTCTTCTGAAAAGGGTATTCCATTTTATAAACTCCCAGGCCGCTTCTTTTATGCTCAGATGTGCTGAAATGGCCATTCCATCCGTGTAAGCAGGATATGTCCATGGGCCATAGTCTGTATTGGAAGGTAACTGTACAACGTCCCATTTAAAAGAATCTCCGATCAACTCCTCCCAGCTGTTTATATCCCCAGGTAGCACAGAGTGCTGGCAAACTTCCCGGTTTCAAATCCGCCGCCTATGGAATCTGTTTCAGATCAGAAGAGAATATCCGCCAATGATTAAATCGGTATATAAAGAAAAACGCATATTTAAAATAATCATTCCCCTTCTGCCTGCATTTTCTTATTTTCCACATCATACAGGGCATCTGTCCATAAAGATCCCGTATCATTTTGGAACCATCAGTAAGCTTGGTCCCGTATATTTTATTCACCCCTTCTCCAGTCGTCAGCTGCCGGGTAATATTGACGAAATCTTCTTCTGTCCAGGATTCGGTCGGATATGCTAATCCTGCTGCATCAAAAATATCCTTATTGTACGCCATAGCAAAAACCTTACTGACATAAGGAGCAGCATATATTTTCCCATGTTTGGTAAAAATATCAAGAGAACCATCTGCCCATTGCCCGGCAACCTGATCTCTCTCAATATATGGTGTGAGATCTTCAAAGACACCTTCCTCAGCAAAATCATACATGATGTCGCCTGCAATGCTTATGACGTCAGGGGCCGCTCCGGAGGTAAAGAATGTCTGAGCTTCGTATGATAGCTTACTCCGTCCGTATAGGTTGCTTCGATCTTGATGTTGGGATGCGCTGCCTCAAAATCTTTGACCAATTCCTCCTTACAGGCGAGTTCATTTTTGTCTCCCCAGTAACTGAAGGTTAATGTGATCTGTTCTTTTGAAGCTTCGGTAGAGGTATTTTCGTTTGCATTGTCGGACAGGTTCTCCTCTTCCTGAATGCTACTTTGTTGATTTTCAGCAGAAGTCGCGGAAGAATTACAGCCTGATAACAATAACGGAACAGACAAAAGAACTGCGATCGATTTAAAGAAATTTCCCATTTTCAACCTCCTCTAATAGAAAAATGTACCAAATTACTTCTACGTTTGTGAAATAATATAATCAAATAGCACAATGATCATTGCTTATAAAGAAATATAATACAGTTATTTTTTGAAAATACTACATGAAAAATATGCAAAAATTTACATAAATTTTTCCCGGTGTGAAGGAAAATCTCCATTTGAGGTCTAAAAGCCATGGACTTTGGTTCTGATTTATAGGGTTGCATTGCCATATGACAATATTGTAGAATTTATACGTAGCAAAAAGTACGGGAGCAAGGAGGCGGTTTTACATGGTCCGTTATAAAGAAATTGCGAAAGATGCTAATGTAAGTATTGCCACAGTTTCAAAGGGTAATTAACAATCAGGGTTACGTCTCGGAAAAGAGCAAGAAAAAGTCAAGGAGTCTTTTGGAAAAATTAAAATATAAATCATTGTCATATTTTTCCGGATAACGAAAAGACAGGGGGTCAAGGAAATCGTTTTTTTGTCGAGGATTTGTTGAATCCATTTTATATCATGGTATATAGAGGTATGGTAAAAAAGGCACAACAGTATGATATGAGGGTAGTCCTGTGCGGCAAATTTGACTTTGACAATATAGAACATTTTTCCAATGGGATAGTTTTTTCAAATGAATTTATAGCCCAGTATTATCTCAAAAACTATGGAAAAAGAAATGATATTTTTATGATGTACCTGTACACCGGTTCTTCTTTTTAAACTTTTGTCAGGCTTTGCCTTGTGTAACAGTGGACATGTTAGAGGTTTTTAAATAAGGCGATTCATTATTTGAGAAAAAAGGGAAAGAAAAAAATATGGTTTGCATCGGCAGTTGACGATCTGGATAACATTCGCATAAAAGCTTACATGAGCAAAATGGAAGAAAGCATGCTGACTCGAAGGTCTTATATGTTGACGGATTAAATGTTTATAATTCGGATATTGATATAGTTCAGACAATAAAAAGTTTAAATTCCATAGGAAAAGATGCCTTTTTCGATCGGACAGGAAATTGCGAAAAAGTACATGCAGGACCTAGTGGTAACGGAGAAAGTGGCAGTAATTTTGCTTTAATGATGAATTGGCATTGGGAATGTATGCATTTCTGACTGGAAAGGGATATAGAATTCCGGAAAAAATAGCATTACTGGGAATCGACGGTTGTAATAGCCGGAAGTATATAAAAACAGTCTGGCAACAGTCGATCTTTTCCGGAACAACAGGGAGAAAAATGTATAGAACTTATGCATGAAAAAGCTTCCGGAAGAAAAGTGCATTACAAAACTATATAAGACCTCAGATTATAGAAGGAGAAACGGTTTAAATTATAAAAAATCCCGGATGGCGTCCCATACCGGTACTGCCTGAAGCATGACGGTAAAAAGAAAGAATCGTTAGGTCATCGATGGGCGTTCCGCAGGCAGAAAGCAGACGCTGGCTGAGATCTTTGACGTTTATCATATTTTTTCCTTTCACAGATCTTCCGGGAAACGGCCGGCGGCCGCTTCCCGGATTCCGCTGCTTGCTCCTATACCTGTTCGGACAGAGTCCCTCCTAAAAAAGAGATAGCTGCTGAAAATCCGTTTCGGATCTGCCCTTTCGGGGAGAACCCTTTTGCAGAAAGCTTTTCTACGTTCCACGGATGATGGGACGCAGATGGCCGAGCAGAAGAGGAGAGACCGGATCGTGATATTTGCAGTTGACGAAAGCCCTCTGCGGCGTCTGGTTGGCATAGCAGTATTTATAGCCGTTCAGACAGGTATCATAGGCGCCGATGTCTGTGAACTTCCTCGATAATTAACTCTCGTTAGGAGGGCACCATGTATCTCGATTATGAGGTCAAAATTCCTGATTCCAGACATGGAATCACACGGAAAACAATTCGTGGAATAACCTATATTTACTACGCTTACGATCGCGAGTACAGTGCGGATAAGCATTACACCGTTCCGAAGAATACGACGATCGTCAAGTGCCTGGATGCTTCTGCTGAGACGATGTATCCAAACACTAACTTCCTAAAATACTTTCCTGAAGCGGTACTTCCGGAGACCCGGGAAATCGCTGATCGGAGCGCCTGTCTCAGAATCGGAGCATTCATCGTGATCCGCAAGGTCATTGCCGAGTATCATCTGGATGAGATCATCGGACGACTGATTGGAAAGGAAGCTGGTCTCTTCCTGGATCTGGCAGCATATTCCATCGTTACGGAAAACAACGCCGGTCAGTACTATCCGGATTATGCGTACAATCATCCGCTGTTTACGCAGGGGATGAAGCTGTACAGTGATTCCAAGGTCTCTTCGTTTATTAACAGTATTACGAGAGACCAGTGCATCGCTTTCCAGAATGAATGGAACAACCGGCATGATCACCGTGAAAAGATCTATATCACGTATGATTCGACCAACAAGAACTGCCAGGTAGGTGATCTGAGTGTGAGATCGGTCATCCGAAGGATGACGACGGAAAGCCGGTCCTGAACTACTCAATCGCCTATGACCATAACAACTCCGAGCCTCTTTTTACTATGAGGAGTATCCCGAAGCATCGTCGATGTCTCTCAGCTCCAGCAGATGCTGGAGAAGGCAAAGGGCTATGGATACCGTCAGGTCGGTTTCATCCTTGATCGAGGATACTTCAGCAAAGAAAACATCCACTTCATGGATAAGAACGGTTACGAGTTCATCATCATGATGAAGGGGATGAAATCTCTGGTCCGTGATCTCGTCCTGTCGGTCAAAGGCACGAAGAAAGCGTGAGTTCAGCCTGCGTGATTACAAGGTGAATGGACTCACCGTGGAGCACCAGCTGTATCCTTCGGATGAGAAGAAGCGCTATTTCCACATTTTCTATAACGAATGGAAGCAGACTTCCGAACGAGAGAATGAAGAAAAGATCGACCGGATGGCGCTGTACCTTCGCGAGCATCAGGGATGAAGCTGAATCTCCAAGGAGTTCGGCAGGTATTTCGATCTGATCTTTTATCATGAAGGTCAGGATGACGAAAAGTTTATGTATGGCCGGGAACGTTATGAGGTCATCGATGAGGAGATATCTCTGTGTGGGTACTTCGTCATCATTACATCCGAGAAGTTGAGTTCTTCGGATGCACTCGATCTCTATAAGAGCCGGGATGCATCCGAAGAACTCTTCAGGGAAGATAAAACCTTCCTCGGTGACAGAACTATGCGCTGCCAGACCAATGAGGCGCTACATGCAAAGATCTTCATCGAGTTTGTAGCACTGATCATTCGAAACCGGATGCACTTCCTGCTCAAGGAACAGATGCTGAAAACACATCACAAAGAGAACTACATGACCGTGCCTGCCGCGATCCACGAACTTGAAAAGATCGAAATCGTGCGGCACATCGACCGCGAGTACTCTATGGATTACGCAGTGACGGCAACGCAGAAGTCGATTCTGAAAGCATTCGACCTAGCCGAGCCAAACGTCCGCAAGCAGGCTGCCGGCATCAATGAAGATCTTAAGTCCTACAATATGAAGGAGGTGCTGAATAATGTGTTATCTGGTAGCGAAAGATCGTGATGCACATGGCTGTTTTGCTCTGAAAACAACGCATGGAAAGCATCTGGTAGAATTAAAGAGGGAATTGAATAAGGCAGTTGGTTATAAGGGTGTACAGCTTGTAACAATCAGCAGGCCAACAGCGTATGGCGAGTATGCACCGTATCACTTTGTGGATACAGAGCAAGAGTTTCATGACTATCGTCAAGAACTTGCCCATGAGAAAATCATGCCGTGTGGACAAACGAAACTTCAGGAGTTCACGGTATATTTTGAAGGATGTCATATAGATTGTGATGGAAATAGAAAAGGATAATATGGGAGAGAAAGCATATAAACCACGGAAGCCCGGCGGCGGTCGAAAGAAGCTGAAGCCGGAGTTCAATGCCGGAAAGAACCTGAAAGAGCAGATGGAAAGTGCTGTGGCGCTTTATGATTCTGAGATGTCCTGCAGGCCATTGCCGATGAGCTGGGATTAAATCAATCAAGGTACGGAAGCTACTCATCACGGCCGGTGTGTATGAGTCGGATGTGGCGGAGAAGGTGCAGGACGCTTTTGAAAAGTACCGGGAAACACAAGACTATAAAACCGCATTGCTATCAACCGCAGCAGCCCTTGACCTTTCCAAAGCATCCATCACCTCGTACCTGCCTTATAAAAAAGGCGTACTTTCCAGGTACGGAAAAGAGAAGATTAGTGTTGGAGCAGAGCGGCAGCGGAGACAGAGCAATGAAGCGATGGAGGGCTGATCCGACAGAAAACTTCTGGAGCGTAGTTGTGGCCTATGCTGGGGTAAAATTTAAAACCTATTCCGGCTTGCCGTTTTCTTATGAGGTACGCAAAGGTAAGAACGGCGAATACACAAAGGAGCTCTGGATCGACCGCAGAAAGAACAGCAAAAGTCTGGCATGGAGCTCGGTGCTGCTGGCACTGGGAAATAGGAAAGAGAAAGTAGTGGATAGGCCAAAAGGCTCGGGGGATATCCGGGGCGTAACTTACATATTCGAATGTTCTCACCGGTTCGGGCTGGGATCGATGTGCCAGACGAAGTGAAGGAGAAGATGAAGCATCCGAAGCAAAAGACTGATAAGCAATGAAAAATTTAAGGTGACTGGCGCCCGCCGTGAGCACAGTGGCAGTACGTGGACTTGTTGACTTGCTATTTGACCTGCTAAATGGTAAAATCAATGCACAATGGGTGAGTGCTTTATAAAGACAGCTCCAGAAAGGAGTTTGAAACTGCATGGGAAGATTTGTTAATCCAGATAACAGTGCATTTCAAAGTTGCTCTGAATTCCAGAATATACGTGGATAAGACCGGACTGATCAATTTACCAATAGCGTTCTTGATGGATGGCTATATTTGCAATAGTCGTCCTCGGAGATTTGAAAGTCATATCAGCTAATATGCTGGCGTATTATAGCAAGGGTTGCGATTCGGAGAAAAATGTTCTCTGGTCTGGAAATAGCAAAAGCATCAGATTTTAAGCGGCACCTCAATAAGTACGATGTGATTCATATTGATATTCAGTGGTTTCTTGCCAACTGCGGAAACGCTGATGAAGTGGTTCCATTTATCACTAAAAGCGTATTGGATGAGCTTCGGGAAATCTACCCGGGAACTCTTCAGAGAGGGGTAAGACTTCCGGACGCTCTATCACGAGTCAAAGAAAGAACCGGTCAAAAGTTCATCATCATTATTGATGAATGGGATGTTCTGATTCGAGACGGTGAAATGAGCGAAACCATTCAGGATGAGTACATTAACTTCCTGCGTGGGATGTTCAAGGGAACTGAGCCGACAAAATATATCCAACAGGTTTATCTTCAGGCGGAATTCACCATGCCAAAAAAAGGAAAAGCTCTGTAGTCTGTGAAAAGTGAAGAAATCTTGACGAGTTCACAATGCTTCAGGCGTTCAGTTGGCACCGTATGATTGGCTTCACTGAAAATGAAGTGAAAGACCTCTGTAAAAGAGTACAACAGAGATTTTGAAAAAGGAAGAAATGGTACGATGGATATTTACTGGATGGCTATCAGGTTCTATAATCCCAAAGCAGTTGTTAGCCTGATGACAAAAGGAAAGTTCAGAAGTTATTGGTCGGAAACTGGCTCGTATGAGGTTGTGGTTCCGTTGATTTGTATGAACTTTGACGGATTGAAAACGGCTATTATTGAGATGCTATCTGGCGCAGAGGTCGAGGGTCAACACAGCAAGCTTTAAAGAATGATCCAGCGAAAATTCAGAACAGGGATGACGTTATAACTTATCTGATTCATCTGGGCTATCTTGGATACAACGAAGAAAATGGAACAGCCTTTGTTGCCAAATGAAAATTCGCCAGGAGTTGAGCACGGCGGTACGAAATAGCCATTGGAATGAGATGATTACATTCCAGCAGGAATCCAGAAAACTGCATGGCGACATTGACGAAGGATGAAAAAATGGAGAAAAGCAATGAAAACAGCTCTTGTAACGGGAGGCAGTTCCGGCATCGGACGTGGCACAGTACCGCGGCACTGAAAAATGCTGGGTTTGCAGTCTATGAATTCAGCCGCCGAAATGTACCGCAGGACGGAATAAAACACATCAGCGTGGATGTGACCGATGAAAATGCGGTTCAGAAGGCAGTAGGCGAGATTCTTTCGGAAGCAGGGAAGCTACTCCGCCAGCAAAGCGGCGATTTCCTCGTACTCCTGCGCGCTGGACAATGAGGTAAAGCCTTATGGTATTCAGGTGACAGTTGTTGAGCTGGGTGATATCCACACAGGCTTCACGCAGGCACGGCAGAAGGTAATCGTTGGCGACAAAGGAATACGGAGGCAGAATCTCACGCAGTGTTAGTCAGATGGAGAAAGACGAGCAGAATGGCGCGAACCCGGAAGTGATCGGTGCATACATCGCGAAAAATCGCAGAGAAGAAGTGCAAGCCGATTTGTGTGGCAGGAGCGCAGTACAAGTTCCTTAGCCTGCTCTGCAGAGCTGCTGCCCTGCGGTATTCGAGGAAAAATCGTTGGAATATACGCGAAATAGCACCACGGTTGGATATACTGTATGATCAGAGCGATATATAACTGTGAAGGAGTGGGACAACGGATACCTTGTTGTTATGGCAAAGTATAAGTACAACAATAAACCGGAAGAAGAATACATGACAATAGAATCGCAGAGCGTGCATTCTATTGTTTTAGATAATCATAAATGATAGTATTATTAGTAATAATATAAATGCTACATCGCAAGTACTTTTTTGGGGTAAAGAGCCCAGGATGATCTGCCATATCCGGAATAGTAGAGTTGAATTTTGTTTTATATTTGATGGAAAAGTGTTCATAATGAAAAGAGTGCCTCTTTAGTTTTGGTAACTGAAAGCATCCAGTGCCTGACCCCGGGAAAAAACAATACATAAAACGTGCAGATGCACATAAAATGGGAATGGATATTAAAATTCAACTTGTTTTGTGATAGAATATCATTACTAAAAACGTGCAGATGCACGGAAATGGGGAGTGTAACAATGGAGATTAAAAAGAGACGCTTACCTACAACAGC
>VOFB01004632.1_pt1 | contig 25958 bp, 34 predicted proteins | sample 5384141 | NCBI WGS metagenome assembly VOFB01 (sample SAMN12384721, study PRJNA508395) | human gut metagenome | isolation source: healthy gut A | host: Homo sapiens | reverse complement strand
GCTCAGAGAACTTGCAGAAATCCGGGAAGGATTACCAAAGCTTATATTTGTGCATGGTGGCAATGGCAGTGCAGACAGCTATCAGAAAATGGTCGACATAATGAAGGACCGTTATAATTGCTACGGGATTGATTATCTAAAAGGAAGTAGCCTTAGAGCCGGAGAAGCTTTCCCTGCAGGAACTTGCCAGAGAATATGCGGCATCAATTTTGGAATGCACAAAAAGGAAGAACGTATTCAGTTGGTGGGATGGTGTATCGGAGGAACCATTTGCTTTGAAATTGCCCGTATTTTAGAAGCCAGCGGATACCAGAATATTCACATCCTCTTTCTTGACACCCAGGAGCCGGGACGACTTGAGGAGCTTAGTTATAACATACCGACAGAGCTGGAATTTATGAAAAGTATGCATTTCGTGCGGATATCGGAACTTTAAAGACGGATTCTTCCGTGAAGGCTCTATGGAAAGTGTTGTTGATAAGATTTCCGGAGATGAAAGACTGGAAGATGCCGTAAAAATCTTTCTTTACAGAAACGGCCGGCGTTCTCATCAATCAGGAAAAAGATGTCTGTCCGGAGATGATTATGATTCATAATTTCTTTCGAAGTATTGTGGATGCAGCGGAAAAGGTACCGGTGTCCGGCAGGGTACATAGCACAGATGCATGTTATATACATGCTTCTTCCGGAAGTGTGGCTGAAAATCCCCAGAGATGGCAGAATTACTTTGACAAAAAATCGAGTTTCTGGAAGTTGACAGCTCTCATTTTGGTCTGATCCAAAAGAATTGCGGGTTGTGTTGTGAAGGGATACGTGAAAATTAGATGAATGTAATATTTTGTATTCCATATGCAGGCGGAGCGGCGTCTGCATATGGAGAGTTGAAGACGATAGCAGAAAAAGAAATCTCAGGCTGGTTCCCCTCGAACTGGCAGGGCATTCTTCCCGTCTGGCTGAAGCGCCTTACAGAGATTTTTCAGAGGCAGTAGAGGATTGTTATAGGATGATTGCGGATTATTTACACCGCAATTATGTAGAGAACTATGCTGTTTTTGGCCATAGCATGGGAAGTTGGATCGCCTATGAACTGGTGGAAAAATTAAAAAAAGATCCTACGGTGGATGCTCCTGAGAGACTGTTTTTATCTGCAAATACCATTCCGCAGACAGAAGTAGACCGTAAGACAGAGCAGTATACGGATGATGAGTTCTGGAACTGGATTTATGAATTGGGGGAATGGAAAAAAATTATATGAGATAGCAGAGTTTAAGGACTATATCCTGCCGATTATACGCAATGACTATCGGATCCTGGAAAATTATGCAGGAGAAAAGGTTCCGGTCAGAGATTTGGCCGCGGATATTTATATGATGGGCGGCAGACAGGATCATATCTCACAGGAAGAATTTATGAAATGGAGTCAGTTCACTTCTCAAAAATTTGAATTTGAATGGTTTGATGGAAATCATTTTTATTTTCGTAAGGAACCAAATCGGGTTGTGGACTACTTCTGTCAGAAGATGCAGACAGAGAGTTAATGAGGGGAGAAAGGAATTATTTATGAGTACAAAATGGATTGCCCATGAGACAGATCAGAAACAGGATTTTGCCTTATACTGCTTTCACCATGCGGAGGAACCGCGGCATATTTTGCAAAATGGGGAGCAGAGTTTGAAAATATCGCTGTTTTGCCGGTGCAGTTTCCGATGCGGAGAAGCGAATAAAAGAAAAAATGCCGGATAGCATGCAGGAACTGGTAAAAGATTTTGTGGATGAAAATATTGGTCTCTTAAAAGAACGAAAATTCGGACTTTTCGGTCATTGCAGCGGCAGTATTGCAGCTTATGAAGCGGCAAAATATGCAAAAAGGAAGCTTACGGCATTGAGCCGGAAATTCTGTTTGTGTCTTCCTGCTATGCACCGGATGATTACCGTGCGCCAATGCTTAGCTCTTTAAGTGATGAGGAGCTTTTACATGTCATAAAAGAGGCGGGCTATGTGACACCGGAATTGTTGGAAAATCCTTTTATGTTTGAATATTTTGCTCCGATTGTGCGTAAAGACTTTTTATTCAGGAGAATTATAAAAACGAAAATAACCGGAAACTAAATGTTCCGGTCGTAGCAATGTATGGAAAGGAAGACCTTGCCTTAGAAGAAAAATCGTCTATTGGTCATTGGAAAATTATACTTCTGGTGATTTTGCCATAGAGGAATTTCATGGCAGTCATTTTATCTGGAGGAAGAGTTAGACAAAGTTGCAGCGGTAATTGACCGTAGAATCATGGAGGTACGATAACATGTCAAATGGAAAGAAGTTACCGTTGACGGACGTGCAGTTCGCCTATATGTTCAGGGAGAAACAGCAGTATTTATCTCGGAGGCATTTCGACGCATTTTTATGTGGAATTTGATACGAAGCTGGAGCCAAAGAGATTTGAAAAAGCATTAAACAAAGTGATTCAAAGACAGGAGATGCTTCGGGCCTATATTTGTAAAGATGGAACTCAGGTCATTCTGGATGAAGTGCCTTACTATGTAGTGGAATATAGAGATTTATGCAAATTGTCCGAGGAAGAAAAAACAAAGGAACTCACAAGTTACAGAGAAAACTTCCAATCGAATCTTTCCCTGATACATGGCCAATGTTTGATTTTAAATTTTTACGCAAGGATGAAGAAAGCAGTATTTTAGCCATCGATATTGATATGATGATCGTAGACGGAATGAGTACGGAGCTTCTCATTCATGAAATTATGCATTATTATAATTCTGGTCTTGAGACAGAGGCATTGGAAGTTGGTTTTTCTGATTATATGGGACTGGAGAAACAACAGAGGGAGAAAAAAGCAGAGGCAGATAAGGCCTTCTGGATGAAAAACATTCAGCGTTTTACAGCCGGTCCGTTTATTGATAAGGTAGAAAAGAAAGCTTCGGATATTCCATATTTTCATTCTTTGGAATGTGTGGTGCCGGCAGAAAAATGGAGCGCTGCGGAAAAGAAACTGCGTCATCAGAGAATCCTTCCGCCCATTTATCTGTTGACAGTGTATGCAAGGATGGTTTCTGCATGGACCAATCATGATAAATTAACGATTAATATGACGGTGTCGGACCGAAAGAGCATGTCCGGTAAAAATTTAACGAAACAATCGGTGATTTCCACAAAAAATTCTGCCGGTGGATTTTTGAATTTACTGGTTCCGATGATCTCTTTGCGGTTGCGAAGCAGACACAAAATAAGATTGCAGAATATAAGAAACATTTGGACTGCAATATGACGTCCTTTTCCAGAGAAGTGATTCTGAAGGATCAGGTGGAAGATAAGGCAGCTTTTCCATTTGTTTTTACCAGTATGATGTTTGATTTGGCAAAGGAAGGATGGGAAGAATTTGGTGACAAAGTCTATCAGGTGAGTCAGACTCCGCAGCTTCTGTTGGACAATCAGGTGACTCTGAAAACGGTGCTTTGGTCATACATTGGGATTATCCGATGCAATACTGGAAAAAAGAACGTTTGGAGAAGATGCAGACTTACTATCTGGATTTGGTATTGGATGGGGCATCCACCGTGTTAGAAGAGGAAACAAGGGATTTTTAGAAACCTATAACAACACCGCAAGAGACCGGGAATATGTATCGGCTCTGACACTTTTTTGAGACAGGCCTATGAGAATCCGGATCATACGGCGGTTCTTACTGACAACAGTGAAATCAGCTATGAAGAACTGGATTTTTATGGCAAATCAGGAGGCCCATTATCTGGCTGAAAACTATGGCATGGGAAAGGGATACCTCATAGAAGGAGAACGTAACCACAGAACTATCGTTCATATGTTGGCTGTTCTAAAGACAAGCGGATATTATGTGCCGATTGCCACACATCTGCCGGAGAACCGTAGGAAATATATTCTTGAAAAGAGTGATGGGGTAGCAGTACTTGATGATGCGTTCTATTCACGGGAAAAGATTGACAGCTATCGTGAAGATCCGCTTCCACGTAAGGAGAATGATGCAAAGGATCTCATGTATGTCATTTATACTTCGGGTACTACCGGAAATCCCAAGGGAGTTGCAATCAGCAATGAGGCACTGATCAATACGGTGAGTGATATCAATGAGCGGTTTGCAGTGACAGAAGAGGATCAGGTGATCGGTATTTCTTCCTTTGGGTTTGATTTATCGGTATATGACGTGTTTGGAGCATTGACGTCAGGAGCTTCTTTACTTCTTCACGATAAGCAGGAAAATATCTATGGTATGATTGATAAGCTGAAAAATTTTCCGGTTACCATCTGGAATACCGTACCGGCACTTATGAAGATTCTGGTGCAGGAGTTGGATGAAGACTATGTAAAATGAGACTCTGAGACTGGTTATGATGAGCGGGGACTGGATTCCGACAGATTTACCGGAGATGATTCATAAAAATTCCCAAATGCACAGATCATAAGTCTGGGTGGAGCCACAGAAGCCGCCATATGGTCTATTTATTATCCGATTGATGAAGTAAAAGATGATTGGAATAGTATTCCATATGGATATCCGCTGACCAATCAGACGATGTATGTTTTGGGCTATGATGGGATGGCTTTACCTGTCGGTGTGGAAGGCGACATCTTTATCGGGGTGCCGGCGTGGCTATGGAATATCAAAATGATCCGGAAAAGACAGCAGAGGCCTTTTATTTGTCATCCATTGTATGGAAAGATTTACCGAACGGGAGATAGGGGGGTATTTTCACCGGAAGGCTATATGATTTTCCGGGGAAGAAAGGATACGCAGGTAAAAATCAATGGAAATCGTGTTGAACTTGGAGAGATAGAGAGCTGTCTGAAACGGCAGGAGTCCGTATTAAATGCAGTGGCGCAGGTGGCAACAGAAGAAAACGGAGCGAAACATCTTTTTGCTTATTATGTTCCGGCGGATGGAGCACCTTGCGATATGCAGTGGATAGAGAATCTGGTTTCTGTTCAAAAAAGAAGCACTGGATGCGGCAAGTGATGAGACACCGGATTATCTGACCATAGATGAGTTTAAAGAAATCTCAGAAGCGTTAGAGGAGGTCAGTACGGCGATTATTAATAATGCCTTTTATCGCCTTCAATTCTTTAGGGAGACAGAGCAGATCTATTCTCTGGATGAGCTCTTTGAAAAGAACCAGATTGTGGAGAAATATAAGAAGCTGGTTTATCAGTGGGCAGAGACGTTAGAACAGTTAGGACATATTGAAAAGGTGAGCAGCGGTGTGTATATCTGTAAAGAGCCCATTCAGGAAATAGATGTAGATGCGATGTACAGTGAAATCATGACAAAGAGCGGCGTGGAATACTGGGGAGGTTCCTTTGAATTTCTGACTCTTTGTAATAAAATGTACAGGATATTCTGAAGGCCGATGTGAACCCCCAATTTTGTTCCCGGAGGGCGATATGCAGCGGGCAGAGAATATTTATCGTTATAATCCGGTAGCAGAGTATATGAATCATCTGGCGGCGGAAGCTGTTGAGCAGTATGTCAAAAAATTGGGATAAGGAGGACCGGTACGCATCTTGAGTTTGGCGCCGGAACCGGCGGTACCAGTGCGGCTATTTTAGAACGGATCAAAGACTATGATGTGGAATATATGTTTACCGATTTATCCACCTTCTTTACGGATCGTGCAAAGAAAACTTTTGTGAATATGATTTTGTGGAATATGGGCTTTTTAATATAGATGAGAAACCACAGGCCCAGGGCTATGATCCGGCTTCTTTTGACATCATTATCGGAGCAAATGTACTTCATGACGCCAGGATGATCAAAGAAACTTTAAAGAACTTTCGATATCTTCTTTCAAAAGAAGGGATGTTGGTTGCCCTTGAGGTAACGACAAATAAGATTTATCACAAGGTATCCATCGGATTTATTGAAGGATTTTCCGGATATAATGATGAACGGCTTGAGAAGAATGTTCCGCTTTAAGCCCCCAGGGAGTGGTGTACGGCTATGTCGGACTGTGGATTTACATATACCAATTCTTATCCAAAATCAGATAAGGCGGCAGAAGTATTTGAACAGCATGTCATAGTGGCATATGCAGCACATAATAAGGAATACAGAGAGGAAGCCGAACTGATGAAAGCGCTTCGTGAGGAGCTGCCGTCTTATATGATGCCGGAGCGTATTTACTCCTTGTATGAGATTCCCCTTTCTGCAAATGCCAAGGTTGATTATAAACAGCTGCCATATGAATACGGCGGAAATATAACTGAGAATCAGGAAATCATTTTGCCGCAGACGAAGACGGAGCAGATTCTGTATGAAGTTATTAAGGAGACTTTGGATTTAGACGAGCTGAGCACAGATGTGAATATTTTTACAATGGGGCGGATTCCTTAAAATCCATCAGTGTATTGACAAAGCTAAAAGGCCGCGGCATTGAAGTATCGCTGTCAAATATGTATAAGTATTCCACCATTCAGAATATGGCTGCCTATATTGATGCAGAGCACAGAAATGATGTATGCAACAGCCGTGAGTCTGTGGAACTCGTTGATTTTAAGCCGGATTTGGAGCACCGGTTTGATCCATTCCCTATAGAGTGATCTGCAGGAGTCCTATTATATTGGCGCGCATGAGACAGAAGGCTTTCATAGTATTCCGACTGCCGGTTATGTGGAAATCGAGTGCCGTAATTATGACCACGACAGGTTGTTCCAGGTCATTGGCAGATTGATGGAACGGCACGATATGCTAAGAGCCTATATTGATGAAGATGGAATGCAGCATGTTCTAAAATCACTTCCGGTTTTGATATTCCGGTAACGGATCTGCGTCATATGGGAGAAGCAGAAAGAGAGCATTATCTTCATAATCTTCGTAAGGATATGGTATCTACCAGACTTGATTTAACCAGGGCGCCTCTCTTTAAATGCATCATTTCTCAACTGACGGAGGATAAGGCAATTTTACATATTTATGCAGATGGACAGATTATGGATGGATGGAGTTTTCAGCTTTCTATACAGAGCTTGGGACCCTGTATCGTGATCCGGATCTTTGAAATGGAACCACTGAAAGCGACTTTCAGAGATTATATTATGTATCGGGAAGAGCTGAAGAAGACGGAAAAATATCAGCGTGATAAGGAATTCTGGTTAAACAAGATTCCAACTTTGCCGTCAGCCGGAATATTGCCGGTTCAAAATGAGATTACCAAACTCGAAGAGGTGGAAGGTATTCAGGTAGAGTGCGGGATTCCGATTGAGCAGTGGAGACAGATTGAAAAAATGTCTCAGAAGTTTGGCGTATCTGCCTTCTCTGTATTGCTGACATCCTTTGCCGTATCCGTGGCCAGATGGAATGACAAACGAAGATTCCTGCTGAATATTCCGGAGTTTTACAGACCGGCTTTCAGTGAAGATATATTCAAGGTCTTAGGGGAGTGTGCTTCTTTCCTGCTCTTTACGATGGAAGATGATCCGGAAGATACGTTCCTTGAAAAGGTTGTCAAGACACAGCAGCAGATTATGGAGCTGAAGGATCATAATAACTTTAGTGGTATGGAAATCACCAGAGAGATCTATCGTAAGAATAATGGATATCAGGAAGTACTTGCACCTTTGGTATTTGGTATGCTTCCGGATGCCCAGGAATTTGAAGAGCAGTTTATTGAAATTGATAAAATGTGCTGAAGATTATCTATCAGGAAAATCATACATCGCAGATTTGGATTGATGTGAATACCTGCGTTTATAGTGATCGAATCGAATTTAACTATAACAGCTTAAAGGGACTGATTGATCCGGAAATATTAGAAAATCTCGCAGCCATGCAAAAGTCTGTTTTATATGAGGCTGCAGGAAGCGAAGAGTTCTGGAACAGCAAGGTAGACATTGCATTGCCGCAGAGGGATAAAGAAATGATCAGTCAGGGCAAACGGGACGGATCAAAATCTGGGTGAGGAAACCATGCCGATGCTTTTGAAGGAGGCATTCCGGGAATATTCAGAGGAAGTCTATCTTCATACAGACGGCAGAGATTATACCTATGAGATACGAAAGATGGTAGATGCTTTGGGAGCGAGACTTTCTGAAATGGGAGTTACGGCAGGTGATAAGGTGGCGGTTCATATTGGAAAGGGGCTTGAACAGATGGTGGCAGCACTGACCTGTGCCTATATGGGCTATGTTTATACCCCCTTAGAATATGATTATTCTGCGGCTCTTGTGGAAAGTGCAATGAACTGGATTCAGTGTAATTACCTTTTGGTAGATTCCGCGGCAGCAGACGATTTTGCCAAAGCAGAGCTGAAATTCTTGGTGGTGGATGAAAAACTCCTTTGTAAAGAGACAAAGGTGATGGAACCGGCTCATGTAAACAGAGAGGATTTAGCCGCAATTATTCATACTTCCGGTACGACAGGACGTCCCAAGGCGGTTATGATCCGCCAGGAGTCTTTAGTGAATGCCCTCCTGTATACAAACGAGAGATTCGAAGTGACAAAGGCAGACAGTGCCTTCGGTGTGACGAATCCGTCCCATGATATGTCCATGTATGACATCTTTGGTATAGCCATTTGTGGAGCGTCTGTCACCGTACCTCAGGAGATGAGCGCAAAAGATCCGGAAATGTGGCTGAAACTGATGAGTCAACATAAAGTAACAATCTGGAATTCTGTTCCGGTTATTCAGGAGATGCTGATGGAAGCTGTTACAGAGGAAACGGCATCATTGATCGGAAATCTTCGACTGGTCATGCTTGGAGGAGATTATATTAAGCCAAGCTTGTTGCAAAAGCTAAGAACAGTGAACAGTACGGTCAGGATGATTTCCGTGGGTGGTCCCACAGAGACGACTCTTTGGAATATTATGCATGAGATAGAGGAAGAGGACCTTTCAGGTGATGTGATTCCGTATGGAAAGCCGATTGCAAATAATCGTTATTATATTTTGAATGAAAACAAAAAACAGCTTCCGATCGGTGTGACTGGTACCTTGTATTGCGGTGGAATCGGTGTGGCAAGTGGATATTGTGAGGATGAGGAACGTACCTCGGATAAGTTTATCATCTGGGAAGAAACGGGAGAACGTATTTATAATACGGGGGACCGCGGGCATTACAGAGAAGACGGTACGATTATCTTTGACGGCCGTGATGATGAGCAGGTTAAGATAAACGGAAAGCGGATCGAACTGGTAGCAATCGAATCTGAGGCATTGGAGGTAGAAAACGTCAAAGGGGCGGCGGTAATCAAAGCAGGAGATAACCAGCTTGTATTGTTTTATGTAAATAATGGCTTCGAAGTGGAAGAGGCACTTTAGAAACCATCTGATGAGAAAACTTCCGGCCTATATGGTGCCGAAGAAATATCTGCCAATCGAAAAGATTCCGGTAACCATAAATGCAAAGGTGGACAAAAAAGCATTGGCTAATATATATGCAGGCACAAAGAAGGGAGCAGTGGCATCAAAAATTCCACTATCGAAGGAGATATATTAGAGAATATCCTAAAGACAAAGTTCTGCGAACTTTTAGACCTTGGGATGAATGAAATCGACTTGATTCCGATTTCTTTGCCATGGGAGGAAATTCTTTTGATTGCTATGAAACTTTTGTCACAGCTTCGTGAAACTTTTTGATGTGGAAATATCTTTGACAGATCTCTTTATGACATCGACGATTCGGGAAATGAAGGAGCTCTTAGAAGAAAAGAATGCGGTCATCATTTCTAGGATGGATCGTTATGATTAGCTAAAACATAATTGGGAGCATGAAATGCGGAGCAATTGTATCATAGGGGGCAAAATACCTTTTGCCCCCAACATCATGATATATTATTTTGAGGAATGAATTGCTTCCTCCACATGCTGCAGAAAAAGTTTCCGGATATCCGGATATTCTCCCAGTCCTTTAAAAACACATTTGACCGGAAATCCTGCCGCTTCAAATTGACTGCGCCAGGAGTTGGGATCATCTCCAGCCATATCATTAGTAGCATGGTCGCCGGCTACAATCATAAATGGAGCCAGAACCACCTGTTTTGGCTGATATTCTTTTACCATATGAAGCAGAGTGTCCATGCTCGGATAAGCCTCCACGGTTCCGAGGAAAATGTTGGGACAGCCCTTTTCCTTGAACATATAATCCAGTGCCGCATAGATTGCATTGGCATAATGTGTAGTTCCGTGACCCATAAGAACCAGCACTTCATCCTGACTCAGATCCGAAAATTCATGATGGATTGCGTCTATGATGTAGTTGTTGTCGTCCATACTGGTTAAGAGTGGTGTGCCGAAGCGGATGGTGGAAAATGAGAATTGTAGGACAGTGCTTCCTCGGTCATAATATCATTTTCAATACCATTAATAACATGCGTCGGCTGCACGATTACATCGGTGATACCGTCTGCTATCATTCGCTCAAATGCTTCTTTTACATTATCATAATGGATGTTATCCCGCCTTTTTAATTTGGCAAGGATCATCTTGCTGGTCCAGGCCCGGTAGATCTGATAATCGGGATAAGCATCGGCAATCTTTTTCAATGGCATCAATGGTCACCTTACGGGTAGTGTCATAACTGGTTCCGAAACTTACCACAAGAATTGCTTTTTAGCATCCGTGCGATCCGATACGGACCTTGCAGTTTGGTTTTGGAAAATGGAAGTTCTGCGATATACGCTTCCAGAGCCGCAAGATTGTGGGGAACCGGAAGGGAAGTTTTCAGAATGCCCTTCTGACAGAGACTGTCAAACAGCTGCAGTGCGGCAGGTTGTTCCAGATTCGTCTGAGCCAGTGCGGTACGGTTAGAGAAGACTTCCGTAGGTGCACCATGCATCAATACCTGCCCGTCTTTCAGTAAAACCACCTCGTCGGCCCATTCAAATGCATAGTTTACATCATGAGTGGCCATCAGAACCGTGATTCCATCCGCAGTCATCCGGTCGACCGCATCATTGACCAGTGCGGTGTGTTTGGGGTCCAATGCTGCGGCGGGTTCATCTAAGATGACAATCTCCGGATGCATCACCAGAATATCAGCGATAGAAACCTGCTTTTTTTGTCCGCCGGATAAGGCATGGGTAGGTTTGTGGCGGTAAGGGGTAATCTCCATTTCCTCAATGATTGCTTCCACCTCTTTTTTTGCCTCTTCTTCAGAGACACCAAGATTCAGGATACCAAAAGAAATCTCCTGATACACGCTGGCGGAAAATAACTGATTATCCGGATCCTGAAAGACGATTCCTACCTTCTGGCGCAGTTTCAGCAATCCCTCTCTGGAATAGTTTACAGGTTCACCATGAAAGTAAAGAGTTCCCGAGGTTGGTTGGTGGATGCCGTTGCAGCAGAGAAAAAATGTGGATTTACCGGACCCGTTGGCTCCCATAAAGGCAATTTTTCTGCCTTTTCGGATTTCAAGACTTAGTCCGTTCAGAGAATGTGTCTTTTCATCATCATAAGAAAAATATAGGTTCTCAGCTTTTTAGTATTACATCATGATTCATTATAAAAGTCTCCATATCGTTAATGCGGTCAGCAGGGTCTCGAAGATTACAAGCATCAGAATCTCAGACCTTTTGGCCGGATAATGTTCGGTAAGTACATGAATTGTTCCGTCATAACATCTGGATTCCATAGCATCATAGAGTGTACCGGACTTTTTCATGGCCCGGATAAACAGGGCGGATCCCAGAGCACCGAAGGATTTGCAGGATGTTTTGAAATCCTTGTTTCCCAGACGGGAATTCTGGGAGGTGGTGATGGCAGACGCGATTGCCGTCAGTACAAAAATAAAGCGGTAGATCAAAAGCATCAATTCAATCAGGATGGAAGGACACTTGAGTTTCCGCAATTCATTCAGAATATCTGTCATTGGTGTATTCAGAGAAAGAAAATACAGACAGGATACGCTGGCAAGTGCGGTGAGAATCAACTGTATTCCATGGGAAAGTCCCTGGAAGCTTCCGGTGATATAATAACTGCCGATTGAAATGGCGAATGCATCCAACGGTGTTCTGCTGATATTTACCAAAATAGCAAGGGTGGAAAACAGCAGGAATACAAGGGGGATCTTCATCAGGCGAAAATAGCGGAAGTACGGGATCCTCCTTTGTAAATGCACAAAAAGTGTTGGCGGCCAGAACAATGCAGGCAATCAATATAGAATGACTGATGATGCAAAGCATCAGGGTCAGAATGGTATAAATAAGTTTGACGCCTGCATTTACATAGCGCAGTCTGGAATTATAACACAGCTTATCAATTAAAATCATTGCAGTTCCTCCGGGCTGCTTTCGTTGGTTTTCTATAAATCAGAATCTTCTTTCCCCAGTTTTTCCGCTCTACCAGTCTTCCCATATAGAAAGCCAGAATACCAACACCGATTCCGGTCTGAAGACAGAAGAAAAGACTTTCAATCTCGCCCGGGAGTTCTCCGCCGATTGCAGTTTCGAGAATCGGTGTAAACCAGGGTTCATAATCTGCGTTGACTTCTGCGACAACTTCGCTTCCTGCATCATCAGATCCGCCAAACTCTGCTCCCCGAAGTGCAAAGAAAGGAATCAGTGCAATACAGATTGCAGCAACTAATAAAAATATTACAAGTCCGGTACGTTTTTTTTCTTTCATGATTAAGCCTCCTTTATAAAGCCGATTGCTTTCAGCTCTTTCTTTGCATAGGTTTCAAGACCGATGATGATCAGTACAGTCAGGATACCTTCCAGAATTGCCAGAGGTACCTGAGTGGGAGCAAAAAAGACAGCCAGGAATTTTGCCATGGAAGCGCCGATACCGCCGGCTTCTGACGGATGTGCCATTGCAAGCTGCACGGAAGTTACACAGTATGTAAAGAGATCTCCGATGGAAGCAGCCAGGAATACGGCGGCCAGTTTATTGACTTTCAGTTTCAGACATAATTTATAGATTCCAAAGGAAACAAACGGTCCTGCAATTGCCATGGAAAAACAGTTGGCGCCCAGGGGTTGTCAGTCCGCCGTGTGCCAGCAGGGTTGCCTGGAACAGCAGCACGATGATTCCGAGGATGCTGACAGCGGAAGGGCCGAACAGCAATGCACCGAGACCGGTACCTGTCATATGGGAGCAGCTTCCGGTTACAGATGGAATCTTAAGAGAGGAAATCACAAAGATAAATGCTCCGGCCATGGCCAGAATCGTGATGGATCTCCGGTTTGTTTTCAAGGTGTTCTTGATTGAGAAAAACCGGCTGCCAGAAATGGGAGACAGACGATGCCCCAGACAACACAGAAGATGGGGAGGAAGATATCCTTCCATAATGTGCATGGCATTGGCGGTCGGGATGATTCCGAAGCTGATTGCCAGTGCTGCAGATAATGCTACCAGTTTTTTTTTTTTTACTCATAAGCTCTCCTTTCATTCGCTGTCATGCAAAATTGCATGAAAAAACGCCGCATCATGGATTTGTCCTGTATTTATGAAGGGCGCTGACGGCCGGGCAGTATCAGTGAAACAGGATACTTCAGCTGCCGTCTTACGTGTCACCATCACTCGCAGTGTTCACGCAGATCGCATACGGCGGGCAGGTCTTCTGGCTTAAGCCTTGGCGCGTTATCCAGCCTTCCCGGGTTTCCAGTGGCTTGATTAGTGTCGGAAATAACTGGTGTCTTTCGGACAACCGATCGATCGGATAAAACTTGGCTATCACAGCGGCGTGACCGCGGGGGATTCAAACCCTCTTCCTATTCTCCTGTGGAATGAAGCACAGGCTCCTCGTCGCATTCAATTGTATAAAATTATAATTCCTCTATAGAGAAAAGTCAATGTTGGGAGCAGAAGATACAAAGAAAAGTATTTTTTTATGAGCAGGAATGTGATATGATAGGTGCAGAGTTTGTGGAGGTACTTAATGATGAGTATACGAATGATCGGAATCGACTATCATCTGGCAGACGTGGATATCCGGGCAGTTTTTTCATTTACAAAAAAGAGTGCAGCGGAGGCTATGGAGAAGTTGATCCAAAAGCCGGGCATCCGGGGAGTGTGATACTTTCGACTTGTAACAGGATGGAGTTTTGGGCCAGTCTGGATAAAACATACGAAGGTTCCCTGCTGGATGAATTGTGCGGCTTGAAAGGAGTACATACAGAGGAATATGGTCGTTACTTTGTGGAGCGAAGCGGCAAGGATGCAGTAAATCACCTGTTCCATCTGACCTGTGGTTTAAAGTCTATGATTCTGGCAGAGGATCAGATTATCACGCAGGTAAAAGATGCACTATCTCTGGCAAGAGAAGCTTATAGTACGGATAATGTGCTGGAGGTTTTGTTCCGAAAGCTGTAACAGCGGCGAAGCGCGTGAAAACGGAGGTGGTATTTACCCATGCCAGTGCAACGGCTGTGGATCGTGCAGTGGAAATGCTTCACAATCAGGGATTTGATCTGAAGGGGCGGACCTGCATGGTGATCGGTAATGGTGAGATGGGAAAACTGGCGGCGCAGACATTGGCGATGCATGGGGCGGATGTGACGGTTACCGTCCGGCAGTACCGAAGCGGTGTGGTGAATATTCCCCGGGGATGCAGCAGGATCAATTATGGAGAACGTATGGAATTGTTTCCACACTGTGATTTGGTGGTGAGCGCTACCAAGTCCCAATTATACTATCCGGAGGGAACTATTTACGGATGAAATACAGATGGATCATCCGATGTATCTGATTGATCTGGCCGTGCCCAGAGACATAGAGCCGGAAGTCGGTAAGATGCAGAATATCACACTTTATGATATTGATGATTTTAAAATTACGGTACAGGACGCCAATGGGGAATCCATCGCACGGACAGAAGCAATTCTGAAGGAAGAGATTGAAGATTTTTACGGCTGGTATGACTGCCGGGCTCTGATTCCGCGGATTCAGGAGATTCAGGCGGATGCAGTGACTGATCTGAATTTAAGGATTCAGAAGATTATACGGAAGCTCCCGCTGCCGGAAGAAGAGCAGCGAAAGTTTCTTGGCAGCATTGATACGGCGGCAGGAAAAGTGGTAGGCAAGATGATGTACGGGTTAAGGGATTATCTGGATGGCACCCAGTTCCGGGAATGTCTGGATGGATTGGAGAAGCTGTATGAAGAATCGTAATGCATATTTTCCCTTATTTATTAATTTGTCTGAGTACAAGGTATTGGTTGTGGGAGCAGGAACTATTGCGCTTCGGCGAATCAAAATTCTTCTGCACTTTACGGAAAAAAATAGCGGTTGCAGCGCCGGCATTTCACCCAGAGATTGAGCAGCTTATTGCAGAGGGAAGGGTAAGGGCGGCAGGAAAAAGATTTGAAGAGAATATGCTGCAGGGAGTTCGTATGGTTCTAGCGTGTACGGATGACCATAGTTGTAATGCCGAAATCTGCCAAAAGGCGCGCCGAAGGGGAATCTTAATAACTGCAGCAGTCAGGAAGACTGTGATTTCTTTTTCCGTCCATAGTGAAACAGGGGACCTGGTCATCGGAATCAAGGCAGGAGGAACCAATCATAAAAAGGTAAAGCAGACAAGAGAGAAGATAGAACAAGCCATAGGAGGTAATGATGCAGATTACAATCGGAACCAGGGAGAGCCTTTCTGGCTCTGGTACAAAGTGAGCTGGTAAAAACTTATATAGAGAACCAATGTCCGGATGCGGAAGTGATGTTGTTGAAAATAAAGACAACCGGAGACAAGATTCTGGATCGGACATTGGATCAAATCGGAGGAAAGGACTTTTTGTAAAAGAACTGGATCGGGCGCTTCTGGATCGGAAGAGTGATTTGTCGGTACACAGTCTGAAGGATTTACCTATGGAAGTTCCGGAAGAATTGCCGGTGTTGGCATTTTCCAGACGGGAGGACCCGCGGGATGTGTTGGTATTGCCGGAGGGAGTATCAGAGCTGGATCTTTCGAAACCGATTGGTTCCTCCAGTCTGCGCGCCGGGTTCTGCAGCTGAAAGAAATATATCCGGATGCGGAATTCAAAGTGTGCGGGGAAATGTACTGACCCGGCTTCGGAAACTGGATTCCGGTGAGTACAGTGCCCTGGTTCTTGCGGCAGCAGGGTTTGGAAGCGTCTTGGGCTGGAGGGGCGGATCAGCCGGTATTTTGAGCCGGAGGAAGTGATTCCGTCAGCGGGTCAGGGAATTTTGGCTGTACAGGGGAGAGCCGGGGAGGATTATGGATATCTGGAGGGATATGCAGATGCAGAAGGTACCTGTGCTGCTTTGTGTGAGCGGGCGTTTGTCCGGGAACTGGACGGCGGATGCTCTTCTCCCTATTGCGCCCATGCCAGAATAAAGGAGGGAAAGATACATCTGCTGGGGCTCTATTATGGGGAAGAGACGGGTACTTACCGAAAAGGGGAGAAGACAGGGGCTGTAGAGGAAGCGGAACAGCTTGGCAGAGAACTGGCAAGAACTTTGAAATATGGGGAGTCAGCAGAAGGATGTAAAGGATTCATCTGACATAGTATCAGCAGAGAGAGGTGAAGGGGTATGAATACAGGAAAAGTCTGGCTGGTAGGCGCAGGTCCCGGAGATGTGGGACTGCTGACCAGAAAGGGAGAACAGGTACTGAAACAGGCAGAAGTGGTTGTCTATGACCGCCTGGTAGGAGACGGTGTACTTGCCATGATTCCAGAATCGGCTCACGCCATTGATGTTGGTAAAAATGCAGGGACACCATACGAAAAAAGCAGGAGGAGATCAATCAGATTCTTCTGGAAGAGGCGCAGAAGGGATATCGTGTTGTCCGGCTGAAGGGGGCGATCCATTTCTTTTCGGCAGAGGCGGCGAAGAACTGGAACTTTTAAGTGAATATGGAATTCCCTATGAAGTGGTGCCGGGAGTGACTTCCCCGATTGCAGTACCTGCTTACAACGGGATACCGGTAACACACCGGGATTATTGCTCTTCCCTGCATATTATTACAGGGCATAAAAGAGCCGGACAGACTTATGATATAGATTTTGAAGCTTTGGTGCGGACAAAGGGGACGCTGGTATTTCTGATGGGTGTGACAGCACTGAAAGACATCTGCCAAAGTCTGGTGCAGGCAGGGATGTGCAAAGATATGCCTGCAGCCATCCTGCAGCAGGGAACCACTGCAGGTCAGAAACGAATTGTAGCAACAGTCGCGAGTTTACCTGAGGAGGTCAGGCGTCAGGGAATCGAGACACCGGCAATTATCGTGGTAGGAAAGGTATGTCAGCTGGCTGAGAAATTCGAGTGGTACGAGAAACTTCCGCTGTCCGGATGCAAGGTAGTCGTTACAAGACCGAGAGAATTAAATTCTCAGACAGCGGAAAAGCTGCGTGCGAAAGGTGCGGAGGTCCTGGAACTTCCTGCAATTGAGACAAAGGCAATACCGGAAAATGATCGATTGGAAATGTGTCTGAAGCAATTGGAAATTTACCAGTGGATTGCGTTTACAAGTCCTACCGGGGTTCGTATTTTCTTTGAACAGATGCAAAAAATCCCATTGTGATATTCGAAAACTGATGAGATGTAAGATTGCCGCGATTGGAAAGGGAACTTGTGGGGTATTGGAACAGCATGGAATTTACGCCGATCTGGTGCCGGAAACCTATGATGGGGTCTCCTTGGCATAGCACTTGCCAAAACTTGTGCTTCCGGTGATCGGATTTTGCTGCCGAGGGCGGAGATGGGAAATCAGGAAATTCTGGATGAAATCCAAAAAGGTGAGAATCTTATTGTAGAAGATGTACCAACCTATACCACAACGTATGAACAGGCAGAATATCTGGACGAGAAAAAAACTGTTTGAGGACGGTAAGATTGACTGTGCCGTATTCACCAGTGCTTCTACGGTAAAAGGATTTGTTTCGGCAACTGGAGGTCTGGATTATACCAAGGTCACAGCCGCCTGTATCGGAAAGCAGACAAAGAGTGCCGCTGACCAATATGGTATGAAAACTTATATGGCAAAGCAGGCTGATATAGAGAGCCTCATAGAACTTGTTTCAGAAATATACTGTGAAAGTCTCGGACAGCAGCCATGAACCAGAGCAATCGACTTTTATGGATGGTGATGTCTGCGGCGGCAGACATGTCCGTTTAGGAAGAAAGAAAAAATAAAAATGATTTTGACAAAATAGACTACTTTTGATAAAATAAAAAATCGTAAACGACACATGTATTACCTTATGGTATGTAAAATCTGATCACGGGACGTACGGATACCGTGTGGATTTACCCGGGTATACATGTGTTTTTTTACGTTTTTCATCAATGGTGATGTCTGCGCCAGCAGACATGTAGGTTTATTATAAAGGAGAGTGGTTGGTATGCCAAGAAATCAATTTCAGAGAATGGTCTTTGATTTTCACCGTACTGGTTACAGTACATGCTTATGTGTTTTACAGCTTGTATGTTGTAAATGGAAGTGTTTTAATGTCAGTTACAGGGGCATCAAGCGTCATAGGTGCCATCAATCAGCAGGAGGTGTCTATACGTTTGGCAGATTTCTTCCGATCTGGGCAATTGTTCTTATTGAATTCTGCTTTGCTTATTTACTGGAAATCGTGATGGGCAGTCCCTGTTCTTTCAAACTTGCAGCTAAGGTGTTTGATCCTGCAAAAACCCATCCGGTTCTTTTTTTGAATCGGCGATCATCTGTGCAACTGTAGGCCTGATGTGTCCGGCGATGAGTTTTATCGCAGCGTGGTTGTATTATCCATATTATTCGGGCTTCCATATGATTACGTTGCTTGCAAATTGGCTGAAATTAGTATGTTTTAATTTCCCATTTGCATTCTTCACACAGTTGTTTTTATTCAGCCATTGATTCGGACTATTTTTAAATTTTTTATTCCACAGGGATATAAAAGAACAGAAAAAGTGTCTGGAGACTGCCTGAAGGAAGATATGTTTGTACATAGGAAAATGAAACAGACCGTTGAATTGAGGAATTCTCTCAATTTAGCGGTTTGTTTTATTCTATAGAGGTTGATCTTCATCGGACGGGACATAAGTTGCAATGTCCTCGATTCTGCAATTCAGTATTCTGCATAAATCATTGATGGTCTGCAGAGACACTCTTTTATTATTGCGTAGTTTGGAAAGTGTACTGTCAGAGATGTGATGATTTTTTTCAGCGTGTACCAGGATTCACCCGATTTCTTTAAAGTTTTCCAAAATGGTGTATAAATAATCATAAGCACCTCCGTTTAAAAATAAATTCTTTATTTAAGAATAAAATGTATTCTTGAACTTGAATATATTCGAAAAAGGAATATAATAAAAAATGAGAACTATATAAATAGTATGAATTGATAGAAGCGGAATAAAAAATAACCACTTCTGAATTATTTGTTGAAACATAAGGAGGACAACATGGAACAGGAAAAAGAAGATTTTTTTGCAGCATTGGAGAAATTACGTGATAAGAATGGTATCTGCCATTGGCGAGAGCCGCAGAGACATTCAAAGAGAGTACAACTACATGGAACGTGATAACCTGGTATGAGGAGCGCATGCTTGCATGCAGCGAGTCATGGAATGGAAAAAGAGGAATTATAAAATGATCGGACAAGCCAATTAAAAAATACGGCAAAAGTCATTCAGAGTTTTGGTTGTAGGCGTGGTGCTTCTTTGTTAAGGTATACCCATTGGGTGTCCCATTAATCAATCATACCGGCGGCGATTTTTTTTAATTGAATATGGATATATTGAACGTAACGGAAAAGGAAAATGCGGAGCGGCCAATGCTTGCATGCAGCGAGTCATTTCATGGATGGTGATGCCCGGATTACGAATACCGGCGTCAGCAGACATGTGGTGATGTCAGTTTACTATTGAAACTTTTGGGAATGAAAGAGCAATGAAAGATTTCAAGTTACACTCCTGTAATAGTTGAGTTATGGATTCTTTTGTGTTAAGATAAGAGCCAAAGCGTTATAGAACAGGAGAGTTGGCATGTTATTAGACGTATTTACAGATACGGTGATTGATAGTTTCAAGTTAATACCATTTTTATTTTTGACCTATCTGGTTATGGAATATCTGGAGCATAAGACCAGTGAGAAATCCAGAAGGGTAATGGAGAAATCGGGAAAGTTCGGACCTTTGATCGGAGGCGTTGCGGGTGCTTTTCCGCAGTGTGGTTTCTCTGCAGCGGCATCCAGTCTTTTTGCTGGCGGAGTGATTTCGGTGGGAACACTTCTTGCTATTTTTTGGTCCACGTCAGATGAGATGTTGCCCATCTTTATCTCGGAATCGGTGGCGGCAGGAACTGTTTTCCGGATTTTGGGAATGAAGGTTTTGCTGGGCGCTTGTTCTGGATTTGTAGTTGATATCCTCTGGCGTTTCGGAACAAAGAAAAGCAGAGAAAAAGAGGTTCGACCCATCATCACAAAGAACATCATGAGAAAGAGATTCACGACCTTTGTGTTTTGACCCCTATGATACACGGATTGCTCCGCATTTCATGCTCCCGCAATCCTAAAAACGTTCGAAATCCGCCCTGTTCGGGCTACTTTCTCATGTTTTACGGGTCCCAAAGTCATGCTTTTCATGCAAGCATGAATTGGTCTGCATCCAGGGAGGCGGAACAGCAAAGACAGAATACGAATTTCTGACCGGAAATTCGGTAAAGCGTTTTCCTGGTATGGTTCCTTATGTAAGCTATTTTACCCATGACCAGTATTCTTTAGTTACGACTTTTGAAGGATCAGGGTTATACCGTGGAGGCAATGCATCCGAATAAAGGCAGTAATTGGAAGCGGACAAGTGCTTATCGGCTGCTGCAGTTTGAAAAGTTTTATACGATTGATGATTTTGATCTGTCAGCAAAACGAATACGGCAGCATATCAGCGACCAGGCGAATTATGAGAAAATTATAGAGATCATAAATAAGAAAGAACATAAAGAAGATCCGTATTTTCTTTTCAACGTTACAATGCAGAGCCATGGAGGTTATACAAATACTTCTTATAAAGGGAGTGTGGAAACTGTGGGATATACCGATTCGGCGGTGAACCAATATCTTTCGCTTCAGAAAGAGTCAGATGATGCACTGAAGTATCTGATTGAATATTTCGAAGATTACGAGGAACCGACGATAATCATTATGTTCGGCGATCATTATCCGGACTTGCCGGATAGTTTCACCGAATGGATTACAGGGAAAAAAGTATGAGGACAGTACTTTGGAGGAACAGCAGCAGTATTTTTTGCAACGCCGTTCTTTATCTGGGCAAATTACGATATTCCGGAGGAAGAGGGGATCTTGACCAGTACTAACTATCTGTCCACACTGTTGTTGGAACAGACAGGGTTGCAGATGACGCCATATAATTATTACCTACAGGATCTGAGGAAAAAAAGATGCCGGCATTGAATCATCTGGGATATATGGATGAGCAGGGTACATATACCAGTTGGGATGAGATCGACGAAGAATATGAAACTCTGGAATTACAGTATGAGGCGGTTCAGTACAATGAACTGGCAGAAAGCTCCAGAAGGGTGGATCGGTTCTTTTCTATCGGGGATTGATGGATTACGGACGGAACAAAAACAGGGGGGGGAAGTCCGGAGGATTGCTTGCTTTCTGCGTTTCCCCTCAGCTAACTTGCTATTCACACTAAACTCATCGCCAATGGGCTCTTCGTTAAGTGTTCATGGCAAGTGGATCTTCGGGCGCACTCCGAAGTCAGCGCAAATCGTTCCGGACTTCCCCCGCTCCGCTTTTTGTTCCTGTGCGTTGGCAGTTCGGCAGATGTATTTCGGAAATGCTTTGCGGGTATGTGTTTGACGGATAGGCGGATTGAATTTAGAGAATGGACTTTCATAAAACGAGTGTTAAAAAATGTAAATGCATTGATTGTTGTTGATAGAAGGGTTAATAATATTGCCGCAGGGTATGTGTGTTGAGAGAAAAACGCATATCTTGCGGTATTTTTTGTTTTGTGGGGCAGGTGATGAGGGGAGAATTTAAGAGAGTGTTTTGAGATTTTTTAATCAAATATTAAGAATCTTATGGTATATTTCATCTGACAGGGTGCTGCTGTAGAAGTGTGAAGAGAAATTCACAGTGAAAGAAAGGTGCGCGGTGAATTGGATATAATGAGTGTAAGGCGTCTTAGTATTTTCAGGAGGGTGCGAAAAATGGGAAGTAATCGTGGTGAAGGAGTATCTAGGAGAAGGTTTGATGGAAAAGAGTGTTATTGGTTGCGGTATTTTTGATTCTGGCGGGGATGGGGATTTGTTGCAGGGATTTCTGTGGTTCGTCCGATTGAGATTTCGGGGAGGAGCGGTCAGGCATCTGGTGATGCAGGCAGAGTTGGAAGAAGTTGATGAGGGGGAATTGGGGCTGGTTTCTTTGCCGGTAGATGAGATGGAAGATGGGGAGCGGGTATGGATGAGTCAGGCGGCTTTATTGATTAATCAGAGTATTCGATTGGTGAGGAATTTCAGGCAGAGATAGGGGAGTATGAAGAAAGTGGCGTCCGGATGAATGCGTGTGTAATGGAGGCTTATGGGAAGCTTGCATATGATATAGAAGAGAAGTTTGGAGAAAACTGTTTGTAAAGAGTGCATACCGTACCAGTGAGGAACAGGCAGCGGAGTATGAAGCAGACCATGAGGTGGCTGCTGTGGTTGGAAGCAGTGAGCATCAGGCGGGGCTGGCGTTGGATGTGTATGTAAAGAATTATGGGGGAAAATCTTTGCTTAAGACAGAGGCAGGGCAGTATGTGAACCGGGAATGCGGTCGTTATGGGTTTATCATTCGGTATCCGGAAGGGAAGGAGGACGTCACGGGGATTGGGTTTGAGCCGTGGCATATTCGGTATGTGGGGGATTCCTCATGCAAAGATTATGTATCGGAATAATTGACGTTGGAGGAATATTATGAAAATCTGGAAGTGGGGGATTTTTACGCTTACGAAGGGTATCTGATCAGCCGGCAGCGGGGGAGTAAGGTGAAAATTCCTGCTGAATATGAGAAGATAGGGATTTCGCCGGATAATCAGGGGAATTATCTGATTACGGTTCAGATGAAGCAGTAAGAATATCTGCCGCAATCCGCAGGTGTGATGTGAGCAAAATACTTTTTGCTCCTGGCATCATGAAATGCTTGCATCATGAATAGTGTCTATGGTAGAATGTGTTGTTAGATACGGATTAATCTTGGTTTAAGTGTCAAAGTCGAATTCACGCCATGCTTGCATGGCAGTGGATGAGAGACTTTATGACACGTACCAATCTTGAAAAATAATAAAGTCAGAGGTTTATAGTATGATAGCAGCAAATAATGTTACGTTACGAGTAGGAAAAAGGCATTGTTTGAAGATGTCAATATCAAATTTACAGAAGGAAACTGCTACGGCATGATCGGTGCCAACGGAGCGGGAAAGTCTACGTTCCTGAAAATCCTGTCCGGACAGTTGGAGCCGACCAATGGAGAGGTGACGATCACTGCGGGACAGCGTCTCTCTTTTCTGGAGCAGGACCATTTTAAGTATGATGCCTATCCGGTTCTGGATACGGTTATCATGGGTAATGCCAGACTGTATGAGATTATGAAAGAAAAAGATGCCATCTATATGAAGGAAGAATTCACAGATGAAGACGGCATCAAGGCGGCTGAGCTGGAAGGCGAGTTTGCGGAGATGAACGGCTGGGAAGCAGAGTCAGATGCAGAGCAGTTATTAAATGGTCTTGGAATCGGGACAGAGTTTCATTATTCACAGATGGCAGACCTGACTGGTTCCCAGAAGGTGAAGGTGCTTTTGGCGAAAGCTTTATTTGGTAATCCGGATATCCTTTTGCTTGATGAGCCTACGAACCATCTGGACCTTGATGCTATTGCATGGCTTGAAGAGTTCCTTATTAACTCTGAAAACACGGTTATTGTTGTGTCACACGACCGTTATTTCCTTAATAAAGTGTGTACTCATACTGCTGATATTGATTATGGTAAGATTCAGCTTTATGCCGGAAATTATGATTTCTGGTTCGAGTCCAGTCAGCTTCTGATTAAGCAGATGAAAGAGGCAAACCGGAAGAAGGAAGAGGAAAAGATTAAGGAATTACAGGAATTTATCAGCCGTTTCAGTGCCAATGCCTCCAAAGCAAGCAGGCAACTTCCCGTAAACGTGCGTTGGAGAAGATTCAGTTGGATGACATCAAACCGTCCAGCCGGAAATATCCTTATATCGATTTCCGTCCCAACCGTGAGATTGGAAATGAAGTGCTTCAGGTTGAAAAATCTGACCAAGGTGATTGACGGGGGAGGTGGTTCTGGATCATCTGACATTTACACTGGGAAGAGAAGACAAAGTGGCGTTTGTTGGTTCCAATGAGTTGGCAAAGACGACATTGTTTAAGATTCTGATGGGCGAGATGGAACCGGATGAGGGAACCTATAAATGGGGAATTACCACAAGCCAGACCTATTTCCCGTAAAGATAATACGAAGGAATTTGACAGTGATCTGACCATCGCAGACTGGCTGACACAATATTCCGAGATTAAGGATGACGTATGTCCGTGGTTTCCTGGGCCGTATGCTGTTTGCCGGTGAGGATGGTGTCAAACGTGTCCGGGTATTGTCCGGTGGTGAGAAGGTGCGTTGTATGTTGTCGAAGATGATGATTTCCGGTGCCAATGTATTGATCCTGGATGAGCCGACCAACCACCTAGATATGGAATCCATCACCGCATTGAACAACGGGCTGATCAAGTTTCCGGGTGTTCTGTTATTTGCATCCCACGATCATCAGTTCATCCAGACAACAGCTAACCGTATTATGGAAATTGTTCCAAACGGATCTATGATTGATAAGATAACAACATACGATGAGTATCTTGCAAGTGATGAGATGGCAAGAAAAACGTCAGGTCTATACCATGACTGAGGAGGATAATTAGGCATGAAAAGACCGATTTTAGTAGTTATGGCAGCAGGTATGGGAAGCCGTTACGGTGGATTGAAGCAGATTGACCCGGTGGATGAGCAGGGTCATATCATCATGGATTTTTCCATTTATGATGCGGTGGCGGCAGGATTCCGGGAAGTGGTTTTTATCATTAAGCGGGAAAATGAGGCGGATTTCCGGGAAGCGATCGGGGATCGTCTGAGTAAATTTATCAAAGTACATTACGTTTTTCAGGAAGTGACAGATCTGCCGGAAGGTTATAAGGTTCCGGAAGGCCGAGTGAAGCCATGGGGAACCGGACATGCGGTCTTAAGCTGTATTTATGTGCTGAACGAAGCCCCTTTGCGGTGATTAATGCGGATGATTATTATGGCCGTCATGCATTTCAGCTGATTTATGATTATCTGACAGCGCATCAGGATGATGAGAAGTACCATTATGCAATGGTTGGATATCGTCTGGGCAACACATTGACAGAGAATGGTCATGTGTCAAGAGGTGTCTGCCAGATTGATGAGCAGGGATATCTGAAAGATATCTGTGAGCATACACATATAGAAAAGCGGGGAGAAGGGGCTGCTTTTACCGAGAACGACGGACAGACATGGCAGGAGATTTCTGTGGAAGATACCGTTTCCATGAATCTTTGGGGGTTCACGGACAGTTTCTTGGATGAATTGCAGAATCGGTTTACCAGATTTCTGGAGAAAGAAGTGGAGTCCAATCCTCTGAAAGCCGAATATTTTCTTCCTTCCGTGGTCAATCAGCTTCTGGAAGAGGGGAAAGCAGATGTTCAGGTGATGACTTCCCAGGATCGTTGGTATGGAGTGACTTACAAGGAGGATAAGCCGGTGGTTGTGGAGGCAATCCGGAGAATGAAGGCGGAAGGACTCTATCCGGAGTATCTCTGAAAGAAAAATAAGCACATCCAGACGCTGGGAGGCATTTAAGTGCTGCGTCTTCGGCCGCATCATGGCATGTGTATCGCCAATTTTGTGGGCCGGGGATATGATGAAAGCGTTTACTGTCAATATGAATCAGACGGCTGAGGCATTGAAAGCGGAGCCGCAGCAGGA
>VOFB01003950.1_pt1 | contig 25962 bp, 36 predicted proteins | sample 5384141 | NCBI WGS metagenome assembly VOFB01 (sample SAMN12384721, study PRJNA508395) | human gut metagenome | isolation source: healthy gut A | host: Homo sapiens | reverse complement strand
GCACAAGCAACGCATCATAAAAGCATGTTCGTTTCACGGCCATGTAAAAAGGCCCATGTTTTTCCCCAGACTGAAACCGCCCGTTTCTCCACCGAACGGAGAAAGCTTACAAGGTAAGTACAATGTATCATGCAGGTGGGAGATAACCTGCATGGCAGGGAACGACTTCCGTTTCGATTCATACCAAATATACAAACAAGATGCACGAAGATCCGGAAACAAATTCCGATACATGTACCGATATGGGATGCCGTACCGCAAGCGTTTCAATTCATTTATCTTGTTCTCCCCGTTTCCACTTGCTTCCACCTCGGAAACAATACCTTGCAGAAGCTCCACCGTTTCCGATTTACCGGGCATTCCGGGATCATTCTCCACCAAACGCAGCAATCCCCTCCAGTCACGCCCCACGAATACCGACGTTTTCAGCGTGTCGGGTAGCGGCGAGTAACCGCACACGTGATCGAACAAACGTTTCGCCCTTAGTTCAGACAAACGCCTGTTCAGTTCGATGCTCCCCTCGGGGGACGCCGCACCGACCACCATAATCTTGCAGATAGAGAAAGCCGTGTCCGGCCTGTATTCCAATATCCGGCGGCTGATCTTCTAACGACCGCCTGTTATCCCGTAAAGAGAGATCTATTTCCGTTCTACCCTTTGTGGAAATATATTTTCACGGAATCCCGTGTCTCTTGAGCGGAAACGAAAAGAACGGAACACGATAAAAAGAAAGGAGAATTACCTTGAAAAGTCTTAAATATAGGTTTCTACACACTCGTGTGTGTGTGTGTGTGTGTGTGTGTGTGTTTATAAAAAAAATCAATATTTCCAACTTTTTCTGTTTTTTTTGCATATAACTTACTATAAAAATATCTGCTACCCCAGAAAGAGCAACTAACCAAAAACCTTTATACTTTTGAAACCTAATATTTTAATTATAAATTTATACTTACAATTTTGAAAGCCGCAAAGATACATCATTTTTCGAAATTAACAGTTAATACGCAATATTTTCTACATAAAGATACAAAAAAGAAAGCGATATCGGGGCGTTACACCATAAAAACAACCTATCGGTTATTATAAAATGATATTGCGCACCCGGCTGATCGGTACGGTTCTCCCACCATGCGGACAACATTAAGGTACTGCAAAAGTATCTTTTCATCTGCAAACAAGGATGTTCAAAAAGAACTTGGTATTTCATAAACACTGAATTTAAGATAATAAGGCAAAAAATAAAAGGTTCGTAAACCCTTTTAGCCAACAATTTGTTATCTTTGTGCGGTCGTAAACCGACCGTGTTTTTACATTTTGAGAAAAAAAGCGTTTAGCTGATTTCTGTGCAAGCGAAAAGTCCAAAATTGCATTATACACAGAGAAACAGATAAATGCTCCCCGTGATATGCGGGGGTATCTCCTGTTTGTGTGTATAGGGCTTGGACTCCCTCGCTTGCGGATAGGCGAATGCCCTTCCGCTTTTTATGTTTATTGGCTTGGTGTGTAGGGCACAAGCGAAATCCTTATGACAATGGAAAAGACACAGCGAAAACAGTCCCTAAACTGCTTGTCAAACACTCCTAAGCTGTTTGACCTAAACGAACTACTAAGCTCGCTCAAGATCACGCCCGGACAAATGGGAAACATGAAAGGGTTGATATACATCGAAGGGCTGACGGAAAAAACAAGTACGCCAAAAATTAAGCCATTCAAAAATCATCAGAACAAATAGATTCGGGGTTAATTCCTGCCTGTATTATATCCTCTTTGAGGATGTAAAGGGAGATATTTGTGCCTGTTTAACGGTGACAGGGAATGTTTCAGAGCGTTGTTTTTCAGTAAGGTATTACTAAATTAACCCCTATAAGATAGAGTTGTAAAGTTCTTTTCATCCGCAAAATGAAATGAATAGAACGTAATATCTATATTGTTAAAATTTATTAACGGGGTAAATTCTAATTTGTATTTCTACACGCTTTGAATAATAAAATATATACATATTTTTGAACCATTAAAAATATAAACTTTATCATGGAAAAAAGCAAATATAGGATTTAAAGCCGGGATCATCTTTGAAAAATTAGGAGAAACCGGACTTATAACCATTGCCGAGCTTGCGAGAAGGCTAAATTTTGCGGCTGATGAAACCGCACTCGCCGCCGGGTGGCTCGCACGTGAGAATAAGATATACATCGAACGGCGAAACGGTTTGCTGTATATCAGGAAAGAGTGATACAACGTATCAAAAGGATAAACGATAAACGCTGGAATGTTTGCAGTGCGTAACACTATTGATGTAAAAGTGCTTTTCATTATCCATTTGAAACCATTTATCAATTTATAACAAATAACAAAGTATGGATAAGCACATCATCAGAGAGAACGCAGGGAAACTCTGGCGCTTATTAAGCACAGACGTACACCGGAAATGGACTTTACAAGAAGTCAAGGATGCAACAGGGTTCAATGACCTGGAAGCTGCCAGCGCAATAGGTTGGCTCGCACGTGAGGACAAAATCCAATTCGAACTTGAACACCACAGCACTAAGGATAAGAACGTCTTTTTATACCTTATGCTGAACGTGTATTTTTAAAGCCTGTTTAAAAATATTGCCCCCGGCGGGGTTTTCGCTGGGGGCTTCCTGCATTTGCATATATAACCTCAAAGGCAAGTCAAATCGGACGGGGTGGCGGTCGGACGGCTGAAAAGTCGAAAACGTAACACAGGCGTGTTACTACTTGTCTTTGACAAGGCATTTTTTAGGGGTGCTGGCATACAATCCGAAAGGGGCGGGAACGGCTGTTCCCGTTTGTTCTCCCTGCAACCTACAGGATATTAACCTTAAATCATTAAGTGATAAACACTATATTTAATAAACCCTTTTAGCCAACAAATTGTTATCTTTATGCGGTCGTAAACAAAAAAATAAGCTTATGAAAACTGCTATGGAAAAAAAGAAATCGGCTTAATGAGACAGATCGGTTATCTCTCTTTTGTCGTTGTTTTGTTGTATGGGCTTACGCTATTTGCGGTTTCTTGTGACAATGATGAAGATCCTCCTCTTCCTCCCGCAGTGGAAAAAGTAGTGCTGGCATTTGGTGTGGATCAGGGTGAAGGTCAGCTTTCGGCTAAACCGGAGTTGGAAAATACGGCTGCGGAAAAGATAGGAGAATTGATCTCTCCGGCTGAAATAGCGAAAGGCACAACGGTGCATTTTCGTGCTACCCATTCCAAATCATGGACAATCATGTATTGGAAAGTCAATGGCGTCATTATTCGTTCTGTGGAGCCGGAGCAGACTTTCGTCATCGATGAGCATAAGGAGGTTCGGGTTGCTTTCAAGCCTTACAAGTCACCGGAACCGGAGGGGCTGTAAAACAAACTGTGTCAGCAAAGCAATAAAATATTAATTTTGCTGACACAGTTTAATTGAATTCTCTTTTTGCTGTTCATTTGCTTTATTTCAGGACTTCGCCCTTCTCGTTGAAGAACACTTCGCTGTCCGTGCCTTCTGCATCGGTAAATGTCACCTTGTAGGTCTTTGTGCCTTCCTCGCTTTCCTCAACTGCGGCTTCCTTGATTGTCAGGTCTGCGAAATCCTTCTTGATCGTGTCCTGAACCGCCTGCGGCAGATCCTTTACCTCGATTGGCTTATAATCGTTCACCATTACCACAATCTCAACATCCGATACCATGTTGCCGGCGAATGCCACTGAACTACCCAATCCCATAACAAGTGCTACTGCAAATAATACCTTTTTCATAATCCAATCTATTTAAATATTTAACATATGGTTTCTGAAAGACAAAGAACAAACATTGTGCCAAACAAATAAGCAAGTCATATATACCTGATAATCAAAAGCATACAAAAAACACATATATTTATTGAAGAACTGTTATCTGTGTATCATTTCCACATTTTGTGGAAATGATACACAGACTTTCTATAATTGCCTCCGGCGGGGTTTTCGCCGGGGGGCTTCTTTGCATTTGCATATCTATCAAAAAGAAAGCAATATCGGAGCGTTACACCATAAAAACAGCCTGCTGGCAAGGCGAGGACTTGAAACGTAAAGCCCGACCGTCCCACAGGAACGCCCAAAAGAAAAAGAATCCCCCGAACATTCATCCGGGGGACATCCAAGCCGTCACATCAATTATAATACAGATTCAGATCATCCGTGCCAATCTCCTTTCCCGTCCCGGAAAGAAAGGCTCTTTTTCTCGATCTCCTTTCCGTTCTTGTAAACGGTCACAACCCACTGCATCGGCTCGTTCACGACACCGTCCTCCCCGTCCACGACACTACCGGAAACGGCGAACTCGATCGCCTTTCCCGTCGTGGTTAACGTCACCTTTTCGACGGCCAGTTCTTCATCGCTTAGAATCAACGGGCTTGCGAGGCTTTCCCCCGTCGCCCCGTCTTTCAACCGCGTACCGTTGGCGACTACCACGACCGACTTAATGAAGCTGCGGAAATCTCCCGACTGCTCGATCGTTACCTCATACATCGCCCCTTTTCCTCCCGGTTCGTCGTCGTCCTTGCTGCAACCGACGAAACACAATGCCATGCACACGCTGTCCATGCTGCAGCCGACGAACATTACCATGTTGTTATTCCGGAGAATGGAGTTAAACAACATTTCAAACCTGTATTCGGCAAAAAGAGCCACTTTCGGGCTTAGCAACATTTCCGGCCTTATCCCGACCTCGTATCCATACACGAAAGCCTTGCTTTTCGCCAGGTACACAAGATCGCTTTTCGCCTTGGCTTTCTGGTAGCCGATCGTCCCGGCTGCGATCCCCAGGAGCGAGAATTTCCGTCCTTTCAGGGCGTAATAGGCCAGCTCCGGGCCGACCGTCACGGTGTTTGCCTTTACCAGATCTCGGTTTAGATTCCGGTAATTAAGGTTTGCCCCCACCTTGAAAGCCTTGTACACCTTTCCAAAACCGAACGTCCCCTGCACCTGACTTTCATCCACGATATAGCCCAGCTTCACGTTCATATACTGGCTTCCGATATATTGTGCCCTGCACACGGCCACCAGGCACAAAAAGAGCGATAATACGGCAATTCTTCTCATATCTTCATTGATTTACTTGTATCGTTACATTCTCTTTCACTGGCAGACCGTAACGGCTTGAAACGGTAAACTCGATCACCGCCTGTCCGGTCGCATCCGGCCGGAACGTCACCAGGTTGTTTTTTTCCAGTGCCACGCCCTCGCCCCTTGTCGCATCATACCCGGAAATATATACCCGGCCGCTTCCCTTTACGAACCTGGCCGACGCTTTCACCCCGTAAAGTTCCGTATCAAGCTGCAAATAAAATTCCGCTTCCTCCGATACCAGCATAAGATCCGGCACGTTCCGGAACTTTCCGGGTGTAAATGAGTGTCAGATGTGTGCGTATCTGGTCCTGAAACTCCGAAACGGTGCGTAACGACTACCGTTTTCCATATCGGGCGTTTTCACCTGCGAACGTCACCGTCCCACTGGCTGCGGCGTGTACGGTAGCCGCATACACCGCCGCCATATCCAGGCCTGCGTGAAACTGCCTTTCACCGCTTATCGGATGCGTCCGGTAGCCGTAACGGTCGGAGATCCGGTATTTCTCTTTCAGGGGTGCGACAGAGGGGACGAAACGGTAAATATCCCCGTCCTTTTGGACGATCCCCCACACCGGGGCGATGTCCCCGTAATCCCCTGCGGTCTGCAACACCTCCACGATCAGCGAACGTTTGTCCTGCGCCCCCACCCGGCCGACAGGGATCAGCGCAAGGATCGCAAGGCTAAATATCCTCCACATTCACGATGTCGCTGTTCTCCAGGTCAAAAAGAACGTGACGGCCTCCGTTCTTCTCGTTGATCTCGATACGGAAAACTTTCTCGTCCGGAATGGTGAACTTATCGAAAGCGATCACGTATTTCATCCGGCCGTTCCCCTCTATCCTGGGCGAATAATTCTCCGAGAACAAAGCCTGCTGATCCACTTCCTGGGATGCGGTCAGCTTGGCCGTTTTCTTGTCGATGATGTAATACCGGATATAATCTATATCATAAGGCAGTTTGCTTTTGTTCTCGATCTCAAAGGTAAACAGGAGCAAGTTATCATATATATGCAGGTTGTTCACGGAGAAAACGATCTTGTTGCGAACGATCCCCTTGTTGAATATCCCCCCTTTTTGCGTTATATACCCGGCTCATGACCCGATCCCTTTCCCCGGCCGGGATAATGTTGTCGGTCAGGATCACGTTCGCCTTTTCTCCGGCCGTTTCTCCCCTATCTCATAGACGAACGCCTCCGGCTGCTGCCGATAATCCACGTTGAACGTGTAGAACTTCCCCCCTTCGGTCGCCAGCGACACGTTTGTCTGCCCATGGAAATTCCTCCACCTTTCCCGTGGCTGCGATCATTCCACGATATTCTCGGTATTCTCGGCCTTGCTTACCTGTATGCAGGTATCGCCGTAATCTATATAAATCACCTTTTCCGGTGCGATCAGGTGCGTTTGCGACACCTCATTCAGATAGATAGTGTCCGGCCGTATGCTCGACATATCGGGCAGGAAATAGTTCGTATGCTCCAGGCTGTCGGCATAGGTCACGTTAAACGAATAGAAAAAACCTCCCTCGGTCGCCACGCTGACGGTCGTCTGCTTGCTGAAACTTTTCCGGTTGGCCTTTTATGCCAAGATATGGCACGCTCTCCGGGTTATCGACGGCCACGAAGTCCGTAACGGCCTGGTTATACTTCACGGCCGAGGGGAATACAAGATGTATCGTCTTGGAATAATTCACTGCGATAGGCAGGCTTTCCACCGGGCGGATCTGCGCCCCGGCCGAGGAAACGGCCAACGCCAGGATAAAAGAACAAATAGCTTTCATTTCAGATATAGTTTATAGTTCGACTTCACGGTGACAACGACCTGGTTGTTCTTCTTCCGGAACACGCTCTTTGCCGCATTGCTCACCGCATTAACCCCCGTACTTAGAACGTCCGTCCCGTAAGAGGTAACGTTCATATCGCTAACCACCTGTCGGCCGCCTCCTTTGTCAAGCTTCCGCCTTGATGTTCAAGGGCACATATACCGGGCAGTCCGTCCCTGTCGTACACGGTCTTTTGCATCTCATAGATGCTGTTCCCGATCCGGACGGATTCAACCGTTATATTGATCCTGTCCTGTGCGAGCTTCACCACCCCGAAAACGGCCGTCCCCTTGTTAATCACCATGCCGCCGGGCAGTTGCATTTCTTGGAGCGTGACAAGTTTTATCACGCTCCCGTTCGTGATCTTCTGATCGCCCGACACAATGGCCTCTATCGTGTTTCCCTTGTTCTCCGGTTCTTCCCCCGAAAAGAAACGTCCTACTGTCCTTTCAGGCTCTTCCTTCTTCGGCGTTTCCTTTTTCGGCCGGGCTTTCGCCGTTCTCCGTTTCATGGCTGCGGCCGCTTTCAGACTGTCGGCTCTCTGGTTCTGCCTTAACTGTTCCTGCAAGGCTATCACTTCCGGATCTTCCCGGTACATAGCTCCCGAACGTTCCCGGTACACTTCATCGGTAAAATTCTCGTACTCCGGCCGTCCGTCCGTATTCATCATATCGTCCAGGGTAAAATCGCTTTGCTGCTGTGCCCTAAGCGAAGTGTTCACGCTCCCGTCCTCTTCCCGGTTGTCCCCTTTCCCGGTCAGTGCCAGCGTAACGGCCAGCACCACCAGCACGAAGATCCCCAGGGATGCGAACAGGATTATTTTTGTTTTCGTGGCCTTATCCATAGTGTTACTTTTTTTCAGGTTCTTGTTCTATCCGGACAATCTGCTGTATAAACTGGTTAAAGAAAAAATCCCGTCACGTTCTCCGAAATTGCGGCGTGGTTCTCACGATCTCCCCTTTCGTCCTGATAAGAAACCTTAGCTTCCCCCTGAAACGCCGTAAATCGTCAGGGTGGAAGTGAAAGCCACCTTGTACGGCTCATTGTCCCCGGCGATCGTCTGGATGCTGTCTATCTCAGCATTTATAGACCGCCCCGTTCTGCACCGCATCAAAATAGGCCTTATCATTATAATACTTTGAGAACACGGCATTCAGATCGTTCTTATTGACATAAAAAGCGGCGTGCGCCTGATTTTTTTTCAGGTTCAGGCGATCGAAGCTGTTAGCGTACCCGGTCGCCTCGGCGCACGTCTTTTTCACCATTATGGGCAAAAACAGAGCCTCGCTATCCTCGGCGTGCGTTTTCAGGTACTCGCCGGATCGCTCCACCACGACCACCTTATCCAGTGCCGTATTCACCACCACCAGTCCCCAGGCCAGCACTGCGGACAACCACCACCATGGGCAAAGCCCAGGCACAATTTTAAGTTTACCGCTCCTTTGCGCTTGGCCTCGGCCAGTGTATCAAAATCTTTCAGTATATCGTCTTTATTCATAAGATCAGGATTTAAAACAGTTCACGACAAAATTTCACGCTTTTGGCAAACAGGAAAAGTTTGAACACGAAAGCGAAAAGAAGTCCCAGCATGGTATATTTGTTCTGTCCGCACATGTGCATGATATTCTCCGCAATGATAGACCCCAGGGCGTTGGCTATCAGGAACGCCGGGATCGTCATGTAACAGACAAACAGGTTTTTCAGGTATGCGTGCGTATAATGCCTCGTTTTCTCGTCCATGTAGAGCATTACGGCTATCGGCGTGACGATCTCCAGGACCATAAGATACAGATACCGGGCTGACGCAAAGAAGAAAAATATATATTTCGTTGCGTACAGGAGTATCGTATAAGCCGCAATATTGAACGGCAGCATGATAACCTCCTGAATCTGCTGCCCTACCCAGTTATGCCGCCTTTGCACGTCCTCGATATAGTCCTTTGTAAAGGTTACGATCGCCTCGTCAATGCTTAGATCCACGTCCTCCTGATAATGGCTTATCAATTCGTTCTGAAGATTTCCAAGTGCCGTTTCCACGATCGTAAAGGCGAACGGTGCGACCATGATAATGGCGAACACATAAATATAGATATAGAACAGTTTGAAGAACTGTTTCATATCGACGGGCTTGTCCCCCTCGCTAAAGGCCTCTTTCCAGGCCGTCACGAACTTTTGTATCACGATGATAACGGCGATAAAGGAACAAAGGGCGATGATCCCCTGGCTGACGCCGTTCATCTTGACGGCCTCGTATGCGCTAATCACATTGTCGATCACTTCCATAGGCTCACTTCTTGGCTGTTGATTTCAGGGCTGCGATCCGTTTTATAGCGTCATTGACCGTATTAAACCTCGCTCTCTCGTCGAGCATCTTGTCCCGGTTCTCTTTCAGCTTGTTATCCAGATCCACGATAATTTTTATCCTCTCCCCGTCGGTCATGCTCACCGAGGGCGATATGATCGTCCGGATCAGGTCAAAGGAAAGCACGCTTTCCTCCATGATCTTGTTCAGCACGTTCGTATATTCCCCGTATGCCTCCTGTCCGGTAAACACGTCCGACCGGGTGCACTCTTTCGCCGCCAGTTCCAACATTTCCCCCTGCATGGAAAGCACCTGCAACACCATTTTAGAGTTTTTGATAACCCCGTTCACCTGCCGGTACAGATCCAGGCTCTTAGTCAGTATGTCCCTGGATTCCCCCAGCACTTGAAACTGTTCGTATGCCTGTTTAAGTTCTTTCGCCCAGGTTATCTGCGATAGCTGCGTCAAGGCCGGATCGGACACCACCCACTGGCCGAACGCCGTACAGTAAAAGCACATCATCACAAGCAAACTACATAGACATTTCCGTTTCATAACTTTTCTGTTTTAATTGTTTATACTTCTATGGCCGTTTCCATGCTTCCGGCCTCCTTGTAAATCTCCTGCAATTTGTTCCATTTCTCGCCGTCGGTCTGAATGCAAGCAATTTTTCCGGTGAAAGTCTCCAGCGCGTACACCGTTGCATAACTATCCATAAAACCGGATGAATATCTCGAATACGGGCCGTAACCCTCTGAAAGTCGTTACGGATCGACTTCATCAGGTTTACGTGGCCCGGTTCTTGATATGGAACGCCTCTACCGTCTGGTCGTAAACGATCTCGTTGGCCGGAAGCACGTATAAGAGTTGCGTATTGGCGATAATGCCTTTCGTGTACTCGTTATCGGGAAGCTGCGCCAATGACTGGACGATCGTACCCACCGCCCCGTTTTCCTTGCGGAGTTTCTGGTAACAGAACGCCACCGTCGAATGTATGTCCGCACCTGAAAAGGTGTCCTTTATAGACTGGCTTTCTGCGTACTCGTCAAAGATCAGCATCCCCCTGACGGAACGATCCGAAAGGATCTTGTTCTCTATCGTATCGAAAAGGATTGTCATAATGACGGAAATCAGGAACGGATCTTTCTTTATCTTCGTCAGCTCAAAGACGATAAAATCCCGGTTCTGCATATCGTTCTCCAGTGGGGACGGCTTGCACACGTTCTCATAAAATCCCCCCGGCATAAATTCCGAACACACGTGCAGGAAGCTGTCTATATCGAAGTATTCCGGCAGGATATTCAAACGCTCATACAGTTTTTTCCCTCTTTGGACGTACCTGTAAAAGTCCGGGAAACAATGGCCGTCGGGAATATCCTCGTAATAACGGCAAATGATCTTTGTCAGCGAAACAACTTGTTTCGTGTCCTCCATGATCGCCTTAGACCGCCAGAATTTAAGCACCAGGTTTACAAGCGTCTTTATCTTCTCGTTGTCCGGCTGCTTCCCGGCCGTATAGAACGGATTGATCCCCAACGGGCTGCTGCCGTCATAATCAATATGCAGCGACCTGTCCGGGTACAACTGCGAAAGCTGGTAAAAGCTCTTTCCGAACTCGACGACGATCTGTTTATAATTCTGCTCGATGTTCTGCTGGATGATGTTCAACGACGTAACCGACTTTCCCCCACCCGTCGATGCGACGATAATCATGTTACGTGCCGGAATGCGTTTCTTATCTGCGTCCCAAACGTCCTTTCGAATCGGTGTTTGATACAGCCGTTCGTTAAACAAGATCCCCTCCTTGTCGCTGCGGAACGTAGAGTAATTGATCCCCATGCAGAGCGACGAATGCAGATCCGAAAGAAACAGGTAGTCCGGATTCAGGTTGTTTTCCCGGCCGATGATCGAGCCTATAAAGATATTATAAAGCCCCTCGTAACTTGGAATGTAATATTTAAACCCGGCGTTCGTGAAAATCATTTTTACCTGTTCCGTCTGTCGGTTCAGGATCGTTTCGTCATCCTCCAACAGCAACACGTTCAGGTGCGTTTTGCAAAGCACGTTTTCCTCGTTGATGATCTCCTGCTCATACGAGGCCAGGCCGTCATAACGGCTTTTTATGGCCTTGTCAAACTCCCGGTAACGGCCGAACAGCTTCACCCTCTCGGCCAGTTCCTCCCGGTAGCTTCCCCCGGCGAATTTCCATATCTGGTTTACCACATGGGAACAGGGCACATGAACGCCGATCCTTTCCAGCATCGACATATAAAGCTGGCTGTTTGCCTCCTGCAAAGTGCTGTCCGTAACATATACTTTCATCCTGTCGGGCAGATACCTTTCATCACAAACGGCAAAGAATATCCCTTTCTTCTGCCCGATCCTTATCATATCGGAACACTGTATATCCCTTAGTCCCTCGTCGTCATGGAAACCGTTCACGTACCGGAAAAGGTGCTGTTTCACCTCGGCCACGTTCAACGGCCGGATCTGCGTGCCACGGATATTCCGGATAATGGAAACTGCACTTCCACCGATTCCAGAAACTCGGCCAGCCTGTCCCGGTCTGCCTTCGCCAGTTTCTCGCTATACGCCAACGGGTTGGCCTGGTACGCTTTTTCAAGGCTTTGCAGTCCCGAAAGCGTAAAGGACAATATGCAGAAGTGATGCAGGTATTCCCGTCCGTCGAAATACTTCCTTTCGGCCGTCTGTATATAGCCCTCCCCTCGATCACATATTCCGGCTTGAATTTCCTGCGTAAAAACACGTCCTGCTTATGTATAAACCCGGTTCGGACATACTGGAAAGCCCGGAATAACTCGTTATGCCTTTCCTCCAGATCCGAGCGATCCAGCGAATAGGCCTCCGGCAATTTCCAACAGGTAGAAACGGATATTTCGCCGGATTTGGTAAGTATGGAAAGATCCTACCGTATCCAAGATACAGTACGCTTGCGCTGCCGATATTTTCATAAAAAAGAGTGTTTACAGGCTGTTTAACAGATCCCTTATTCGATATGACAAATACCTGTCTTTTGAACTTGCCGAACTTGCGCTGCATGGAAAGGTTGATAAAGACGATCCGCAAGACCACAGAGGCGAACGCCCCCGGCCACCAGCGAAACGATAAAGGCCAAAAAAGATCCCTCCCCACTCATGGCACTTGTCAGGAAGCCCACGACAAAAAGAACAATCACAGCCAGGATAATACAATAGATGCAAAAAACTTCGTTCTCATTCCATGCACTTTCAGGGGGTGTTTCCAGCCCCTTTCTAACCTGGAAGTCCATTAGAGGGACATTTTAAGTTTGCTATTGATAAGTGCGATAACGGCTGCAATGATCGCAAGCCCGATGATGATGTAACCAACTACCCAGAGTAAGTTTACAATACCCTCTTTTCTTGTTCCCTGTCCGTCCCGGTCTATAATCTTATCATAATTCATCACCACACCGATCCCCACTCCCACGATCAGAGCATGGCGATCACCGGAACGGCATAATCACTAAGGAATGTGTTTACTTCATTTCTGATACCTCCAGTAGCCTGAGCAAGATAAACAAAAAGGCGTTTTCATAAGGAGTTTATTTTTATATTTAGTAAATAAATTCTTTATCCGGTCCAAAAAACAACCTTTTTGCTATTGCACTGGAGTTTCAAACTGGGTGTATTTATACAATTATATTGTACAAAATCCATTCCAATTTGACATAATACACTACTGTTTTAAATAAATACACTAATTATCAAACTTTTATAATTTTACCCTTTTTATATTCCACAAAAAGTGTGGAGTTGTCCCACACTTGTAGAATGTCGCCACACTTCCCTTGTTATTCAATGCCTTGTATATCCCTTATGATCTGCTGGTAATTTTCCTCTATATCCGAGGCCAGTACGGGATCACGATCGGAAGCGGATCTTCGCTTGTCCTCGTACATTTCAAACCTCAAATGAAAGTTCCTCATGTTGGAATGTGCCGCACTCCCCACGAACTCGCCCGATTTCAGGCTGGTAAAGAAATTCGTGTCGTATATTTCCTCTTTCTGCGTGGAAACTGTACGGCTGCGGTTCTCCCCTCCCCGGCTGCTTCCGGTGGTCTTTGAAACCCTCTGCCTCTCCTCTTTTCCAAAAACAAGCGGGTAGCTTTTCAAGGCCTCTATGTCCTTTGTCCGGCCAAAGAACTGGTTCCCGAAATTGGATTCTATCGAACTGCGGTCATATTTCCCGTATATCTTCTCGATCTTCGCCGCCGACTGCGTGAGGAAAACGAAACTGCAAAGGTATTCCCTTAGAACGGACGGCAGTTTCTCGAAATCGGCGATCCGGAACGTGGTCGCTTCATCCAGAAAGTAGAAGAACGGCACTTTGTTCGCCAGCGTGAAACGCCGGGACGAAATGGAAAGCATGAGCGATATAACCGGGGAAATCAGGTTTTCGATCTGATAGGCGTTCGATACGACAACCAATTTCGGACATTCCGGATCTATCAGGTTAAAGTCGAAATCATTTCCGGAAAGGACATAACACACCTTTTTCGTTGGCGAGCGTGCTTAGACTGTTGGTAAGGGTGCTTAGATAGCTGCTTTGCGTCTTGGGGCTGTCCTTTGCGTCCAGGAATGCCCCGGCCAGTACCCGGCTCTGGTGCTTGCCCTCCAGAACGACGTTATCCGGACAGTTCCGGCCGAACAAATGAAATTAACGATATGGGGTATCGTGCAAAACTGCGGATAATCGTTATAAAACCGGATCGAAACGCCCCTTAATATCCCCAACGCCCCGTTAAACCACTCGTCCCGTTTGCCGTCCTTTCCCGGTAGGCGGTCAGCATATCATCCATTAGCTGCAAGAACAAGGTTTCATTCTTCACCACGGAAGGACGTATCGGATTTGTCCGGTGCGTCCGTTCCATATCCGTGAAACTGATCTGGAAGCACCCATAAGGGTAATTATGTTTTTTTACCAGGTGTACGGCTGTCCTTGCCAGATCGAAATCCTTGTAATTATAGACAAATCCGGCAAACCCGGCCTGTATATACTGGCTTAACAAGGGCTTTCCTATGCTTTTGGTCTTTCCGGAGTTCGCCCCACCATAGACCAGGAAAATTATCGAACGGATCGGCAAAGGTTATTTTCCTCCCTCCCCCGGCCGACAGTTCAAAACGTTTTGAAATCGTATTTCTGTCCTTTTGCTGCTGTTTCCCGGAATTTGGAAGCAACAGCACAACAACGATGATCCCCCACCAGGCAGGCGATCCCTATAATAATATACATCATCATATCATAACTCTTTAAACGGGTTTAGAAAACTGCCGATCTGTTTTATCAGCATCATTTTTATATTAGCCGGGTTCTGTATAAGGCTGACGGCCTTTTTCACGTTGCCTACAAGCATCCTTTCCGTCCGGAAGCTATCCCCCAGGATCTCGTTTATCAGCTTTTGTTTGGCCTTACCACCGATAAACCCGACCGTCTTGTCTGCGCTTCGGTGCGTTCCCCTTTCCCTTTCCCGGCCTCCGGTATCTTTGGCGTACCCGGTAAAGGCAAGCAAATCCCGGCGTTCCATAAAGAAAGAACTTTCCCCCTTGATGTAGGTATAGTTTCCGGCCTCGTCCCTTTCGATCGTATATCCCTCTCCCTCATGGCCTTGTTTATCTGCCTTACCGTCCGGTATTCGGGATTTGCCAGGCACTCCCCTAAGATCCTCGTTCCTGACTGCGTACCCATGCTTGTATCGGTCTATCAGATTGATCTCATTCTCGTATGCGTATTTCCGGATCGCCGAAATCGGCACATAGGTTTTCGTTTCCCTATCAAACAGTACATCATAAGACACCTCTTTAAGCTCTTTCCTGTATTTCACCGGATCGGGTTCAGGCATGGGCGTTTCCGCTTCGTTTTCCGTTTCTTCCGGATGTGCCTCGCTCCCCGGCGTTTCCTGCTGTGGCTGCTGCGCTTCCTCCTTTGTTTCCGGCTTTCCGGTCACGCTTTTATCCTCTTCCGGCTCGATCGGCACTTTCTGGTATGTCAGGAAAAGAAATATTCTTGGCTTCCAGGCCGTTTTCCCGGTAGGCCACGCCCTCCTGCTTGTACTTGTACAGGTTAAACCGTTCGATAATGCCCTCCATGTGGCGGCTCTCCAGTTTCGGATCGGCGAATTTTTTCAGATCCTTGTGCCGTATGCTCACCCGTTCACCCTCCCGTGAAAAGGAATGTACCCCTTTCCGTACCTTATGCGTGTAGCCTTGTTCTTTCATGGCTACGACAATCTGGTTAGCGGACGTAAAACGGTAGTTCTCCAACAGGTTTTTAAGCTCCGGGTTCTTGATCTTCTTCAAGACGGCTTCGGCCGTCGGTTCGCTTTTCACCAGGTTTATTTGATGCTCGTATGCGAACTGCCGGACGGTGGCGAACGATACCGTCGTATGGTTTTGTTCATCATAAACCACTTTATAAGCGACCTCTTTCAAGGCCTTTTCCCCTTCTGTGCTTCATCTTTTACATATGTCGAGAAACTTATATCCTTTACCTGCAAACCGTTCTCCCTGTACCCGGCCGGGTTCGCCTCGTACTTTGTCAAGTCGAAACGTTCCGTTATGCTTTTAGCTGCTCGTCAGACAGAGGTTGTTCGAACGCTTTCAAGAGCCTGTGTTCAACCTGGAACACTTCACCCTCCCGTGAAAAGGGAATGCACCCCCTTTCCTTACCTGGTGCGTGTAACCTTGTTCCCTCATGGCTGCGACGATCTGGTTTGCCGCCGTAAACTGCTCGTCCTGCAATATCCTTTTAAGCTCCGGGTTCGTGATCTTCCCGATCTCGGCCGATACCTGCGGACGTACATAAGTTTCCCCTCTTTGGCCTGGTAATCGAATTTCCGGTTAAAACATTCCTGTACCCTGACTTTCCAGCCCTCATGTGAAAAACCCCTGTTTCACCGTCCCCTGCCCTCCAGTTCCCAGGTGTTCCCGGCCGATTTAGCCCCCGGAGAAAGTTTCACTTTCCGTCCAGGCTCTTGCGTGAAACGATTACGTGAACGTGTAAGTTCAGACCGGGTTTAGGCTCTCCGATCCTGGTGATCCCCTGTTTCACCTCTTCATCTTCCGGATGATAGGATCGTTCCGTTTCCACACGTGCGTAATACATGAGATCCTGGCCTCCCTAATATTGTCCCGTCCGAAGTTCAAGGCGTATTCATCCATAGCCGAACGGGTGAACGCCTCCAGCTTTTGGAAAACCTCTTTTTTCTCCTGTGGTGCAAGTTCCTTAAAATCGTCCACTTTCCGGCCGATAAGGTGCATTTGTTCCGACTGCGACGGATTGAGCGAAAGCATGAAGAATTTAGCGTCGTTAGCCCCTAACGCCTTTTTGTTCCCGTCTATATCCATAATTACCCGTTCGGGTGAAATATCCTGCTCCGTATGGGAGAAAAACGCTGTCCCCCCCGTTTCCTTTTCCAGATAACGCACCAGGTCGTGACAGCTTCCCGTATTTCCGCTTTTCACGTCCTCGGCCGGGTGTACTTTGGCAAACATAGGCTTATCTCTTTAGTTCGTCCTTTAACCTTTTCACCCACATATCCAGCGTATTACGGTCTATCTCATAAACCGTATCGTTGAATGTCGGTATCTTCTTCACCTCGTCGATACGCTCCACGATCTCCAGGATCTTGTGCGTATTGCATCCGACGGCCGGAGTTCCTTTCTCCTGCCGGGCTATTTCGAGATCCGTTTGCAGTTTCCCGGCCTTCTCCCGGTTTTCCCTGGCTTCCTGTTCCAGTTGCTTGGAACGCTCCAAAAGTTCCTGTACCTGTGAGATGTGCATATATTCGTCCGGATTGTCCCCGGCGTTTTCACTTCCCCGACAAGCGACAAAAGGAGTTGTTCGATGTTTTTCAGCCTTACGTTAGTGGATTTCTCAATGCCCCGGACAACTTCGATCACCCGGCTTGCCTGCTCTTTGGCCGCAATGTTCGGCGGCATTACATTCGACTGCGGGGTGATCCCCGTTGTTTCAAAATAGAGTAACATTTCGGCCACGAACGCATCGTGCGATTTGTTTCCTTTCAGCATATCAAGGCCCTAAACCTTGTACTCTCCTTTATACGGATAGACGATATCTTTACTTGTTGTTGCCATAATTTCACGTATAGGGGTTTGCATACATAAATATCGGCTACAATATACTATAATTCAATGAATTATCAAAATAATGTATGCAATATGTATGCAATTCGCATACATATAAACAAGTAAACAGTTATATATCAGTGATTTAGAAAATCAGCATTGGACTAAGTCCAATGACTGCTTGCTCACTTTGGTAAACCGTCGTTCTCTCTCTCCTTGCTTCGCTCGTCGCTCCTGGAACGCTCCGCACGGCTTCGCTCCAATACATCAGACACCCAGCCCCCAAAATGCACATTACAAATGTACACCGCCCCCAAAAAGTGTACATTTGTAAAACGGCGGCAATCGTTCCGATCACCTTATATTTTACAACACAAAAACAAAATTTTACACATTTTTAACGCGCGGAAAAATCGCACTAAAGAAACGCTTCGCTCATTTTTCTCCGTTTCTCATTTTCCGTTTCAAAATGCACATTTTCCAGCCGTTTTTGAAGCCTGTGATTCCCTAAGATTTTCCTTCTTTGTGAGAATAGTCTTTGTAGAGGTTCTTTGTAAGAAAGCGTTTTTTCATTTATAATTAACTGAAATACAAATCGTTATAAGTGAAAAGACACAACCTAAAATACTCATTTTACTAAAATCCGAAGGGGGAAAATACTTATTTTACTAAAATTACCCCCTCCAATAAATACCCATTTTACTAAAGGTTACAATAAAAAGTACTTGGTATTTTTTGGCGGTATCTTTTATTTCTTTAACTTTGTCCCGAACTCAAAAAAAAAAGCCTATGGCGACCAACGACATCACCCTCTATATTCCTCCTACGGAGGAAGAAGTAATGTTAATCCAGCCGAATAACGTAACATTCGGCCAGTACTCTGTGACCGAGTGGCAAGAAAACCTCCTGACGCTCATAAGCGACCAGATCCAGCAACACATGACCAGGGAAAAACAACTGCCTAAAGACCTCTTTAACCAGCCTGTCGTCGAGATCAAATGCGACGAAGCCGGGGGGAAGAACAACAAGAGCAAAGTTCTGAAAGAGGCTATCGCCATGATGCGGAAAAACTTTTCCTTTCGCTGGGTGCATCCCAATATCCACCAGACGGTGGAAACGTTCGGGGTGGTGATAACGACGGTACACAACATCAAAGGCACAAACCGGGTAGCCCTGACGCTCAACCCCTGGGCGATCCCTTTCCTGCTCTACTACGGTACGGGTGTCGGCGGTACAAGGTACGGGAAGAACATCGCCTTAACCCTCCGGGGCAATTACACCAAGCGGCTCTACAAGATCATTTGCAGCCAACGGGACAGACGGGAGTATTATTACTCGATCGACCAATTCTGCAAAGACCTGAGATCCCGGCCTCCTACTGAATGCACAGATCGACCAAAAGGTTTTAAGGCCTGCACAGACACGAATCAAGGAAAGCGAGGCCGATGTATGGTTCGATTACAAATTCATCTGCAAAACGCCTAAAAAGGGGCAAAACCGAAAGCCGACACGATTATCCTGTTCATCCATGCGAGAAATCCCCAAGAACTGCGAGGCGACCAGCAACAACAATACTCGTTCGTTTACCGTTGGGTTTACGGTGCTTTAAGCTATCCGAGCGACAACACCCCGGTAAGGGCACTCGACAAGATCCTGGAAAGCGGACGGCTGAAAGACGTGTACGACCGTTGTGCATATTACGACGATAAGGTTTGCAGCGGTGAAATGAGTACAGCCCACGCACAAAATTCACTGGCAAAGATGCTGCGTGAGGATTTCGGTATCAAGGCCAGGGGGAAAAAGAAAGATCCCGACCTGTTTGGTTAAATCCGGAAGATTTTCTATATTTGTGTGCGGCCGGGGTGGTTCCCGTCCGTCTGGGGGCTGACGGCTATTGCACGTCAAGCCTTAAAAGTGGGGCGAATTGACGTATTACGACATCCCCACTTTTTTTATACCCTATATTGTAATGCACATTACAATAATACTAAAATACTAAGATTAGTATAGACTTATCTTAGTATTTTAGTAAAACGAGTATGCTTGAAATCTGCCTCCGGCGGGGTTTTTACTGGGGGCTTCTGACCTTTGCACTGTTTCCTATTGTTCCGTAAAATCAGTGTCGCACAGTCCGCACCTTAACACCAGCCCGGATTTTCCCCACACGTTACAGCCGCACCCACAGGTGTATTTCTTCCGCTTTCCGCTTTTGCTCTCCCCCTCGTCCGGATCTTCCGGTTCTTCCGTTTCGTCCCCGTCGCTTCCGGCGATGCGGATCGGCCGGGTAGGTACGGCCGCCAAAGTCGGCTTGTACCTAAGCCGCAAGTTTTGCAGATCCTCCCGGCTTAGCGTATTGAAAACCTGCTCGAACTTCCCTCCCGGAATGATATAATGCGTAATGCTCTGGCCTGTCCTTTTGCCTCCGGCCTCCCCGGTGTCGGACGGCATCAGTCCGACCTGGATCATCTTGTCAGCCCATTGCGAATTATGATACCCTCCCCGGCTCGGCCTGCCGAAATCCTCCTGCCACAAATGGCACATTTCATGTACCAGGGTAGAATGCCAGTCCCGATCTTCCCGGTTCATAAAATCGGGGTTGATGCTGATCTCGTGAACGACCTTTTTTTCCTGCCCGTCCCCTCTCCAACGGTTGGCGGCGAAAAAGCCGAACGCCCCACCGTGACGGGACATATTCACGATACATTCCGAAAGCTCACCGTTAAAAATTGCGTCGTTGTAAAACTGATACAAGTCGTCAACGTCTTAAACTGGATCGTCGTTATCATAAGCCTTTTGTTTTTCAATCTGAATGCAAAGATACGGATATTTTTGTAATGTACATTACAAAAATACTAAAATACTAATATTAGTATAACCGGATATAAAAGATACCCATTTTACTAAAATACTTGAATAAGTACACGTTACGTTTACAAAATACACTACTGTAATGCGCATTACAAAAATACTATTTTTAGTATTTACTAAAAAAAAAAGCGCATCTATCCCAAAGATTATTCGAGAGATTTTTTATCTTTCGGCCGAAGAATCCCGGAACGGAAATATTAAAAATATCCACGTTCCCAATAAACCATATACGCCCATGTTTCCAAATTACAAAGACTTTCAGATAGCTGTTTACTACACGCTGGGAAAAGCACTTCCCAAGCATATAGAGGAAGTGCAGACGGAGATCATCGAGAATTTCGATATAAAATACAATTCCCCCATGCTCGCACACCCGTTACTGCGTACCCCCATTTACGAGAAAATCATCCTCCGTATATTAGATACAATGGAAGATTTAAAAGAGATCCGCTTTTCCGACGACCGTACCCATGTCGTCCTTACCGGAAGGGGTAAACATCTCCTGGACGAGTACGAGAATGAAATGAATCAGAGGTTGCCTTTCATCATAAGCCGCAAAAAGTTCAAACGTCACACCCAAGAAGAGTTAGCTAAGGCATACCGGGAACTCAATGAATATCCCGATTAGTTTTTCTCCCAGGATTGAGCGTACGAACTAAAATACTAAAAGTAGTATCTACTATTTTTTAGTAGATGTAGTATCAAACGAAACGTTTCTTTAAGGCGATGATCGGGTTTATCATCGTCTTGTACATTTCCAGGGGTTCACCCATAAGCTCGCACCGGATTAGGTGTATCAGCCTCTCGTCTTTCGGATCTGTCGGCTGCGGCTGGCAGTCCTTTCCCGTCCTGGTCTGATCCTCCAGTTCGGCCACTAAAATATACTGGAGCGTAAAGATGTCGGCCACGGTTTCCACCTCTCCGGCCACCTGTCGGTATAACTTCCGGTACTCCGGCCAACGTTCGGTATCATAGATATTCGCCTCGATATAGGCGTTTATCTGCGGAGTGGTGGCCGTCTGCTCGATTTCCACACCGGAAAGCCTGCGGATCACCTCTATTTTAAGTTTTTTCCCGGTAAACTTCTGTTTCGGCCTTAACCCGTATTGCGGCATTTCCCCCAGGGAGATAAACGGCTCTTTATCCCCCTTTTCTCCGGTAAATGAAATATTCCGCTATCATCGTTCGGGGATATTCAAAACGTGATCCACTAACAGGGCTTTGTCCTCCGGATTTGCCTTTATCCAGAACAGCGACCAATTCAAGGCGTTTCCATACTCGTTAATACCGTTTTCCCGGACGGTCTGCCCGGCTGTCGGGGAAATCCCTTTCAGGCATGAAAGCGCATTATTATTGCCAAACATGGCATATCTGTTAAAGGCTTCCAACTCGAAAGGATAAATATCAAACCTTTTCTTTCCCTGGACGACCTGCGCAACAATCCGGCTATCATAGTCCGGATATTTGTCGTTCGACCTTAATCCCCAGGTTCTCCAGCAAAGCCCGGTTTATCCGATCGTCCGTCCCCAAATAAAACTGAAAGAAATCCCCGTCATACCCCCTGTATTTGCCTAAAAGATGCGCATACAGTTCCGCATCCACTTTTCCGTAAATACAACTCTTTATAAAATCCTCGTCGATACGGTTTCCTGCTATCGCATTGGAAACAACATCAATAATCTGTATAATCTTCGGTTTGTTCATATTACATTATTTTATCTACAAATATATATCTATCCAATCAAAAAACGCATTATCAGAGCTATGAAAGCGAAACGGAGTGTAGCGGCAAAGCGTTTTTTGGTTCTTTTTGGGGCGAGTGCCAAAAAGAACTCCCCCCGAAAGGCTGTCCCCCTTTCGGGGGATCTTCCTTGTATCATGCCACCTGTTCCGCTTCATCTGCTGCCGTTTCCTCGCTTTCTACGGAGATATTCAGTTTCCCGGCTATCATCTTGACAATTTTCATAGCGTCGGCCAGTACGTTTAAAATGAACTTGGGTTCTTCCCGGATCGCCTTTATCCAGCTTTTCAGATAAGCTGCGTTTTCAGTGCGTATATGTTCGGCTATCCCGAAAAACATTCCTGCCAGGGCTGCGGCGAACTCGGCCGTTAATTCCTCCTTGCCGTATTCCTCTGATCCGAACGGGTGCGCAAGATCCCGGTTCAATCGGGTGGGGTGTCCCGTGGAATGTCCCATTTCATGCAGAAGCGTTTCGTAAAAGCTCTGCATATCGACGAACTGCGAGCGAAGCGGCACTACGATATAATCGGCTAAAGGAGAATAGAAAGCCCTGTCGCCTTGCTGCTCCCGTATCGGGCAAAACCAGCTTTTCGCCTCCAGCATGGCGTCTATTTCGGGGTGCGCCTCTCCGGTTGTCCCGTCGGGCTGCTCTGCCTGTCCCCCTCTGAACTTCTCCCTTAACGCTTCCCATTCTTCCGGCCTCACGTCCGAAAAATTGGTCTGATCCAGGTTAAAGACCGAGTAATATTTATAGGTCGGTATAACGTTGTATTCCTGTTGCTGCTCCCGGCTTAACGCCTTGTATTCCTCAAAGGTTATTTTCTTGCGTGTTTCCTTGTGGTACACGTAGAAAAGGAAGTAATAGACCGGAAACGATTTCGATCCTTTCAGCACGGAGATCCCGGCCTCTTTCGCCTGGTTGAATGTCATAAATACGGGTGTCTGGTACTGGAATTTCTCGCAAAGGAAAAGAAGTAAAAAGGCGTTACCTCCGGCGTACCTGCGTCCTGTGAGGTTCTGCGGAAAGAAATTGCGTGTATTCGCCGCAATGGTGATCCAGGGCTTTTGCCAATTGTCCTCTACCTGCTGGATCTTCTCGATCATCAAATTTGCAAACTGTTGCGCTGCCTTGTCGAAATAATCAGTTTTCATAACTACGTCCCCGTTCTTTATCCTGGTGGGTGAGCCAGTTCTAAAGGTTGTTATCTCTTTTCTATACCTCTAATATAGCACTTTTATTTGAGATATGCAAGTATTTAAACAACATTTAACTAACTATTTATCAGATAATTATATGAAAAAGTAGTATTTTAGTATATACTAAATTTAGTATTTACTACCTGATTTTTTCCGATAGTAAACTCCCCACCTCGCACCCTCTCCCCCCAAAAACCTTGCGGATGCCTAATATTCCGATGTTTTTGTATCAAGACAACCTCATTTTGGTTTTTCGGGGCTGTCGGTGTGGTCATCTTGCGTTTACCTTGAGTTCCGAGGGGGTTTTGTATGAGAACACCCCAAACGTTTTTTTTTCCATAGCACAAGTTTTTTTAGAAAATACTACCTGGCTTTAGCCAGGCTGGAGATTTTTTCTAAAAGCCGCTTGCGGCTCAACTTGGGATATGGAAAAAGCCGTTTGACCTTTGCAGACAAAAAACCCCGGTCAAGGTAAACGCAAGGCGGCCACGCCGGAAAAAACTAAAATACCTCTCCCCTGAAAGGGGGGTTAAAACCGGGTTCGACAATCGGCTACCGGAGTACCCGGATTGTTCCGATCAGTGAAAAGTCAGGCGGCTTTTATCCGGCTGGCTTCACCGAACGGCTCTATCCGGAAATAGCCTACCTTAATCGGGTGGGTGGGTGTATTCATGCGTTAGGGATTGCAGAGTAAAGCCCACAGCCTTTAGGCGAGGACTTGGAAACGTAAAGCCCGACCGTTTACGGGAACGCCCAAATCCTCCAAAAGAAAAGCGTACTAATATACTAAAATACTAAAAGTAGTAAATACTACATTCCAGGGAACAAGCCTCTATTCTTTTAAAATCAATCCAGAAAAGCCATAAAATCCTTGTATAAACGAGATATACTCCCTATATTTGCGTAGTAATCCCCTGTTGTCCCTGTCGCAAGACAAACTCCAGGGTTTTGTTTTTATATACTCCCCCCCTATACGGTAGCGTATGGATCTTTTTCCTGAATCACCTTTTTAATCTTGAACAGCCGTTCTTTGGTTAGCGGCTTTATAGTTTCCGGATCCTCACCGTCGAATGTTTCCCCGAAGATCAGATCGTCCACCTCCAGGCCATGATTAAAATTCTCCCTGATACAGTCCCTTAGCAACCAAAGGTTTTTGAGGTTCACCCAATCGGCCGTTATGTTCCTGATCCTTCTAAACATGATTATCGCAGTACGAAAATAATGCCCCACATGATCGTAATCATGGCAAACCCGTTTATCCAGATAATAAACATCTATTTCCTGGTTTTCTTCATCCTCCGCGATCCGGCAAAGGCAGAACGGGATCTGCTCCAGTTTATCCCATTCGATATATTCCGTTGATTTCATATTGTCATTATTATAAATATCATTACTTGACCAGCGAGGCTATCACTTTGGCAAACTCCGAAATATCCCCCTCCACGCTGGCCTTTTCCAACGCTTTCATATATTCTTTTCTACGCTCCACCGGAACAACCGTCCAGTTATAGCCTCCAGACGCAAGCATGGCGTTCAAGACGAACCGTCCCATTCTCCCGTTCCCGTCCATATAGGGGTGAATATACACGAAAAAGAAGTGTCCCAAGACAGCCCTTACCGCCGGGTGCGGCTCATTCTTCAAGAGATCGAAAAGGACGGGCATAGCGTCCCTGACCGCTTTCGGGTTCAACGGGATATGTTGCGATCCCCGTATATAGACCTGCCCGGTACGATAACCCACAAGATCCTCCCTTTGCAAGATCCCCACCGTAACGAACGGCATCCACATCTGCATATACCAGACCGGATGATCCGCCCTTACCGCTTCCCCTGCGTTCTTTCCTTTCAGTATATCGGCGATCGTCCCCCTGACAGCCTGGAACGCCTGGTAATACCCACGTGCCACCAGTGCGTTTTTATGCTCCTTATCTTCTTCCTCCGGCTTCCAGTTCCCGACACGCACTTTCTCGATCAGTTCCGGGGAAACCCTATATCCCTCGATCGAGAGAGAATGATAAGCGTCCTCCGAATACTTTTCATCGACGGATCTCAAATACCCCTCCACGTCATCAATCTTTCCAGGGGCTTCGGGAAACAGTTCTACAACCTTATCCCTCATGTTCTCCCACATCAGGCGCAAGCGTGTGACGTAAGGCGACACTTCATAAACAAGGGGCGTTCGTGGCTGATCCTCGAACGGATCTTCTTCTCTCACGTCATACCCGAACCCCCGCATCGTGGAAACGATGCTGTCGGCGATTTCGATGTTCCCCGATGTTCCGGAACGCCCCGGCTATTCTTCCGGCACGAAGCGAAGCCCCGTTTTTCGTCAGTACCTTTAATATATCGGCAGCGTCCCGTATCATGGCCAGGCAGGTGCGGGCTGCGATCTTCTCCACCTGGAAATATCTCGGCGTGGCATATACCAGGGCTTCGGCAAGCGGATAGAGATTAAGGCCGTATTCCGGCTCTTTATATACCTGATCCGGAATCTCGCTTTGAAACACCAAAAGCGAGGTATCATACATCAGCTTTTGCGTGTTGTTATGGCCTTTCGGCGATTGATAACCACCTGCACGGGCACGGTCGTTTTCCCCGAATACAGATCCAGCGACTGGTCGGCCGTCAAGCACCACCGTTCCCCCAGCCGGACAGCCGCGTATTTCGCAATAAAATACCAGAATGAGGTGTACCAGACCGTCGTGTCCCCCTCTGTTCCCGGCCTGGCCGCAATATACCAGCCTTTCATTACTTCCTGCAACCAGCCGTTATCCAACAGCCGGGTTAAATGCGTC
>VOFB01002667.1_pt1 | contig 25968 bp, 38 predicted proteins | sample 5384141 | NCBI WGS metagenome assembly VOFB01 (sample SAMN12384721, study PRJNA508395) | human gut metagenome | isolation source: healthy gut A | host: Homo sapiens | reverse complement strand
CGTGCTGCTGCTGATGGACCAGATTGACGCCATGGACGACCTGAAGCAGGGCATTACCCTCCGGGCTATGCCCAGGAGGACCCGGTGGTGGCCTACAAGCAGGAAGGCTATGGAGATGTTTGAGGCCATGATCAAGCCATTCGGGAGGAGACGGTGCGCCGGATTTTTCCTGGCCCGGATTCAGACCAACGAGGAGCTGAAGCGGGAGAAGGTGGCCAAGGAGGCCGCTGCAGTCAGCGCCAGCGACAAGACCGTGAAGCAGCAGCCGGTGCGTAAGGCCAAAAAGCGTGAGCTAACGACCCCTGCCCTGCGGCAGTGGCAAAAAGTACAAAAATGCTGCCGGGACAAGGACATTGCTGAGGGACGGGCATAACCGCCCCCCTGGCGCCCCTGGGTCCGGGAGGCTGCACCCCCGGGCTCCGTGTAATCAGAACCTGGAAGGCCGGACGCCATGCGCCTATGCCCTCCGGGGAAAGACACGGCGCTTCAGCGCGGGTGACCTTGCCCTTTGGAAAGGAGTCGCTTTGGAATTTGAAATTGTAACACGGGGCGCTCTGGGTATGTCGGACCGGCTTCTCCGGTGCGCCTCATTGCTTCTCCACCCGGTTGGGGGCGTGAGCGCCGGGAGCTTGGCCAGCTTGAATCTGGGCATTCACCAGGGGCGACCAGCCGGGCGGGTGCTGAGAAACTACGGATCCTGGGGGAGGCCGTGGGCTTTCCCCGAGCAGACGGTGTTTACCCGGCAGACCCATACGGATATTGTGGCCCGGTGGGCCAGGAAAACCAGGGGGAGGGTCTGTTCCGCCCGGTGGAGCCGGAACGGGACGGCCTTGTGACGGATGAGCCGGGGGTGACCCTGACGATTTTACCGCCGATTGCACCCCCCATTTTGTTTTATGACCCGGTCCGCCAGGCGGTGGGAGCAACTCACGCCGGGTGGCGGGGACGGCAGCCGGGATTGCCCCGGACGGTGGATGCCATGACCGGGAGTTCGGCAGCGACCCGGCGGATATCAGGGCGGCCATCGGCCCCTGCATCAGCCGGTGCTGCTTTGAGACAGGCCGTGTGCCCACCGCCATGAAGGAGGCCCTGGGAGCCGAGGCAGAGACGGCATTTCCGGCAGCGGCCCCAAATACCATGTGATCTGAAGGCCCTGAACCGGATTTGGCTCCGGCGTGCGGGAGTCCGGCAGATTGCCATATGCCGGACTGCACCGCTTGCCTGCCCCACCGGTTACTGAGTCCCACCGGGTGACCCGGGGGGACCGGGGCTCTATGGCCAGCTTCATTCAACTGCCGCAGGAGGGATTGTGATGCCAAGGTCCATTCGATTCCTCGCCATTGCCCTGTGCCTGTGCCTCTGGCGGCTGCACCCCAGGGCCGGAGACGCCGGAGACAGCTCCCCACTGGCAGGGGGGCGGCCACGGAGTCCCCTTCGGGGAGGACCGGGCCAAGAGCTTCGGCCTGACCTATCAGCCGGAGGCCGGCTGCAACCCCTACACCTGCACCCGGCTGGCCAACCGGCCTCTCATCTCCCTTGATGTACCAGGGCCTGTTTTCTGTGACCTCCAGTACCGGGCAGGAGCCGGTGCTGTGCAAGCGCTACAGCTGCACCTCCGACCGAAAGACCTACCGCTTCCAGCTGGCGGCGGCCACCTTTTTCCGACGGCGCGCCTCTGACGGCCCAGGATGTGGCGGCCAGTCTGGAGGCGGCAAAGGGCAGCCCGGTGTACGGCGACCGCCTGCGCCATGTGACGAAAATCACCCGGAGGGGACCAGGTGACCCTGACTCTGGATACGCCCTATGACAATTTGCCCGTCCTTCTGGACATTCCCATTGTGCGGTCCGGCGATGTGAGGCGAAGGAACCCCTGAGGCACCGGCCCCTACGCCATGGACGCCGGGGGAACGGCCCTGAACCGTCGCCGGGACTGGTGGAGCGAGTATCCCCCGGCGGTGGAGTTTTACGCCATCGCCCTGTCCCAGACCTCCACGCCTTCGGAGATTCGGGACAATTTGGCCAGACGGACCTGGTTTGCGGGGACCCGGGCTCTGCCGCCTATGTGGAGTACCGCTGCGACTATGAGCTGTGGGACTGCGCCACGGAATTCTCCTGTACCTGGGCTGCAACCGGGGCGGCAGCAGCCCCTTTGCCAACGGGACGGTGCGGGCGGCCCTCACCCACGGGGTGGACCGGGCAGCCCCTGATGGAGGGTGTACCGGGGCTTTGCACAGGAGGCCTATCTTCCGGCCTCTCCAGAGGCGGACTGCTATGACAGCGCCTTGGCGGCCTCCTATGGCTATGATCCGCCGCCTTTTCCGGCGCCCTGGGAGAGGCGGGGCTGCAGAATACCACGGCCACCCTCCTGGTGTGCAGCGATCAGCCTGTGCGGGTGACGGCTGCCCAGACTGTGGCGGACGGCCTCACCGCCTGCGGCCTGGAGGTGACGGTGAACGCCCTGGAGGGGGAAATATCAGGAGGCGCTCCAGGCTGGAAATTTCGATTTCTATTTGGGGAGGTGCGCCTGTCTCCCAATTTCGACCTCTCGCCCTTCTTCCAGGAGAATGGAACCCTGCCCATGGCGGGATGAGGATCCGAGATTTACGCCCTGTGCCTGAAGGCCTTGGAGAACAGCGGCAACTATCCCGCGCTCCATGAGGCGGTGATGGAAAGTGGGCAGCTGTGCCCCCTCCTCTTCCGGACCTATGCGGTTTTTGCCACCAGAGGGACGGTTTCGGGGCTGCTGCCGGGATTGGACAGCGTCTTCCACACCTCCAACAGCCGCCAGCTGGGATGCCCGCTCCGAATGGAGGGACCGACCTGACTACGCCCCGGAGGAGACGGAAGCGCCAACGGAAGAAGGCCAGCCGGAGGAACGGGAAACGCCAACGGAGGAAGAATGGCCGGAGGAACCACCTGAGGAAACGCCGACGGAGGAAGAGCTGCCGGAGAACCGCCCGGGAAACGCCGGCGGAAGAAGATTTGCCGGAAGAGCCAACGGAGGAAGACACACCGGGAGAGTAGGGCCATCCCTTTGTAGGCGCCATCCGGCGCAATGGACAAAAAAGATAGGGGATGTCATTTTGGCTACAGCCCCCCTTCTAAAAAGTGAAAGACAGCGGGAGAAGACACGGGAAATTTGTCTTCTCCCGCTCACATATGAGGGAAGCTATTTTGCAACAGACCCCTTTGCATCAAAAGGGAGATGGACAGCCTACAGAAGGAAATAGCCATGAGGCCGATGACCAGGAGCTGGATGGGGTAGGCGGCGTAATAGATCCACTTGGGGGAACATGCTGGGTCCCGGCGGTGGAAGTGGATCAGCAGGACGCTGAGGGAGGCGGGATGGTGGCAAGGCCCAGGACGGCCACCAGAATGTCCCGCCACAGGGGCGCTCCCGAAGGAAGTACATGGCGGTCATAGCCAGTACCACCAGGATGCCCAGCTGGGTCTGGAACAGGAAGGTCAAAGCACCGCCCCCACGGGGAACAGCACCTGGAGGGCCCGGCCGTTTTTCCGGGCTTCGCCACCTCCTGGACCATGTACAGGGCCACCAGGCCGATGAGCAGGGAGAACAGAAAGTTCTGACTGCACCAGTCCACCCACTTGCGGACATGGCCAGGTCATAGGGGACCTCGCTGACCAGGGCTGTGATGAGGAGCCTCAGGGCGTACCGGGGGAAGCTGGAGGTGTTTGCAGCCCCTCCACTGCCAGGTAGGCAAAAATGGGCCAGGCCAGGAGACCATGCCCTTGCTAAGCACGGACCAGGCCAGCACCTGGGCGGCGTTCTGATCCGTCTGGATCAGGTCCACAGCTCCAGCCGGGTCTGGCCTCCCATGTTCAGCAGGCCATTTTGCAGCAGCGCAACGCCCACGGTGCCCTGCACCGTGAGCAAAAGGCCGATGATTTTCAGCATATCGGTGCCGATATACCGCCTGGGTTCCCGGCGGCGAAGCCGGGGTGCGTTTCCTTTGTGCCATAGGCGCCTCCTTTGTGGATGTTTAGATTTCGGTGAAAAGCCGTAGGGTGCGGCGGCAGATACGGATCGGGCAGGCGTGCACGTCCTTCAGCGGGTGTGTCCAGGAGGCTGCGCCCACCGTGGGCCCTGGGGAACCAACCTGTATGGGCCGGAAGGGGTGCGTCTACCCCGGGGATTTTCACACCGGGGTTACCGCTGCCCTGCCGGCTGCTTCTGCCGGGTGGCGGCAGGGAAGTGGCCCCGGAGGGCCCGGGTGACCTGGCGCAGCAGGGGGTACCACCCCCGGGCGCTATTTCCGGGGAAGTCCGTCACCAGCCAGGGGCAGGCGGGCAGGCGCATCCGGTCAAACCGGCGGGCAAACTGCCGGTCTATCCCCAGGGCCAGGGCATAGGGGGGCCATGTCATAGTAGTATCCCGGGTTTTGCCGGAGAATCCGGTGGAGCTGCTTCCGGTCCACGGTGCACAGGTACCGCCGCAGGCCCAGGAGAGCCGCGAGGGTTTGCCGCCCCCTCCTCACTGCGCCGCCCGCCAAAGAGGACCAGAAGGCCCAAAAGGCACTGGACGAGGCAGCACGCCAGGGCAAGCCCCAGGCACCCGGCCAGGAGTCCCGTGGCCAGGAGGAAGACGCAGGAGGCCAGGGCCAGAAGTCCCGGCCGCCGCTCCCAGGACAGGAAGCTGCGGAAGCCGTCTTGGAGGAGCCAGGCTGCTGCGGCCAGCTCAGGCCCCACAGGATCACCAGGGCAATCCGCCAGGACGTCCCCGGCGCCCCCAGGTCGCCCGCTGCCACACCGGCCCACAGGCCCATGAGGCCTCCCAGGAGCCGGACCCAAAGGGGGACTGCCGCCCGGTTGGAACTGGCCCTGGACCCGGGGGAGGCGGCAGCGGTCCGCTTTGCAGGCCTGGAACCGCTCTCCGCCTCCGTCGGCCAGCAGCTCCCGGCCAAAGAGGGCCTGGAACAGGCCCGCTCGTAGGCACTGCGCTCGTTGCCCATGTCCATTCGCTTGTGAAGGGTCACCGCCCAGTCCTGGCCCACGTGGATGATGAGGTACCCCAGCTGAGCCCAGGACACCACCATGAGGGGCAGGTCCGGGCTCCGGGCCAGGAGGCGGCAGCCCACCTCTCCGGGGCCCACCCCCACCGGGGCCTGGGCCTGAACCGCCCCCCGCACCGGCCGCCACCGCAGCCGAAGCAGCCAGTACAGCAGGGCCAGGAGGCCAAAGCCCAGGGCGGCCAGGCGGGCTATGGCGTAGAGCTTGCCCGCCTGGTAGCTCCGGGGAAGAGGTCCGGGGAGGCCTCCATGGTGAGGGTCAGGCTGTCCTGATCCCGCAGGACGGTGTTCACCGAGCCTGCAATCTCAGGGCCGGAGATGGAGACGGTCATGTAATTGTCCACGTCTTCCCCATAGTAGCCGCTGGTGAAGGACGGCGTCTCCGAGAAAGCGCCGGGGAGGGTCACCCGGAAGGTCAGCCGGTCTACGGGGCAGGCCAGGCCCTCCGGGGCCAGGGGCAGGCGGAGGATTCGCGATTCCCCCCTCCTGGATGCAGGAGGGGAGGGTGTAGGTGAGGGGAAGGTCTGAACGCCCCGGAATCCGGCGGGGCTTTCCAGCACCAAGGCCTGGATGTTGTCCAGCCTCTGGACCTTGGCTGCCGCGCCATTCACTGTGGCGTCCTGCGCCCGGAACCCACGGGGAGCACCAGGCGCTCCGGGCCGTCCAAATTCAGGACGAGCTTCACTGCCATCCGGCAGGAGCCGTCCCCATTCACCACGGCGGTCACCTCCATGGTGTTCTCCGCCTCTGCGCCCCATACCGGCAGCGTGAAAAGCAGCAGACACAGAACCGCCAATAATAACCGTCTCACACGGACACCTCCTTTTTTGCAGTATTGTACCATGACAGGGGAGAAATTGCAATCATCTTGCCATGTTTTGGCCACTGCTGGCCCATTTAGGCGTCGCCAGATTTGCGCCCCTGCCTCCTCCGGGGCAGACGGGAGCCACGGTCCCCCTGCGGGAGGCCGCGCCTACCGCCCTGGAGGGGGCGGGATTGGAAGGACCTTTGGGTTTTGTGCAGAAGGCCGGAATTGAATGTATATTTTGGTTGCATTTTTTGCAACTTGGCGAAATTATGCTTGCAATTCTGTAAATGATGGTGTAAGATATAGGCAGCATACCGCAGAGTCCAGGGAAGCAGCTTGAACAGTAACGAGATGCAGTGGCAGCTGGTTTCGGGAAGGGGAGAGACGGAACCTGTGGCTTTGGGGTGCAGAACAATTTAGGCCCCAGGCGGATTTTCCAGCCGGGCCCACGGAAAGGATGAGACATCATGAGAAAAATTGCTATCCGGACTTCTCGTTCTGGTCATGCTGGTGGCTCTGCTGCCGGTGACCGCCCTTGCGGCACAGGAAGCCGGACCGGTGGCGGCCAGCGCGGTTCTGGAGAACGGGACCGTGACCCTGACCCTCACCGCAGGGGAGGAGACCACCAGCGGTAGGCTGACGGTCGCCTACGACAAGGAGCTCCTCACCTATGCCGGTCTGGAGACGAAGGGAACCGTCACCAGTGAGGAAGCTGGGGGAGGGCGCCGTGACCTTTCGGCTACGCCGTCTCCGGCAAAGACGCCCTGGCAGCCGGCAGCGTGGTGGCCACGGTGCGGTTTACCGCCAAGAGCGCTCTGCCTGCCACCCGGCTGACGGTGACGGTGGAGGACTTCAACGCCCGGGAGGGCCTCCATCTGGAGCTGCCCGCTGTGCTTGTGGGCGAGCTGCCCTTTACGGACGTGTCCGAGGGAGACTGGTACTACGATGCGGTGGCCTATGTGTGGCAGGAGGGCCTCTTCCAGGGATGGATGAGACCACCTTTGCTCCCAACCTGGCCATGACCCGGGCCATGTTCGTCACCGTCCTGGGCCGCATGGCCGGGGTGGAGGAGGACCGGACCGCCACCTCCAAGTTCACCGATGTGAAGGCCGGCAGCTACTACGCCGGGTACGTGGCTTGGGCGGCGGAGCAGGATATCGTCCGTGGCACCTCCGAGACCACCTTCAGCCCCAACGCCAAGGTGACCCGGGAGCAGATGGCCACCATGATGTACCGTTACGCCAAGGCCCAGGGCCTGGACGTGACCGGCGGCAGCGAGGATGTGCTGGACGGCTTCGCCGACAGCGGCCGCATCAGCGGCTGGGCCAAGGAGGCCATGATTTGGGCCGTGAGCCAGAAGCTCCTGGAGGGCACCGGCGCAGGCCTGGAGCCCCGGGCCTACGGCACCCGTGCCCAGAGCGCCCAGATCATCCTGAACTTCAGCCTGTATGTGGGCTGAAGGTCTGCCAACACTTAAGAATCAGAAAGGAAGAATGATCATGAAGCATTCCCGTCTGAAGCGCGTGTTGGCTCTGGTTCTGGTTGCCGCCCTGATTTGCGGCATGAACCTGAGCAGCGCCTACGCGGTGGAAGCCGCTTCCACTCCCGTGACCTTCCAGGAGCTGGACCCCAGCCAGGTCTCTGCGGAGCTGGTAAACACCCAGGGCGACAGGGTCCAGCTGGACAGCGCCGAGCCCCTATGAAGCAACCGAACTGGTCCGGGCTATGATTGTCCTGGAGCAGGACTCCACCCTGACTGTCATGCAGGCCTCCGGCGAGGCCCTCACCAGCCAGGCGGCCGTCCAGTACCGTCAGAAGCTGGACCGGGCCCAGGAGCAGATGGCCAGCCGGATCTCCCGCCAGTGCCTGGCCGGGGAGCCCCTGGACGTGGTCTGGAACCTGACCCTGTCTGCCAACGCCATTTCTGCCAACGTGGCCTATGGCAAGCTGGAGGAAATCCGTCAGGTGCCCGGTGTGAAGGCCGTGCATCTGGAGACCCGGTATGAGCCCATGACCCAGGCCGACACCAGCAATGTGGTGGCCCAGCAGATGACCGGCGCCGCCAGCGTGCAGCAGGACGCCGGCTACACCGGCGCAGGGTCCCGGATTGCCGTGGTGGACACCGGCACGGATACGGGACCACCAGTCCTTCTCTAGCGCCGCCTGGGAGTATTCCCTGAAGCTCCAGGCAGAGAAGAAGGGATGAGCCTGGAGGACTACATGGCCTCTCTGGACCTGATGGACGCCGAGGAGATTGCCGGGGTCCTGAGCCAGCTCCATGTGGCCAAGCGGGACGAGAACCTCACTGGAGAGGACCTGTACCTGAACGGCAAGCTGCCCTTGTCTTCAACTACATCGACGGCGACCTGGATGTGACCCATGACAACGACGAGCAGGGTGAGCACGGCTCTCACGTGGCCGGTATCACCTCCGCCGGTGACTACATCCCCACCAAGGACGCCAGCATCTATGACTTCGACGGCGACGGCGACCTGGATCAGGCCGACGCCCAGGCCCTCATGGACCACGTGGTGAAGGGGTCCGAAATTCACAGCGCCGAGTATGCCGACCTCAGCGGCAACGGCAGCGTGTCCGCCTATGACGTCCACCTGCTCCTGGACCAGCTGGAGGGGCTATGAGGAGGACGGTACCTGTACGTCTCCGCCGCCCAGGCCGTGGGCGTCACCGGCGTGGCTCCGGACGCACAGCTCATCACCATGAAGGTCTTCGGCAAGAAGGGGCGCTTACCTCCAGCGACTACATGGCTGCTGTGGAGGACGCTGTGGTTCTGGGCTGCGACACGGTGAACCTGTCCCTGGGCGCCCCCATCCCGGCTTTGTCACCGCCCATGAAGATGCGGAGGAGGGCTCCGCGTTTGTGGACCGGATTATGGAAGAGCTTTCCGGAGAGCGGCATCATCATGTGCGTGGCCGCCGGTAACGACGGCAACTGGGCCGACAGGACGAGGCCTTCGGCCTCGTGTACACCGACGAGGCCGGTACCCACAGAGTCTCCAGCCCCTCTACTTACGAGAACGCCCTGTCTGTGGCCAGCGTGGACAACGTGGGCTTCGTGTCCGAGTATGAGAGCCTCTTCATCTCCGCCTCCGGCGACGCCTTTGAGCCGGCCGTCGAGAAGACCCCAACGGCGTGCAGCGGGAGTGGAAGAGCCTGGACGAGGCCGGGGAAGGCACCACCTTCCTTCTGGCGATCCCTCCAACCTCTTTGCAGGCAAGACCCAGACCGACGAGCGGATCTACGCCGCTTCTGCCCAGGACTTTGCAGGCTTCGACTTCACCGGCAAGGTGGTCCTGACAGCCCGGGAAACCAGGTCCTGTTTGCGGATCAAGATCAGAACGCACAGGCTGGCGCTGCCGCCGCCCTCATTTACAATAAGCGGCGCGCTCAACGCCTCCATCGAGGGCTCCACCGCCACCATCCCCTGCGGCGGCCTGTCCATGGAAGACGCCCAGGCCATCTTCGCCCTGTGCCAGAAGAACGAGGCCGGCCTCTATACCTGCACCCCAAGGTACCAACGGCCTCCACGTGAACAACGGAGAAGACGTGAAGTACCCACCATGAGCGACTTCTCCTCCTGGGGGCACGACCGACGACCTCACCATCAAGCCGAAATCACCGCCCCGGCGGCAACATCTACCGGTCAACGGCCTGTTGAAGGAAACCGACGGCTATGAAGTCATGTCCGGTACCTCCATGGCCACCCCCCATGTGGCGGGCCTGGTGGCTCTGGCGGAGCAGTACGTCCGGGAGGCGGGCCTGCTGAGCAAGGCCCAGGCCGTGACGGGCAACGAGAAGCTGTCCCAGCGGAACCTCATCCAGTCCCTGCTCATGTCCACCGCCATGCCTCTGATCGAAGAGAGCACCGGCCTGGAGTATTCCGTCCGGAATCAGGGCGCAGGCCTGGCCAACGTGCAGAACCTGGTGAAGGCCCAGTCCATGATCCTGGTGGACGGCCAGCCCGACGGCAAGGTGAAGGCGGAGCTGGGCGACGGCGAGACCGGCTGGAGCTCCTTCCGGCTGTACAACCTGAGCGCTGCCGACAGAACCTATACCCTGGATGCCTCCATGCTCACCACGGACACCGTGACAGCGGAAGCCGAGGGCAAGACCTATAACCTCAGCGCCGACCAGATGGCCGCACTGGGAGCAGAGCTCACCTACACAGGCGAGCTGTGGCCGACGGCCGGGTCACCGTTCCCGCCGGTGGCTCCGCCCAGGTCAAGGTGGAGATTCAGATCCCCGCCAAGACCGTAGAGCACATGAAGGCCCTGGGCTATGCCAACGGCTTCTATGTGAGGGCTTTGTCTACGTCCGTCCGGAGGCTGACGCCGAGGGCGCTCTGGATGTGACCCACTCCATCCCGGTCCTGGGCTGGTACGGCAACTGGACCGATCCGTCCATGTTTGACACCGGCTCTTACCTGGAATACGCGTACGGCACCCTCCAGCGGCCCAGCCACATCAACACGAATGTGAAGAACGCCATGACCTGGTGCCCCAAAGGGGTTACGGCGCGGGCCTGTACTACACCGGCAACATCTACGGCTCCTACAGCGAATCCACCGGTCTGGTGGGCGACCAGCACTACTACCCTGAGCGCAACGCCCTCAGCACCCGGCCGGAGAGCCAGTGGCAATTCTATGCCCTGTTCCCCCACTCTGATCCGCAACGCCACCGACGTGGAGGTCCGGATCACCGACGCCGACACCGGCAAGCTCTACTACGTCAACGACTACGAGACCTTTGACGACTATATGATGGCCAGCTTCTACTACACGAATGCCGGCCAGTGGTATGACACCACCAGCGATTACGGCGTGGGCTTCGACTGGGACTATGTGGACCCCGAAACCGGTGAAACCATCCCCGAGGGAACCCGGATCCGCTTCAGCCTCCTGTGCGCCCCGGACTACTACATCAACGACGACGGCTCCGTCCGCTGGGACGATCTGGGTAAGGGCGCCAGCCTCCTATGAGTTCACCGTGGACAACACCGCTCCCAAGCTGGTGGGCAGCCAGCCCCTGACCCTCAGCGCCGACGGCAAGACCTCTGTACTACACGGCCCAGGACGAGAACTACATCGCCGCCGTGGTGCTGATGAATGGCTCTGCCAGCAAGGCAGTGAGCTACAAGCTACCCCGACATGCCCCTGTCTCAGAAGGGGCAAAGCGGTTTCCGGCTCCCTGGACCTTGCCAGCTACGCAGAAACCAATGGCAATAAGGCCGTCATTGCCGTGACTACGCCGGCAACGAGACCTATTATGTCATCAACCTGAACGGCTCCGGCAACAGCTACGGCAGCCTGGTAGCCTTCCAGAACAGCGCCGATGGCGTGGGCGGCGCTTTGGACCTCCTTCGGCGAGGTGTGGCCAAGAACGAGACCTCCCTCTTTTGCCAGCGCCCAGAACATGGTCTGCGCCGAGTATGTGAACGGCGTGGTCTTTGCCCAGACGGACAACGGCAACCTCTATGGCATCCCCTACGACGATTTCCTGGCCGAATCCATCGACCTGGAGTCTACCTACATCGCCCACCTGGATTACATTTTACCAGGATCTGGCCTATAGCTACGGCCAGGGCAAGCTCTTTGGCCTGGTGGCCTACGGCTCCGGCGCGGACAGCGAATTTGTGTCAATTCCATTAACCTGAAGGGCTCCTACTTTGACGAGGAGCTCTGGGGAGCAGGTGAACGCCTACCAGGAAGACTGGGTGGCCGGGCGCAGTGGCGTCTTTGGCCTCACCCTGGCCTGTGACGATGCAGGCTCCCTGTATGTGATGGGCACCAGCGTGGATGAGGAGACCGGCGAGGAATCTACGGCTCAGCTGTGGAAGGCGGCCCTGCAAACCGACTGAGCGGGACTGTATTCGACCCTTCCGCATGGTCGGTGAGACGGGCCTCGATGAACTATCTCCAGTCCATGACCTGGGACCACAACACCGAGACCCTGTACTGGGCCCAGTTCTACCCCATGGGTATGAGCAACCTGCAGACGACCCTGCAGAAGGTGGACCCTGCCACCGGCGCCTGCACCCAGGTGGGTACGCTCTCCGCCGAGACCTGCGCCATGTTCGCCCCCCTGGGCGAGGAAGCTGCCGCCAAGGAGGCCCATGCCAATGTGCCGGTGATTGACAGAGATGAGGTAGGCGCGCCGGTGCTCCGCAACGACACCGTAGTGATGAGCGTGGGCAGCGCCCAGACCCTCCTGTACGATCTGGACCCCTGGTACACCACCCACAAGGATGTGGTTTGGTCCTCTGACAATGAGGAGGTTGCCACGGTGGACCAGAATGGCACCGTGACGGCAGTGGGCGAGGGCAGCTGCACCATCACCGCAGCCGCCAAGGACGACCTCACCAAGGTGGATACCTGCGCCGTGCACGTGTCTGCTCTGGACTTGAGCCTGGAGGGCATCATCTCCGCCCAGTCCGCCGGTATCGGCAGCGTCACCGGCGCGGCAACCTACAAGTATGACATGGTGAAGAGCGAGCCTACCTTTGGCACGGAGAAAAAGATCACCTGGCCGGAGGAGTTCCAGAGCTTTGGCCAGAGTTTGGCCAGCTCCACCATGGGCCGCGGCTCCATGTGGGCCTGCGAGTATGATAATACCGGTATGCTCTATGAGATCGACCCGGAGACCGGCGTGGTGAAGGATATGCTGGAGCCCATTGACGGCGATATGATGTTCGGCATGACCTACCCGAGACCACGGATCTTTTCTTACCGGCATCATGAACTTCTACCTCTATGTGGACCAGCCCTTTACCCACGAGGCTGAGCAGGAAATCATTGACTCCTATGACCAAGAGGAACACATGTTTATGTGGCACCGGCTGGACATGTTCTCTTACCTGAAAGCCTCTGACCAGAACTTCCAGACTGGCGAGACCGGCAACGGCTCCATTGTGGACGTAGTCTTCTGCGGCATCACCACCCTGGAGGGGCGAGGGCGAGCAGTACCTCAGCCAGGATTACCTGGGCAAGTACGCTCCGGAAATCAGCTACAAGCCCACCACCACCCTGGTTCTCCTGGACAATGTGGGCCGCCTGTGGTACATCGATGAGATGACAGACATGAAGAAGGTCACCGGCGAGACCGGCAGCACCTACTTTACCGACGCCACCGGCGCCATGATGATTCCCGAGTCCTTCAACGGCGTCCTCTCCTGGGCTATGACACCGATGGAGATGGCACGGATGACAGCTACTCCGTCTTCGTCATCCGGCAGATTCAGGGACCCCGCTGCTGGATATGTACCTGATGGCACCATGCCCCGGATTACCTACCACTTCTCGGACGTTGCCTTTGCCGGGAGGCTGGAGGACGGCACCCCATGTTTGTGATGTCCCTGTACGACTACTGGAACAATGGTATCACCAATGAGCTGTACCTCTATGTTCCCGGCCATGAGACCGATGAGCTGGACCACGAGACCTGGCAGCCCATCCGGACTCCGGACCGCCTCTTCGACCTGGGCGACACGGGAGAGCACAACATCGTTGCCACCATCCACAAGGCGACGGTCACCGGAGGCGTCAGCGTCCAGACCGAAGCCGATGCCGAAAAGTCGTCAACACGTTCTGCGGCTTCTATCAAGGCTAATTCCCCTGCAAGCAAGGACCTGCTGCAAAGATGGGCCATTTCGCCCGGACCTGCAGCAGGTCCGTTTTGCGCCACCGGCGGAAGGGCCGGCGCTGACCTGCCGCTCTTGCGGGGATGGACGTACAGCTACGGGTTGGGAGGTCCGAAAGCCAGGGAAGCGCCAGTCAATCTATGGTATGTTCTGAGGAGGGCGCAAACCAGGTCAGGAGGCGGTTTGTGGGGACTTCCAAAAATAGGGGTTTGTTCAAAAATTATTTATAATCCGCCCCTTGACAATGGCGGGTTCGGGTTGTATAGTTACCTTAGCACTCGAGAAGATGGAGTGCTAACAGGAGGAGACGTCATGGAACTGACTGAGCGGAAGAAAAAGGTCCTGCAAACGGTGGTGGACCTCTATATTTCGCACCGCAGAGCCGGTGGGCTCCAAGGCCATTGCGGCCATGCCCGGCATGAACTACTCCTCCGCCACCATTCGCAATGAGCTGGCGGACCTCCCACCATGGGCCTTCTGGAGCAGCCCCCACACCTCCGCCGGGCGGGTTCCCCCCGGCAGGATACCGGCTGTATGTGGATGAGCTGATGCAGGGCTACAAGCTCAGCGTGGATGAGACCAAGGACCTGAAAAACGCCATGGAGCTGAAAATGCAGGAGTTTGACAAGGTCTGGACAAGGTAGCCAGACTGGTCTCCCAGGCCACGGATCTGCCGGCCTACACTGTGGCGGCCCGGCAAGGAGCGGCCACGGTGAAGCGGTTTGAGATTCTCATGGCAGAGGCGGAAGCTTCATCCTGGTGGTGATGACCAACGGCGACGTGGTGAAAAACAAGCTGATCAAGCTGCCGCTGCATGTGACGGAGGCGGATCTGAAGCTTCTGAGCGCCGTGCTCAACGCCAGCATGACCGGCCTGACTGTGGAGGACTTCACGGCGGAGCTCATGGACCGGGTGACCCAGAACGCCGGGGCCGCCGCCGGGCTGGTGCCGGTGATTTTGGACTTCACCGCCGGGGTTCTCCGGGGTCAGGAGGATCGCTCAGTGGCCCTCCAGGGGCCATCCGGCTGCTGCATCAGCCAGAGTACCAGGATGTGGAGAAGGCCCAGGAGGTGCTGAGCACCCTGGATGAGGAGACCATCTCCCCGCTCCCCCGCCATGATGGGAGGCGAAAAGACCCAGATTCTGGTGGGGCCGAACAGGTGGCCCAATTGAAAGACACTTCGGTCGTCATGACCAAATTTCGACATTGGCGAGGGATGCAGGGGCTCATCGGCGTGGTGGACCCACCCGCATGGACTACGCCAAGGTCACGGCCCGGCTCAGCTACTTTGCGGAGAATCTGTCCAAAATGTTCTCCCGGCCGGAGCCCAACCAAATTGCGTCCTGGAAGCACCGGAGGATGAAACAAAGGAGAGATAGATTGTGGCTGACAAGGAAAACAAAAGAACAAGAAAAAAGCCCAGGAGCCCCAGGAGGAACCCCAGGCGCAGCCAGGAGCCACCGAGGCCCCGGACCAGTCCGATCCGGTCCAGGAGCTTCAGGAGAAGCTGGATGCCCAGCACGAAGCCATTTGCGGCTGGCTGCAGAATATGACAACTTCCGCAAGCGCACCCAGAAGGAAAAGGAGGCCAGCTACGCAAATGCAAGGCCGACACCGTTGGCGGCCTTCCTGCCCATTTATGACAACCTGGAGCGGGCCCTGAACCAGCCCGCCGGACGAGACGCCGCTATAAAAGGGCGTGGAAATGACCATGGCGAGGCTGGAAGATCCAGGGATGGGCGTCAAGCCCTTCGGCCCGGCGGGCGAGACCCTTCGATCCTAACCTGCACAATGCCGTGATGCATATCGAGGACGAGAGCCTCGGGGAAAACGTCATCACCCAGGTGTTCCAGAGCGGCTTCCGCCTGGGCGATAAGGTCATCCGATTCGCCATGGTGAAGGTCGCAAATTAAATCAGTGAGTTACTTTCTTTGGGAGGATTTGAATTATGGGAAAAATTATTGGTATTGATCTTGGCACGACGAATTCCTGTGTCGCCGTGATGGAAGGCGGCGAGCCCGTCGTTATCGCGAATGCCGAAGGCAATCGCACCACTCCGTCCGTTGTTGCATTCTCGAAGACCGGTGAGCGTATGGTCGGTCAGGTCGCAAAGCGTCAGGCCGTTACGAACGCAGACCGCACGATCTCCTCGATCAAGCGCCACATGGGCACCGACTATAAGGTCGACATCGACGGCAAGAAGTACACCCCGCAGGAGATCTCCGCTATGATCCTGCGCAAGCTGAAGGCGGACGCTGAGGCCTATCTGGGCCAGCCCGTGACCGAAGCGGTCATCACCGTCCCGGCTTACTTCAACGACGCTCAGCGTCAGGCCACGAAGGACGCAGGCAAGATCGCCGGCCTGGATGTCAAGCGTATCATCAACGAGCCGACGGCCGCTGCACTGGCCTACGGCGTCGATAAGGAATCCTCGCAGAAGATCATGGTCTATGATCTGGGCGGCGGCACGTTCGATGTCTCCATTCTGGACATCGGCGACGGCGTCATCGAGGTCCTTGCCACGAACGGCAACACCCACCTCGGCGGCGATGATTTCGATCAGTGCATCATCGATTACCTTGTTGCCGAGTTCAAGAAGGCCGAGGGCATCGACCTCTCCGGCGATAAGGTCGCCATGCAGCGCCTGAAGGAGGCTGCCGAGAAGGCGAAGATCGAGCTGTCCGGCGTGACGAGCACCACCATCAACCTGCCGTTCATCACGGCGGACGCCAACGGCCCGAAGCATCTGGATGTCACGCTGACGCGCGCAAAGTTCAATGAGCTGACGGCGACCTCGTGGGATACGGAACATGGGCCCGTCCGTCAGGCCATGGCAGACGCCGGCCTGAAGGCCAGCGACCTGAGCAAGGTCCTGCTCGTCGGCGGCTCGTCCAGAATCCCCGCCGTGCAGGATGCCGTCAAGGGCATCACCGGCCAGGAAGGCTTCAAGGGCATCAACCCCGATGAGTGCGTCGCCATCGGCGCAGCCATCAGGGCGGCGTTCTTGGCGGCGACGTCAAGGGCCATGCTCCTTCTGGATGTCACCCGCTGTCCCTCGGCATCGAGACCATGGGCGGCGTGTTCACCCGCCTGATCGATCGCAACACCACCATCCCGACGCATAAGAGCCAGATCTTCTCCACCGCTGCAGACGGCCAGACCTCCGTTGGTCCATGTCCTGCAGGGCGAGCGTGAGATGGCAGCCTATAACAAAACCCTGGGCAAATTCATGCTGACGGGTATTCCCCGGCTCCCCGCGGCGTACCGCAGATTGAAGTATGCTTCGATATTGACGCAAACGGCATCGTGCATGTTTCCGCGAAAGATCTTGGCACCGGCAATGAGCAGCACATCACCATCACCGCTTCCTCCAACCTCTCCAAGGACGACATCGATAAGGCCGTCAAGGAAGCCGAGCAGTTCGCCGCCGAGGATAAGAAGCACAAGGATGAGGTCGACACCCACAACGCAGCCGATCAGGTCATCTACCAGACGGAAAGACCCTGAACGAGCTGGGCGACAAGGTCTCCGAGTCCGAGAAGGCGCCCGTGCAGGCCGCCTCGAGGATCTGAAGACGAAGAACAAGGGCAATGACATCGAGGCCATCAAGGCCGCGACCGATGCCGTGCAGAAGGCGTTCTACGCCATCTCCGAGAAGCTGTATCAGCAGGCCGCTCCGCAGCAGGGCGAGGCCAACAACGGCGGTGCAGCGAACAACGGCGGCCATGACGACGGCGTAGTCGATGCGGACTACGAGGAAGTCAAGGATTAAGGACGAATGTATGCGGCAGGCGGCGGCTTCGGCCACCGCCTGCCCTGCGTCGGCCGCCCGAAAGGGTATCAGGAGAGGTGAGCAGCATGGCAAATGAGAACAAGCGAGATTATTATGAGGTCCTTGGCCTCAAGAAAGATGCGACGGACGCCGATATCAAGCGCGCCTACCGCAAGCTTGCCGCGCAGTATCATCCGGACGTGAACCACGATCCGGGCGCGGAAGAAAAATTCAAGGAGATCAACGAGGCCAACGAGGTGCTCTCCGATCCGGATAAAAGCGCGCGCGCTACGATCAGTACGGCTTCGCGGGTGTCGACCCGAATTTCAACCCGAATGCGGGCGGCAGCCCGTTCGGCGGGGCAGGATTCGGCGATTTCGGCGACCTCGGCGATATTTTCGGCAGCTTTTTCGGCGGCGGCCGCAGCACGCGCCGCAGCGCCAGCGCCCCCATGCAGGGCGACGACATCGGCGCGCGCGTTGAGCTGACGTTTGAAGAGGCGGCCTTCGGTGCGGAGAAGGAGGTCACGGTCTCTCGCGTGGAGGACTGCGACCAGTGCCACGGCAGCGGCGCAGCTCCCGGCACGAGCGCCGAGACCTGCCCGCGCTGTAAGGAACGGGCTCCGTGCGCACGCAGCAGAATTTCATGGGCATGACCATGCAGTCCACGGCGGCCTGTCCGGATTGCCGCGGCACCGGCAGGATCATCCGCACCCCGTGCAGCCGCTGCAAGGGCAAGGGCAAGGTGCGCCGCAGCCACAAGCTGATGGTGAAGTTCCCGGCCGGCATCGACGACGGCCAGACGCTGCGCGTGCGCGGCGAGGGAAACACCGGCCTCAACGGCGGCCCGAACGGCGACCTGATGGTCACGGTCAGCGTCCGCAGCCACCCGCTGTTCACGCGGCAGGGGCAGGACGTCTACTGCGAGATGCCCATCACGTTCACGCAGGCAGCCTGCGGAGCGGAGGTCGAGGTGCCGACGCTCGACGGCAAGGTCCGCTATACGATCGGCGAGGGCACGCAGACCGGCACGACGTTCCGTCTGAAGGGCAAGGGCATCCCTTTGTCAACAGGGCGCAGCCGCGGCGACCAATATGTCACCGTCGTCGTGGAGACGCCGACCCGCCTGACGCGCGAGCAGAAGGATCTGCTGCACAAGTTCGAGGAGGCGACTTCCGAAAGCGCACAGCCAAAACGAAAGAAGTTTTTTGAGAAGCTGCGCGACGCCTTCGACAAGTAATAATGAAAGATAATAATCAGCGGCCGTCGTGAGGCGGCCGCTTTTTCCGGGAGAAAATCGATGACCCTGAACGGCAGAAGCATTCCGATCCCTGACCCGTGGTCCGGAAACGCGGTTTGACCGAATCACGACAGAAAGGATCGATCTTTGAATTTGAATAACCCGTTTGCTCCCATGCGGGCCAGTGACTGGGCGCTCTGGCTCGGTTCGCTGGCCGTCGTGGCCGTGTCCAACTTTCTCGGCGGCGACGTTGACCCGCTGACGCTGATCGCCGCCCTGACCGGCGTGACTGCCCTGATGCTCGCGGCCAAGGGGCAGGTCTTCGCGCAGTATCTCATGATCGTGTTCTGCCTGCTCTACGGCGCCATCTCCTGCCGCTTCCGCTACTGGGGCGAGATGCTCACCTATCTCGGCATGAGCCTGCCGATGGCGGTCTGGTCCGCCGTGACGTGGCGGCGCAACACGGCGCACGAGGCGGGCAGCGCCGTGGCCATCCGCCGCCTGACCGGCCACGACCTGGCCCTGCTCGTGCTGGCCACCGCTGCGGTGACGGCCCTGTTCGGCTGGCTGCTGGCGGCGCTCGATACGCCGAACCTCGGCTTCAGCATCCTGTCCGTCGCCACGAGCTTCCTGGCAGCTGCCCTGACCATGCTCCGCTCGTCGTATTATGGCCTCGGCTACGCGGCGAACGACATCGTGCTCGTCGTGCTGTGGGTGCTGGCCTCCTGCGAGGACCCCGCCTATATCCCCGTGGCGGTGAATTTCGGCATCTTCCTGTTCCATGACTTCTATGGCTTTCTCAGCTGGAAAAAGCGTGAGCGCCATATGGCCCAAACTGCATAAAAACCGGCGCGCTGCGGGTCCCGCAGCGCGCCATTTTCCTTTCTATCAGCCCTTTGCGGCGGCGAAGCCCGCCTCGAGGTCGGCGATGAGGTCATCGGCATGCTCCGTGCCGATGGAAAGGCGGATGGTGTTCGGGCGGATGCCCTGATCGAGCAGCTCCTCCGGCGTGAGCTGGGAGTGCGTCGTCGTGGCCGGGTGGATGACGAGGCTCTTGACGTCCGCGACGTTGGCCAGCAGGGAGAAGATCTGCAGGTGGTCGATGAAGCGGTGCGCCTCGGCCTCGCCGCCTGCGATCTCAAAGGTGAAGATGGAGCCGCCGCCGTTCGGGAAGTACTTCTGATACAGCGCGTGGTCCGGATGGTCCGGCAGCGACGGATGGTTTGACGCGCGCGACCTGCGGGTGCGCCGCCAGCCACGAGACGATTCTCTTCGTGTTCTCCGCATGGCGGTCGAGGCGCAGCGAGAGCGTCTCCACGCCCTGCAGGAGCAGAAAGGCGTTGAACGGCGAGATCGAAGCGCCGGTGTCGCGCAGGAGAATGGCGCGGACGTAGGTCACAAAGGCGGCCTTGCCCGCGGCCTGCACGAACGAGATGCCGTGGTAGCTGGGGTTCGGCGCGGCGAGCTGCGGATAGCTGCCGCTGGCAGCCCAGTCGAACGTACCGGCATCGACGATGATGCCGCCGAGCGTCGTGCCGTGGCCGCCGAGGAACTTCGTGGCGGAGTGAACGACGATGTCCGCGCCGAGCGGGATGACCTTGACGCAGTAGGGCGTGCCGAACGTGTTGTCGATGACGAGCGGCAGGCCGTGGCGGTGGGCGACGGCGGCAATGGCCTCGATGTTCGGAATGTCGCAGTTCGGGTTGCCCAGCGTCTCGAGATAGACGGCGCGCGTGTTCGGCTGGATGGCCGCCTCGACCGCTGCGGCGTCGTGCGCGTCCACGAACGTCGCCGTGATGCCGTACTGCGGCAGCGTGTGCGCCAGCAGGTTATAGGTGCCGCCGTAGATCGTCTTCTGCGCGACAATGTGGTCGCCCTGCCGCGCCAGCGCCTGAATGGTATAGGTGACGGCCGCCGCGCCGGAGGCCGTGGCCAGAGCGGCCACGCCGCCCTCCAGCGCCGCTACGCGCTGCTCGAACACGTCCTGCGTGGAGTTTGTGAGCCGGCCGTAGATGTTGCCCGCGTCCGTCAGGCCGAAGCGGGCCGCAGCCTGTGCGCAGTCACGGAATACATAGGACGTCGTCTGGTAGATGGGCACGGCGCGCGCGCCGGTGGCGGGATCGGGCTGCTCCTGCCCGACGTGAAGCTGCAGAGTCTCAAAATGATAGCTCATGGGGATGTCTCCTTTGTGATTCTTTCAGATCGTATGGACGGGATCTTTCCGTCCGCCGGTATTTCGGCAACAAAAAAAGCCGGGGCTGAAAACAGCTCCCGGTCAGAGAAACGGTCATGGAGTGCGGCTCCTCACTCACGGCATGCTCCGCGCATGGCAGCACGCCCGGCCAGTTCTTCTGCCCGGGAGCCAAGCATTCGTTCTGCTGCAAAGAACATTGCTGCCACCTCACTTCGTTTGATGGACGCATCATAGCACAAAAATCCGACTTTGTCAATAGGTATTCTAGGAAAATAGAGAAAAAGCAGGAAATGGGAAATGGAAAGTTAGCACAAGGCTGCCAGTCGGGCGTTGTAGGGGGCGGCGTCCTCGACGTCCCATGGGGCACTGCCGATTTGCACAGGCTATCGTTAAAATGGGAAACGCCGAAGTATGGGGTGTAGCGGCGCTCAGTGAGCGCCCTGCACAGGGGAATTCAACGGCAGGAGGGCGCTGGTGCACCACGGGACCACCTGACGTGTCATTGCGAGGAGGCACAGCCGACGTGGCGCCCTGAGCGCGAAGCGCGAGGAAGTGCCCTTGGGGTGCAATCTCGCTGTATCCGGTTGAATAACAGGAAGGCTGCGGCGAATTCGTAAGCTGCTGCAGGAGATTCTCACGTCGCTTCGCTCCTCAGAATGACAAACCTGAACGCCTGCGCGTTCGACGAAAATGCCCAACAACCTGCAGGCCTCCGTGGCGCTCACTCCCCGTAAAGGGGACGCCGCATCCGTAAGGCGGCAAAGCCGCCAACGGCTGCGCAGTGAGCGCCGCTACAGACGCAATTGGCTTGTGCGTTTTTGCCGACAGCCTGTACGAATTGCAAGTGCCTGCCGTATTCCGATTGCGGATACTGCCCCCTGTGCGGCAACGCATGAGAAACAGATAAAATTTCGGAAAATTCCTTTGTTTTTTGTTATGGCGTGCTATAATGAATCTGCAGAATAGGTCCACGTTATTCCTGCGGCCAATTATTGTTGACAATGTGAAAGGAGCGTACTTTATGAAATTTGCTGCATGGCGCAAGGTTCTGTCCATTTTTCTTCTCGCGGTGTTCCTGTGTGCGGTCCCGTCTCTGCTGACAGCCTGTTCCCGCAGTCCTGCCTCGGGCAGCACAGAATTGCTCGACAGCACGCAGCTTTAATTTTTATCGAACTGGGTCGGCTCGTTCCGGGCTTTGAGCAGCCGATGCTTGACAGTTTCCGGGAGGCAGCGGAAAAACTCGACGCCTGCGTCAAGGCGCATGATGCGTATTTTGCGGAGTATCCGGATGCAAAGGCGGCATTTGCGCTCATGGTGCAGCTCCCGGATGTTCTGGAGCAGAATCTGGGAGCTTCCGGGGAAGACGGCTACGATCTGCGTCAGCTTCCGCAGGATTGGTATTCCTGCGTGATCGATCTGTGGCGCTTTGTGTATCCGGGTGTTTACGGTGCAAAATACAGCACGAAAGCTCCGGATGATGCAGATCTGCTGAAGTGGCTCGCGGATGACGGCTTCTCCGATGGTTCGTCCCCCTGCCATTGGTGGCTGGACGGTTATCTGCTCGGCTCCCGCCAGCATGTGCAGTGGCCGACGGCGGTCGAATGGCCGTCGCATTGAGATGGAAAAAAAGTCCGGCAGCGCCAAAGCGCTGCCGGATCATTTTATGCCACGAATTCGCCGGGGCTTTCCTGTTATCCGACCGGGTACTGCGAGATTGCACCCCAAAGGGCACTTCCTCGCGCTTCGCGCGCAGGGCGCCACGTCGCTTCGCTCCCCGCAATGACAAATCGGGGGTCATTACCGTTTTAACGGGGGCCTGTACGAGTCGGCAGCGGTGCGCCGGGAGCGGCATGCCGCTCCCCCTACAATAGCGGGTGCGGTCGGCGGAACTGCTTCAAAATTTGCAACTGCCAATGGCGCTCAGTGAGCGCCGCTACAGACGCAATTGGCTTGTGCGTTTTTGCCGGCAGCCTGTACGAATTGCAAGTGCCTGCCGTATTCCGATTGCGGATACTGCCGCCTGTGCGGCAACGCATGAAAACAGACAAAATTACGGAAAATTCCTTTGTTTTTTATTATGGCGTGCTATAATGAATCTGCAGAATAGGTCCACGTTATTCCTGCGGCCAATTATTGTTGACAATGTGAAAGGAGCGTACTTATGAAATTTGCTGCATGGCGCAAGGTTCTGTCCATTTTTCTTCTCGCGGTGTTCCTGTGTGCGGTCCCGTCTTTGCTGACAGCCTGTTCCCGCACGCCGGGATCAGACAGCACGGAGCTGGACTACGCTACCTCGCGGTATTTTCAGGCGCTGTACCGTATCGTAAATAAGACGTTCCATCCGGCCGTTTTGGAGGAATTCCATCAGATCGCGGATGCGCTTGCAAGCTGTGTTGCGGCACATGAGGATTATTTCACGGCCTATCCTGATGCAAAGGCGGCCTATGGACTCATGGTTCAAATCCCGGACATTCTGGAGCAGAATCTAGAGCCAAATGCGGATGGGAATTATGTGCTGCGCGAGCTTCCCGAGGAATGGCTTTTCTGTATTTTGAGCTGTGGCACTATGTATATCCGGGCGTGTATGGCGCTGAGCATAGCACAGAGAACTGCACGGATGCTGTGCTGCTGAAATGGATCGCGGATGATGCATTCAACGGCGGCTGGTCTCCCTGCCACTGGTGGTTGGACTGTTATCTGACCGGTTCTCAATATCATGTGCAGTGGCCGACGGCGGTCGAATGGCCGTCGCATTGAGATGGAAAAAAAGTCCGGCAGCGCCGAAGCGCTGCCGGATCATTTGTGCCCTGAATTCGCCGGGGCTTTCCTGTTATCCGACCGGGTACTGCGAGATTGCACCCCAAGGGCACTTCCTCGCGCTTCGCGCTCAGGGCGCCACGTCGCTTCGCTCCTCGCAATGACAAAAGGCGATCACCATTTTAACGGCGGCCAGTACGGGCTGTAGGTGCGCCGCCGGGAGCGGCATGCCGCTCCCCTACAACGCTCGCCCGGCGGCCTAACGATAACGTTCCGCTTTCTGTTTTCTATTTGCTCCGCGCCCCGCCCGCTTCTTGCATCGCTGCGCGCAGTGTGCTATAATATGGTATCCCAAAAATGGAGAGAATACCGGCATGCCGAATCTGATCGAGATCACCGAATTTTCCGCCCCGGGCTGGATGTCTACGCCCGCCTGTCCGAGGTGCAGCTCCGCAGCCGGCAGGACCCGTCGCAGGCCCTGTTCATCGCGGAGAGCCCCCTCGTCATCGGACGCGCGCTCGACGCGGGCTGTGTGCCCGTGTCCGCCCTGATGGACGGCAGCCACGTTTCCGCCGCCGCACGGGAAATTCTGACCCGGCTCGGTGCGGACGTGCCCGTTTTCACGGCGGAGGATGCCGTGCTCACGCAGCTGACGGGCTTCCATCTCACGCGCGGCATGCTCTGCGCCATGCGCCGCCCGGCGCTGCCGGAGGCTGGGGCCCTGTGCCGGGCTGCCCGGCGGGTCGTCGTGCTTGAAAACGTGATGAACCCGACGAACATCGGTGCCATCTTCCGCTCGGCGGCGGCGCTCGGCGTGGACGCCGTGCTGCTCACGTCGGCGGGCAGCGATCCCCGCTCTACCGCCGCGCCGTGCGCGTGAGCATGGGCACGGTGTTCCAGATCCCGTGGACGTATCTCCCGGACGGGTGGCCGGAGCCCTCGATGGGCTGGCTGCGCGCGCAGGGCTTCCGCACGGTGGCCATGGCGCTGCGCGACGATTCCGTTCCCCTGAACGACCCGCGCCTGCTGGCGGAGGAGCGCCTTGCCATCGTCCTCGGCACGGAGGGCGACGGCCTTGCGCAGGCAACAATCGACGCCTGCGATTACACGGTCCGCATCCCCATGTCCCATGGGGTGGATTCTTTGATGTGGCTGCGGCAAGCGCAGTCGCGTTTTACCAGCGGGCTGCAATAGCCCCGCATCGAAAAGGAGGTTTCCATGATGCAACAGTACGATAAGATGATTCTGGCCATCCTGCAGGGCGACGACTATCACGACGCCGTCCATTCGCTCAACGAGCACGGCTTTTATGCCACGGTGCTCAATTCGAGCGGCGGTTTCCTGAAAAAGCGCAGCGTCACACTGATGATCGGGTTGGAGAGCGCCCGCCTGGACGAGGCGCTGGCCATCCTGAAGAAGCACGGCGAGCGCACGGAAATGCGCTATGAAGCGCCGGTGCTCTCGCCGAACATGCCGCCGATCCCGCTTTCCACCGCGCCGTTGGAGATCCCGACGCGCTGCGGCGGCGTCGTGCTGTTCGTGCTGGACGTCGCGCAGAGCGCGCGCTACTGAGCGTGGAGCTTCTCTGCACGGCGGAGCGGGAGACGCACCTGCTGTCGATCCTGCGGCGGGAGCTGCAGCTTTCGTCCACGCTCGTGCGGCGGCTGAAATACTGCGGCGCCCCGGCGAGCTTGGCCTGCCATACGGACCGGCCCGTCCGCCCCGGCGACGTCGTGCGCGTGTGCCTCGATGAGCCGCGGCCGGACTACCCCGCGGAGGACGGGCCGCTTTCCATCCTCTATGAGGATGAGGCCCTGCTCGCGGTCGACAAGCCGCAGGAATGCTCGTGCATCCGTCGTTTTCCCGCCAGACCGGCACGCTGGCCAACCGCCTGCTCGGCTATTATGACAGGACCGGGCAGGCCTGCGCCGTCCACCCGGTCAGCAGGCTCGACCGCGACACGTTCGGCGTGGTGCTGCTGGCAAAGAACGCCCACGCCCACGCGCTGCTCATTGCAGCGGAGAAGCACAAGACCTATCATGCCGCCGTGCGCGGCGTGCCGCAGCCGCCGGAGGGCATGATCGATGTGCCCATCGCGCGCCTGTCTCCGGAGAGCCTGCTGCGCTGCGTGCGCGCAGACGGTCAGCCTGCCCGCTCGGCCTACCGACCCTGCGGACGGGCACGGCATCTCCCTGCTCGAGCTGCAGCCGCTAACCGGCCGGACGCACCAGCTGCGCGTGCACTGCGCGTGGCTTGGCTGCCCGATCCTCGGCGACCCGCAGTACGGCGGGGCGGGTCCGGCGGGCCGGGACAGCAGCTTTGCGCCGTTTCCATCCGCTTCTTCCACCCGTTTTTGAAAAAATGGCTGGAAATCCGGTCGGAACAGGACGTTTCGCTTGATTTTCCCGCCAATCAGGTTGTATAATAAGCAATGAAATACGGGCGCTGGCCCGATCACTGGAGGAACGATTCATGTTTGACCGTTAGATTGAAATTCTCGGCAAATCCGCGCAAGATT